>Ga0194128_10001692_pt1 | contig 37957 bp, 25 predicted proteins | sample TA2KigCa65mmetaG_FD_148650 | JGI IMG/M metagenome (GOLD analysis project Ga0194128, IMG submission 148650) | Freshwater microbial communities from Lake Tanganyika, Tanzania - TA2015037 Kigoma Deep Cast 65m | ecosystem: Environmental > Aquatic > Freshwater > Lake | place: Tanzania: Lake...
GGAAAAGGCCCTGTCGGCGACTGTGCCGTAGGGCCTTTTCCTGATTCTATAATAGCATACCGTTTCCAAGCTTTTTACCGCACTGATTTCGCAAGTTGTTGCAAATAAATGAAATATAAATTTTGAAAACTTGTGAACGGGTTTTCGTGGAGGGGCTGTTTTTGGGGCGACGGCTGGAAAGTGTTGATTTGGCGTGGGTTACGGGCGGGGCGGGGCGTTTCCGGCCCGCTGTTACCCCAGTACGCCCTTCACCACCTGTCCGTGCACGTCGGTCAGCCGGAAATCGCGCCCCGCGTATCGGAACGTGAACTTCTCGTGGTCAAACCCCAGCAAATGGAGCAGCGTGGCATGCAGATCGTGCACATGCACCCGATCGATCTCCGCCCGGAACCCGAACTCATCGGTCGCCCCGTACGCCGTCCCGCCCTTCACTCCGCCGCCCGCCAGCCACACCGAAAACCCGTACGAATTGTGGTCCCGCCCCGCCGTCCCCGCGTTCGATCCAAATGCCGGCAACTCCACCACCGGAGTCCGCCCGAACTCGCCCCCCCAAATTATGAGAGTGTCTTCGAACATCCCGCGCTGCTTCAAATCCGTCAAAAATGCCGCAATCGGCTGGTCCGATTCCCGCCCCAACTGTCCCACCCGCTTCGCCACGTCGTCGTGCGTATCCCACGGCTGCGCCGCCCCGTGCCACACCTGCACCACGCGCACGCCCTTCTCTAATAGTCGCCGCGCCATCAGCATCTGCCGCCCGTGCAGCGTGTCCCCGTACATCTCGCGCACATGCGCCGGCTCCTTCCCCAGATCGAAAACGTCCTCGGCCTCCATCTGCATCCGGAACGCCAGTTCGAAGGACTGCACCCGCGCCTCCAGCGCCTCGTCCTCCTCGCGCGTCTTCCGATGCTCCCGATTCATCGCCGCCAGCAGCTCCAACTGCCGCGACTGCTCCTCCCGCCGCGTCAGCTTGTTCTGCACGTTCTCCACCAGCCGGTCCAACTCCGTCTCCCGCGTGTCGATATGCGTCCCTTGATACGCACCCGGCAGAAACGCCGACTTCCAATTCTGCGCCCCCCGAATCGGCAGCCCGCCCGGACACAGTGAAATAAATCCCGGCAGATTCTGATTCTCCGACCCCAGCCCGTACACCACCCACGACCCGAGACTCGGCCGGCTCTGCTGCTGCGCCCCGCAGTTCATCATCATCAGCGACGGCTCGTGGTTCGGCACCTCCGTGTGCATCGACCGGATGACGCAGAGCGAATCCGCATGCGCCGCCGCCACCTTTCCGAAGACCTCCGATACCTCCAGCCCGCTCTGCCCGTACTTGCGGAACGCGAAAGGCGACGGCAGCGCCGTGCCCGTCCGCCGCTCCGTCCGTAGATGCACCGGCAGCGGCTGCCCGGCGTATTTGGCCAGCGCCGGTTTCGGGTCGAAGGTGTCCATGTGTGACGGCCCGCCGTTGGCGAAGATATGGATCAACCGCTTGGCCCGCGGCGCGAAGTGCGGACGCCGCGGCTCCAGCGGCCCGGCCATCCCCGCCCGCTCAAAAACCCCGGCCAGCCCGGCCAGTCCCATCCCCTGCAATAATTGGCGTCGTTTCATTGTCGTCAGTCCAGAAAGGCAAATTCGTTCGTCAGCAGCAGCACCTGCGCCAACTGTTCCTGTCCGTTCAACCGCGGCGCCGGCGGCCCGGCGAACTCCTTCCGCGCGTCCCACTCCCGTGCGCCGATCTTCACCACCGGCGCCCACTGAAAATTATCGGCCTCGTAATCCCCCACCGAATCCACCACGAAGTCGATCGTCTCCCCCTCCGCGACCCGCACGCCGCGCACCGGCGTGTCCACGCCCGGATTGCCCTTGTACGAAATCCCGTCCGCCGGCGCGGGCGGCAACTCCACCCGCCACGTCCCCAGCACCCCCTGCCGGTCCGACACCACCCAACCCCTGATCCCGTTGCTCAAATGGAATCGCAGCCCGAATGCCCCGATCGAGTGCACCAGCCGCCCGGTCACGTCCAACTCGCCGCTCTCCGGCGCGACGAACCGCCGCACCGCCGCCGCGGCCAAGTCGTCTCCCGGCGCGCCGCCCGTGGCCGTCAACCGGGCCACGCCCGTCACCGGGTCCAGCCCCGCCGACGCATTCTGCCACGCGCGCTCCGAGTAGAACCGGAACGGCGCGAACTCCCGCACCCGTCCGGCCCCGAAGTCCAGCCGCCCGGTTCCGTACCGCCAAGGCCCCGTCGAAGCGACCGCGGCCGGCCGTCCATCGGCCCAGAACGCCGCCGCCTGACGCGCCTCCCCGGCTGTCGGCTCCCGTCCGAACACTAGTTGATACAGCTCCGAAATCGACCCCGCCCGCCCCGCCAGCGCCCGCGCCATCTCCCCCACGAACGGACTGTTCAGCAAGAACAGGCCTTGCTGCGGAACCGTCGTCTGGTATCGCTGCGGCGAGTGCTGCTCCGGGTCCGCGACGTCGAAGGTCTTCAACAGCGCCAGCGGCCGCTCCCGCTCGATTAGCGAGTACAACGTCCGCCGCCCGTCCGCCGGCACAGCCACGATCGACACCGGCTGCCCGCCGATCCGCCCGTCCAGCTTGCCGGCCACCGCCAGCATCCCGTCACGCAGTGCCTCGAAGTCCAGCCGCCGACGCGGCATCCGCCAGAGCAGTTTGTTCTCCGGGTCTTTTCCCCGCGCCTCCGGCCGGTCCGCCGACGACTGCCGATACGTCTCCGACAGCACCATCCGCTGAATCAGCCGCTTCACACTCCACCCATCCCGCATAAACTCCGCCGCCAGTGCGTCCAGTAGCTCCGGATGTGTCGGCCGATCGCCGCGCATCCCGAAATCGCTCGGCGTCCGGGCCAGCCCCTCCCCGAACAGCTTCTGCCACACCCGGTTCACCATCACTCGCGCCGCGATCGGGTTTCCCTCGTTCGTAATCGCCCGCGCCAATTCCAGCCGCCCCGACCCGTTGCCGAAGCACTTCCCCGCCTCCAGAATCGACGGAAAACACCGCCCCACCGCCTCGCCGCGGTCGTTCTGATTCCCACGGTTGAACACATACGCCGGCTGGATCACCGCAAGGTCGACCGCCCCAAGAAGAGCTCCCTTTGCTCCCCGGTAAACGGCGTCGTTGAGTACCTGTTCATACTGCCACTGCAGGTCGCGCGTCGTGTTCGCGTCACCCTCGGTCATGATCGAGGGAAAGTCCTCGACCGGCACCTCCGGCGGCGCCGCCGGTCCGTACAGCAGCCCCCGCCACGCCGCGTCCGGCGGCTTCGCCAGCCGCTCCAGATAACGTTCCACAGGCGTCGACGAAGCCGCCCGCCACTCGGCAAACAGGGGATCTTCCGCAATCCGCCCCGCCCACCGTAGCGCCACCAGCGAGTTCAGATTCTTCTCCCGCGCCAGGTTCTCGATCCGCGCCACCGGCAGCCGCCGCCCGTCCCACAGCGCCTCCAGATACCGCCGCACCTCCTTCAAGTCGCGGAACTCCGCCCGCAGCACCTCCAGCCGCTCCCGGATATACTCCTCTCTGATCCGCTTCCGCTCCGCCGCCCGCTTTTCATAGAAAGGCGGCAGCGGCCCGGTCCGGACCGGCTCCTGCCCGTACCTCGTGTTTGCGAAGATCCCGTACATTCCGTAGTAGTCTTTTGTCGGAATTGGGTCGAACTTGTGGTCGTGGCAGCGCGCGCAGCTGATCGTCAGTCCCAGTAAGCCCCGCGACACTAAGTCGATCTTGTCGTCCACCACGTCCGGCAGATCCACCGCCCGGTTCGGATTCAATCCCAGCGACAGAAACCCAAGCGCGGCATGGTCCTCCTTCCGCGCGCCTTCCATCTGGTCGGCCGACAACTGGAGCGCCACGAACCGGTCGTACGGCACGTCCCGGTTAAAGGCCTCGATCAACCAGTCCCGGTACCCGAAGCTAAGTAACATCGCCCGCGACAGAAACCCCGTGTCCGCATACCGCGCCACGTCCATCCAATGCCGCGCCCAGCGTTCCCCGAATCGCGGTGACGCCAGGTACTTGTCCACCGCCCGCGCATAACTCAGCCCGTAATCCTTCCCTTCCGGCGGCAGACCCGTCAGATCGTAACTGAGCCGCCGGATCAGCGTCCGGTGCTCGGCCCGCCCCGCGGGCCCCAATCCCGCTTCTCGCAGCTTTGCCCCGATCATCCCGTCGATCCCGCCCGTTCCGGGCCGCAGCGGCTGCCACGCCCAGTGCGCCGCCCACGCCGCCGCCGTCGAACCCTCCGCCTTTGCCGCCCCGCCCTCCGGCGCCGGCGCCCCCATGGCCACCCACTTTTCGAGCACCGCCACTTCTTCGTCCTTTAGCCGTCCCCCTGGCGGCATTCCGACCGTCTGGTACCGCACCGCCTGAACCAGCCGGCTCGCCTCCGGCGCCCCCGCCTTCACGACGGTCCGCAGTCCCGCCGCCCCGTCCAGCCGGATGCCTCCCATCGGCGAAGCGAGTTTCCCCGAATGGCACCCGTAACACTTCCCCGCCAGCAGCGGGCGCACCTTCGCCTCGTAAAAATCCAGCCCCGGATCAGCCGCCAGCGGCAACGCCGCCAGCCGCAGGAGAGTCCACAGTTTCACGTCCCCGAGGATATCAGACCTCCCGCTCTTCAGGGAAGTTGGATTGAGTCAGCTTGGCGGACGCGGCGCAAGGTTGCAACGGAGAAGTAGTTTCGGTCGGTTGAATGGAACGGAGTCCTATAGGATTAACTCCAACGTCTCCTTGCCGCCATTGGCAAACTCCATCGCGGGCTCGCCGTTCGAGAACGGCGCGGAACGGCATACACGCCCCGGCTATTCCGGTAGCTTCATCGTCCAGACCGAGCCGATGTTCTCGCGGCGTGTAAAGACCAGCGTTGTGCCGCGCAGCAAGACTGTGTCCTCCGGCTTGGGCACAATCTCCGGGCCGGTCGCGAACTGGACGGGGAACGGCGTACCAAAGCTGCGGGCTTTGGGATCGAAGCGCACCGAATGCAGCTTGCCGTCGCGGAAGAAGTGGACGAAGTTCATGCCCGGGCCCGTCGCGCGGGCAAGCTCGGACCCAATCGGAATCTCGACCCATTCTGAACGCGGCGGCGCGGGAATGCGCCATGGAGCGAAATAGGAGCGGCGGGTCGCGAGTTGGTTGGGTTTCATGGTGGACACCAACAGCCACTCGCCGCCCGCCGGAAAGGAGGTGGATTGTACCGAGAGTTCCGGATCTTCCAACCACGTACTCGCCTTCCCGGTGGCAATTTCGATCACGCCGATCCGGTTGCGGAAGGCCGGATCGGGTTTGGCGGTGACGCCCGCGTCGTAGAGATGGTGGCGTCCGTCTCGCGTGAATCTTCCGGGCGTGCCGCAGCCCGTGCAGAGTGTTCGGGCGGACTCGATCGGCGTTTCGGGCGAGCCGATGGCGATATCGTAAGCGTCGCCGTTCGGTCGCCCATAGGAGTGTTGTTTGCCGTCGTAGGAAATACTGAGCCCGCCGGACCAAGGAAAAGTTGCGAAGAACGGTGATTGCCTACCGCTTGCGATCTCAATCGAAAAGATTGAGAACTGCAGCGTCCGCCCGGAAAAGTCGGCTTGTTGCATGTACGCCCGGTCCAACATGCCGCCAACTCCGTAGAGAGACTTGTTTCGCCCGTCCCTCGTTAACCGTCGCGATGGAGCGGCCGCGTGCCCGGTGTCTGGGTGGAGTGGAATCGCATAGAGATCCTGGGTCGTTTTCCCAGTCTCCACGACGGCCACGTTCTCGGCGCTAACGCCTTGTACAGCTTGCGCTTCCGTACCGAACGTAATCCGAACCGGCGTGCCTCGGAGACGCCAAGTCCCGGGCTCGAGGTCTAATCTCATCGAGACATTCTTGTTGTTAATTACGATCCAGAATATCCCGTGATCGCGAAAAACATGGGCAGGAACGAAGACACCCCCGCCGGCCGCCCGAAACAGATCGCCGATCCCGGTGGCTTGCAGTTCGCCACCATCCACTGGAACAACGAAGACCTCGAGATCATCCAGGTTTCTGTCTCTGGGTTTCCGCGGCATCGTGGCAAGGATCGCCCGTTCATCGGGTGTCCAGGCAAGAACGCTCATACCGCGAAAAGCTTGCTGGCGGTTCCAGGGCGCCGACTGCTTACCAGCGCCGCCGTTAACGCTGGTCACGGTGAGGAACGATTCGCCATCGCGGTTTTCCACGTAGGCGATTTGCTTGCCGCTGGGCGAGATCCGAGCGGACTCGATCGGACCGGTGACGACAATGCGAGAATCGCCTCCGAGAGTAGGAACGATCACCACCGAGCGATCGCTTGGGCCGCTCTTCGCCTTCGCGGTGAAAAGAATTTTTGAACCGTCGGGGAGGAATTGAGTTTGCTGCGGCGCCTCGAAATCCGGAGCAATCGAGATCGGGTTTCCGCCAGCGATCTGCTGCACCCAGATTTGCGGCTTGCCGCCGCGGTCGGAAACGTACGCCACGAACTTTCCGTCCGCCGAGATGGTGGAATGTGAGTAACTGTGGCCGTCATCCGGAGACACGCGTACCATCTCCGCGGCTGTGGGCGCGGCACGCGGCTTCGGACGCAGGAAGCTCCAACCCATCGCGCCGATTGCAACCAACACCGCGGCCGCGGCAATGACCGGCCAAATGTTTTTGCGCGCAGCGGGCGCGGCTACTCTCGTCAGCTTGCCCGACTCGGTCTCGTCGCGCAGCTCTTCGAGCGCGAGTTTGACGTCCGAAATATGCTGGCTGCGTTTGGCGAGATCCTTGCGCCTACAGCGCGCGATCAGTTTTTCGAGTTCGGGCGGTACCGCTTCGCCGAGTGGCGCGGGGTCTTTTTCGACGACCGCGGCGAGCGTGGAAACGCGCGACTCCATTACGAACGCCCGCTTGCCGGAAAACAGTTCATACAGCACCGAACCAAACGAAAAAATGTCCGACCGCGCGTCGACCTGCTTGCCCTCGGCCTGCTCGGGCGACATGTAGGGCGCGCTGCCGACGATCACGCCTTCTTCGGTCAACGCCGCGCCGATAGCGAGCGTTTCATCGGTCGCGGCAAGTTGCTTCGCCGCGAGCTTGGCGAGACCGAAGTCGAGAATTTTCACACGCCCGTTGCCGTCGACCATGATGTTGCCCGGCTTCAGATCGCGATGAACAATGTTGGCGGCGTGCGCGGCGGTGAGTGCGTCGGCAGCTTGCACGGCGATGCGCAACCCGTCGAGCAGCTTCATGCCAGTGCGCGGGATGAGTTCGTTGAGCGGCTTGCCGTCGATGAACTCCATAACGATGTAGGTGCGGCCGGCGTCTTCGTTGATCTCGTGGATGGTGACGATGTTGGGATGATTCAGCGCCGAGGCCGCTTTGGCTTCCTGAATGAAGCGCGCGCGGCGGTCGGCGCCGGCGAGTTTGCCGTCGGGCAGGAGCTTGATGGCGACGGTGCGGTCAAGGCGCGTGTCGCGGGCTTTGTAGACCACGCCCATGCCGCCTTCGCCGATTTTGCCGAGGACGGTGAAGGGACCGAGTTGTATAGGGGCGGGGTCCACGTTGTTTCATCATACAGCGTCAGATAAAGAGTTCGACCGGGACATGCAGGAACTCCGCCAGGCGTTTCGCCTGCGCCTTGCTGATTGCCCGGCGGCCGGCCAGCACCTCGGTCGCCGCTCCCTTGTTACCGATGACGGGCCAGATGTCCTTATGCTTCAGGCCGCGATCGTCCATCAGCGCACGCAGCGATGCGGCGGGCGAAACGCGTGGCAGGGGAAACCGCTTCTCCTCGTAGTCCTCAATGAGAAGCGTGAGGATTTCGGCAAGCGCGTCTTCTTCGGGAGAAAGATCGTCGCGCTCGTCCAGCTCCAGCAGTAGGGCGGTGAGCCGGGCGTGCTCTGACTCAGAGTGAATCGGGCGAGGAAGGGACTTGGTCAGCAGCTTGGCGTAGGCGGAGTCTTTGAGTTCGAGTGTCGTGCTCATCGTTTCCAATCTCCCTTGGTGTATGCAGCGTGAGTGAGGATGTCGAGAATGAAGACCCGCTTGGTGCGGTTGTTCACGCGCGCGATCAGCCGGTAACTGTTGCCATGGATGTTGAACACGGTCCTCCGGCCGACGATGTCGGCGTGGGCAAAATCCTTCCGAACATCGGCAAGCGAGTCCCAATCAGCACGGCGCGTGATGCGATACCAGTTCGACAGCGGCGCCAAAGCGTCCCGATGCCTTTCCGAAAAGCGCAGAATCGCCGGCCGGCTGATGACACGCACAAAAGAAGTTTACAAATCGTAAACCAAGAAGTCAACCCCTAATACGCCTTCGCAATCACCACGCGTTGCGGCACCTTCTCGCCCGTTAGAATACACTTGCCCGGCCCGTCGTAGTGGTCTTCGAGCGGTATGTTGCGGACGGTCGCGCGGAATTCCTTGAGCATGGCGTCGTTGGCGGGATCGTCTTTGAGATGCGCCATGACGAACTTGCCGCCGCCCTTTTCGGCGGTGACGTCGTCGAGAATCGCGCGCACCTCTTCGAGCGAATTCGCGGTGACGGTGTTGTCGGCCAGCCGCTGCCTCGCCTTCGCGAACAGATCGGTCTGCATGGCGTCAAGCGTCTCATTGAACTTCGCCACCAGAGTGTCTTGCGGGATCACTTCCTTGGTCCCGGTGTCGCGGCGCTTGAGCACTACATTGCCGGCGGCGAGATCGCGGGGGCCGATCTCGATGACCACGGGCACACCTTGCCGCTCCCAGTGGAAGAACTTCGCTCCGGGCGTTTGGCCATCGCGGCGGTCGACGTGCGCGCCGATCGACAACGCCAGTTTCTCGGCGGCTTCCATGACCGGCCCGCGCTCTTCTTCCTTGCGGTAGATCGGCACGATCACGCCTTTGCGCGGCGCGACTTTCGGCGGCAACACCAGGCCCTTGTCGTCGGAATGCGTCATGATCAGGCCGCCGATCAGGCGCGTCGACACGCCCCAGCTTGTTTGCCACACGTATTCGAGCTTGCCTTCCTTGCTTTGGAACTGCACGTCGAAGGCCTTGCCGAAGTTCTGGCCGAGATCGTGCGACGTGCCCGCCTGCAGCGCGAGGCCGTTTTGCATCATCGCTTCGATCGAGTACGACTGCAGTGCGCCCGCGAATTTTTCGGCGCGCGATTTCACGCCCCGGATGACGGGCATCGCCATGACGTTTTCGGCGACATCGCCATACACGTGCAGCATGCGCACCACTTCTTCCAGCGCCTCTTCATGCGACGAGTGCGCCGTGTGGCCTTCCTGCCAGAGGAATTCGGTCGTGCGCAGGAACATACGCGTGCGCAGTTCCCAGCGCAGAACGTTCGCCCATTGATTGATGAGCATCGGCAGATCGCGGTAGCTTTGAATCCACTTCGAAAAGAAGTGCCCGACGATGGTTTCCGACGTGGGCCGGATAACATACGGCTCTTCGAGTTTCTTGCCGCCGGCGATCGTCACGACGGCGAGTTCGGGCGCGAATCCTTCGACGTGTTCGGCTTCTTTCTTCAAGAAGCTCTCGGGAATCAGTAGCGGCAGGTAGACGTTTTGATGGCCGGTGGCCTTGAATCGCTGATCGAGTTCGCGCTGCAACACTTCCCACACGGCATAGCCGTTGGGCTTGATGACCATGCAGCCTTTGACGATTTCGGCCGGTTCGGCCATATCGCCTTGCAGTACAACGTCTTGATACCAGGTTGCGAAGTCTTTCGCGCGGGGAGTGATGGGAGATTCGGCCATACGACTTGAATCTTCTAGTGTAGTATTGCGGTAGCAGCCCGAAGTCGCGCGCTACTTTTCGCCGACTCGCAACTGCGGCACGAAGATCTCCTTCGCTTTGCGCGCGAGCGTTTCGTCGACGCGCAAAAGTTCGGCGATTTCGACGCCGTTGCGAATGGCCGCGGCGATCTTTTTTTCCGCCGCGACGATGCGGGCGGCTCCCTCGATTGCCATGGCGAGGGAGGCTTTTGGGATCACTACGACACCGTCGTCGTCGCCGACGAGCCAATCACCCGGGTTGACAACCATGCCTCCACACGCGACGGAGACTTGCAGCTTGCCGGCGTACTCCGCGCCGCCCGCGTTGGGGACGACACTTCGCGCGAACACTGGCAGGCGGCTCTTCCGAATGTCGGCAAGATCGCGAATCGCGCCGTCGACGACCACGCCGGCCAGGCCCTTGCGCTGCGCACTGATCGTCGTCAATCCGCCCCAGAGCGCGGTGTTTCGCTCGCCGTGCCCGTCGATGACGAGCACATGATCCTTCGGACACTCGGCAAGCGCCTTGCTGACCATCAGAATGTCGGCCGTGTGCAGTTGCACCGTAAAGGCCGGGCCCGCCATACGTGCGTTCGACGACCAAGGCCGAATGCCGTGATCCATGGCGCCACCTTTTCCGAGCGCGTCGGAAACCGGGCCTGTTCCAAACTTTCGCAGTTGCGCGGCCGGCGTCATTGAGCCATCCTCACTTGCGCGGGGTTGATGGCCTGGAACTTGCCCTTGTTGGCGGTGATTTCGAAGGCGCGCGGCACGTTCTCGATGCCTTCGAGCACGTGCGTGATCGTCGGTTTCATCTGCACGCGGCCGGAGGCCACCAGGCTCACCGTATGCTGGAGGTGTTCCAGCGTGCTGATGTCGGGGAACACGTAACGCAGGCTGCGTTCGCGCATCAAATCGACGTCGAGCTCAAACGGCGAACCGAACCACGACACACCGACGATTTTTCCGCCGGAGCGGACGGCATCGACGGCCTGCGCGACACTGCGCACGCCGGCGAGGCCCTGCGTTGGGCTGCCGCCGGCGCACTCGAAGACGATGTCGGCGCCGTTGCCTCCGGTGAGTTCGCGAATGGTGGCGACGGGGTCCTCCTTGGTTGCGTTGATGGCGTGATCGGCGCCGAGTTCCTTCGACATCGCGCACGCTTCGTCGCGCACATCGACGGTGATGATCTTGCCCGCGCCGCTGACCTTGGCGATCTGCATGCACTCCAGGCCCATGCTGCCCTGTCCGAGGAAGGCGACGCTGTCGCCGATCTTGATTTCGGCGGTTTCGACCGACGCCACGCTGTCGCTGAGCGATTGCAGGCAGGCGGCTTCGTTGTCGGAGATGCGGTCGTCGACGTGCGTCAGCGCGATCTCGGGCAGCACCGCGAATTCGCAGAAACAGCCGGGAAGCTGGAAGCCGATGATGGGACCTTTTCGGCAGAGATGGCCGCGGCCGGAATCACACAACGGACAGCTTTCGCAGGGGAGTTTGGCGCGCGCGGCAACGCGGTCGCCGGGCTTGAATCTCGTGACGCCGGGACCGGTCTCGACGATGCGGACGCAGAACTCGTGGCCGAACAGTTGCACCGGCGCCTCGGTTTCGAGGCGCTTCTTGATGCGGTCATAGGCGAGAGTGCGCACACCGGCGGCGAGTTGCGCCTCGGTGACGCTGGGCTGCACGACGAGCACTTGCGCGAGCACATGGCGTGGCCGCAGATCCGGCATGGGCACGTCATCCAAACGCAGATCGCCGAATCCGTAGAATCTCCAGGCTTTCATAAAGGTCTCGTGATAATATCGCACCCATGAAATGCACGGTACTGCTTTTTCTGGCGGCGCACGCCGCCGCGCAAATTTTCGCACCTGGCGCGAAGCTGGAGAAGATCTTCGAGGGCGGACACCTGACCGAGGGCGTCGCCGCGGCGCCGGACGGCATGGTGTACTTCAGCGACATCACGTTCACGACGGAAACAAAGATGCAGGCCGGGCACATTATGCGGTTTGATCCGCGGACGCGCACCGTTTCGGTCTATCGATCGCCGAGCGGGATGTCGAACGGGATCAAGTTCGACGCGCGCGGGCGGATGGTGGCGGCCGAGGGCGCCGATTACGGCGGGCGGCGGATTACGCGCACGGACATGACGACGGGAAAAAGCGAGATCGTGGCCGGGCTGTTTGAAGGGCGTCCGTTTAACTCGCCGAACGACATCGCGATCGACGAGAAGGGGCGGATCTACTTCAGCGATCCGCGGTATCTGGGGCATGAACCGATAGAACAGCCGGTGATGGCGGTGTATCGGATCGATACCGATGGCAGCGTGCATCGCATCATCACCGACGCGGGGAAACCGAACGGCGTGGCGGTGTCGCCGGATCAGCGAACGCTCTACGTCGTCACCAACGACGACGGGCTTCTGGGCTTCGATCGTCTCCCGAAGGGAGCGCCGGCGCGGAAGGGACGGATGGAGTTGAACGCCTACGATCTACGCGCCGACGGCACCGCGGCGTTTCGCGAAAGGCTGGTGAACTACGCGCCCGAGGACGGGCCGGACGGTCTGGTGTGCGACAGCGAGGGGAACATCTACGCGGCGCTGCGGAACGAAAAGCGTTTCGGCGTCGGCGTCTATTCTCCGAAGGGCGCGGAGCTTGCGTTCCTGCCGACGCCGGAGCGGCCGACCAACGTTGGCTTCGCCGGTAAGACTTTGTACGTAACGGCCGGCGGCAGCGTGTATCGCACTCCAACGACGAAGACCGGTTACCGGCTGCCGTGAGCCGCATCCGCTGGCGGCTCTACGGACTGCTGCTGATCGTCATTACGCTGACCTTCATCGACCGCTTCAACATGAACGTGGCGGCGAAGTATATTCAGACCGAGTTCGCGTTGAGCGATACCCAAACCGGTTCGCTGTTGAGCGCGTTTGTGCTGGGTTATGCCCTGTTTCAGGCGCCGGGCGGCTGGCTGGGCGATCGCTTCGGGCCGCGCAAGGTGCTGACGGGTGCGATTTTGTGGTGGTCCGCGTTCACGGCGCTAACGGCGGCGGGGGCGGGCGTGGTGTCGATGTGGGTTGTGCGATTCCTGATCGGCGCCGGCGAAGGCCCGGCGCTGCCGTGCACGAACAAGATGATCGGGCGGTGGATGAGCGTCGCGGAGCGGGCGCGCGGGAGCAGTTTGTTTCTAGTGGCGGTCGGCATCGGCGGGGCCTTCACGCCGCCGGCGATTGCGTGGAGCATGACGCATTTCGGATGGCGGGAGTCGTTCGTAGGTTGCGGGTTGTTGGGCGTGGCGGTGGCGGCGCTTTGGCACTGGCAGTCGACGGAGAATCCGCGCGAACATCCGGGCGTGAGCGCGGAAGAGTTGGCCTACATTGAAGCGGGGCGCACGCCGGCGATCGAAGCGGGACCGATGCCGTGGCGCAAGCTGGCGGGGTCGGCGAGCATCCGCGCGCTGGCGGCCGCGAACTTCATGCTGGGGTATGTGACGTACATTTTCTACACATGGTTTTTCCTGTACTTGGTGAATGTGCGGAAGCTGGAGTTGATGGCGGGCAGCTACTGGTCGACCGCGCCGTTCCTGGCGATTCTACTCGGCGCGCCGTTGGGCGGCTGGCTGTCGGACTTGTTCCTAAAGCGGCTGGGGCATCCGTGGGGGCGGCGCGTACCGGTGGGGATCGCGGCGTTGGTTTCGTGCTCACTGTTGCTGGTAGGGTCGCGCATGGAAAACGCCTACGCGGCGATCGCTTTGCTAGCGATAGCCGCCGGTTGCAACAGCGTCGCGGCGGTCACCAGTTGGGCCGCGCCGAACGATTTGTCGGAACGTCACGCGGGCACGCTGGCCGGCGCGCTGAATACGTGCACGAACCTTGGCGGCGCGCTGTCGCCCGTGTTGACGCCTTATCTTGCGGCGCGATTCGGCTGGGTGGCCGCGTTGGATTTCGCGGCCGGCTTCATGCTGTGTGTGGGGCTGCTTTGGCTCGTGGTGGATCTTGGCAAGCGGATCGACTAGTAGCTGAAGCGAAGTCCGAACTGAATCTGGCGCGGCGTGTTGACTTGCGACAGACGGATCTTTCCGAAATCGGCCGAGGTTACGTTGGTCTGCGGGCCGGCAAAGATCACGTTGTTGAAGGCGTTGAACAGCTCGGTGCGGAAGTCGATGCCGATCCGTTCGTTAATCGCAATACGCTTCTCGATGAGCAGATCCCAGTTCTTGTTGCCGGGCACGCGCACGTCGGAGAGATTGCGCGAGGCCGTTCCGAAGGTAAACTGCGGTGCGCGGCGGAACGCGGAGGCGTTGAAGTAGTTGGCGCCGTCGACGAGTTGGATGTTCGACAAGGCCGCGGGCGCGCCGGTGGCGTCGGGGCGTTGCGATCCGCCGAACGAGTTCGAATCGTTCGGTCCGGTAACTTGCACGGGTGTGCCGTTGTCCCAGGTGAAGTACATGCCGGTGGACCATCCGCCGGCGATTCGCGCCATCGCGCCGCGGTTCAGCTTCGGCTTGCCGACGCCGAAGGGCAGTTCGTAGCGCAGGCTCACGCGGACGACGTCGGGGATGTCGTAGAACGACACGGAACGCTCGCACGCGTAGCAATTGTTGTTGACCGCGGCGGGCGATGCGCCGAGGAAGCCGCCGAAGTCGCCGACGTTGTCGATCAGCTTCGAGTGGGTGTAGGCGAGCAGCAGCGCGAAGCCGTCGGCGAAACGGCGTTCGACGCGGGTTTGCAGGCCGTGATACGTCGAATGGCCCGTGGGCACTTGCGCGCCCGAGGCTCCTGTGAAGTGCGGGAACGGACGGAGCAACTGGCCGCGCTGGATGGTTGCGCGCGAGAGTGTCGACGTCGGATCGGTGATCACACCGGCGAACGGATTCGGAACGGTCGCGTTTAACTGCGTGCCGAGCGCGAGAGCGGAGTCGGGAAGCTGATTGAATTGAACGGGCATCGGGAGCGCGATACCGGCGTTACCCGCATAGCCGACCTCGACCACCATCTGCCACGGCAGTTGGCGCTGCACGTCGAAAGTCCACTGCGTCTGATAGGGGAGGCGCTGTTGGCGGATCGGTCCGACAATGCCTTGTCCGAGATTGGTGGAGAGGCCGAGCGAATTGCCGGTCGGGGCGATGAAGCCGCCGGGCAGCGGGTTGCCGAGATTGAACAGCGGGGTGACACCATCCGGTTCGGCGACAAGCGAAGATGTCGCGCGCGAGAAGCCGAGAGAGTTATCGGTGTTCGGCGCGATCGACGAGGTAAACACGCCGAAGCCGGTGCGGATCACCGTCTTCGGATTCCACTGCCAGGCGAGGCCGATGCGTGGATCCCAGTTCTGTTTGTCGGCGCGTTGTGTGCGACGGCCGACGCCGTTTACGCCGACAAAACCGACGCCGCCTCGCAAGCCTGTGATGCCCGGAACTTTGCCGTCGAGCGGGCTTGTGGAATCGCGGTCGAGAAAGACATAGCGATTGTTGTCTTCGGTGCGAGGCAGTTCGAGCGAGTAACGAATGCCATAGGTCAGCGTCAAACGCTGCGTGAGTTTCCATTCGTCCTGCACGTAGCCGGCGTAGTAGGGATGGCGGTGGAATTCGAGTGGGCGAAGCGTGTAGGAAACGCCGGAGACGCCGAGCATGAGATCGGCCAAGCCGCGGCCCGTGCGAGCCGCTGCCGCCTGCGGATTCGGACCCGCGGTGAACGCGCCGCTGGAGCCGATCGACAGCGGCGACGACTGATCGATCGACACCGGATAGCGGCGCGTGTCGAAGCCGGTTTTAATCGTGTGGCGCCCGCGCAACAACGTTAGCGAAGCGTTGTACTGCCAGGTACGCGATTTCACCGCGTTGTAACCGGTGCCGGTGGGGCCCACCTGCGTGAGGCCGGATGTCGAGAACACGGGGAAGTATTTCACGCGCTGGCCGTCGATCAACGAGCGCGGAAGGCCGAGCGTTGTTTGATCGAAGTCGAGTGTCAGGGGCGTACGATTCGTCTCGCTTTGCGCCATCGAGAAGTGATGCTGCAAGATCGTGCCTGGGCCCATCGTCCAGGTGTGATTGCCGACCCAGTTGATTCCCGGAATGCGGTTGGGCGTTTCGACCGGCGACGCGGCGTGGCCGAAAACCAGCGGCTGCGCGTTGATGTTCTGGAACCAGTTGTAGCGGAAGAATACGGTGTGTCTGGAATTCACCTGGTGATCGAAGCGGCCATCCACGCGGTTCCCGTCGAGCGCATTGGCGGCGGCGACGAAGTAGTTGCTGATGTCGCTCGAACCGAGGCCGCGCTGATTCGCCGCCGGATAGTAGGGCATGAGAGCGCGCGCGATGGGGCTTAGCTGCGCGGGTGGAATCACGTTGCCGGGAAAGAGAGTCCGGATATAGCGCGTTGTGCCAGCGGGGCGGTCGGGGTCGAGGCGCGTGGTGCGCGGATCGAAGATCAGAAACGGCGAGCCGTTGGTGTCGCGCGATTGCGAGAAGTCGCCGGTGCGTTCGAGGGCGGTTGGCACGGTGCCCGTGTATGGGTTCAGGCTGCGTTGGCGGAGTCCTTCATACGCGAAAAACCAGAAAGTCCGATTCTTGCCGTTGTAGAGCTTCGGGATCCATACGGGCCCGCCGGAAGTGAGGCCGAATTGGTTCCTTTGAAACGTCGGCTTGCGCCTGAGGCCCGCGCGATTGGAATTGAAGCCGGCGGCGTCAAGCACGCTGTTGCGCAGGAACTCGTGCACGGTGCCGTGCAGTTCGTTGGTGCCAGACTTGATCGAGAAGCTCACTACGCCGCCACCGGTGCGGCCGAATTCGGCGGCGTAGGGCGAAGTGTTGACCTTGAACTCCTGCACAGAATCAAGCTGCGGCATGGCGGAGACCTGGTTGTTGTAGGTGCCGGTGTTCGCCGCGCCGTCGATCAAAATTTCGCTCGTCGAACCGCGGCCGCCGTTGATGCGAAAGTTGTTGGTTGTCGACTGGCTGGCGGTGTTGTCGCCCGCGAGCCGGCCGGTCGTAACGCCGGGGACATTGGCGAGCAAGAGATAGGGGTTGCGGATGTTCAGCGGGATTGAAAGGAGGAATTTGTTTTCGACGACGGCGCCGCGATCGGCGCGACTGGAAGTAATGAGCGGCGCGGTGTCCTTGATGGTGATGCTCTCCTTCACTTCGCCCGGCTGGAGTTGCAGATTGATGGTGCGCGATTGGCCGATTTCCAGACGGAATCCTTCGATGCGCGCTTCCTTGAAACCGGTCAATGAAGCCGCGATGTTGTAGGGGCCGGGCGGCACTGGGGGCAATGTGAAATAGCCGTCGGCATTGGTGTCGGTGACGGTTCTGACACCGGTGGCGGTATTGATCATCTCGACGCGGGCGGCGGAGACGACGGCGCCGGAGGAGTCCGTGATGCGGCCGGAAACGACGGGGGCTTGCGCGAACGCGGAGGTAGCGGCGAGGAGCACGGCGAGCAGTATTCTCATAAATGACCTGGCTTTATTAGATCAGGTTTTGGCGATTGCGAGAAGCGTATGGCCTACTCCTGGAGTCGGCATCCCGGCTCGCAACCAGCCGCGTTCGAATGCAAGATAAGCAGACAACACTTTGCCGCGCGCGTCGCTTTCACTGCGCAACGCAATTCCTTTGACGGGCGCGTCGGGATCGGGCGGTGTATATGTCAGTTCCGCTGCTAGCGACGGAAGCACATTCACGCGCCGAAGAAATAACACTTGAAAGCCGACTGTCGACAGAGAACTCCTCAAACTGGTCTCGCTATATGCGTGGTCGAAATCGACGTCGGGGGCGTTGGGAATGAAGCGCCGTGTCGCGCGTAGGCGCAAGGCGGCCAAGCCGCCCGGTTTCAGCACGCGCCGGAATTCACGCATGGCTCCCAAGGCGCCTGCGATGGTCATGTGCTGGAGGACATCGGCGGAATGAACGGCGTCGAAGCTTCCGTCGCGGAAGGGAAGCGCGTCGGCCGAGGCGCCGGCCAACAGGGCGGATGTTCGATGCGCGGCGAAGGGCAGCGCGGGCCAGGCGAAGTCGATGCCCGCTTCGAGCGATGGCGCGAAGGTGTCGCGGAAGTCGCGGAGAAAGAGGCCCGTGCCGCAGCCGGCATCGAGGACGGCGCTCGCTTGTTGTAAGCCGTGGGCTTTGAGCAGCGAAAGTGTCAACGTACGCATCGAACGCGTCCATGGATGCGCGTCTTCAAGCGCCGCCATTCGCTCGAAATATGCCTGATCAAACTGCGCTTCCGCCAACTTTCGAGTGTACCGAACTCGTGATCGTGGCGACCGCGAAGTGCGCGGTGACGTTGACTGACGTTTTGAACATGTCGGGAATCGCATCGGCGGCAAGCAGCAGCGCGAGGCCCTCCGGCGGGAGTCCAAGTTGTTGAAACGCGGGCAGCGCGACAAGCAGACCGCTCGATGGGATGCCCGGGGCGGAAAGGCTGAGCAGCGCGGAGACGGGAATCAACGATGCGATGTGCATCGGAGTGATGGGGATGTTGTAGAGATGCGCGATGAAGATGGCGCCGCCGACTTGCGCAGCGGGGGTCGAAAAGCGAAACAGCGTGACGGCCAGCGGCAGTGAGAAACGCACGGCGGGCTCGGGCAGCTTGAGTTTGTCGCGTGCGATGTCGATCATCAACGGCAGCGTGCCGAGTGATGAGAGCGATCCAAACGCCAACGCTTGCGCGGGGACGATCGCCTTTGCCCACGGCCAGAGCTTCACGCGAGTCGCGGCAAGGATGTAGATGAAAATCACGTTGAACGCCACGGCCGCGCTGAAAGCGACGATGTAGAAGGCGAACGCGCCGACCGCCGTTTTGCCGAGCTTTACGGCGAGCCCGCAGCCCATTGCGCCGATGCCGAGCGGCGCGATGACCAGCGCCCAGCGGATGATCGTCAACATCGCTTCGTTGGTTGCCTCGATTACGGCGAGCAGCGCGGCGCGGCGGTCATCGGCGAGTCGGCGGACGGCGAAGCCGAAGAGGATCGATGCGAAGATGAGCTGAATCAGTTTGCCCTCGGCCGCGGCTTGAAAAAGATTCGACGGCAGCAGCGCGGCGAACCAGTCGCCGAAGTTGGCGGCGATCGGCGCGGGCGGCTTCAATCCGGCCGGCGCGTCGGCCGGGGCGAATTGGAAGAGAAAGCTCGTCGTGAAGGCCGTCATCGTGCCGCAGAAGAGCAGCAGGCCGACCATCCACGCAAAGACCTTGGCGCCAAGCGTGCCGACATCGCGTTCGGTCATTTTGCTGTTGATGCCGAGGATCAACTGCGCGGCGACGATCGGAATCACCACCATGCGCAGCGCGTTGAACCACAGCACGCCGATGGGCTCCAGCCACGGCGCGGCCGCGGGCAGCAGGAAGCCGATCGTCATGCCCGCGGCCAAGCCGGCGAGCATCGCGAAACTTAAGGACATCCGCAATAGCGTATCGTCTTTCGGTGGGCTTTAGAGGACGATGCGATCGTCCCCATCGCGCCGCGTGACACGTTCGCGGTCGAGGAACTCGAGCAGCGGGATCGCGTATTTTCGCGACGCCCCGGTCCAATCCTTGAAGTCGCCAACATTGAAGCGCTGACCTTTCTTGGCGGCGAGTAAGGTCTTTAATCCTTCGATCGCCGATGCGTGAAAGACAAGTTCCATCGACACGCGCACGAGTTTCTTCTCCCGCAGCATCGTGTTGAGCAGGATCGATGCGCGCGTGCCATCGACGCCGCACGCGGCCAACACTTCGCGTTGCCCGGGCACGGCCAAACCGCCGGCGCGAAACGCGTTCTCAATCTTGGCGCGGGCCTCTTCCTCGTCTTGCTGCAACTGCACGCGGTGAGTCGCCAAGCGCGCCAATTCGCCTTGCGCGACGACCTTCTTGTTCCGCTGCAACACGGCGTCAAACAGATGCGCCGGAATTTTGCAGCGTGTGCGTAACTCTTCGCGCGGCATGCCTGGCAGGAGCGGTTTCTCGCGATGAAACTGTGCGAGCGTCTTTTCGAGCGCTTCGGAAACGGACGCGATCCAGGCGGCGTTCACGCACCACTCGCCGATCTCAACGCCTGGGGATGCCGGTTCGCCCAAACGCCACAACAGCTCAGCGCGCGTCATCGCATCACCCATGACGATCGCCGCGCGATCACCGATTGCGAGTGAAGCAACGCGGCTTTTTCGCGGTGGGTCGATTTCGATGACCTCACCGCCGCCGATCGTGAGGACCGGCGAAAATTTGCGCACGATGAAGCGATCGCCCGGCAGCAGCAACATCGGCTCGCGCAATCGAATGCGCGCGAAGCCATCGCCTAGCGGACGCGCCGTGCCGACCACCTCCGCCGTACCGGCGTGAAAGTGGACGGGCGTGCGAGAGTGCAACGGTTTCACGCCGTGCAGAAGCGTCAACCGGCAGTCGATTACCTGCGTCGAACGCAACACGCCGGGTGCGGCGAGCTGCATGCCGCGAGCGATTTCGGTGTGATCGATGCCGCTCAGATTGACCGCCGTGCGTTGGCCCGCGCGCGCGGCTTTCGCGGGCTTGCCGTGCACCTGCACGCCGCGCACGCGCAGTCGCCGGCCGAGCGGATGCAGTTCCAACTCTTGTTCCGGTTGAATTGCGCCAGCGGTCAGAGTGCCGGTGACGACCGCGCCGAAGCCCTTCATCGCAAACGCGCGGTCGATGGGCAATCGCACCGGTTGTTTTGACGTTCGCGCGGGGCTTTCAACAGCCAGCTTCCGCATCGCCGCTTTCAACTCGTCAAGCCCTTCTCCCGTTTTCGCCGACACCGCGATGACAGGCGCGCCCTCAAGAAACGAGCCCGCGACAAACTCCTCGGCTTCCATCTTCACAAGCCCGAGAATGTCGGAGTCGACGAGATCGCGCTTCGTCAACACAACAATTCCTGCGCGCACGCCCAGCAACCGGCAGATGTCGAAGTGCTCGCGCGTTTGCGGCTTGATCGATTCGTCGGCGGCGATGACGAGCAGAACGATGTCGATGCCGGTAACACCGGCGACCATCGTCTTGACGAAGCGCTCATGTCCGGGCACGTCGACGAAGCCGGCGGTCACGCCGCCTCCGAGATCGAGATGCGCAAAGCCGAGTTCGATCGAGATGCCGCGGCGCTTCTCTTCGGCGAGGCGATCGGTCTCGATTCCGGTCAGCGCGCCGGCCAGCGCGGTTTTTCCGTGATCGATGTGTCCAGCGGTTCCGATGATAATAGAAGACATGAGGACGAGTGTGCTCTTGGCAGGCGTGTTCGCCGGAGTCGCGCTAGGGCAGGATGCCACCGAAACCATCACGTTTCGCGCCGGTGTCGCTTCCGTGCGCGTCGACGCCCAGGTCATGGACGGGCAGCGGATCGTTTCCGGGCTTACGCGTGACGACTTCCTTCTCTACGATAACAACCAACCGGTGAAGGCGAGCTACTTCGACCACGAACGCGAGCCGCTGACCGTTCTGCTGTTGCTCGATGTCTCCGGCTCGATGATCAAGTTCCTCGAACAGATGAGTTCGACCGCCCGCGCGGCGCTGAAGAACCTGAAGCCCGGCGATCAAGTCGGCGTGATGCCCTTCGCGCGTCATACCAAAGCGGCTGTTGATTTCACTGCGGCGCACGACACCGTCGCCGCCGAATTGAAGACCGCGATCCGTGACCGGACCTTGGGAAGCGGCACGCAGATCAATCATGCCATTCGCGACGCCGCGAAGTACTTCGAAGAGAAGGCGCCGGTGAATGGCCGCCGCGCCGTGTTGATCGTTACCGACAACATGGGCATTAACTACCAACTCGGCGACGCGGAGGTAATCCAGGCGTTGAACGACGCCAACATCGTTTGCAATTCGATCGTCGTCGGGCGGGCGCGGCGGCCCAACGGGGAATCGAAGTTCAAGAATCCGGAGTTCAGCTATGCCAACGTCTTCGACATCGCCGACGCCACCGGCGGGGACATTCTAAAGTCCGATCGCGGCGATGAAGCGCTGGGGCAAATCCTCGAACGGATTCGCTCGCGTTTTAGCCTGCACTATCCAACGCCCGGCGGCGAGCCCGGTGTGCAAAGGAGCATCCGCGTCGAACTCTCGCCGGCGGCGAAAGCGAAGTTTCCGAAGGCTGTTATTCGGCATCGCAAGGGGTATACGGTTCGCTAGCAGCCGCGCCGCCAGAAAAAGATCAACGAAGCAATCGCGCCCCCAAAGAACAGCACCATCAGCAAGAACGGCGTCAACTCAACCAGAATCGCGACATCCACGAACGTCGCCAACGCCCGAGGCAGAATCGCGAGGGCCAGTAGCGCCAAGCACCAAACAGTCGCAAACGCCAGTACCAGATAGCGGGATCGAACTTTCCGGAGGACACGCCGCTCTTCGACTCCACTCGCGGGAAGCGCGGCCATGGCGCGAGGCGCCGCCGCCAGCGCCGCCGCCAGCTGCGCGTTCCGCCGCGCTTCTTCTTCGAGCAGCGTCCTCGAAGCTTGCGACGCCTCGCCGGCGTGATACAGGATTACAAGATCGGTCAGGATGTCGGGATGAAGTGTCATCGGTAGTTCTCCAATTTCTGCCGCGCGCGGAAGATGCGGATCTTCACCGCCGCGAGTGTGATTTCCAGTTGTGCCGCGATTTCGTCGTAGCTCAAGCCGCCCTGCGCATACAAGACCAACGGTTCCCGCAACTCTTCCGGCAGGGACGAGATCGCTTCCAGAGCCCGCTCCAAATCCAACCGGGCCTCTGCCGATAGCGCCGCGGGCGCAGTCACGTCCACCGGCATTTCGCCGACGCGCCCACGCCGCATTAACTGTTTGCGCCACACGTTGCGCGCGATCGCGATCAGATATCCCCGCGCCGTCGCCGCGCGTACTTCCTGTTCGGCAACGATCGCACGATAAAACGTTTCGGACGTCAACTCCTCGGCCAGCGCCGCGTTCCGCGACCATGCCAACAGGCACCGATAAACCGCCGGAGCGTGCTCTTCATAGATCTCTCCGAAGGTCATCGTCACCTTACAATATCCGCCATCCGCCATTTTGTTACCGTAAATTCGATGACCCGCCGAAAAATGATCGCATCGACATCCACCGCCGCCGCTCTGCAATCGCAGTCCAGCCCCGCCCGTCAGTACATCTACATGCGCAAAATCTTTCTGCGCAACAGCGCCGACGGCCAAGCCGCGCGCACCTCCGAGTTCCTCGAAAAGGCCACGCTCCCCGCGCTGCAGCGCGTCGGGGCCAACGGCATCGGGATGTTCGCTTCGGCGCTTGCCGCCGACACTCCTTACTTCCTGGTCATCGCTGGGTTTCCGTCGCTCGCCGCGATCGAAACCGCGATGGCCAAAATCGCTGCCGACAAGGTCTACGCCGCGGCGCAGAAGGCTTTCAATGAAAAGCCGGGGCTTGGCTACGTTCGCTACGAAACATCGGTGCTGCTCAGCTTCGGCGGCTTCCCACAGATCGTAACGCCCGCGCTTGGCAAGACGCCGCGCACCTTTGAGCTGCGTACGTACGAAAGCGACGACGCCACTTCGCTCGGAGAAAAGATCCGCATGTTCAACGAAGGCGAAATCGCGATCTTCAAAAAGACCGGCCTTGAACCCGTGTTCTTCGGCGAGACCGTTTTCGGCCAGAAACAACCGAACCTGACCTACATGCTCTGGTTCGATTCGCTGGCAGCGCGCGAGGCCAATTGGGCGAAGTTCATTGGAAGTCCGGAGTGGCAGAAGCTGCGCGTAACGCCCGGCTGGTCCGATGCGGAAATCGTGTCGAACATCTCGACGGCGTTCCTGCGCCCGCTGCCCTTTTCGCCGATCCCTTGATCATCTGCAATATAATGATCCGGTGCTGAATCGATACTGGATACTCACCGGCGGCGCGCTCGCGCTGGCCTCTCTGCTCTGGGCGCAAAGCGGCGCCCGCGTCCCTCAGACCGTTGACGAAGTCGCGCGTCCCGGCGGCGTTCTGCCGGGTAATCCGAAGATCGCGCTCGTCAAGGTAGCGGACGGTTTCATGGACCCCACCAATGTCGCCAACGCCGGCGACGGCTCCGGCCGCATCTTTGTCGTCGAGCGCGTCGGCCGCATCCGCGTCGTGCACAAGGACGGCCGGGTGCAGAAGGAACCGTTCCTCGATCTCACCAACATCAATCCGCTGGGCAGCGACGTGCAGACCGGCTTCGTCGAGCAGGGCCTTTACTCGGTCGCCTTCCATCCGAAATTTAAGGACAACGGCTACTTCTTCGTGCATTACGCCTCGCTGCCGTTCAATGGCGACGGCGTGATCGTGCGTTTCCAGGTCGACAAGAATAGCCCGAATTTCCTGACGCCGGAGCGCACCAAGCAAACCGCGAAAGTGCTGATGCGCATGCCTCGGCCCTACTACAATCACAACGGCGGCCAGATCGAATTCGGCCCCGACGGCTATCTCTACATCGGCTCCGGCGACGGCGGCTGGGAAGGCGATCCGCTTGAGGCGGGCCAGGATTTGAGCACGTGGCTCGGCAAGATGTTGCGCATCGACGTCAACGTCGACGACGATCGCGAAGCCTACAAGATCCCGCCGTCGAACCCCTATGCCTACGCCGCCAAGGAGCAGTTGATGTCGCTGTTCGGCATCAGCGAACTCGACTTCTCGAAGATCAAGACGCGGGCGCGCCGCGAGATCTGGGCTTACGGTCTGCGCAACCCGTATGAGTTTTCGTTCGATCTAAAGACGGGCGATCTCTGGATCGCCGACGTCGGCCAGAATCATTGGGAAGAAATCGACTTCCAGCCGGCATCGTCAAAGGGCGGCGAGAACTACGGTTGGGCGAAGGTCAACGGCACGAAGTGTTTCCCGATGACTGGGCCGAACGACAAGTGCCCGATCGTTGGCACGCTGCCCGCATCCGAGTATCCGCACGAGATTCCGTATCCCGGTGCGCAGCCTTTGAAAGACGGCCACGGATGTTCCGTCGAAGGCCTCGGCGTCGCCAACTACGGTGGCATGAAGGGCGTGTATCTCGTCGGCGACTGGTGCTCGGGCCGCGTATTCGGCACAGGTTGGAACGGCAGCAAGTTTGTGTTGCAGGAACTGGCGCACACGAATCTGCAATTCACCGCCGGCGGTTACGACGAAAACGGCTACGTCATGGCGGTAAACTGCAACTGCTTCTACACTGCCGACAAGGGCGCCACCGGCAATCCTCCGGGTGCGTTGTGGCGCATCGTTCCGGCGAACGAAGTTCCCGCCGGCGCCGAGACGGCTCGCACCGCGGGCGCGCCCGTCGAGACCTCGTCGACGGGTCCTTTCCAACTGCGCAACGCGCTCGACAACAAACCCATCGATTTCACCAAGATGGCGAACGATCGCGTAACCCCGGCTGTCGCCCAGATGCGTAAGGACGGCACTAACGCTTACAACGGCAACCGCGGCGCGATCTCGGCCGGCAAGGCGCTTTATGACAAGTGGTGCGCAAGCTGCCATCTTGGCGACGGCACCGGCCGCATGGGTTCGAACATCGTCGATGCGCAGGTCACCTATCCGCGCGTGTCAACCGATGCGGGCGTGTACGAAGTAATCTACGCCGGCGCGACCGGCGCCATGCAAGCCTTCGGCGATCGCATTGCGCAGGACGACATCCTGAAAATTGTCGCCTACGTCAACTCGATCAAGAAAAAATAGGGGGCGAACTGTGCTCCACTGTTGGTAATGCGATCGAGTTTAAGTCTGCTTACCATCAGTCTGCTATTCGCCGCTCCTCCACCGAAGAGCGGTATTGACACTACCAATTTCGACACCACCTGCAAGCCCTGCGACGATTTCTGGCGCTTCGCCAACGGCGGCTGGATGGACCGCAATCCCATTCCCGCGACGCAATCCGGCTGGGGCACGATGTCGGTCGTTCGCGAAGGAAACAAGGAGCGCATCCGCGTCATCCTCGAAGCCGCCGCGCTGGCAAAGAACGCTCCGGGCAGCAACGAGCAGAAGATTGGCGATCTCTACGCCGCGTGCATGGACACCGCGCGCATTGAGAAGCTCGGCGCGCAGCCGATTGCCGCGAATCTGGCGCGCATCGGCGCTATCGATTCGCGCGCGCAACTGAAGTCCGCGCTGGTCGAATTTCTCAGGGAGGGCCGGGGCGCCGCGCCGGTTGGGATCTCCGGAAGTCCCGACATGAAGAATTCGCGCGAGATCATCGCCGCCGTGCGTGTCAGCGGGATCTCGCTTAGCGATCGCGACTTCTACTTGAAGGACGATGAGCGCTCCAAGTCGATCCGCGCCGAATTTGTCAGGCATGTCGATGCCCAACTGAAACATGCCGGCCTCGGCGCCGGAGGCGAAACGTTGCTTGCCTTTGAAACCGCCACCGCCGCCGTGATGCCCGCGCGCGCCCACATGCGCGATCCGTATGCGCGCTACAACAAAAAGGACCTCGCCGGCCTGGCCGCGCTCGCGCCGGAGTTCGACTGGAAGGCCGCCTTCACGGCCTTGAAGATCTCGCACAACACGCCCATCAACGTTGCCGTACCAAAGACGCTGGAGCACTTCAACAAGCAACTCGCGGAAGCGCCGCTGGAAACGTGGAAACTGTGGCTCCAGTGGCGGGTCATCAACGCCGCCGCACCAAATCTCTCGGCTGGCTTCGCCGACGAAAAATTCCGTTTCTTCAGCACGGTGCTCAACGGCACGCGCGAACCGTTACCGCGCTGGCAGCGCTGTTCCGACACGGTCGATAGCGCCCTCGGATTTGCGCTGGGCCAGGTGTTCGTTAAGAAGCACTTCCCGCCCACCGCAAAGGTGCGCATGAACGTACTCGTCGAGAACCTGCGCGCGACGCTAAGCGAGGAGATCGGCAAGCAGGAGTGGATGGACCCGGCGACGCGCAAGAACGCCATCGCCAAGTTGAGCGCCTTCGAGGCCAAGATCGGCTACCCCGATCAGTGGCGCAGTTACTCCGACGTCGCCATTCAGCGCGATGCGTTCGTCGAAAGCCTCCGCTCAGCAAGCCTCGCCACGCGCAGATACGGCCTCGCCAAAATCGGCAAGCCCGCCGATCGCATCGACTGGGGCATGACGCCGCCAACCGTTAACGCCTATTACAACCCGCCGAAAAACGAGAGCGCCTTCCCCGCCGGCATTTTGCAGCCGCCCTTGTTCGATATGGAAGCCGACGACGCCGTGAACTACGGCGCCATCGGCGCGGTCATCGGCCACGAAATGGGACACGGCTTCGACGATCAAGGTTCGAAGTACGACTTTTCCGGGAATCTAAAGAACTGGTGGACGCCCGAAGACCGCAAGAAGTTCGAGACGCGGACGCAATGCGTGATCGAGCAGTTCAATGAGATCGACACCGGCGTCGGGTTGCGCCACAACGGACGCCTTGTCGTCGGCGAAGCGCTTGGCGATCTCGGCGGACTCGCGCTGGCGTACCGGGCCTACAAACGTTCGCTCAACGGCCAACCGGGTCCGGTGCTTGACGGCTACACCGCCGACCAGCGTTTCTTTCTCGCTTTCGCGCGGCTTTGGGGATCGCAATCCCGGACCGAAGCGATGCTCATGCGGCTGCAAACCGATCCCCACCCGATCGCCCGCTGGCGCGCAAACGCCACGCTGATGAACATGCCGGAGTTCCATCAGGCGTTCTCGTGCAAGCGCGGCGATCCGATGGTGCGCGAGCCGGAGAAGCAGTGTAAGTTATGGTAGTTTCGCCGGCGCGTCCTGCGCGCAGCGAAAGCCGATTGTCGGGCTCGTCATGCGTGCGGGAATGCTGGAGAACTCAAAGGCCACGCCCGATGCCAGCGGACGGTCGAACGCGCCGCCCTTGATGTAGTGCCACGGTTCGCTCGGAGTTGGCGCGGGTTTCAAAACCTTCGCGAAGCTTTCCACCGCATTCACGCTGGGCGTGTGCGGGCGCTCCACCCACTCCCAGACGTTGCCGGTCATGTGCAACGCGCCGAAAGGACTCTTGGCATATTCCAAGCTATCCACCACGGTCGGCGCTTCGCCAAATTTCTTCGCGCTCTCTTCGACGTTCGCATTCTCGGGGTCTTCCTTGCTACCCCACGGGAACGCCCGCCCATCGCCGCCGCGCGCCGCTTTCTCCCATTCGAACTCGCCGGGCATCCGCTTACCTGCCCATTTGCAAAAATCGCTTGCGTCGTCGAAGGAAATATTTACAACCGGTAGCATCGGCTTATCCGCGGCGTTGCCCGTGGGCAGTGTTCGTCCAGACGCCGCCGCGAACTCCTGAAATGCCTTCACCGGCACTTCAGTCTTGTCGATGTAGAACGCCGGGGTCTTCACCGGCGATCGCGCCGAGCCGAACAGAAACTCGCCCGCCGCCACCAACACCATGTCTCCGCCCTTGGCCGTCAACAGCGCGGGCAATTCGGTTGAAGCCTTCTTTTCCTCCGCCGGTTTTTTCCGGTCCTGCATTAAGTACCAGATCGCTCCGCCGCCCACTAACACCGCGACTGCCGCGACAGCTACGATCGGCCCCATCTTCAAGCCGCTACCTTCGACCGGCTTGGACGCGGCCTTTGGCGCGGCCGGCGCACCCGCCGGAACCTCGGAAGACGCGATTCCGATCAGCACTTGTTTGATCGCGGAAAAACTCTGCAGCCGCTCTTCCGGTTTCTTGGCAGTGCACCGCATAATCAAGTCGATCAACGCTTGCGGCAATCCCGCCGCCACCAATTTCGCCGGATCCGGGTTTTCGTGCAGAATGACGTAGAACAGCCGCTCCATGCTGTCGCCGGTGACGAGCCTCTCGCCCGTGAACAACTCATACAGCACGATGCCGAATGAATACACATCCACCAGCGGCATAATGTTCACGCCTTGCACCTGCTCCGGCGCCATATAGTAAGGCGTGCCCATTGTGTTGCCGGCTTTGGTCATGTTGAAGCCGGCAGCCTTCGAAATGCCGAAGTCCATCAACTTCGCGCGGCCGGACTGCTCGATGAAAATATTCTCCGGCTTAATGTCGCGATGAATGATGCCCATTTTGTGCACGTATTCCAAAGCCGCCGCCGACTCGGTCGCGATGCGCAACCGGTTGCGCAAATCGCCCGCCTGATTCTTTCGCAGCGCATCGCGAAGATCGCCGCCGCGCAGAAACTCCATCGCGATGTAGGGACGCCCTTGTTCCTCGCCGTAGTCGTGAATTGTCACGATGTTGTCGTGCGAGATCGCGCCCGACATTCGCGCTTCGTGCAGAAATCGTTCCTTGGCCTCGGTGTCGCGGCAGCCGTCGTCGGTAAGAATCTTCACCGCCACCTGGCGGCCGATCACGGTGTCCACGGCGCGGTAGACATGCGACATACCGCCGCCCAGGAACTCCTGTAGCTCGTATCTGGCGAACCGCACCGGAAGTTGCATAGTTTCCCTAAATTAGCAGACTGATGACGAAGTAGATGAGGCCCATCACCAACAACACGGCGAAGGCCACCACGACCATGACGCCGGTTTGATTCTGCAGCGTCGCCGGAAGAACACTGACAAAACCCGGCAAGCCTTCGGGAACCTGCTGCGTGCCCATCGTCGCATGGGGCGGTTGCTGTGTGGGCTGCGTCGGTTGCCAGCCCTGCGTGGGCTGTGTCGTCGGGCGCGTCGGCATGGGCGGTAGCCCCGCGGGCCGCTGCTGCTGCGCGGCTTGCGCCGCCTGCTGCGCGCTCATCGTAGGCATCGAGGTCGTCACCGTGCGCACCGAACCCTGTAATCCGAGGTAGCGCTCAATGTCGCTCGCCGCGTCAAAAAGCTTGGGATAGCGGTCGTGCGGCTGCTTCGCCGTGCACTTGGCGATGATCCGCTGCACTTCCTGCTCCACGCCCGCCGCCTGCAGCGGCGCCATGTCGAGCGGTTCGTACAAGATCTTGTTGAAGATTTTCTCGATCGACTCGCCCATGATCGGCTTGGCGCCCGTGAGCAACTCGAACAGCAAAATGCCGAACGAGTAGACGTCGACCATATGCGTAACCTGTTGCCCAAGCACCTGTTCCGGCGCCATGTAGTACGGCGTGCCGAGCGTGAAACCGGCGCGCGTCAACTGCATGCCTTCGGCCTTGGCGATACCGAAATCCATCAGTTTGATCTTGCCGGTTTGATCGACCTGCAAGTTCTCCGGCTTGATATCGCGGTGGATGATCTTCTTCTGATGAATGTAGTCGAGCGCCTTGGCGATTTGCACCGCCAGCGTCAACCGGTTCCTGATATTGCCCGCCGCGCCGGAGCGGATCGCGTCGCGCAAGCTCTGGCCCTTCAGGAACTCCATCACGATAAAGGGCTTGCCGCCCTCCTCGCCGAAGTCGTAGACGTTCATGATGTTCTCATGAACGATGCTCGACGCCACTCGCGCCTCTTGCAGAAAGCGCGCTTTCGCTTCCGCGTCGGTACAGCCTTGTTCGGTGAGAATTTTAACCGCCACCATACGGCCCAGAACGGTATCCTGCGCGCGGTAGACGTGGGACATACCGCCCCCCAGGAACTCCTGGAGTTCGTACTTGCCGATTCTTGCTGGTAGCTGCATCATCGCGGAGTCCGAGTTCTCATAGTATCACCGAAGGGTCACTTCGCCACCAGGGGTACGCATTGCAGGCTCTGAATAAATTCGCGGGAGAAGATCGGCACGTTGACTTCGAATTTGTAACTCGCCGGTTTTCCCGCCACCTGCATGATGGCGCCAGAGCGGCCCTGGCGCATCTTCCACTCGATGCTTTGTCCGTTGCCGGATGGGGTCAATGTATCGGCCGCGTAGATAAACCGATAGATGCCCCACAACCCGGGGGCCTCCTCCACGCCGAACGATGTGCCTCCGACAAACTTCACTTCTCCCTTCACGCCCTGGTGATTCGTGCCCGGCCAAGTGAACTGCTTCGCTCCACCCGCGGCGCCGAAGTTCTGCGACTGGCCGTCGATCGTTAGCGTCGATCCGGTCACGACATCGGACCGGACCGGCGTCAACGTGTAGGTCATGCGCGGTTGCGTCGCCCCGCCCGGGAACACCGTATCGGAGAAGCGCTGCGCCTGATTCACGAATCCGACGAACGCGGGGTTGATGTTGATCCCGCCCTCGCTGACGCTCGTCCACTTGCCGCCTTCTTTTTTCATGTGCTTCTTCAGATCGCCTTCAACGAACTGCCAGATCGATCCCGTACCGGGCTGGAACACGGTCGCCACATCGGCCAGCGTCGCCTCCGGTTTTACAGCCGGATTAAACGGGAACTTGCCGCGCAAGCCCGCGAAGCGCTGATTACACAGGCCGGCGCCCTTGGCGTTCAGTTCGTCCTTGCCCATCCCTTTCAAGAACCGCTCGACTTCCTTGATCGGATCTTCCAGGAGGTTGGCCGACATCTGGTCCACCTTGCCTTCCGGATCGGGATTAAAGGTTCGCACCGCGGCCTTCAACACCTGTCGTGAATCGCTTGCCGCGTCGATCGGCTTGTTCGCCGCGTTCGGATCGGACTTCAAATTCGGCAGCGCATCCGCCAGCGCTTTTTGCAGCTTCGCCAGCGAGTCGATGTAGGGCCCGTTCTTCTCGGCGTAGATATACTTCTGAATCGTCGCCGGCGGCGGCACCACTTCGCGCACCGGTTGGAACGCGAGCTTGATCTTGTCGTCGTTGACATCGGTGTTCTTCGTCGCCAGCCAGAACAGCGCCATCAGCGGCGTATCGTTCGAGACGATCTGATCGAGCTTCTGCGTCGCATCTTCCAGATCCTTGTATTTTTGGAACGTCGAATTGCGGAAGTACGTGCGCCACGCCTTGATGTAATCGCCCGTGTAGAGATCCCGCAACTTGCCCGCGAGTTCCCCTCGATTGATCGCCAAGCCGCCTCCACACGACGTCCTCGCCGTGTCCTTCGGATTCGCCTGGTCGCCGCACGTCACCCACTTATCGCCGCCGAAGAAGGGATCGGGATTCTTGATGAAGTCCGACATCTTCGCGAAGCCGTCCTTGGTAAACGCCCCGCCCACGTCGCGATTATTGACGATGATCTTTTCCGAGTCCTTGATGTCTTTGTTGTAGTTCACGGGTTTCACGGCTTTGTTAGCCGCCGCCAGCATCGATTGGTAGATCGAATCGACGCCCTCGAACTGCGCCAGGAACTTGCGTCCGCGCGCTCCCGCCTCGGCGTCGAACGGCAAAGGACATCCGCCGGAGGTGCGCAAGTAGTCTGAGTAGAAATCAAACTGGGCCTTCGCCAACTGCGCTCGATCACCTACATCGCGGCCCGCCGCCCACGCGCCATAGAGCGCGGGCGAAGTCGCTTCTTTCGTCGATTTGTCGCCGTAGATCGTAATCGTCAAATAGGTTCGCAGCGCGTTGAAATACAGGCCGTAGTCGTCGGTCGGTTGCGGCGACGACGGCAGCCCTTTCAGCATCCGTTGCATCGATCCATGCGTCGGTCCCAGCAGCGTCTGATTGAACTTTTGGCACCAGATCTCTTTCACGGGCGCATACATTTCATTGCCCGAGTACAAGCCCCAGCGCAGCTTCCACGGCGCGCCTTCGGTCTTGTACTGATCGAGCTGCGCCAGCGTCACACGCAACGCTTCCAGCTTCGCCAGCGAGGCCGAGTCAACCAGCGCATTCGGATCGGTGATGTTCACGCCCGCGATGCCCTTGGCGTTTTCGATCGCGCCGTTTTCGAGCGTACGATTGCCCGCGAAGCTGACGGTCGCCAGAATCGCGTAGATCAACGCGAGCGCGGCCACCGCGCCAAAGATCACACGCTGCGCCATCGAAGTTTTCGTCGACGCCGCAGAGGCGCGTTGCGCTTCCGCGTCGCTCAGGATCACGTCGTTAAACAGCCGGCCGAGGAACGGCCACTGCGGAACTTTCTTCGTCGCGCCGATCTGCGGCGTCAGCTGCGGCTGCTGCGTGCCAAACACGCCGCCCGGTCCAAGTTTGAAAATGCGCGTCGCGCCTTGGCCCGGATCGAGCGCGGACTGATGCTGCTGCTTGGCCGCCTGCATGCCGGCGGAGTCGTCGACGATAACCGGCCGTACGCCGCTGAAATAGAACCCGCGCAAAAACGGCGACGTACGCAACTGGCTCGGCTTGCAGAGATCGACCAGGAACTGGACCACCGGCCGCTTCAACTTGGCGAACTCGCGGGCGAACTCATAGGCGCCCGGCAGTTTCTGTGCGTCGTTTTCGCGCGGCAGGAACAAAAGCCGCTTGTCGCACAACGAATGGGTCAATAGCGTGAACTGCCCGGTCAGCCGCTGCGTTTCTTCTTCGCTGTAAATGCCCGTCGCATCGGCCGGCCGGATCGGCACCGTCGCGCCAAAGATCTGCAGCGACTCGTCCATTGTGATGTTGCGAATGTAGTCCAGGAAGAACTGCATGCGGTCCATGCGCGTGAACAGCACATACACCGGCACGCGAATGCCAAGCTGCGCCGAAATCTCAGTCAACCGCTCGTTGATCTTGCGCGCGGCCATCGTCGCGGCGTCCAGTCCGCCTTGGCGGAAGAACGTTTCGCCGTCGAAACACACCAGCGCCGCGCGCGGCGACTGCGCCTTCGCACCGACCACCGATTTCAACTGCCCGGGCGCCAACCGCGCCACCAGCTTCCGCCACCGTCCGCCATCGCTCATGAACGCGCCGTTCGGATCGACAAACAGCGTCTGCTTCGCCAGGAAGATGTTCGCGAAGCGCGTCGGCGCGATATTGGTGTCCTGATACACCTGGCCCGTCACCAGCTCCGGTTCGAGGCCGGAGTTCATGAGCGTCGTCGTCTTCACGCTGCCGTTTTCGCCAAGCAGCATCACCAATGGCAGGTTCGAAATCTTCGCGCCCGGCACCGCCTTGGCCATCGCTAGTTTGGAGTCGACGTCTTTTACCAACGCGTCGATCTCGGCGTCGCCCGACGCTCCCGAACCCTTCGTGCCGCCCGGTTGCTTGGACTTCATCCACAGGAACAAGCCCGCGCCTATGATACCCAGTATCGACATCACGCCGATGAAGATGTAGAGCATCGACCCGCTGAAGCCGAGCAGGAATCCAAGGCCCACCGCAAGGCCGATCCACAGCAATAACACGAGTACAACAATCAATACCGGTGACATGTCACTTTCCTTTCGCGAGCGATTCCAGGCTGCTCACGCCGGACTGCAGGAAGTAGTAATACGTGCCGTAGGCCACGGCCATGACAAATACGCAGGCGCCCGCGATAATCCCGAAACGCTTCACCCAAGGATCGCTTCCCGCCGCGCTGACCGGCCCGGCCGGAGGCAGATGCCCCGAGGGCGAAAGCGCCAGGCTCGTGCGCCGGATGCGGTGAATCTTGTCCGCTGTCGCTTGCAGGATCGGCTGCAAATCGCCGCGGCTGCCCAGAGAAAACCGGCCCATGAATCCAAGCAGCATGCAGAGCTGAAAGACTTCCAACAAATCGGCCAGCGACTGCGAGTCATTCATCGTCAGCAGCTTTTGCAGGTGTTGAAAGAAGATCTCGCCCGCTACGTGATGGCCGAAGTACTCTTCCTGCATCGGCTGTCGCGGCCAGTCCGCGAACACCGGCGATCGCAGGTTCAGAATCGATTCGTCGAGAAACGCGATCACGGCGAAGATGGCGAGCTTGATCTCTTCGCCGTCGTAGCCGCGCTTCCGCGCTTCGCCATCGGCCATTTTGATCGCTTCGCGAATCTGATGACGGAACGCGTTGGCGTCGGTCACCGGTTGGCGGTTGGACCGCATGCGTTCGATGACGGTAAAGATCTCTTGGAATACCCAGGCTAGGTTTTCTGCCCGCCGCTCGGTTCCGAAGGCGGCGGGTGCTGTGTTTGCGGCTTGATGCATACGATCCTCGATCAGGATTCTAAAACGACGTAAAGCTCGGGCTTCGGATCCGGCAGATCGCCCGGAATGTACAGCCCAATTTGACGGGACTGCACCAGATGCTCCCAGCACGGCCCCACTTGCGTAACGGAAAAGTACTGCGCGTCGACGCGCGAACGGATCGCGGCCGGCGGAACTGGCATATGCGTCAGCGGCAGCCCGGGAAGGGCGCGCTCGACGAGCTTCGGCACATAGGCCGATGCGCACAACTTCGCCAATTGGGGCGTCTTGCGGATGACATCCGGCTCGGCGATCGGCGAGCGGATCGCCAGAATCCATTTCGATGGATTCAGCACGCGCTGATCGGTAACCGTGCCCTGGTACATGTAATCGGCGGCTTTGTTGAGGTCGATCTGGATGTACTTGGTCGGGGCCATCGTCTCCAGCAGAAATCGAATCAGCGCGTCGAGATCGTCGAACGTCTTGTCCAACTCGCGGTGGTTGTAAAGCGGAATCTTGCTCGGATGGTAGTCGACGCCGAACGTACACAGCGCGCCCGCCAGCTTCGCCAGCTCCCGATACAACTCCTCCGGGTGCCCGCGCTTCACCCTCAATAGATGACGCAGCCCCGCGATGCCGGAGTTAATCCCGTGCAGCATCCAGAACGTTGCGATCTCGGACGTGGAGTACTCGCTCCACAGGCTGGCGCCCGCGCTTTTTCCTTTGCCCAGAGCGCGGCTCTTTTCGTCGAGAATATCGACAAGGCGCTGCAGGATTGCCAGCACCCGCTCGCTAGCGGCCACTTGCACGCAAGGCGGGATGAACGTGTTGTCGAAGATGAAGTTGCCGCTGCCGTCGCGCATCACTCGCGCGATAGCTACACTCGCCGCCGGATCGGGGTTGTCCAGGTCGAGTGCGATCTTAATATTCTTCCGGCCCAGGCGGACGAATTTTTCATCGCGCCCTGTCGTCTCGTCGAACAAGGATCTGTTCTCGGCGACGAATCGGGTGCCGCTTGAACCGCTCTCCTCGGAGGGCAGGCAATTCAAGCCATTCTCTTTCCGCGGCGGCACGGTGAGGTAGATCGTGACCCGGTCGCGCGTCATCGGAAACTCTTCGGCGATGTTGCGCGGCTTTGGGAGCGGATCGTGCTGCGGCATGTCGAAAGGAAGGCCGTCGGAGAACAGGCCGCGAGCGTGGAGAACGGAAATCGTTCCGTTTATCAGCGCTTCCGAGTCGAGTTCGCAGCCGGCCAATCCCCATGGCTCGAAGCATAGCGACGACGCCGCGAACCGGATTGAATCTTCGAAGTACCGGCCCTGAACTTGAAAATGATGCGGCCCAAGGTACATCCCCTCGGACCAGACAACCCGCGAGAGCTGTTTCATGCGCTTATTCCTGTAAGCGGATTCGAACGGCAAAAACCCGCACGCTCGCCGCATTTTGGCACGATTTACTCTACCACAAGGAATCCAACTTGCTAGTGTAGGTAAGGGATCGCCGCGGCGACGTGTTTTCAGATGCGTTTGCGCATTCGACTTTAGCGGTTTTCCCAACAGCCGTTTTGCGGCTGGCATGATAATCTACAGGCACGGTACGGGTAGCGACGCATATGAGCTTCTACGACAAATACGAAATCCTCGCCGAGTTGCGAAACGACGGCATCAAGTCATTCATTGCGCGGGTTAAAGAGACGGGGCAGGCCGTCGAAGCCCACCTCTTCCTCACCGGCCGGACGCCGGACAATCAGGCCCTGCTCGATAAACTCGGCCGCCTCACGGGTGACGCCAAGCTGTTTCTGCTCGAACTGGGCGACCACGAAGGCACCCCATTCGCCGTCACGCACGTCCTGCCCGATCAACGCGGTCTCCGCGCGTGGCTGGCTGGCGTTCCCGATGCGCCGCTTCCGTCTGCACTCCAAAAGGGAGAAACGCTGCCGGCCTTCCAGGCTCCGACCCTGGAGAAGGGTGATACGCTGCCACCCTTCAAAGCCTTCAACCCTTTCGAAACGCTGCCGCCGGTCAACCGCTCGGCCCTGGAGCGAGGCGAAACACTTCCGCCGATTTCCAAGTCCGCTCTCGAACGCGGCGAGACGCTTCCGCCGTTTCTACCTTCCGCGTTGGAGAAAGGCGAGACCCTACCTGCATTCAAGGCCTTTACGCCGGGCGCGCTCGAAAAGGGCGAGACCCTTCCCGCGGTTCAGGCCTATGTCCCGCCGATGCCGCCCGGCGCGCTCGAACGCGGCGAAACGCTGCCGCCTTTCCGGGCGATCGACATCCCCCGGCCGGACCCCGCGACCGAGCTTCCTCCGCCGGCCAGCCGCACAGCCGATGACGATTTCCTGAAACTATTCCAAGTCCCTGAACGGGGCAAGGGCGGGCTCTCGGTCTCGAGCGCTCCGGCGCCGGCTTCGGGCTCGAAACAGGGGCCAGGTGAATTTACGCGGATGTTCCAATCGCCCGCAGCGCCGCCACTTCCATCGCAGATCCCGACCGAGGAAATGCCGGTACAGCCGCCCCCCGCGCCGAAAGGACCCGGTGAATTTACGCAGCTGTTCAACCAACAGTCAGTAGCCGCACCGGTCGACACGCCACCGCCCCCTGCGGTCCCGCCGCCACCCGGAGAATTCACCAAGCTCTTCACCTCTGAGTCGGTCGGCGCCCCCGAACCGCCCAAAGCTCCGGAACCACCCGCTCCCCCAGCCGCAGCGCCTCCTGGCGAGTTCACCCGAATGTTTACCGCCCAGTCGGTCGGCACACCCGAACCGCCGAAGGCTCCAGAACCACCCGCCCCTCCGGCTTCCCCGCCGGGCGAGTTCACCCGGATGTTTACCGCCCAGTCGGTCGGCACACCCGAACCGCCGAGGGCTCCAGAACCACCCGCCCTTCCGGCTTCCCCGCCCGGCGAGTTCACTCGCATGTTTACCGCCCAGTCGGTCGGCACACCCGAACCGCCGAAGGCCCCCGAACCGCCCAAAGCGCCAGAACCACCTGCTCCCCCTGCCTCCGCGCCTCCTGGCGAATTCACCCGCATGTTCACGGCCCAGTCGGTCGGCACACCCGAACCGCCGAAGGCCCCCGAACCGCCCAAGGCTCCCGAACCACCCGCTCCCCCAGCCGCAGCGCCCGTCGGCGAGTTCACCCGCATGTTCACGGCCCAGTCGGTCGGCACACCCGAACCGCCGAAGGCTCCAGAACCGCCCAAGGCGCCAGAACCACCTGCTCCCCCTGCCTCCGCGCCTCCGGGCGAATTCACCCGCATGTTCACGGCCCAGTCGGCAAGCACGCCCGAACCGCCCAAAGCGCCAGAACCACCCGCCCCTCCGGCTTCCCCGCCGGGCGAGTTCACCCGCATGTTTACCGCCCAGTCGGTCGGCACACCCGAACCGCCGAAGGCCCCGGAACCGCCCAAGGCTCCCGAACCACCCGCTCCCCCAGCCGCAGCGCCCGTCGGCGAGTTCACCCGCATGTTCACGGCCCAGTCGGTCGGCCCCCCCGAACCGC
>Ga0194128_10001693_pt1 | contig 37947 bp, 29 predicted proteins | sample TA2KigCa65mmetaG_FD_148650 | JGI IMG/M metagenome (GOLD analysis project Ga0194128, IMG submission 148650) | Freshwater microbial communities from Lake Tanganyika, Tanzania - TA2015037 Kigoma Deep Cast 65m | ecosystem: Environmental > Aquatic > Freshwater > Lake | place: Tanzania: Lake...
GAGCCGGTCGTGCCCTCCGAGGCGATCGACTCCGCGGCCGAGCTGACGCGCTCCGTGATCGAAGACCGCGGCTTGCGCTTCACCGTCTCGCTCCCGCCCGAGCCGATCCTGCTCGAAGCCGACGCGGTGCGGATCGCGCAGGTCTTCTCGAACCTCCTGAACAACGCGGCGAAGTACACGCCGAAGGGCGGCTCGGTCTGGGTCACCGGTGAGCGGCAGGGCGACGAGGCAATCGTCGTCGTGCGGGACACCGGCGTCGGGCTCGTTCCCGATCTCCTGCCGCACGTCTTCGATCTCTTCGTGCAGGGCACCGCTTCGCTCGATCGCACGACGGGCGGGCTCGGCATCGGCTTGACGCTCGTGCGCTCGCTGGTCGAGCTGCACGGAGGCCGCGTCGAGGCGCGGAGCGCGGGGGTCGGGAAGGGCAGCGAGTTCGTCGTGCGTCTTCCCGCGCTCGCCGCCGCGCGTGCCTCCCCGCGTCCGGCGGTGCCGCCGGGCACGCGACCCGGCGCTCCCGGGCCGCTTCGCATCCTGGTCGTCGAGGACAACCAGGACACCGCCGAGATGCTCGGCGCGATGTTCAAGATGAGCGGGCACGAGGTCGAGCTCGCCGCGGACGGCTTCACCGCGCTGCGGACGGCCGAGTCCTTCCGTCCCGCAGTCGTCGTGTCCGACCTCGGCCTTCCCGGAATGGACGGCTACGAGCTCGCGCGGCGCATCCGGCAACAGGAGCGCTCGGGCGACCTCGTGCTCGTCGCGCTCTCCGGCTACGGGCGCGAAGAGGACAGGCTGAAGACGCGCGAGGCCGGCTTCGACCACCACCTCGTGAAGCCCGCGGATGTCGACAAGATCCTCGGGATCGTCGCGGAGCTCGCCGCGCGCGAGGCCGACCGCCAAGGCACCGCCGTGCGGCGCACCGCCGCAGTCGTCGACCGCTGAGCCCTACAGCGGCAGGTCGAGCCGGACGCGCGTCCCGCGCCCCGGCGCGCTCGTCACGTCGAGCTTGCCACCGTGGCGGTCGACGACGCCGTGCACGATCGCCATGCCGAGCCCGGTGCCGCGCTGCTTCGTCGTGAAGAAGAGGTCCGCCATGCGAGCGGCGGTCTTCTCGTCCATGCCGACGCCGGTGTCCGCGACGGCGATCTCGACGCCGGTCGGGGTCCGCTTCGCGACGACCTTCAGCGTGCCGCCTTCGGGCCTCGCGTCGAGCGCGTTCTGCAGGAGGTTGGCGATCGCGCGGCGGATCTCCGTCGCGTCGAGTGGCAGCGGCTCGCGGACGCCGTCCAGATCGAGCTCGACGCGGACGCTCTGCGTGGCGCAGCGCTCCGCGAGCAGGGCGAGGCACTCCTGCACGAGCGGCTCGAGCGCGACGGGCTCGCGGCGGAGCTCGCGCTGGCTCCCGAACGCGAGGATGTCGCCGACGAGACCCGCGAGATGGTCGATCGTGCGCTCCATCTTCCCGGTCACGTCGGTGCCCGCCTCGTCGCCGAGCTGCTGCAGGCGCTCGGACAGGAGGTAGAGCTGGAGCTTCAGCCCGTTCAGCGGGTTGTTGAGATCATGCGCGACCTGCGTCGCGACGCGGCCGAGGGCCGCGAGCGCGTCGTTCCCGAGCTGTGAGAGCGCCTGCGCGTTCTTCAGCGCGACGGCCGCCTGTCCCGCGAAGAGCGCCAGCGTCTCGAGGTCGTCGTCCGTCGGTGCGACCGTGGTGCGCGCTTCCGCGACGAGCGCGCCGTGCGAGACGCCTTCGACGAGAAGCGGCGCTGCGAGGACGTCACGATTCTCCTCGCGAAGCCGGAGCGGCTCGGTCGCGTCGACCGCGCGCCGCGCCGCGGACTGCACCGCGGATTGCACGGCGCTCGGCGCGGAGGCCGGAAGACCGCCGATCCCGACGCTCGCACGTTGCACGAGGTTCCCCGCTTGCGTCAGGAAGACGTGCACGTGGCCGCTCTCGGTCGCCTCGAGCGTCGCCTGTGCGACGGCGCGGAGCGTCCGCTCGATCGCGCTCGACGAAGCGAGCGTCTCGCCAAGGCTCCGGAGCAGCGTCCGATCGCGCGCCCAGCGGCGCGCCGCGATCGCGCGATCGAGCTTCCGCTGCAGCTCCGGCGTGTCGAAGGGCTTCGTCACGTAGTCGAACGCGCCCCAGCGGATCGCCTGGACGGCCGTGTCGATCGAGCCGTGCGCCGTCATGATGAGAATCGGAAGCCGCGGCTGGAGCGTCAGCGCCGCGCGCGCGAGCGAGATGCCGTCCATCGTCTCCATGCGGAGATCGAAGATCGCGACGTCGAACGGACGCCGCGAGAGCTCGTCGAGCGCCGCCGCAGGATCGCCGCACGCTGTGACCTCGAAGCCCATCGCGTCGAGGCGCATCGCCAGGACCTCGAGGATCGCTGCGTCGTCGTCGACGGCAAGGAGCTGGTGACGGCTCAAGGCGCGACCTCCGGCCCGAGGTCGACCTCGCGCAGCCGGTCGATGGCCGCCTCGAGCGATCGCAGGCGGTCGACGTCGGTCGCGAGCTTCGCGCCCTGGACCTGGCAGCTCGCGAGGTTGCGCAGCGCGGAACGCCACGCCTCCGCCTCCGCGATGCGCGGGTTTCCCGACTTGCCGTACTTCGCGATCAGCCGCTCGAAGTTGATCAGCGCGAGGCGGTAGTCGCGAAGCGGGCTCCTCGGAGCGAGCTGCAGCATCGCCATGCCCCAGCGCGCGTCGAACGCGGCGGGATCGTCGGGATGCTCGCGGAGCACGTCGAGATAGAGGTCGCGCGCTTTCTCCGGCTTCCCGTCGGCGGCCAGCTGCTGCGCGCGGAGGACGAGCGTCTGCGACCCGGTCGGATGAGGCGGTCCCGAAGGTCGCTTCGCGGCGCAGCCCGCGAGCAGCGCGAGCAGCGCGAGCGACGCGAGCGGGAGGAGAAGCACTACCCCGGCGCGCTTCACTTCGACTCCCCCGGCGGCAGCCGGACGGTGAACTGCGTCCCGTGGCCCGGCTCCGACTCGCCGGTGACGGTTCCGCCATGGGCCTCGACGATGCTCTTGACGATCGCGAGACCGAGGCCCGAGCCGCCCTTCGCGCCCGGCGCCTGCCAGTACCGATCGAACACGTGCGCCAGCGCTTCGGGGGGAATGCCCGGCCCGGCGTCGTGCACGGCGATCTCGATCGCGCCGTTCTCGCGGAGGACGCGCACGCCGACGCGGCCGCCCTCGCTGCTGTGCTGGATCGCGTTCCCGACGAGGTTCACGAAGATCTGCGTGAGCTGCTCGTCGTCTCCGTCGACGACGACCTTCGTGCCGGCAGCCGCTTCGAGCACGAGACCGCGCGCCTCGGCCTGCGGGCGGAGGCCGTCGACCGCTTCGCGCATCACCGTCGCGAGACCGACCGGACGACGCTCGATGTTCTGCAGCTTGGCGCGCAGGCGCGAGATCGAGAGGATCCGGTCGACGAGCCGCAGGAGGCGCTCGCAGCTCGAAGCGATGATCCCGAGAAGGCGCTCCTGCTTCGGCTCGATCGGTCCCGCGAGGCCGTCGCGCAGGAGGCTCGTCGCCTCGCGCACGGCGGTGAGCGGCGAGCGGAACTCGTGCGAGACGTGCGCGAAGAACTCCTCCTTCGAGTGGTCGATCTCCTTCAAGCGCTCGGCCATGCTCTGGAACGCGACCGCGACTTCGCCGATCTCGTCGCGGCGCCGGATCGGCAGCGTTCCGGCGAACGTGCCGTCGGCGATCTGGCCGGCCGCGAGCGACAAGCGGCGCAGGTCGCGCGTCAATCGGATCGCGAGCCAGCCCGAGCTCACGAGCGCTGCCAGGACGCCCGCGCAGAGCCCGAACAGCACAGCGTTCCACGTGCGTCGCTCGAGCCTCGCGGATTCGGTCTTGACGCGATCGAGCGTCGCGTACGTCTTCTCCCGGAACCGCTCGAGAGCGCGCGACACCGCGGCTCCGGCCTCCGCGGAGGCGTCGGTCCCGAACGCGTCCACGTAGGCGAGGAAGGCCGTCGTGACCACGCGGTGGATGGGGGCCTCGCCCTTGGAGAGACGCGCCCCGAGGAGCCGGAGATCGTCGTCGAACTCGCCGGCGAGCTTTCCCCAGGCGCGGAGGTAGCCCGGGTCGCGGTCCAGGAGCGCGAACTTCCTTTCGTATCCGAGCAGGTCCCGCATCCGCCGCGCCAGGGAGGCCTCGAGACGGATCGCGGGCACCGAGTCCTCCGCGATCGTCTGGTTGACGCGCACGAGGCGCTCGACCGCGAGCAGGCTCCAGACCGCGATCGCCGTCAGGGCGACGATGCAGAGCGAGTTCGCGAGGAACAGCTTGGTCGAGAGACGCGTCAACCCTCCGCTCCCCGGTCGCCTCTATACCATGGCTTCGCGGCCGAGGCGGCCCCGGCGGGTCTCGACGCGGCCCGGCGCAAGGAGTCTAATGGCTCCGGTACCGGTCGCGGGGCCGGTGAGACCGGGGAGAAGCCGATGAAGCCGAGTACACGCTTCCGGAGAGCATCCGCACTCGCCCTTGCTCTCGTCGCGGCTGCAATGCTGTCGGCCGTAGCAACGGCGGCCTTTGCGATGGAGCCGGCGGGAGTCGCCGAGCCGGACGGCGGCACGACCAGCGAAGTGCAGCCCGTCACGGCGAAAGCGTCTGCCATCTCGTTCGGCGCGTGCCATTTCCAGGACACGCCGCCGCACGACCCGCACCGCCGGCTCGAATGCGCGCCGGGCGAGGTCGTGGTCGCCGTGTACGAGCAGGGCGTGCGCTGCTGCTCTCTCGAATTGCGCTGAGCGGTCGCTGAGGTCGCGATAGACGGTCGCCGGCTACGCGGCGCACGCGGCCGCGCGGCGCGAGATGCCGATCGTGCGGCGCGCCTGCCGGACCGGATTCCGGTCGTGGCCGTTCGTGCAGTAGCCGAGCGAGATTCCCGTCTCGGGATCGGCCCACGCGATCTGCCCGCCGGCGCCGTTGTGACCGAAGCTCGCCGGCGAGTTCGAATGGCCGAAGCCGCGGAAGTTCCGGTCGTCGTCGCCCGCGATGATCAAGCCGAGCGAGCGGTTCGCACGCTTCCCGAAGACGAGGTCGGTGAGATCGCCGGAGCGGATCTCGCGCGCCATGCGAATCGTCTCGGGCTTCCAGATCTCCGGCCCACCGAGAGCGCGACCGCCGTTCAGCAGCGCCTGATAGAAGAGGGCGAGCTCCGCCGCGGTCATCGTCCCGCCGCCGCCGGGAATGCCCGACTCGCGCACCTCGGCGCGGTTGAAGTGCGTCAGCGCTTCCTCGGTGACTTCCGTGAGCGGCGGCGGTGCCATGCCGAGCGCCTGGAAGTCCGCGTCGGTCATCGGATTCCCGACGTGCACGATGTCCGCGAGGCGGCCGTGCAGACGGCGCGGTAGCCCGACCCACATGTCGTCGAGCCCGAGCGGCTCGGCGATCCGCTTCCGCACGAAGTCCCAGTACGTCAAGCCAGAGAGCCGCTCGACGATCTCGCCGACGACGTACATGCTCGACGACGGGTGGTAGACGAACATCGACCCCGGCTCCCAGTTGAGCCGCCAGCGCGCGTAGTGCTGGAGGCGTTTCTTCGGGTCGAGGAAGTCGACGGGCGGGAAGGGCGCCATCGGGAAGCCCGCCGTGTGCGTCATGAGCTGCTCGACGGTGACGACGTCCTTGCCGTTCGTGCCGAACTCGGGAACGTACTCGACGACGCGCTTTTTCGGGTCGAGCTTTCCCTCCTGGATCATCAGCCACGCGGCGGCCGACGTGATGCCCTTCGTGCTCGAGAAGACGCAGTAGAGCGTGTCGTTCGTCGCGTCGGCCTCGCGTCCCTCGAACGTCGCGCGACCGAACGTGCGCATCGCGGCGATTTTGCCGTTCCGCGCGATCGCGATCTGTGCGGACGGGAGAAGGCCCTCGCGGACCTCCTTCTCGGCGCGGTCGAGGAGGGCCGCGAGCTTCGTCGGGTCGATCCCGACGCTCTCCGGCGATTCGGCGATGAGCTTTTTGTCGAGCATGGTCGGCAGCCTACTTCCCCGCGAGGGATTGTGGAAATCGAGCGACCGGCACTCCGGCCCTGGGCCGCGTCGGGTCGCTGATCGGATAGCTCTCGCCTCTGTCTTGGATTGTCATGATCATCCAAGACAGAATCTCGGTTTGTCGCGGCCGCCTGTGCGGGAAATGAGATCGTCCCGGCGGCGGGCTGGCTACCCCTGCACGCTCGGGCGCTGCTTGAACGCCCCGTACCAGCGGTGGAGGTTCTGGAACGTCGGGTCGAGGTCGACGCCCGCGAACTCGCCGAACTGGAGCGCCGCGACGAGCGTGCAGTCGGCGATCGTCGGCCGGTCGCCCGCCGCGAACGGCTTCGAGCCGATCGACTTCTCGAGCGCGCCGAGCGCGTTCGCGAGGCGCGTGCGGGCGTTCGCCGCCGCCTCGGCGGACTGCTTCACGCGGCCCGCGAAGAACGGCGACGTGTTCTGGAAGATCGTACCGACCGAGGTGAGGACGCCGATGTCGGCGATGCGCTCGACCTCGCGCGTGCGCGCGCGCTCCATCGGCGACCCGCCGATCATCGAGGGCGTCGGATGGAGCTCCTCGAGGTACTCGATGATCGCGAGCGACTCGGTCAAGCACGACCCATCGTCGAGCTCGAGCACGGGCAGGCCGCCGAGCGGGTTCTTCCGGAGGAACTCCTCCGTTCGGTTCGCGCCCTGCGTGATGTCGACCTCCTGGCAAGGGACGTCCAGTCCCTTCTCCTTCAGGTAGACGAGTAGCTTCTTCGGGTTCGGAGCCAACGAGAAGACGTAGAGCTTCATGAGGTTCCCCCGGGAATGGGGTTTGTCTCCCTCTTGTCTCAACCGGGAAGCTGAAGCACGCGCTCGACCCAGAAATCGCGGAAGCGAGCGGCGTCGACCGCGGTCGCGGTGTGCATCGTGCGCGCCCCGGAAGCGCCGGACGGTCGTTCGAACGTGCGGAAGGTCCCGTCCGCCATTGCCGGCTCGATCGCGAGATCCTCGAACGTGCAGAAGCTCTCGTCCGAGACGCACGCGAGAGCCAGCGGGTCGTGCAGGAAGGCGACGTTCTCCTCGCCGATCGTCGCGCCGAGGCTGCCGAAGATCCGCCGCTGCGTCGGCGTCCACATGCGGATCGAGCGGGCGAGCGCCTTGTGGATCGGCTTCCGGCTCGCTTCGAGCCGTGCGAGGTCCTCCGGACGGAGCCAGACCTGCAGCGTGACGTCGCCCGTCACGAGCCGCGTCGGCACGTCGGTGCGCAGCACGCGGAGGCTCGCCTCGGGATCGGAGCAGAGGTTGTAGTCGACGCCGGGCTGGAAGACGAAATCGTGGTAGCGGATCCCGCGCACGTGGCCGCCCATGATCGTGAGCTTCTCGATGCGGGAAGCGAGCGAAGGATCCTTCTCCAGCACGGCGGCGACGTTCGTCATCGGGCCGACCGCGACGATCTCGAGGTCGTCCTCGCTGCGCAGGAGCCGCGCGATCGCGTCCGTCGCGGGCTCCTCCTCGACGCGCGGCCTGTCTTCCGGCCTGAGGATCCCTTCGCCTTCCTCGCCGGTCCACGCGAACTTCGAGCCCGCCGTGGACGGCCTCACGACGCCCGCGTACACCGGCACGTCTTCGCGGCCCGCGAGCTCGAGGATCTTCTTCGCGATCTTCGCGCGGTGCCGCGTGTCGGCGCTCACCGTCGTGACGGCGGCGAGCTCGATGTCCGGCATCGCGAGGGCGAGCGCGAGGCAGAGCGCGTCGTCGACGTCGCTCCCCATGTCGGTGTCCAGGAGGATCCGGTGCTTCACGCGAGCGCGACCTTCCGCGGATCGTCCGGCGGATCGAGCACGAGCCGCTCCGCGGCCCGGATCGCGGCGAGGGAAGCGGCGACGCTCTCGACGGCGGCGACTCGCGCCGCACCGATCGTCCGGCGCATCATCTCCAGGCCCGCGTAGCGCGCGACGTCGGCGAAGCCCACCGCTTCGCCGGCGGAGCCGCCGCTCGAAGAGGCGCGATGGGCGTCCCAGACGCGAGCGGCGCGTGCGGCGATCGAAGCGCCGTCTCTCCCGGTTGCGAGCGCGCCGAGCCAGTCGTGCGCGAGGAGCGTGCCGACGTCGAAGGCCGGATCGCCGACGTGCGCGATCTCCGCGTCGAGGAGCTTTGGTCCGCCCGGCGCGAGAAGCACGTTCCCCGCCTGGACGTCGCCGTGCACCAGCGCGCCCTGCGGCTCGAGATAGCGCTCGTACGCGCGCGCCGCGATCTCCCCGACGCGACCTTCCCGACGCAGCTCCGAAGCGCGGCGCGCGACCTCGTCCGCAAGCGGGAAGTCGTTCTCTGCATACGGAAGGACGAAGATGTGATCGCCGTGGAGACGCCGGATGTCGTCGTTCCGGAACCGAGCATTCAAGGAAGCGTCATCGCGCGTGGCCGCGTGCACGCGGCCGAGGAAGTCGGCGAGCGTCACGAGCCCCGCCTCGAGGCCCTCGACGGCCTCGGCTGCCGCGACGCCCTCGACCGGGGCGCCGCGCAGCAGCGCCGCGTCGAGCCGCTCGGCGCCGCCGAGATCCTCGAGCACGAGGAGGCGGCGCTTTTCGTCGAAGTGCAGGATCGCGGGACAGACGTTCGCCGGATCGACGCGCTGCGCGATCTCGAACCAGCGGTGCTCGAAGACGATCCGCTCGGTGCTCGTTTCGTACTGCGGGAAGCGCGCGAGCGCCGGGCGCGCGTGCTTCACCACGACGCTCCGCCCGGAGCGCCGCGAGCGGACGCGCCAGACCCAGTTGATGTTGCCGTCGCCGGCGAGCTCGATCCCGGGTGCTTCGTCGTCGAGGAGGCCGTGCTCGGTGAGCAGGCGGCCCAGGTCGAATTCCGGCGCCGCGCTCCCCCTTTCGTCCGTCTCCACCGCGCTCCCTTAGGGAGCCACTGCGCTCCGAGCAAACCCTGTCCCGGACGAGTTGACCGACCGCCAGGAGCCAAATAGCCTGCATGCCAGTGCCGGATCGCTTCGGGAACGGCGCGGCGCGCGGCGATGAAGATCCTCTCGCCGAGCTGCGCGAGATCTTCGATTCGCTGCGCGCGCGTCTCGGCGGAGGCGGCGGCCAGGGCGGAAGTGGCGGCAAGGGCACCAGCCTCTCCCCTTGGCCGTTTCTCGCGATCGGGATCGCGCTCTGGCTCGCGACCGGGATCTTCATCATCGGGCCCGACGAGCGCGGCATCGTGCTCCGCTTCGGGCGCGTCGTGCGCGAGGTCGGTCCGGGGCCGAGCTACCACCTCCCGTGGCCGATCGAGGCGGTGCTGAAGCCGTCGGTCACGCAGATCCGCAAGGAGGAGTTCGGCTTTCGCACCGTCGAGGTCGGCCCGCCCGCGCGATACCAGCCCGTCGACGCCGAGGCGCTGATGCTCACGGGCGACGAGAACATCGTGAAGCTGGAGTTCATCGTCCAGTACCGCGTGAAGCCCGAGCCTGAAGCGGCAAGCGAGTTCCTCTTCAACCTGCGCGATCCGCGCACGACGCTGCGGGTCGTCTCCGAGGCGGCGATGCGCCAGGTCGTCGGCAGCAACAACATCGACGCGGCTCTCACCGACGAGCGCGAGCGGATCCAGAGCGAAGCCCAGAAAGTCCTCCAGGCGACGCTCGATGGCTACGGGAGCGGCATCCAGATCGAGGCCGTGCAGCTCCAGGACGTATCGCCGCCCGATCAGGTGTCCGACGCCTTCAAGGACGTGATCAGCGCCCAGCAGGACAAGGAGCGCATGATCAACGAGGCGTGGGGTTACGCGAACGACGTCGTCCCTGTGGCGCGCGGCCGCGCCGCGCAGCTCGTGAACGAGGCGGACGGGTACCAGCAGTCGCAGATCGAGCGGGCCACGGGTGCTGCCGCTCGTTTCGCCGCACTCCACGAGGAGTATGCCAAGGCCCCGGACGTGACGCGGACGCGCCTCTACCTCGAGACGATGGAAGAGATCCTTCCCCGGGTCGACAAGGTGCTGATCGACGAGTCGGCGGGCGACGTCGTGCCCTACCTTCCGCTCGATCGCCCTGCACGCGCAACCGCCGATGCGAGCGCCCCGAGCGCGGCATCCGGACAAGCGCCGTAGATGGACAAGCGCTGGGTAGCGATGCTGGGCGGGCTGGGCGGGCTCTTCCTCGTCTGGAACCTCGCCACCTTCACCGTCCCGCAGTGGGAGCAGGCGATCGTGCTGCAGCTCGGCGATCCCGTGCGCACGATCCGCGAGCCGGGGCTCTACTGGAAGATCCCGTTCGTCCAGAGCGTGATCTACTTCGACAACCGTCTCCTCGACTACGACGCGACGCCGAAGGAGCTCCTCACGCGCGACAAGCAGCAGCTCGTCGTCGACAACTACACCCGCTGGCGCATCGTCGATCCGCTCCAGTTCTACCGCGCCGTCCGCGACGAGGCAGGCGCGCAGTCGCGCCTCGACGACATCGTCTACTCGAACCTGCGCGAGAACTTCGGCCGCCAGACTCTGCGAGAGATCGTCAGCGCGAAGCGCGCCGAGCTGATGCGCGAGATCGCCCGGAAGAGCGACGAGAAGGCCCGCGAGTACGGCATCGAGGTGGTGGACGTCCGCATCAAGCGCGCGGACCTCCCCGAGAAGAACGAGCAGAACGTCTTCAACCGGATGCGCACGGAGCGCGAGCGGCTCGCGAAGAAGTTCCGCGCCGAAGGCGACGAGGAAGCCCGCAAGATCCGCTCCGAGTCGGACAAGCAGGTGCGGATCCTCACGGCTGGTGCGGAGAAGCAGGCCGAGATCCTGCGCGGCCGCGGCGACGCCGAAGCGGTGCGCATCTTCGCCGAGGCGTACGCGCTCGACCAGGAGCTCTTCGAGCTCGTGCGGACGCTCGAGGCGTACCGGAAGGCGATTCCGGACAGCACCACGGTGGTGCTCTCCCCGGACGGAGATTTCTTCCGTCTCCTGAAGGAGCTCCCGGACCGCGAGGCGAAGTGAGCCGGCTCGTCCTGCTGCTCCTGGCCGCCGTCGCGATCTGGTGGCTCCTTCGCCGCGCCCAGTCCGGTGTCGGACGGGGGCATCCGGGGCGAGCCCAGAGCGCGGATCGCGCGCCGGCGGGCTTCGATCCGTACCGCGTGCTCGGGATCGAGCGCGGTGCCTCGCCGGGCGAGATCCGCCGCGCCTACCGGCAGCAGCTCCTTCACTATCATCCCGATCGCGTCGCCGAGCTCGGGGAGGAGCTTCGCCAGGTGGCGCACCGCCGCACGCTCGAGATCCAGCGCGCCTACGATTTGCTGAAGGCTTCGTGAGCGCGGCGCCACGATTCACGCGGGGCGGTGTGCGAGAACGACCGCCGGTTCGTACGACGCACGGCGAGCCGCCGCCAAGGAGGCGCAGATGAACTTCGGTGTCATGTTCGTGAACGTCGGGCCGCTGGGCGAGCCGGATACGTTCAAGCTCCTCGCGCAGACGGCGGAGAAGGCCGGCTTCGAGTCGCTCTGGACGGTCGAGCACTCCGTCGTGCCGGTCGGCTACACGTCGACCTATCCCTACGATCCGAGCGGCAAGATGCCGCTGCCGGACGACATGGCGCTCCTCGATCCGGTCCTGCCGCTCGTCTACGCGGCCGCGGTCACCGAGAAGATTCGTCTCGGGACCGGCATCCTGATCCTGCCGCAGCGCCACCCGATCTACGTCGCGAAGGAGTTCGCGACTCTCGACATGCTCTCGAAGGGCCGCGCGATCCTCGGCATCGGGGTCGGGTGGCTCGAGGAGGAGTTCGACGCGCTCGGGCTTCCGTTCGAGGACCGCGCTTCGCGCACGCGCGAGAGCGTCGCGGCGCTGCGCGCGCTGTGGAGCCCCGGGCCGCAGTCGTTCGACGGCAAGTTCTATCGCTGGAAGCCGATCGAATCGAACCCGAAGCCCGTGCAGAAGAAGGGCATCCCGATCGTCGTCGGCGGACACACCGAGATCGCCGCACGTCGCGCTGCGCGCTACGGCGACGGCTTCTTCCCCGGTACCGACGCGACGAGGCTGAAGGAGCTCCTCGCGATCGTGCGCGACGAGTGCGCGAAGATCGGACGCGACCCCTCCGAGATCGAGGTCACCTGCATGGGCGGCGGCACGGACCTCGATTCCTATCGCCGTCTTCGCGACGCGGGCGCGCATCGCGTCACGATTCCGCCGCCGGGCTTCGATCCCGACTCGATCCGCTCCGGCCTCGAGGAGCTCGCCGAGAAGGTCATAGCGAAGCTCGATTGACGGACCTCATTTAATTCGGGGGCGGCTTCTCGCATCGACTCGGCGCGCGTGGAATCGTGCGCCGTGGCGAACCGAAGCGGGCTCTGGCCGGTCGAACCGGGCCGGCAGGCGCGCTCGTCCGGAGAGGGGGCTTTGGGCACGGTCGATCGTCTGCAGGAGCGGGGAGCGCGCGCGCGATCGGCACGTCATCAGGCACTCCTCGACGCGCCCGCGCGTTTCGCGCAGCTCCTCGATCGCACGCACGACGGAATCGCGTGGATCGACTCCGCCGGACGGATCGACGCGTGGAACGAGCCCTTCGAGTCGCTGGTCCAGCGCGGCGAGCTGCTGCGTGGCGCGGCGTTCGGAAGCATCGTCGAGAACGACGGTCGCCTCCTTCTCGAGGCCGCGATCGCGCGCATCCTCGCGGGCCGGACGCTCGAGGAGACGGTGATCGCGGCGGCGGGCCACAACGAGATCGAGATCCAGCTCGGGCCCGTCGCTGGCACGGGCGGAGGCATCGAGGGCGCGTCCGCGGTCGTACGCAGCGTGACGACGTGCGCGCCGGAGAGCCGCGCGGCGCTCGCGGCCGAGGCACGTCTCCGGGTCGCGCTCGAGGCCGCGCACCTCGGGGTCTGGCGCTGGGACCTCGCCTCCGAGCGCCTCGAATGGTCGACGGAAGCCGGGGCGCTCGTCGGCGGGAGCGTCCGCTCCTCCGAGGGCGGTCTGCGCGACGTCCTCGAGTGGATCCACCCGGCCGATCGCCACATGCTGGCGCACCAGGTCGGCCAGACGCTCGAAGGGACGGGCGCGTTCCGCGTCGAGGTGCGGAGCAACCCACCCGAAGGCGAGCCGCGCTGGCTCGAGGTCGTCGGACGCGCACAGCGCGACGCGAGCGGCGCCGTCACGGAGCTGACGGGAGCGCTCGTCGACATCGACGTCCGCAAGCGCGCCGAGATCGCCTACGAGCGAGCGCTCGAGCGCGAGCAGACCGCGCGTGCGGAGGCGGAGCGCGCGAGCAAGGCGAAGGACGAGTTCCTCTCGGTGCTCTCGCACGAGCTCCGGACACCGCTCCACACGATCACGCTGTCCCTCGACGTGCTCGACGACGAGGAGCAGCTCGACGGCCCGAGCGCGCGCACCGCGATCGACGTGATCCGCCGCAGCAGCGAGATGCAGACGCGACTCGTGCAGGACCTCCTCGACTTGACGCGGAGCCTGGTCGGACGCCTCCGGATCGAGCGGCGTCCGGTGAGCATCCGCCCGCTCCTCGGTCTCGCCGTCGTCTCGGCGCGCGCGGCCGCCGTCGAGAAGCGGCTGACGATCCGGCTGCACGCGGTGCGCGGCCTCGGCCGCGTGTCGGGCGATCCGGAGCGGCTGACGCAGGTGTTCGGCAACCTGCTTTCGAACGCCGTCAAGTTCTCGCCGAGGAACGGCGAGATCGACGTCGAGGCGACGCGCCGTGGGTCCTCGATCGTCATCTGCGTGCGGGACCGGGGTGAGGGCATCGCGCGCGAGGACCTCGGGTACGTCTTCGACCGCTTCTGGACCGCGGACTCGTCGACGACGCGACGACACGGCGGCCTCGGGCTCGGCCTCGCCATCGCGAAGCAGATCATCGACCAGCACGCCGGCACGATCGCCGTCGAGAGCGCCGGGCCGGGGCAGGGCGCGACGTTCACCGTGCGTCTGACGGGCTTGCCGCCCTGACCGCGTCGACGGGGCCGACCGGACCGACGGGCTCCAGCGCGACGTCGTGCGCCGTCCGCCGCGACTCGATCGCGACTTCCGCGGAGCGTCGCGCGTAGCCGGGCGCGAGAGCGCGGACCTCGTAGGTCCCGTGCGGGACGTTCTCGACGACGTACCGGCCGTCGCCTCCCGTCGAGCTGCGCGCGGCGACGTCCGCGCCCTTCGCGCGTGGGTACACGGACACGAACGCTCCGGGGAGCGGCTGCCCCGTCACCGCGTCGCGTACGGTGCCGTGGAGCCCGCCGCGCTCGGCGGAGGCCGAGCGGTCCTCACCCGATTCTCGTTTGCCCGAGAGCGTGACGAATTGTCCGCCCGTCGCGAGCGGCAGCGAGATCCGCAAGCCGCGGCCCGGCGGCCCCTTCGCCGGTGGCACGCGTTCGAGATCCGAGACGCCGCGTTTCGCGGAGATCGTGTAGGCCCCGTGCGGCAGGCTCCGGAGCTCGAACCAGCCGTGCGCGTCCGTGATCGCGACGAGAGCCGGCATCCCCGCGCCGTCGAGTCGCAGGGCCGCGCCCCCGATCGGCGCGCCGTCCGCGTCGCGCAGCACGCCTGCGACGTAGAGACGCTCCGCAGGCGTGCTCTCGCTTCGCTGCCACGCCGCGAGCTCGGCGGCGAGAGCGCTCACGACGTCCGGTTCCTCCGCGGCGATGTCGGTCGACTCGTGCGGATCCTCCTCGATGCGATAGAGCGTGCGCGAGCCGTCGGGCTGCTCGACGAGGCGGCGGTCGGCCGTGCGGATCCACGCGCCGCGCTGGCTCCCGGCGACGTGGGTGCGGCCCAACGGCGCACCCGTCTCGAGCGTGCGCCGAAGCGACGTGCCGTGCCGGTCCGGAGGCGCGTCCACGCCCGCGTAGTCGAGGATCGTCGCGTAGAGGTCCTCCGTCGTGACGAGACTCTCGTTCTTCTCGCCCTGTGGGATCATGCCCGGCCAGGAGAAAACGATCGGCGTGCGAAAGCCGAGCTCGCTCAACGTTCCCTTCGAGCTGCGGGAGCCGCGATCGTAGAGGTCCCACCCGACGTTCCATCCGTTGTCGGCCGCGTACACGACGAGCGTCTTCCCGAGGAGATCGTGCTCGGCGAGCGCGTCCATCACCTCTCCGACGACCTGGTCGAGCCAGAGGATGTTCGCGTAGTAGTCGACGGTCTCCGGCGGCAGGTCGCGTCCCTCGAACGGTGCGCGAAGCTCGTCGGGCGCGTCGAACGGCGTATGCGGGAGCTTCGGCGCAAGCCAGGCGAGGAACGGTCGGTCGCCGACCTCGTCGAGGAAGTCCTCGAACGCGCCGATGCCGGCGCGGCCGAAGTCGTCTCCCTTCACGTTCGGCGGCACCTTCGCGATGTCGGCCATGCCCTCGTCGAAGCCGGCGGCCGTGTAGGTGCCCTCCCACATCTTGCCGCCCTCGAACGACACGTAGTCGCGGCGGCGCAGCTCGCGCGGCAGCGTGCGGATGTGCGCGACGCCGCCGCCGCGTCGCGGAAGCGGCGCACCGAGCTCGCCGGCGACCGCGTTCGAGGTGTCGTGCCAGCGCTTCGACGTGATGCCGCCGAGGTACGTTCGATGCGACGGCAGGCAGACGCTCGCCGTGTTGAAGCCGTGCGTGAACACGGTGCCGCCCTCGGCGAGCGCGTCGAGGTTCGGCGTCTGCACGACGTCGTGATCCATGAACCCGTAGTCGGTCCACGCCTGGTCGTCGGCGAGGATCAACACGACGTTCGGCGTCGCCGGCCACGAGGGCGGAGCCGGGGTCGAGCGGCAGCCGGCGATCGGAGCGAAGGAGGCGAGGAGGCCCGCGACGGCCAGGAGCGTTCCTCGAGGAGCGGCGCGCGGTCCTTTCACGAGCCCTCGGCGGCTGCCACGAGCGGCGAATCCGCACCAGGCGCGGCGAGGCGAGGCGAGGCGCATTCCGTCGCCGCGACGATCGTTTGCGTCTCGGGTGCGGAGGGGGCTACGCGGAGACGGGGATGACGCGGGAGGAGAAGGAGCGGGGCGAGCTTCGTTCGGCCGCGGCACGAAGGGCGCGCGTCGCCGTCGCGGTGCCCGTGCTGCGCGGAGTCGAGGCCCGGGAGCTTCTCGCGACGCTCCAGAGCGTGCTCGATCAGACCGCGCCCGACGTCGAGATCGACGTCCTCGTCGCGGCCGACGCCGGCGGCGAGGTCCTCGCGAGTCGTCCTGCGGACGATCGGGTCCGCTGCCATGCGAGCTCCGAGACGACTCTCGGGGGGCTCCTGAACGACGCTCTCTCGGGCGCGGAAGCGGATTGGATCCGCTGCCTTCCTCCGGGCGATCGTCTCGCGCCGACCGCGCTCGCGCAGGAGCTCGCTCGCATCGAAGAGCGAGCGGACGTCGCCGCGATCCTGTCGCGCTTCGAGGTGGTCGATCCCGAAGGCGCGCCGATCGCGACGCCGGATGCGCTCGCGCACGCGCAGCGTCGAATCGCCGCGGGGGACACGCTTCTCGCGGACCTCGTCGAGGAGAATCCGTTCCCGCTCGGAACGGCGCTCCTCCGGCGCGAAGACGTGCTCGAGATCGGCGGCTTCGACGCGACCTTCGCGGCACGTCCGGAGCACGATCTCTGGCTGCGCCTCGTCGCGGCGCGCGCGGTCGACGTGCTCGAGGCACCGCTCTTGCGTCTCCGCTGGCCGCGCATCCGAGCGGTCGAAGAGGCCGTCGACCACGCCGAGCACGCGCGCGCCCTCGTGCGGTCGCTTCGCGGCGAAGGCATCGAGGAGCTCGTCCGCTCGCTCGGCGGCGGGGAGCGAGACGATCGTGCGCATCAGGCGATCGCGCGTGCGGAGCTCGCGCGGCGTTTCGCGCGGACGGAGTTGCCGGCGCTGCGGCCGATCGTGCAGCGGCTCGTGCGCGAGTCGCGCGCCGCGGGAGCGGCGTTTCCCGCGGACGAGCCGTTTGCCGCGATCGGAACGCTCCTGCCGGAGCTCGCTCGGCCCGGGGCATGGTTCGAGGACGTCGCCGGAGCGGTGCGCGACGTACCCGTCTCGACCGCTTCGCCGTCGGGCGCGTCGTCGAGCGGAGGCTTCCCGCCGCGCGTGCGCTTCGCGATCGCGACGCGCTCGCACGAAGACCTGGTGCGGGTCGCCCAGTTCCTCGAGGAAACGGATCTTCGCGCGGACGGGATCGACCTCGTCGTCGTGCACGCGCGTTCGCGCGAGGACGAAGCGGCCTTGCCGGAGGTCGCGGCATCGCTCGAGATCCTGCGCCACGAGGGCTCGACGGCGGAGATCCGGGCCGTGCTCGGGCACGCGGAGATCGTGCTGCTCGTCGCGGACGAATCTCATCCGGCAACGGCGGTCGCCCGCTCTCTCGGCATCGCGGTGCGATCGGCGTGGCCCGACGCGACGAGCGGATCGGACCGCGCGGCGCTCGTGCGCGCGCTTCTTCGCGAGGCGGTGGTCCGCAGCGCGGCGCACGCGAGCGCGCGCACTCTCTCTTCGCACGTGGCGGAGAGCGCGCGTGCCGCGCAGGCCGCCGAGGAGAAGGCGCTCGGCACGCTCCTCGGCGCGATCGGAGAGGCCGCCGCCGCTCCGGCGCGCGGCTTCGTACGTCCGGGAGAGGATCTCGCCGCGCGTCTCGGAGAAGCGCGACGCGACTCCGAAGCGTTGCAGCGTCTCGCCGGCACGGCGGCGTCGACGGCGGAGCGGACGCTCGACAAGCTCCGCTTCGGCGCGCGCCTTCGCGCGGCTCTCGCGGGTCGCTCGCCTGCGACGGCCGCGGAGAACGGCGCGCCGATCGTTTCGCTCGACGCCGCCGCGGCGGAGCGCTTCCTCGCGGGCGTCGCCGCCAAGCCCGAGGCGACGCTCTGGGTCGTGTACACGACGGACCCCTACTCGGAGACGCACGGTCAGCGCTCGACCTGGCTCGCGCGCGAGCTCCTCGCGCGCGGCCACGACGTCGTCTTCTGCTACTGGCGCTGGCACCTTTCCGACGCGATCCCGCCTTCGCCGAACGCGCGTGTCCTGCCGGTGCCGATCGACCAGTACTTCCGGCTGCAGAAGCCGCTGATGGATCTCGCCGCGGCGGGCCTCCGCAAGGTCTTCCTCATCGAGTTCCCGGACGCGTTCCTCTTCGAGCAGATCGACCTCGCGAACGCGCACGGCTTCGTCACCGTCTACGACTGCGTCGACGACTGGGAGGAGTTCGCACGTGCCGGGCACGCGCACTGGTACGACCCCGCCGTCGAAGCGCATCTCGCGCGCCACGCGGACGTCGTCGTCGCGACGCATCCGCGCATCGTCGAGCGCCTCGAAGCCATGGGTCGGCCATCCGGACGCGTGGTGCTCGTGCCGAACGGCGTCGACGTGAGCTCGCTCCGCAGAAGCGGCGAGTCACGAGCGCGCGAAGCCGCGCCGCGCGTCGTCGTCGGCTATTTCGGGCACTTGACGCCGGCGTGGTTCGACTGGGACCTCCTTCGCGAGACGGCTTCCGCGCGACGCGAGTGGAGCTTCGAGATCTTCGGTCCGGGCGCGCCGGAAGACCTCTCCCTCCCGTCGAACGTGTCCGTGCCCGGTCCGGTGCCGCACGCGGAGCTCGCCGAGAGGACGCGCGCCTGGAGCGTCGGCGTCGTGCCGTTCCGGCCCGGCCCGCTCGCGCGCGCCGTCGATCCGATCAAGCTCTACGAGTACCTGGCGCTCGGGCTCCCCGCGGTCGTCGTCGACATGCCGCATCTCGCCGCGGTGCCCGGCGTCACGTGCTGCGCGCGCGAGAGCTTCGCGGCTGCGATCGAACGAGCGGTCGCGAGCCCGCTCGACGCGGAAGGGATCGCTCGCTTCGTCGCAGCGAGCGGTTGGGCGAAGCGAACGGAAGCCCTTCTCGAAGCGCTCGACGGCGCCGACTCCACCGATCTCCTGAAGGCAGTGTGAGCTCCGTGGCCTCGAATCCACGGATCCTCTTCGTCTACCAGATCTGCTCGCTCGGCGGAGTCGAGAGCGTTCTGCGAAACCGCGCCGTCGGGCTCGCGCGCCTCGGTGCGCCGGCGCGGATCGCGGTGCTCGAGGATCTCGGCGGCGGCGCGACGTTCGACGGCGTCGACGGCTTCGAGGGCGTGCGCGACGAGGCGCGGCTGCGCGAGATTCTCGACTCCGGAACGGTCGACGTCGTCGCGACGATCGACACGCCGAGCGTCTACCCGGTCGTCGCGCGAAGCCGGTTTCGCGGCCGCGTCGTGACCGAGGTGCACTCGAACAACTTTGCGAACCTCGGCTACCTCGAGCGGATCGCCGACAGCGGCACGGACCTCCTGATCGTCCCGTCCGCCTTCGAGGGCGAGCTGATCCGGCGCGAGTACCCGGCCGTGACTGCGGCGAAGCTGCCGATCCGCGTCGTGCCGAACCCCGTCGACACGGAGCTGTTCCGCTTCGCTCCGCCGCACGCGCGACTTCCGTCGCCGCTGATCGCGTGGGTCGGACGGCTCGAGCCGCAGAAGAACTGGCCGCATTTCCTCGCCGTCGCCGGAGATCTCGCGCGTCGGCGGCCCGACCTCGGATTCGTCTTCGTCGGCGGGATCGCCGCGACGCAGGCCGTCAAGGATGAGTTCCGCGAGCGTGTCCGCGCGAACGACCTGATGGGACGGCTTCGTTGGGTGCCGTCGCTCGCGTTCGCGCGCATGCCGGCGCTCTACTCCGCGGTCGCCGCGAGCGGGGGATGCCTCGTCCCGACATCGAGCTTCGAGCCGTTCGGCATGACCGCGCTCGAGGCGATGGCGTGCCGCTGTCCGGTCGTCGCGGCGCGAAGCGGCGGTCTCGGGGAGCTCGTCGAGGACGGCGTGAACGGCCTCGGCTTTTCCGTCGACGACACGGAAGCCGCGGTGGGCGCGATCGTTCGCGTCCTCGACGACGGCGCGCTCCGCGCCCAGCTCGTCAACTCCGCTTCGGCGCGGATTCGCGAGCGCTTCGAGGCCCGCGCCGTCGCGCGCGGCTATCTCGAAGCGCTCGCGGCCTGAGAGCCTTCGAGCGCCGCGAGAGCGGCGCGAACCTGTTCCTCGCCGAAGGGCGAGGAGAGCACGACCGCGCTGCGGTGAAAGGCGTCGCGCGCTTCGCGGCGGCGCACGGAATCGAGCTGCGGCTCGTCGACGTAGAGGAGGAGCGCCTCCGCGAAGTAGGCGAGCTCGAAGGTCCGGGCCGCGGAAGGAAGGACGATCGCGCCAATGAGGCTCTCGAAGGCCTCGAGCGGAAGCGTGCTGACCGCCAGCCCGGGCCCGGTCTCGCGGAGCGCCTGCGCTTCGAGCTTCGCCGCCGGCGCGCGGACGTCGATCACCGCGTGTCCGAGCTCCGCGAGCACCGCCGCGACGGTCTCCGCCGGATCGGACACCGCTCCTTCGTCGCGGGCGCGCAGCACGATCGCCGGCCGGCGACCGGCGGCGTTCGCGCGGAGCCAGCGATCCACCTCGTCGCGCTGCGCGAGCGTCTGCGCGCGCGTGCCGAGTCCCGGGGGACGCCACGTCGTGTCCCACTTCTCCTCGAACTTGCTTCGGTTCTCCTCCCAGAGCGCGTCCTTCCGTGCGAGCATGTCGAAGCTCGCCTGTCCGGCGTGGTGCACGAACGTCTCCTCGGCGCATACGACGCGGTAGCCGGCGGCGCGCACGCGATGCGCGTAGTCGTCATCCTCGAACATGCCGATGCCGAAGCGCTCGTCGAGGGGCCCGATGGCGTCGATCACCTCGCGGCGCGCCGCGACGCAGTACATCGCGAGCATGGAGATCGGGTAGAGCCGCTCCGCGTGATCGCGCGCCCAGCGCGCGGCGAAGGCGTCGAGCGCTTCGCGCGCTTCGCCGTCGATCGCGAGCCCTTCCACGCGCGCTTCGTTCCAGACGCCGTCCGTCACGGGGCCGAGAAGGCCGATGCGCGGAGCCGACTCGAGCACGCGGGCGAGACGCGCGAGCCAGCCTCGCGGCACGACCGTGTCGTTGTTGAGGAGGACGACGTAGGACCCGCGAGCGAGAGCGATCGCCTGGTTGTTCGCGGCGGCGAAGCCGCGGTTCTCTTCGTTCAGCACGAGGCGCACGCGCGGCTCGCGCTCCGCGAGCTTCTGGAGCTCCGCGCGAGTCGCGTCGCTCGAAGCGTTGTCGACGACGATCACTTCGAGCTCCGGCCACGTGCGGTCCTCGAGCACCGAGGCCAGGCATCGGCGCGAGAGCTCCCAGTTGTTCCACGTGACGACGGCGACGCTCGCGAGCGGGAACGTCGCTTCGATGGCGCCGACGAGGACCTCCGCCCGCGCCTCCCACGTGTTCGCACGCGCGAAGGCCCGGCGGGCCGCGCGCTTCTCCGGACCGTCCGTGCGAAGCGCCTCCGCGACCGCGGCGGTGAACGCTTCGCCGGAGTCGACGAGGGAGACGAGCTCGCCGAGGCCGGCGTGAACCGCGAGCTCGGGTAGGCGGCTCGCGACGACGGGCTTCCCGGCCGCGAGGTACTCGTACAGCTTCACCGGATCCGTCGCCTCGATCAGCGTCGTCAAGCTAAAGGGGATGCACGCGACGTCGAATCGCGAGACGAGGGCGGGGACCGTCTCGTACGGCTGCTCGCCGAGGAACTGCACGTTCGGCTTCGCCGCGAGGTCGCCGTGCTCCGGAGCTCCCCACGTCGAGCCGACCAGGACGAAGCTCCATTCGGGATGCTTCTCGATCGCGTCGCGGAGGAGATCGAAGTCGAACCACTCGGAGATCGCGCCGACGTAGCCGATGATCGGGCGTGGGACCGTCGCGAGCGACGCGGGACAGGCGGGGTCGCCCGCCGCCTTCGCGAAGTGCTCCCAGTCGCACGCGTTCGGGATTGCGACGAGGTTTCCGGCTCGGCCCGCGACGTGCTCGCGAAGCCGCCGCGAGGTGACGACGACGAGCTCGCTCCCTTCGAGCAGAGCCTCCTCGCCCGCGAGCATGCGCGAATCGTTCGTCGAGAACGCGGCGTGGTCGTCCATGCAGTCGTAGACGATGCGCCACCGGAGCTTCGCCGCGGCGGCGCGAGCGAGCGGCGCCCAGAAGGGGAGCTGCACGACCGCGACGACCGCCGTCAGCCCGGCTTCGCGCTGGAGCGCGGCGAGCGCTTCGAGGAGCGGCGCGACGTCCTCGGGCTCGAGCGCGTCGCGGAACGGATCGCGCGGCCGAGCGCTCGCGAGCCGGATCTCGTGCACGTTCGGCGCGAGCATGGCTCCGCGTCCTTCGCCCGTCCCGTCGCGGACCGCGTCCGGATCGATCCAGAAGACGCGATGGCCGCGGCGTCCGAGCTCGCGCATGAGCTGCTGCGGGCGCTGGAAGCGGAACGACCAGGCGATGATCGGGAAGCAGACGACGTCGAAGCGGCCCGAAGGGACCTCGCTCTCGACCGCCGGCGGCTCCGGCGCGATGCGCGGCGGCGGCAGCGGCGGGCGTCCGATCAGGCGTCGCCAGAGGGTGCGGATCGGGCGCGGGAGACGCGGGCCGATCGCGTCCTCGGCTGTCTTGTAGAGACCGCGCACCCGACGGGAGCCATAACAGCCTCGGGCGCGCGTTCCACGGCGTCGCGCCGCGAGGCGGGTTTGAAAGCGCGCGGCACGGTGGATAGGACTCGCGCGATGCCGGACGATCGCCGCGTGCGCGTGACCGTCGTCGTTCCCGCCGTGGAAGGCGGTGCCGGCGCGGCGGACGCGGTCGCGAGCGCGCTCGCGCAGGGGAGCGACGTCGAGGTGATCGTCGTCCACGACGGCGGCGCGCGCGACCTCGTCGCCTCCCTCGCCGAGCGCGGCGATCCTCGCGTTCGCCTCCTCGCGCATCCCTCGCAGGGGGTCGCGCGCGCTCTCGCGCTCGGTGCCGCGGTTGCTTCCGGGGAGTGGCTCGTCGCGCTCTCTCCGCGCGAGACCCTGCTCGAGGGGGCGCTCGCGCGGCGGCTCGAAGCCGCGACGGAGGACTGTGCCGGCGTTCTCGCGCCGAGCGAGCTGGTCGGCGCTCCGGAGGACGGCTCCGTCGTATGGCCCTCGACTCTGGCGGAGGCGCTCCTTTCGCCGGTTCTGCTTCCGGGCGGCGGCGCTCTGCTGCGCACGGCCGCCGTGCGCGCGGTCGGAAGCTGGGACGCCTCGCTGCGCTTTGCGCATCATCTCGACCTCTGGCTTCGGCTTCTCGCGGAAGGCGCGCTCGTGCTCGAGTCCGCTCCGGCGGTCCGCGAGCCCTGGCGCGGACGAGAGCCGGGAGAGCGCGAGCCCGAACCGAGCCGTCTCGAGCGCGCGGTCGCGATCGGAAACGCGCTCGCGACGCTTCGTCCTCGGGATTGGTTCCCGGAGCGGAGGGGCGCTCCCGCAGAAGCCGCGCCGCCCGCGCCGCTCGACCTCGCGCGCCTCGTCGCGCGAGCGGGGCTCGACGAGCTCCTTCCGTACGCGGACGAGCTTCTCGCCGAGGCGCGCGCGGCAGGTGCCGCCCTCGATGCGGGCGATCCCGATTTCGCATGGGCAACGGCACCCGCGACGCCGCACTCTCCCTCGCGCGCGAGAGCGTCGGAAGGCGGGACGTGGCTTCGTCTCGCGCTCGAGGTCCGCTCGCTCGACCGCGGCGGGCTCGAGAGCGTCGTCGCGGACCTGGCGCTCGGGCTCGGCTCGAGCGGCATCGAGCCGGTCGTCGTGTGCACCGAGCGCGGCGGCGCGCGCGCGGACGAGCTCCGCGAAGTCGGCGTCGAGGTCGTCGTCCTTCGCGCGCGCGATCGCGCGGCGGAGCTCGGCGCTTTCCTCGAGGAGCGCGCGATCGACGTCCTCAATCCGCACTTCTCGACGCTCGGCATTCGCCCGGCGGCGGCGCGCCTCGTTCCCGTCGTTCCGACGCTGCACAACGCGTACGCGTGGGTCGGCGCGAGCTCCGTCGACGAGATGCGGGCGCTCGATCCGCTGGTCGCCGGGTACACGGCGGTCTCGCGGTACGTCGCCGACTTCTGCGCACGGCGCTTCGCGATCGCGCGGGAGCGGATCTGCGTGATCCCGAACGCGTATCGCGGAGCCGCTCCGGTCCACGGGTCCGAGCGCGGGTCCGAGCGCGGGTCCGAGGAGCTCGCCTCCGAGCGCGCAGCGGCGCGCGCGGCTCTCGGCGTCGCCGCAGACACAGAGCTCGTCCTGCAGGTGGGCCGCGTCGATGCGATCAAGTGCCAGCTCGCACTCGTCGACGCCGTGGCGGCACTCGTGCGATCGCGTCCGAGGCTCGTCGCCTGGATCGTGGGCGCGAGCGGCGACGACGCCTACCGCGCGCGCGTCGTGGAGCGGATCGACCGCGCCGGCCTGGCCGAGCGCGTCCTTCTTCTGGGGGAGCGCGCCGACGTCGACCGGCTGCTCGCCGCCGCCGACGTGCTCGCGATGCCGTCGGTGCTCGAAGGGCTCAGCCTTTCGGTGATCGAGGCCCTCGCGGCCGGCGTCCCGGCCGTGCTCACGCGTACCGGCGACGCGGGCTTCCTCCTGGGGGAGGGCGAAGGAGAGTGCGCCGGCGCCTTGCCCGGCGCTCTGATCGAGGGCCCGCGGATCGACCCCGTCTCGATCGACGGCGAGGAGCTCCTGCGGATCGCGCGCGCGAATCATCCGGCGCACGCACGGGCGCTCGCCGAAGCGCTCGCCCGCGTGCTCGACGATCTCCCGGCGATGCGTGAGCGGGCGCGGCTTCGCGGTGCGACGATGGCTCGCGATCTAGCGCCGGGCTCGATTCTCGACCGCTATGCGGACGTCTTCGCGCGTACCGCGGCCGTCTTCGCACGCCGTCGTTCCAGCGCGCGGAGTGCGGAGATCGCCACGCTCGAGGAGGCGCGCCGCCGGCGCGAGCCGTCCCTCCAAGCGCTGCGCGGGGCGCTCGCGAGCGCGAGCGAGGGGCTCGGGGCGACGCTCGAGACGATGCACCGCCACACCGAGGCCTTGCGCTCCACCGGCGCTCTCTCCTACGAGCTCGCGACGACGCGTCGCGAGCTCGAATCGACGGTCGGCGTGATGGGCCGTACCCTCGACAAGCTTCGCTTGACGAACCGGCTTCGCGAAGCGCTCCGCGCACTGGGACGAAGGAGCGGACCCCCCTAGGGCTAGCTCCGAAGCGCCGATCGACTCCGCCGCCGGCCTCGAAGCGTGCCTCGGGGTCGATCCGGCCGGGAAGATCGCGAAGAAGTGCGACCTGCTCGAGGAGGTGAAGCCCGGCAAGTTCCAGGTCGACGGCATCCGCGGTGCGATCGCAAAGAAGTGCGTCGCGAAGGACGTCGACCTCGAAGCCGGGTTCGCCGGCTGCGCCGCGAGCGACGCCGAGGAGACGCACGCGTGCCTCGAACGGAACGCTCTCTGCCGCGCCTGCGTCGCGGTGAACGAGGCGGACGGGCTCGAGGTCGACTGCGACCTCTTCGACGACGGCACGGCGAACGACACCTGCCCGCCGTTCGTGATCGGCGCGCAGACCTGCACGTTCGACGAGTTCAGCGGGTTCCTGTTCGACACGAGCGTCGGCTTCCTGAACGGAGCGCTCGCGGGAACCGCGACGATCGCATGCGGCAACGTCGACCCCGTCACGGGGAGCGCGGCTTGCCAGTGCGGGCTCGGTACCGTCGAGCCGGTCGAGGTCGACGGTGGCTTCGCCTGCATCCGTCCGGCGGAAGGCTGCGCTCTCGGTGAGGTGTCGTGCGATGGCGGAAACTCGCTCGACTACTCGATCGAGGCGGACCACGACATCGGCGAATGCGAGAGCCACGCCGCCTGCGCTTCGCAGTGCGAGACACACTGCGGGAGCCTCGGCGCCCAGGTCTACGACAGCGGCTGCGAAGGCTTCTGCGACGGCGGCCCGAGCCACGGGGCGGCGTGCACGAACGACAATCAGTGCCCGCAGGGAAGCTGCCGCGGGCGGCCGGCGCACGGCGAGATCTGCCAGTGCCAGTGCATCGACTATGGCCAGGTCTCGCCGGGGGGCGGACCGAGCCGGGAAGGCGGCGTGCGCTGCGAGATCGGCGTCGCGGTCGACATCGAGGCGGCCCTGCCGTGCGACGGCACCGACGTGCAGTTCGCGATCGGGACGCGCTGCATCCCGTTCACGACCGAGACCTCGTTCGCGATCCTGCGCGATCAGGACGCGGATCCGGGAGACGTGCTCGGCAGCGAGAGCTATCAGGGGTTGCCGCTGTCGTGTCCGGACCTCTCGCAGGGGACGTCCGGGATGTACATCGGCGCCGTCTTCAACACGTTCGACGTGCCGGCGGTCGGCGACGTCCACCTGCTGTTCTCGCTCGGGTGCGAGTGACGCTCAGGACTTCAGCTACTCGGTGTCGCACGACCTGCGCGCGCCACTGCGCGCGATCGAAGGCTACGGGCGGATCCTCGTCGACGACCATGCGCGATCGCTCGATGCGGAGGGCCACCGCGTCCTCGACGTGATCCGTGAGAACGCGCGGCAGATGGGGCGCCTGATCGCGCGAGGAGCGGGACGTCGTCGAGAGCTACGCGCTCGGCGTCACGGCTACATCGTGAAGCCGGTCGAGCTCGACAACTTCTCGCGCGCGGTCGCGGACCTCGGGTTCTACTGGCTCCTGTCGAACGAGCAGCCGCGGTAGCCGCTTCTACGGCAAGCGGGAGAGGCACCAGGCGAAGACGGCCGCGAACGCGAGGTCTCCGCTCATCGCGAGAACGCCGCGCAGCGGCGCTTCGCCGAAGAGCCAGAAGGCGAGGATCAGGAGGAACGCGCTCGTCTTCCCGATCGCCGCGAACGTGACGAACGCCCGGTCGAGGTTCGCGCTCCGCGCGAGCCAGAGGTACGAGCCCGCGAAGAGGAGGACGAAGAGTGCGACCAGCCCGCGGTAGAGGCCGGGCACGTCCGGCGGTAGTCCCGCGAGGCGACCCGGCAGCGAGTCGGGAAACGCGAAAAGGAGGGCGCCCATCACGTTGAAGACGACGCTCAGGCCGAGGGCGCGGCGCAGGACGAGCTCGGGATTCATCCTCGCTCTCTGCCACGCGAAGACGCGCCGTGCTACGGCCATCCGCAGGAGGGAGGAGGGAAACCATGGGACTTCTCGACGGCCTGCTCGGAACCGGAGCGCCCGACGTCAAGATCGGCGACACCGCGCCCGAATTCGATCTCGCGGACGCAGCCGGCAAGCGCGTGCGTCTCGCGGACTTCCGCGGCCAGAAGGCGGTCGTGCTCTATTTCTATCCGAAGGACGACACGCCCGGCTGCACGAAGGAGGCCTGCGCGTTCCGCGACAGCTATGAGGCTTTCAAGGACGCCGGCGCCGAGGTGATCGGCGTGAGCTCCGACTCGGAGGCATCGCACCAGAAGTTCGCCGAGAAGTTCCGTCTGCCGTTCACGCTCGTCGCCGATCCGGGAGGCGCGGTGCGGAAGCGCTATGGCGTGCCTTCGACCCTCGGTCTCCTGCCGGGCCGCGTCACCTTCGTGATCGACAAGGGCGGCGTCGTGCGACACGTCTTCAACTCGCAGCTCCAGGCGACGAAGCACGTCGAGGAGTCGCTGGGAGTGCTGAAGGGGCTGGCGTAGCGCGGCGACCGACGAGAGCGGCCCCGGACATCGTGGCTCCGAGAAAGCGGGTCTCGGCGTGGTACCGACATGCACGACCAAGGCGACGGGGCTTGAGCGGGCTCTCGAATCAGCGTAGTCGTGACTCACTACGACGCCGCGCCCGGTTGGGAGCGCGGCCTGAAAAGAAAGCACGCATGACCGTCGAACGGCAGATCGAAGAACTCCCCTGGCACCTGAAGGGTAATTGGCATCCGGTTCAGGACGAGTTGAACGTGGATGATCTCGCCGTCGAAGGTGAGATCCCGAAAGAGCTGAGCGGGTTGTATCTGCGCAACGGAATGAACCCGCGGTCCGGTTGGTCCGAGCACTGGTTCTTCGGCAACGGGATGGTGCATGCGGTCGAGTTGAAGGACGGCAAGGCGTCGTACCGGAACAAGTTCGTTCGCACGCCCTACTACGAGAACGACATGAAGCTGATGGACGCGATCGCGCTGCCGCAGGCATCGCCCGCGAACACGCACGTCGTTCCCCACGCCGGAAAGATCCTCGTCGTCGAGGAGGCCCACGTGCCGTGGGCGATCGATCGAGACCTGAACACGGTCGGGCCCAACGATTGGGGCGGGCGCCTCACCACGCCGTTCACGGCGCATCCGCGCGTGTGTCCCGAGACCGGCGAGCTCCTGGCGTTCGGCTACACGATGTTCGCTGAACCGTACGTGCGCTACTACCGCATCGACGCGACCGGTGAGCTCGTGCAGAACGAGCCCATCGAGATTCCGAAACCCGTGATGATGCACGACTGGAACGTCACGCGGAATCACGTGATCTTCATGGATCTGCCGCTCGTGTTCTCGCTCGAAGGCGACAGGCCCGGCTTTGCCTGGCGTCCCGAGAACGGCGCTCGGCTCGGCGTCATGCCGCGCAACGGCACGAATGCGGACCTGACCTGGTACGAGGTGAACCCGGGCTACGTCTTCCACCCGCTGAATGCGCACGAAGAGGGCGACAAGATCATCCTCCACGTCTGCCGGCAGCCGCACGCGATGAAGGGCGGCATGCAGGACATCGCGAGCGACGAGGACAACGGCGCCCGCCTCTGGCGCTGGACGATCGACACGAAGGGCGGCTCGGTCAAGGAAGAGCAGCTCGACGACGTGGCGGGCGATTTCCCGCGGATCGACGACCGCCGGGTAGGCCTTCCGGCCAGGTACGGCTACATCATGGGCATCGACAGTGAGCAGCCGACGCTCACGTTCGATCGCCGCTACTACCGCTACGATCTGGTGACGGGTGCTCGCGAGACGCATGATCTCGGCGAGGGATGGCATGGCGGCGAGCCGTGTTTCGCGCCCCGCACGGCAGACTCCGCAGAAGACGACGGCTTCATGCTGTCGATCGTCTACGATTCGAACGAGAACGAGTCGTACCTGGTGATCGTGAGCGCGCAGGACTTCTCCGGGGCACCGGTCGCGAAGGTGCGGCTCCCCCGTCGCGTGCCGTTCGGTGCGCACGGGAGCTGGTTGCCCGCCCGAGGCTCCGACCAGTAGAGCCCGAATCCGGCTTGGCTCGCAGCGGTCCCTCGGGGTAGGAAGGGGAATGCGATCTCCCGCCTCCCTTTTCCTCGTCGCGTTCTTGGCTTTCGCCGCTTGTGGTGACTCTTCCTCCTCCGGCGACGGAACGCCGGGCGGGGTGCAGGAGGCCGACCCGGGCAGGGGTCCGTGGGAGCTCGTGCCCCGTGACCGCGTGGCGGAGGAGTGCGGACTGAATCCGGACCTCCTCGAGCAGGCGAACGCGGCGATCGACCGCCCGTGGGCGATCGTGCGGTACGGAAAGCTCTGTCACGAGTACTACCCGAGCGGCACGGACGAGGTGACCGAGGTCTTCTCCGCGACCAAGACCCTGAGTGCGGTGGTGACGGGCATCGCGGCGCATGAAACCCGTGATCTGGCACGCTCCGGTCGGAAGACGGGTCCGCTCTCCGATACGGACCGCGTCGATCACTGGCTCGACGAATTCAGCTTCAATCCGGAAGCTCGCGTCGCCCACGTACTTGCGATGGTTGCGCACAACGAGAACCTCGGCTTGGAGCAGAAGAGCTTCGCGTACGACGCCGCCGGCGAGGTCCAGATCAATCGCCTCTCGGATGTGATCAACACCGCGATCGACCAGGACCCCGCACGATTCGGCGAGGATCTCGAAGAGTTCACGCACCGCTTCCTCTACGAGCCCGTCGGCATGACGAGCTCGAGGTGGACGAGCGGGCGGCCGGACAAGGTCTTCGCGTTCTCCTGGGAAGCGACCACGCGCGACATGGCTCGGCTCGGGCTCCTGATGCTGAACGGCGGTGCGTGGAGCGGCGAGCAGATCCTGTCGGAAGACTGGGTCTACAAGATGACGCATCCCTCGTTCGAAGATGCGTCGCCGTCCTACGGCTACCTCACGTGGTTGTCGACCGGCCCGGGTGACTTCTTCTTCGGTTCCTGTGCGCCGGCGTCGATCTTCCGCGAGCACCCGCACGGCCTCTCCGAATCGTCCGACTGCGGACTCGATCAGTGCACGCAGGAGAACGACGTCGGGGTATGGAGTGCGCTGGGGCTGTTCGGTCAGATCATCACGGGTCATCCGGGGCTCGACATGGTGATCGTCGCGAAAGACATCGGCGACGCCGTTTCCGCGGGCGGCGCGTGGGCGTTCGCGCGCCCGGCGCTGGTGGCCGAGGATCCGCGTTTCAACGGTGACGAAGACGCGTTCTGCCAATCCTACGCGTCGGGCGGGTACGCTCCGGATCTTCGCTGAGCGCAGCCTAACGTGCCGCGGACTTCGGCCGTCGGTCCCACCAGGGCTGTGCCTGCTCGAGCTGGCCAGCCAGGCGGAACAGGGTAGCCTCGTCGCCGAACTTCGCGGCGAACTGCACGCCGAGCGGCAGGCCGCTGCTGCTCCACACGAGCGGCACGCTCATCGCGGGCTGTCCGGTCACGTTGAAGAGCTGCGTGTATCCGGTCGCCGCCTGCAGGCGGCCAATGTACTCGGCTGACGGCTCGTTCGAGAGAGCGAGCTGGCCGAGCTTCGAGGGCGGTGCCGCCATGGTCGGGGAGAGCAGCACGTCCAAGCGTTCGAACTCGGCTTCGATCGCGCGCCCGACGGCGTGGATCAGGCGGATCGCGCGTGCGTAGTCCGCGGCCGTCGCGGCGCGCGCGCCCTGCACCATGAACCAGGTGATGTTCTCGATCAGCTCCGTGCTGACCTCGCGGCCGAGCGCCGCGGCTCGGTCGTCGACCGTCGCCTGGACGTTCGCCGCGATCAATACCTGGGTGGCGCGCGCGAGCGCCGCGGCATCGACGCCGATCTTCACCGGCTCGACACGGTGGCCCAGGGATTCGCAGAGCTTCGCCGCCGCCAGCGCGGCGTCGCGGCACTCTGGATCGGTGGCAACGCCGTTGAACGTCTCCGTCACCAGGCCGATTCGCAGCCGCCCCGGCGCGCGCGCGACTTCTTCCAGGTAGGGCCGCTCGGGCTCGGGCGCCTGGTACGGCGACCCCAGGTCCGGCCCCTGTGTCGCGTCGAGCAATGCCGCCGAGTCGCGCACCGAGCGCGTCACCGCGTGCGCGGTGCTCATGCCGCCCCAGCCCTCGCCGGAGTGAGGTCCCGAGGGAACACGCGCGCGTGTCGGCTTCATGCCGAACAGGCCGCAGCACGAGGCGGGGATGCGGATCGAGCCGCCGCCGTCGCTCGCGTGTGCCGCGGGCAGTATTCCCGCCGCCACCGCCGCCGACGCTCCCCCCGATGAGCCGCCGGAGGTGTGCTCGAGCTTCCAGGGATTCCGTGTCGCGCCCCACAACGTCGATTCGGTGGTCGCGGTCAGGCCGAACTCGGGCGAGGTCGTGCGTCCGAACAGCACGAGTCCCGCGCGCAGGTAGCGCAGCGTGATCTCGCTGTCGCTCTCCGACACGAAATTCGCAAAAAGTCTCGACCCGAACGTGAGCGGCTGGCCGGCGACCTGCGCGTGCAGGTCCTTCAGAAGAAAGGGGACGCCGCGGAGCGGCCCATCGGGAAGGCCGGCGCGGATCGCCGCACGCGCCTGCTCGGCCCAGACCATGTTCACGGCGTTGATCGCTGGGTTGCGCGACTCGGTGCGCGCCAGCGCCTCGCCGAGCAGCTCTTCGGCACTCGTCTCGCCCTTGCGCACCAGCTCCGCCAGGCCGAGCGCGTCGTACGACTCGTATTCCTTCATGCCGCCCATCCTACACGCGGGAGGTTCGCCCGGCCTTTGGTAGGTTCGCGCCCACTTCGACGACACGCTCACTCCTTTCGCTTCCCCAGGCGTTGGCCGAAGGGAGCGCAGACGAGGCTAGGCTGATCACGAATCACTCTCAGCGGATACCCGATAGCTGACTCCCCCCAACACCGTCCCCCACACCGGAATATCCTTGATCGCCATCGGATCGACAGCGTACGGGTCCTGCTCGAGGACGGTAAAGTCCGCCCGCTTGCCGACCTCGATCGAGCCGATCTCGTCTTCCAGGCCCAGACTCCACGCCGCTTCGATCGTCACCGCACGCAGCGCCAGATCGAGCGAGATCTTCTGATCCTCGCCCCAAACCTGCCCGTCGCTGCCGACGCGGTTGACCGCGGCCCAAACGAGCTTGAGCGGCTCGGCAGGCGCCATCGGATAGTCGGAGTGGAACGAGAAGCGGACACCGGCGCGCGCCAGGCCGCCGACCGGCGAGATGTCGGCGGCGCGCTCGGGGCCAAGGCCGTGCTGCGCGTAGATCGGCGCCAGCTCGTGCACGTAGTAGGCGTTGTTCGACACCACGACCCCGAGCTCGCGCAAGCGCGCGTGCTGGTCGTCGCGCGCGTACCCGTAGTGCTCGAGGACGACGCGCTTCTGCGGCGCCGGGTCGGCGGCGCGCTGCTCCTCGATCTGGTCGAGGACCAGGTCGAGGCCGGCATCGCCGTTGACGTGAATGTGGATGTCCCAGTTACGGCGCCAGAACGCGCGCAAGGCATCGCGTTGTTGCTCCGGCGTCATCATCCACTCGCCGTGGTGGCCGTCGAGGTAGGGCTCGGACATCTGCATCAGCTGACTGAAGATGGCTCCGTCGGCGTAGTACTTGGCGTGCTTGATGAGGCGGACCCGATCCGTCGAGCGGTCGAGCAACGCGGCGGCGGCTTCCTCCGCGTCGGTCGCGTTGCCGTGTTCCCGCATCAGGTACATGGCGTTCGGAACCAGGACGAAGCGGAACGGCGTGTCGGCTTTGCGCATCTCCAGATGCAGCATGAGCAGCTCGCCGTTCGGCGAGATCTGCGGAAACCCCTGCTCGGCGACCGTCGTCAGCCCGCCGCGATGGATGACCGCGCGCATCATGGCGAGACCGTGCCGGTACGTCGGCGGCCAGGCGAGGATCGCCAACATCGGCTGCGCGACGGCGAGCATCCCCGTCTCCCATACGTGTCCGGTTTCCCAGTCGGCTTGGGGATGCGCGTCGAAGTCCGCCGCCGTGAGCCCGAGACGCTCGAGGCCGGCGGTGTTGAAGTACATCTCGTGTACCGATCGTTGCCACACCATGATCGGCCGCGTCGCCGAGATTCCATCGAGCAAGCTGCGCGACAGCTCCCCGTGGTAGGGCTGGTGATAGCCCCACGTCAGCAGCCACTCTTCATCGTCGCCCATGGCGCGGTCGAGCTCACGCAATCGGCTCAGGAAGGCATCGTGACCGCGCACGGCGGCCGATCGGCCTTGCGGGGTGATCCACTCCATTGCCGAGACGATGTCGAGAGGCAGGATGGTCGCGGCGAGCGAAGGGTGCAGGTGCGGCTCGATGAAGCCGGCGATCAGGGTCTTGTCGGCGAAGCGATCGTCGAAAACGGGTGCCGAAGCATTCGTCTGCGCGCGCACCTCGTCGAGGTCGCCGACGGCGACGATGATGCCGTCATCGACGGCTACAGCCGTCGCGCGAGGCCGTTTTGGATCCATCGTGATGATGGTCGCGGCGGTGTAGATCGTCGGTCCGGCGGTGGGGAAGGGGCGTTGGAGTTCGGCGCGCAGCCACAGAACCAACAGCCCCGCAAGCGCGACCAGGAAAGAGACGCCGATCAAGACCGCGCGGAGCCGAGATCGGCGGCGGCGTGTCGGCGAAGGCACGCGGGGGTCTTATCCAGCTTGTCGCCGCGATGCCAGGAAACACGTTGCCGGGATCGGCGCGCCGACGTTGCCGGTACCCGAGTCGGCGCGCCTTCATCGCCATGATGGCCGATCCCGCGTACCAGGCCATCGAACCGTACAAGCTCATGGCGATGCAGCTGCTCCTGACGCCGCTCGCGGGTGAGATCGCGCTTCCTCCGCTCACGTGGCTCGTGGGAATGGCGCTGTTGACGCTCTACCTCACCGTTGGATGGTGGCGCGCGGCGCGGGCACTTCGAGCGCTCGGACCAAGGGCGGCGCAGTAGCGCTCATGCGCCCCTGCTCTGGGTGACTTTGGCCCTTTGCATGACTCCTTCCGGAAGCGCTTCCTAGACGTAACCGCGATAGCGCCAGTAGCCGAGCCACGAGCTCGGCCGTGCGAGAAGCGCCAGCATCAGCGCGAGCGAATCGTAGTACGCTTCCCGCTCGCGGATCAGCCCGCCTTCGACGACGATCCGGTCGACGGTGCGAAGCTCGTATGGCGCCCGGCCGAGCGTGAAGCGAAGGCGCCAGGAGATCAGCAGCGTCTCCCGATCGAGCGCGGTCCGATCGACCGTGCCCCGGAGGTCGGGGAGCCAGGCGAGGAGCTTCGCGAACTCCTCGCGCGCCGCGGCGCGCCCGACGATCGGCTTCGTCACCGGCTGCAGGAGACGCACGTTGGGATGCAGGAGCGCGATGAAGCGGTCGAGCTCGGGGCTCGCCCACGCGGCGGCGAAGCGTGCGGCGACGGACTCCGCTTCCGCAGCGAAGCCGCCGGCCGGTTCCGTCGCCTCGAGGGGCACGCGCGACCCTCAGACGCGCAGCGGGCGCCGCTCCGCGAACTGGAAGGCCGCTCCCGAGCTGAACTTCGTGAGCTTGACCTCGGGCGGCTCACGCGAGGGCTGCGCGTCCGGGTCGATCTCGACCTCCCAGGCGACGCGCGCACCGGGGACCGAGCAGCCGCGCACGCGAGCGCGGGGATTGACGACGCGGGCCATCGCCTCGACGGCGCGGTGGAGGTCCCCTTCCGGCAGCGCGAGCCACGAGTAGGGGTCCTTCTCCGCGAACGCCTCGCAGTCGCCGATCCAGCAGCGCACCGTGTCGCCGTCGAGCGCGACGTGCAGATCGATGTACGCACGCGGCATGAACGCGGAATGGATCTGGAGGAGCTTCGCGATCGCCTCGGGACCGTCGCCCCCGATCTTCATCGCACGGACGATCCGTTCCGCTCCGACGCCCGCGATGCCGACCCACTGCGAGGCTGCGATCGGGATCGCCGCCTCGTCGCCGTGACGCTGCGCGACCGCGAGCATCAGCGCGCGGACGAGGAGATGTCCCTGCAGGCAGAACTCCTGGCCGACGCGCACGAGCGCCGGATGCGCGAGGTCCTCGAGCTGCATCCCCGGATCGAAGGGGCCGCTGTAGTCGGAGAGCCCGCCCGGCTCCGTCGAAGCAGTCTCGGGGATCTCGAGCGAGGCGAGCCGCGAGCGACGGACGACGCGAGCGAGATCGATCTCCTCGACGGGCTCGTTCTCCGGCTCGATCGTCACGTTCCAGTGGCAATGCGGCATCCGGTCCGCGGGAACGCGCGGCGGGCGATGGATCGGACGCATACGCGCGCGCGGGTTCGTCGCGACCGCGGTCGCGTCGAACGTCGGATCCTCGATCTGGTGGCACATGCCGCGGACGTGCTCCTCGCCCATCGGCTCGACGTCCATCAGGGCGCCGCAGTGCGCGAGCCAGAACTCGCCGTGGTTCGCGTCCGTGACGCGCATCTGGAAGTCGAGGAACTGGTGCGGCGCGCCGACGTCGAACTGAATCCCCTTGAAGATGGTCGCGACGTCCTCGCCCGGAAAGCCGAGCGCGCGCTGCATGCGCTTCGTGTACGTCGGGCTCGCCGCCATCCACTCGTCGATCGCGATCAGGCGCATCTCGTCGGCGCCGAAGCGTCCCATCACCTGCGGCAGGCCGGAGCGGTCCTGCAGGTGGCAGATCAGCATGTACTCGCGGCCGAGGACGGCGAGGCCGCGGCGGCTGAGCTTCGCCGGGTGGAACTCGGGATCGAACTTTCCGCCGTAGTCATCCATTGCTTGACTCCGCGCTCCGAGCGCTCAGTCGACGAGGTAGCCGTGCCCGAAGAGGAAGCCGCCGCGGGAGTAGTGCCCGTCCGGGAAGAAGAGGCGAGCGCGCGACAGGTTCTGCGGCGTCGGCTCGAAGTGCGAGTGCGGCGGGAAGCTCCCGTAGGCGAACCCGTAGCCGAGGCTGTCCGAGCAGCAGGAGGGCGAGCCGATCGCGTAGGGGCCGAGCGCGCCGTAGCGAACGAAGCGGTCGTCGTCGCGGCCGACGACGCGGACGATCACGCGCGGCTCGTCGCTCCGCGGCGCCGGGTCGAGGATCGGAACCCGCCTTCCCGTGTCGTCGCGGCTCGTCTCGCGCGCCGCCTCGCGGCTCGCCCGGCGCTCGCTCTCGCGATCGAGGAGGCGGTCGAGGACCTCGCCGACGGCGCGGACGTTGTCCGTGGCGGCTTCGAGCCCCGCGCGAACGCCGTCCGCGTAGGACTCGCCCCCCGCGACCTTCTCGCTCTCGTTCTGCGGCGCTCGCGGCACGGGCGTCGCCGTCTCGACGTCGACCTTCCACTCCGGCTCGGTCGCGCCCCCGTCCGACTTCGTGACGGTTCGGTAGACCTCGGGGACCTGGCGCGCCATGTTGGTGAAGTGGAGCGCGCCGTCGTCATCCTGCCAGCTGTAGACGTTCGCGCTCGCGGACAACGCCGAGAGGAGCGCGCCCGTCAGCACGGCGCCTCTCAAAGCAGCGAAGGCTCCCCTGCGACGGCCGGCTGGAACGAGCGGCGTCATCGATCCGAAACTCGTAGGCCAGCGACGCCGGCCGTGTCAACGTCGACGCTCTCGGGGCTCGCTCCGCGGCTCGGAACTTGAGGCTCGGCTCGACGACGCTGCGGCGCGGCGCCGCGCTCGTGGCGGCAGCACTCGTCGCCACGCTCGGGACGCTCGCGATCCTCGAGGTCGCCGCACGGCGGTTCGCGGCCCCGTTCCGCCTCCCGCCGGCGCCGGAGTCGCGGACGATCGACCCGTACGGCGAGAATCCGTTCATCGTCTCGTTCCGGCCTCTTCTGCGGACGTTCGTGCCGGGCTCCCGGTACCGAGCGGCTCGCTCCTCGTACACCGTCGACTACACGATCAACTCGAGCGGCTTCCGCGGCCCGGAGGTCGCGCCCAAGCACGCGCGGCGCCTGCTCGTCGTCGGGGACTCGATCGCGGAGGGGCACGGCGTACCCTTCGAGGACGCGTTCCCAGCGCTCCTCGACGAGCAGCTCCGCGGCGAAGGCTGGGAGGTCGTCAGCGCGGCGATGCAGGGCGCGAGCCCCATCTACTACGCCGCGAACCTGCCTCGGTACCTCGCGCTCGAGCCCGACGCGGTGCTGCTCGTCCTCTTCGAGAACGACCTGTGGGACGACCGGAAGTGCGAGCAGGCGTACTTCGGCATGCCGCTCCTCGACGTCGAGTCGCGATTCGCTCTCGCCGCGGCGTTGCGGCGCCTCTGGCGAAGCGCACACCCGACGCCGTTCGAGGAGGACGTCCGCTCGAACCTTGCGCGGTCACCGGGTGGTCTCCCGCCGGCGCCGGACGCGCGCTTCCCGTGGGTGTTCGCTCCCGACGACGTTCGGCGGGAATGGGCGAAGAGCGCGGTCTACCTCGACCGCTTCGCGAACGCTCTCGACGAGCGCGGCATCCCGCTCTTCGTGTCGGTCGTCGCGATCGGGACGCTCACGCCGGCGGGACGACCGGTCCACTCCGATCATGCGCACGCGCTCGAGGCCGAGGCGCGTCGCTGGGCGGAGCAGCGCGGGCTACCGTTTCTTTCCTTGATGCCGCTGGTGGAATGGGGCTACGCGCGGTTCCCGGCCTACGAGGACGTGATGATCGCGGACGACGGCCACCCGACGTCCGAGATGCACCGGCGCTTCGCGCGCGCGCTCGCGCGCTGGGCCCGCCCGTGGCTCACACCCGCGGCAGCACCTCGCGCGCGAAGCGGTCCGTCATCTCGACCCCGCCCGTTCCGGAGACGATCACGTGCTCGACGCCCCACTCGCGCTCGCGGCGCCGAAGCTCCTCCACGCACTCGTCCGCCGTGCCGATCAGCGCGAGCGGCATGCGGCGCGTCGCCGCGCCCTGCAGGCCGAAGCCGGCGGCGAGCCCGTCCGCGAGCTGCGCCGCTTCGGCGGGCGTGTTCGTGATCGCGAGGATGAAGATCGTCGAGGAGAGCTTGATCTCGCGGCCGTGGCTCTTCGCCTCCGCGCGCACGAAGTCGAGCTTCCGCTTGAACCCGTCTTCGGTGAGCTTCGCGATCTCGCTGACGAGCGCCGTCCCGGCGCGCCCGATGTCGACGATCACGTT
>Ga0194128_10001697_pt1 | contig 37919 bp, 30 predicted proteins | sample TA2KigCa65mmetaG_FD_148650 | JGI IMG/M metagenome (GOLD analysis project Ga0194128, IMG submission 148650) | Freshwater microbial communities from Lake Tanganyika, Tanzania - TA2015037 Kigoma Deep Cast 65m | ecosystem: Environmental > Aquatic > Freshwater > Lake | place: Tanzania: Lake...
GGAGATAGATCCTGCGACTTCCATAGCGACCGACATTCGCGAGTGCCGAAAGAAGACCTTGATCCGCTATGGCCGTACGCGCAGAGCGGATGCCCTGCGCCACCTCTCCACGATGGAACTGGTTCAGTGCGGCGAAGATGCCGAAGATCAGGTACCCGCCAAGCAGTTCATCCGCACCCTGTCCTTCCAGCATCACCGTCAATGAGTTCCTGGCGGCGCGACAGAGTTCGATGTAGGGAACGATGGCCGGTGAGTTGTGCGGTGCATCAAGGTGGTAGATGCAGTCCCGAAGGTCGTCGAGCGTCCGATGGGCATCCGACTGGAGGATCGGATGGCAGGCATGGCCGAACCGGGACGCGATGAGTTGCGCCCGGGGAAGTTCTGACTGTTCCCTCGGTTCGCTGAAGGCCGTGTACGAGCTGAGGGGCCGTTGATCGACTACCGAGGCGAGCCAAGCGATCACGGAAGAATCGATGCCACCGGAAAGGCTCAGGCCGAATGGAACATCGCTGCGCATGCGTATGCGAATCGCGTCGGACAGGGCAGCCCGCAACCCATCCATGGCCTCGCCGGGATCATGAATGTCCCGCGTGGTTGGGTACGACCAGTAGCGCGTGGCCGTGGAGTTCGGCGAGCCGAGGGTGAACGCCTCCGAAGTCGCTTGAGGGAACCGCTCGACACCTTGGAACCATGTGTTGCGACACTCCCCACCCATGCCGAACCTCAGATAGGTCCCGATCGACTCATGGTCAGGCGGCAAGGATGATCCCTGGAAGGCCAGCAGGCCCTTGATCTCGGAGCATGCAAGCAGCAGCGGCCCGGACCGAAGCATGTACAGCGGCTTGACCCCCCAGCGATCGCGGGACACGATGGCCTGGCCCGTGGCGGTATCCACGAACACGAAGGCCCACATGCCGTTGAGACGATCGATTCCTGCGGATCCCCAGTGGATCAGGCATTTCAGGAGGACTTCAGTGTCCGAGGCGGTACGCACGCCGAGGCCCTCTGCCTCAAGTTCGCGACGGAGTTCGATGTAGTTGTAGATCTCGCCGTTGAAGACGATGGCGTAGCGGCCGCACTCCGACCAGAGCGGCTGGTTCGACGCGGACGAGAGATCGATGACCGACAGCCGGACATGCCCCAGGACGAAACGACCTGCAGGATCCACATGAAGACCAGTGGCATCGGGTCCGCGGTGTCGGATGGCATGGAGGGCACGCGTCGTGCGCTGCGCTGCATCGTCAGGCAGCGGACCGGTGCCGAGATTCAGGAGCGCGAAGAGTCCGCACATAATGACTGACCCGAGTCGTCAGCGTGTTGGTTCTGGAGCGGGTTGGTTGCTGAGCATGGCCATGTCGATGGCTCTATCGATGGCTCGGAGCCTATCAAGAACGACGCTGGTCAGTTCTTGTTCCAGACGCTTGCGGACTTCCGGCGCGCTCCAGTCAAGCGGAGTCGTGCCGCCGAAGAAGTCCTTGACGAACGCGGTTCGCCACTCGGACTGTCCGTACGAGCGTTCGGTGCGCGGAGGGTCTGGTTCCGACGATGTCACCCTCGCGATGCGGTAGGTGTAGCCGGTGTACATGGCAAACCCGCTCACCCCGGCGTCAATGCACGGCTTGACCTGACGAGCCAAGAAGTCGGCAGGGGGAATCAGTTGGCACGATGGAGCGATGCCACCCGGCGCCCAGTACGGCGACACCATCGGGATCACGGGCCGTCCGTTGGCCAGCTTTCGAGCCAGTTGAATGGCTTCGGTTCGCCAGGCAATTCCGTTTCGGACCGAGAGTTCGGGTGTTCCGCGAATGCTGGTTGTACTGCCTGGCCGGACCATGGTTGGGTCGTAAAAGTCGTACACGCTGACCGAAAGCCAGTCGGCCTCGGCGACCAGCTCGCGGCAGGCCGCTTCGGCCTTCGCCAGGGCGTCGGCTCTGGTCGCAGCGTCAAGCTCGGCCCAGCCCTTGCCTCCGACCCAGAAGTCGAGGTTCGGAAGCCCGTAGAACCCCCATTTGACCCCCGGATAGCACTTCTTCGCCTCCCGAAGAGCCAGAAGCATGGAGTCGAGGCTGCGCTTGCGCTCCTCGCTCCCGGCCTTCTTGAGGTTGGCGAAGAAGGGTTCCTCGAAGTCAAGGATCGCCCACGGGGGAACACCCTGTCGGGCGAGGTAGTCCAGCATCGCCAACACATCGATCACGCCGGTTTGGTACGAGGCGGGGTCCTGGTTGACCTGAAGCCAGATTGATGCCCCCAAGGTCACCAGTTGCGGGGTGGCACTCAAGGATGGCACGGCATCCGTGAGCAGGATCGGTCTACTGGCGTGGTTGGACGTTGCCCGTTCAGGACTCGGCGGTTGCGCCCCGGACGCGCAGAACGCGAAGCACGCCATCGCAAGGGCGACCGCTGTTCGCCGTGCACCGCTCACGCTTCACCCCCGCGAGGACCGAGGGACTCCGCGACCAGCCGGTCGCGATCCGCTCGATTGGGGTAGCTGATCAGCACGGCCTTGTAGACACCCTTGAAGACGAAGAGGCTTCCGGCGGACGCGCCGATGATGCCGAAGTGCTTGAAGAGTTCGCCCAGGTGAGCCAGCGATCCTGCGCCACCAAGCGCCGTGATGGGGCACGACACCGCGTCTCGGATGGACTGCACCAACTCGCAGTCGTAGCCCACCCGCATGCCGTCGCGATCGATGGAGTTGACGAGGATCTCACCAGCGCCGAGGCTCTCGAGTCTCCTCGCATGGTCGGCAGGCGCGACCCTTCCATCGACGGTTGCATTTCGGGTGAGGACGGTTGGCGGGGCGCCTGGGGATGGACGGCGCGCATCCACCACGGCGACCACGCTCTGGCTGCCCACGACCTCCGCGGCCTTCGTGATCAGCTCGGGCTGCTCGCAGCACGCTGCACCCACGGCGACCTTCTCCACGCCCAGACTCACGATGCGCTCAAAGTGCTCGAGTTTGCGAACACCGCCGCCGTAGCAGAGCGGCATCCTGCACTCCGCAGCGAGCCGTCGGATCAGGTCGTAGTCGGGTTCCCGGTTGCGGACGGTCGCATCGATGTCGAGGACGATGATCTCGTCCACTTCCTTCTCGTTGAAGATCCGTACCGCGTTGATGGGATCCCCAACGTACTTCGGATTGCCGAATCGCTCGGTCTTGACCAAGCCGCCCTCGTGGACGAGCAGGCAAGGACTGATCCTGGGTCTCAGCATGTCCCGCTCCCGGCGAAGTTCCGGAGGAGTCCGACGCCCCATTGGTGGCTCTTCTCGGGATGGAACTGCACGCCCACGACATTGTCACGCCGGGCGGCGCAGCAGAAATCGCCCTGGTAGTCGGCTGTGCCGATCTCGCCATCCGGTGCGGCAAGCTGGATGTAGTACGAGTGAAGGAAGTAGAAACGCATCGGCTCCTCGAGCGCTGCGAAGATCGGATCGCGGGTGCTGGAACGGACATCGTTCCAGCCCATGTGTGGCAGGCGGGTGAGTTGCCCGGAGCGCGTCGGCTCGAACTTGCGCACATCTCCCTCGATCCAACCTAGCCCGGGAAGCACGCCTTCATCGCTTCGCCGGAGCATCATCTGGAAACCCACGCAGATCCCCAGCACAGGAATGCGCCGCCCCAGCACGGCCTCATCCAGCGCTCCACGCATGCCCGACCGATCCAGGAGCCGCATCGCCCAGTCGAAGGACCCGACACCCGGCAGGATCAGCCTCGGCGCCTTGGCCAGTTCCGACGCGGTCCGTACCGCCACGACCTCGATGCCGAGCCGACGATAGATGTTCTCGATGGCGTTGACGTTCCCCAGACCGTAGTCGACGATGGCAATCACCGCTTGCCTCCGCGCGTCAGGCCCAGCAGTCGCATGGCCCACGCGCCGACCTGGTACACGCTCTCCTGCGATCGATAGTCGCGGTAGGTCTTGTTCGGTGCGCGGAAGTACCCCATCAATTCATCCTCGGTGATGCGCAACTTCGCGGCGACGAACGCCGTTTCCTGGGCAATGGTCGCTGCATCGAGTGGCGGTGCCTTGAGCCGCTCCAGCGCATCCTCGCGGGTCATCTGTCCGGTCAGGATGAGGCTTGAGAACTGGACGCGGCGAACGTCGTAGCCGAACTTGCCCAGGAGCCAGAAGCCTTCGTAGAACCGCGTGAACCGCGATTCGAAGTGCTTCTGTGGATAGGGCTGCCAGCCGAAACGGTCAGCCAGGAGTGTCATGGCATCGGCCTTGATGTACGGCATGTGGTTCAACGGCGCCACGACCTGGATCCGCTTGATGTAGCGCAGGTAGACCTTGTGGCGGAGGATGCTGGTGATCGGGAACTTCACCAGCGGCCGAGAGCCGAAGCGGGAGTGGATGTCGCGCAGCTGGACGGAGTCGGACTGGTAGTACATCCACTCGATCGGATTGCGAACACACTCCGTGGAGTAGTTGGCCCCGGTCAGGATGTGGCGGATCCCGTGCTGCTCCGCGAAGTTGTACATGGTGGCGAAGAACGCATGATCCTGCGGTGTGTCGATGTGCGGCACTCCTGCGCGGAAGTACGCGAGTTGCAGGTCGCGCATCTCCTCCCAGTCGATGACCTCGGTGAACAGGTCGAGGTTGAGCCGGTCGACGATGCGCTCGATGTTGTTGACGGCTTCCTGCGAGTTCCAGCCTGCATCGACATGGAAAACCAGTGGTCGCAGCCCGAGTTCCTCCTTCGCGAGGTACACGAGATAGGAGCTGTCGATGCCGCCGCTCATCCCGATGATGCAGTCGAAGTCCCTGCCTCGACCCTCCTGACGGATGCCCTCGGCGATCCTCTCGATCTCAGCCCGACCTCGGGCATCGGTCCGCCAATTGGGCTTGATGGTCCGCTCGAAGGTCCTGCAGTGGTCGCAGATGCCCGCGTCATCGAATGTGATGAGCGAGTCAGTCGTATCCATCACGCAGTTGGAGCAGATCTGGTAGGGACGTGGATCCATGGATTGTCTCAAGGATCTAACAGTCTAGTGGTCGGCGGCAAGGGTTCCTCGGTGTCAGCGGATCGTGCCTTGGTGCGCGTCATCGAGCTCGGGCTCCTCAGCCTCGTCACCAACATCGGTGGCCGACTCGAGGAACTCGGCATCCAGGATCTCCTCCCGGATTCGGAGGCGCGTGATCATGATCCCGGGAAGGAAGAAGAGCGTGGCGCTCCAGAGGTAGCCCTGCTTGTTCACAATCAGCATCTGGAAGACGAAGATGGCGAAGAGGCAGGCGATCGATGCACGCTGCTCGGCTTGTTCGGCGTAGCGCCGGAACAGCCAGAGTCCGTCGACGAAGACCTTCATGAGCCACCAGAGCAGCAGGACGAACATCGGGATGCCCAGTTCGGTGAGCACATCGACGAAGAAGATGTGGGAGTACGGCTCGACCGTCGGGGTGACACTGGTGAAGGCGTTGTAGCCGAGTCCCAGGAACCAGGCCCGGGGATCCGTCACAAAGGCCCGAAACAGCTCGACGATGTTGGCGTTCCGGACATCCGCGCCTTCTGCGAGCACTGAGAGGTCCCAGCGCCGGAGTTCTTGTGTTCCGAGGAAGGTCTGCGCGGCCCACATGGCCAAGGGGACGAGGGCCACTGCAACGGCGACGATGCCGAAGAACCGCGCGACATGGTTGATCCTCCGGGCGACGGGAGTGAAGCAGATGGTGACGGCGAGCGCAAACACCAACTGACCGCGTGAACCTGATCGAAGCGCCAAGTAACCCCCCAGCAGGCACGCTGCCGTCCTGAGCACAGTCGAAACCACGACCGAGTTGCTCGGGCGCATGGCGAGCAGCCCGGTCATCATCAGCATCCCTCCCATCTCTCCAATCGCCAAGGGGTTGGTCCGGAACCCGCCTCCGATATCGATGCCGAGCCGGCCGGCCTTCACCGTGAAACCCGGATTCAGCATGATCAGTGCTGTCGTCACGACTCCGATCAACAGGAAGCCGCGCAGGAACTGCCCGAGCGATGCCATCTCATCGGCCAGCAGTGGGGCTGCAAACACCATCAGCACAACATAGGGAAGCCCCCATCGTGTGAGGCCGAGGGCAGATTCCTGGGAAGGAGTCCAGAACAGGGACAGGGCGGCCCAGATGAAGAGTGTGGCGACGGCAGCCAACTGTGGGGTGGTGTACCCCTTGAGGGGGCGCTGCTGGCGAACCATTGCTCCGACGAGGGAGGTACCGACGGCCAGGGCCACGCAGACATTGGCCAGCGGCGGGATCCGCAGGAAGATCCCCGCGGAAGACTGGAGTGCCTGTTCGATCGAGTACATCGCAAACACGAGGGCCAGTGCCCAAGCGGTGCTTCTGGCAGCAAGCAGGCATGCCAAGGCGAAGAACGCAACGGTACCGAACTCAATCACGATGGCTTCTCCACGAGGACTGCGTGTTCGGGCAACGGTGCTGTCGAGCGTACATCCGCACCGGGGGGGCGTGGACTCATTCACGCCCCCGGCGTACGGAGGGCATCACGCTTGCGGCGGAGGAACGGACGCTCGACGAATCGCCACGAGAGGACAGCAACCAAGGCTGTGGCCGCCAGCGACAGAACGATGGCCCACATGGATCCCGAGCCGCCGTACCAGATGGCGAGGTTGACGATCGGCATGTGGTAGATGTAGACGCCGTACGAGCAGTCGTTGCCGCGGAGGATCCGTTGGCTCAAGCCGGGCGCGCTGTAGGCCAGCGAGAGGACGCAGAGGCCCAAGAGCAGGATCAGTGGCGCCGGAAGGTAGTTGCCGAGCGGAAGGCCGAACCCGTACTTGCATGCGATGATCGCGCCTGCAGTCGAACCGATGATGGCCCAGCGATGTCGGAGTGCCCACGGCACGATCGATGAAGCATGGCGCTGCGCAATCACGCCAAGCAGGAACATGTAGATCCACGGGATGAACGATACAAAGAAGAGCTTTCCGGCGATCTCACTGCCCAGCGCGCCGTCCAGTGCCGACTGGACATCGACCTTCCATTGATTCGCGGCACCGAAGATGATCACCATGGCCAGCACGGCAGCATTGAATCGCCGCGCGCCGAGCGGGCGCAGGCCCAGGTAAAGCAGAACGAGGGCGCAATAGAACTGGATCTCGACCGAGATCGTCCACAGGGATCCATTGACCGCGCCGCAGCCGAAGCCGCGGAGGAAATCAGGATTCCAGAACTGCAACACGGTGGCTTGGCACGCCAGCCAAGCCAGCAACTGGCGGGGCTGCCACTCGGCGCTGGTGAGGTAGCCCGTGCCGAACAGCATGACGACCGTGAGCCCTGTGCACAACCAGAGTGCGGGCACCAGCCGCAAGAATCGATTCCGGGCATAGTTCGGGATCGATGGTGAGCGCTCCCAAGACCGGCTGATGAGGAAGCCGCTCAGGAAGAAGAAGACAGGTACCCCGGGAATGAAGTCCAGCAGCCAGAACAGGGGACCCGACTCCCGCTCGGGTGAAAGGTGGTGGACAGCATGCCGGATGGCCACCTCCGAGGCCGCAACGAGCCTGATGAGGTCAAAGTTGTTCTCGGCGAAGTTGAAGCCCTTGCTGGTCGAGCCCGCCGGGGCGTCATGGTGCGGCCGCACAGCAGTCGACATGCCCACACGATACCCCGAAAGGCGGAACACTTCGTACGACCAGGATGAGCATTTCAACAGGTGCAGTCCATCGCACGATTCGTGGATACGATCGCCACGGCTGCCATCGAAAGCGACGGCCCCTACGCGTGAACCCCGGCACGACACCAACAGTGAATTCGACCACAGTCACGGGCGCCCAAGCCGCGCCACAGGGCGGTTTGGCCAAGGCAGCTGCACGCGGAACCTGGATGACCACAGCTCAGGTCGTCGTCAACAAGTTCGCGACCGTCGGTTCGATGTGGGTCGTTGCGTTGCAGTTGAGCCCGGACGAGATTGGCATGGCGTACTTGGCGCTGGCGCTGTGGCACTACCTGGTCCTGCTTCCTCCGTTGACGCTCGGGGATGTGCTGGTGGCGCATCAGCGACGATTCGATCTGGCAGCACCCGAGGTCCGCCGCATCGCGCTGATGATTGGCCTCGGTTGTGCAGGCCTGATGTTCCTGTCGGCGCCGCTGCTCGTGACGTTCTACTCGCAGTATCCGCCGTCCCGCCTGATGGCCCTGCTGTGGATCCTGGCCTTGCGCCCGGTCGCCGATGCACTGTGCCCGGTCGCGCTTGCGAGCCTGCGGCGGGATCTTCGTTACGGCTCGATCGCGCTTGCGGATGGGTCGATCCAGCTGTTGGCGACGATCAGCACGGTCACGATGGCCCTCGCTGGAGCCAGTGTGTTCGCCTTGGTGTTGCCGCAGGTCGTTGCGACCTTCGCCAAGGCCGCCGCCTACTGGAAGGCGTCTCGTCCGATGCTCGCTCCCACACGGCCCGTGCCGCCATGGATGCGAGGGAGGGTGAGGGCGGTGATCTGGCGTGACACGCTGCGGGCAGGATTTGCGCAGTATGCGCACAATCTCGTGGTTCTCTTGCCCGCGGTGATCCTTGGTCGTTTCTCGACCGAGAGCCAGACCGGTCTCTTTGCCTTCTCCTTCATGCTGGCGACGCAGGCCAACGGGCTGGTGGCCTCACAACTCGGAACGGTCCTGCAACCCATCTTCGGGCGGATGGAACAGGATCCTGCCCGCCAAGCGCAGGCCTATCGGCGGGTCCTTCGGGCCATCGGTGCCGTGGCCGTTTCCCTGACCTTGGTGCAGGCTGCGGTCTCCCGCCCGATGTTCGAGCTGTTCCTGGAACCGAAGTGGGCCGTGGCGATCCCGGTCTTCACGGTATTGAGTGTGCTCGAGGGGATCTACTTTGCGACAGCGCCGACCATGTCGCTGCTCCGGGCACAGCGGCGTTTCGGTGTGTACTTCGGATGGCAGATCACGCATCTCGCCGTGGCGGCTGCGACCTTCTATCTGGTGGCAGCGGACTATGGAGCGCTGGGCGTCGCCGTGGCCTCCTTGGCCTGCTGGTCCGTGAGCCTGCCGACAGCGGTATGGCTCTGCGGCCGCCCGACAGGCCGGAGCGCATGGGAGTCCGTCTATGTCTTCCTTGAACCGTGGCGCGTTTGCCTGCCAGTAGGGCTTGCCGCATGGTGGGCCAGCGATGCGCTCGCGGACCACGGAGCCTGGGGCAGTGCGCTGGCCCTTGGGTTCGTGGGGCCAACGGCCTTTGCGCTTTGCCTCATGCTGACACGTTGGGCCAATCCTGAAGCGTGGATGGACATCAGGCCGCTGTTCCGTGCTGCAATGGGGCGGATCTTCCGCCGTCGCCCGGGGATGGGAGCCACGACATGAACCCCGCAGCGAGGGCCAGGAAGGCTGGACCCTCGTGAAGGTCCGCCCCCAGGTGGCGGTGGTCTACCACTTCTACCCGCACTACCGTCGCGCCGTCATCGAGGCTCTTGCACGCAGCGATGTGGCGGACTTCACCTTCATCGGCGATGACCACGAGTACCTCGGGTCGGTGGAGCCAGCGCGGCTGAGCCCTGCCGTGCGATTCGAGCTGGCGAAGACGCACCACATCGGTGGACCGTTCATGTGGCAGTGGAAGGCCTTCACGGTCGCCTTCGATCGCAGGTTCGACACGATCATCTTCCACCCGGTCCCGCACTGGCCCTGCACCTGGATGGGCGTGATCGCAGCTCGGCTCATGGGCAAGCGGACCCTGTATTGGGGGCACGGGCTGCGCGAGCAACCCAGGGGAGTGAAGGGTTTGATCCGCCGATGGTTCAACGCGCTCCCCCATGAGCACATGTTCTACGGACGGGTCGCCAAGGCCCTGCATGTTGGGCTGGGCTGGTCGCCGGCCAAGGTGCATGTGATCTACAACAGTCTTGACTTCGAGGAGCAGTCGCGCATCGCCCGAGGGATCACTGACGAGCGGCTCGTGAATGTTCGCCAGGAACTCTTTGGTGACGCTTCCGTGCCGGTGGTCGCCTGCACCACACGGCTCATTGCCATGCGCAGGCTCGATCTCCTGATCGAAGCGCTTGCCGAGCTCGCCGCACGAGGGCTGCGCGCGAACCTGCTGCTCATTGGCGATGGCCCTGAGCGAGCGTCGCTTGAACGGTTGTCGCGGGAGCGTGGCGTGAGCACCCACTTCGAGGGTGCGTGCTACGACGAGCAACGGTTGGCGGAACTCATCATGGCGTCGAATGTGGTCGCTTCCCCCGGCCGGGTCGGTCTCACGGTGATCCACGCGCTGACCTACGGTGTGCCGGTCGTGAGTCACGGAGATGTTCGTGATCAGGCACCCGAGTGGGAGGCCATCATTCCCGGGGTCACCGGAAGCCACTTCGAAGCCGGGAGCGTTTCATCCCTCGCTGATGCACTCGAACCATGGCTTCTGAGAACGAACCGCAGCCCAGCGGCGTACGAGCGGTGTCGAGGCATCGTTGCTCGATTTTGGAATGCAGGTTATCAGTGCCGCGCCATTGAGCGGGCCGTTCTCGGTGCCGCTGCCGATGACTTGTTCGACCAGCGGGATGCACCATCCCGGTAGGTTTTCACCAGTCACCACTCCCGGCATGACGATACGCCGGGCATCTTGGCGAGCTCAATCCACGAAGGAAACCCCCATGAGGCAGGTGCTGCAATCGCTGAGAGACGGCTCGACCGAGGTCGCTGAAGTACCCAGCCCGGGTTCGCGACGCGGCCATCTGTTGATCCGCACCGAGCGCACCCTTGTGTCCGCCGGTACGGAGCGGATGCTGGTTGACTTCGGCAAGGCCGGCTGGATCCAGAAGGCGCGCCAGCAACCCGACAAGGTCAAGATGGTCTGGGACAAGATGCGGACCGACGGGATCCAACCGACCATCGAGGCGGTCTTCGGCAAGCTCGATCAGCCGCTCCCACTCGGTTACTGCAATGTCGGCACGGTCATCGATGTCGGTGACGGCGTGCAGGGTTTCAAGGTCGGCGACCGTGTGGCGTCCAACGGCAAGCACGCCGATGTCGTCAGCGTGCCGGTCAATCTCTGTGCGCGCGTTCCTGAGGGTGTCTCCGACGAAGAGGCTGCGTTCACGGTCCTTGGTGCGATCGCTTTGCAGGGCATCCGCTTGGTGCAACCCACGCTGGGCGAGGCGGTCGTGGTGACCGGCATGGGCCTGATCGGCATCGTGACGGCGCAGCTCTTGCGCGCCCACGGTTGTCGTGTGCTCGGCATCGATTTCGATCCCAAGAAGCTGGCCTTGGCACGGCAGTTCGGCGCCGAGACCGTCGATCTGTCGGCTGGCGAGGATCCTGTCGCGGCTGCCGAGCGGTTCTCGCGCGGGCGCGGGGTCGATGCCGTCATCGTGACGGCCGCAACCCGCAGCAACGAGCCCATGCATCAGGCCGCCTTGATGTGCCGCAAGCGCGGTCGCATCGTGCTGGTCGGGGTCACCGGACTCGAACTCTCGCGCGATGACTTCTTCAAGAAGGAAATCACCTTCCAGGTTTCGTGCTCGTACGGTCCCGGCCGATACGACCCGAACTACGAGGACAAGGGGCAGGACTATCCCTTCGGCTTCGTCCGGTGGACCGAGCAGCGCAACCTCGAAGCCGTGCTCGACATGATGTCTGACGGCCGGCTCGATGTGAAGCCGCTGGTCTCGCACCGCTACCCGATCGATGATGCGGTCGCCGCCTACGAGGTGGTCGGTGGATCAGAGCCGTCGCTGGGCATCGTGCTGTCCTATCCCGAAGTGGCCGCCCGGCAGCCTGCGCTGCAGCGGACCGTCGAGTTGAAGCCCTCGGGCGGAACCTCCGGCACGGGCGCGGTGAGTTTCCTCGGTGCGGGGAACTACGCGACGGCGGTCCTGATCAAGGCGTTCCGTGAAGCTGGTGCCACGCTGCGCACGGTGGCGTCGAGCGGGGGGGTCACTGGACTTCACGCCGGTCGCAAGTTCGGCTTCGAGCGAACGACCACCGATTCGGCCTCACTGTTTGCCGATGCCGGGACTGACGCGGTGGTGATCACGACGCGCCACGACAGCCATGCAGGCTTCGTGCTGCAGGCGATCGAGGCTGGCAAGCATGTCTTTGTCGAGAAGCCGCTCTGCCTGACCATGGACGAGGCGGATCGGATCGAGGCGGCACTGGCTGCGGCACCGAGGCCGATCACCTTGATGGTCGGTTTCAATCGTCGCTTTGCGCCGCAGGTGCAGCGCATGCATGCGCTGCTCCGCGGGGCCTCGGGGCCGAAGTCCTTCGTGATGACCGTCAACGCCGGTGCCATCCCTGCCGATCACTGGACGCAGGATGCCGAGCAGGGCGGTGGCCGGATCGTGGGCGAGGGCTGTCACTTCATCGACCTGCTGCGGTTCCTGGCCGGGGCGCCGATCGAGTCGTTCAGCCGCGACACGATGGCGTCGCCGACGGCGGACACGACATCCTTCACCATGCGCTTCGCCGATGGATCGATCGGCACCGTCCACTACTTCGCCAATGGGAGCAAGGCGTTCCCCAAGGAGCGCCTGGAGGTCTTCGCGCAGGGTGGCGTGCTGCAGCTTGACAACTTCCGCACGTTGCGAGGCTTCGGGTGGAAGGATTTCAGCTCGATGAACCTCTGGCGCCAGGACAAGGGCCAGACGGCGTGCGCTGCGGCGTTCCTCGCTGCAGTGCGCGGCGGGGCTGCCCCGATTCCGCACGGGGAGATCCTCGAGGTGGCCCGCGCCAGCATCCGCATCGCCGGGGCCTGAGCATCGAGCCCACTGCCCACCCCACCATGACCGCAACCATCGACATCATCGCGGGAGCCCGTCCGAACTTCATGAAGATCGCGCCGATCATCCGCGCGATGGAGGCACGCATGGCAGCGGGTGCGCCGCTTGCGTACCGGCTCGTGCACACCGGCCAGCACTACGACGCCAAGATGTCCGGCGACTTCTTCACGCAACTGGGCATTCCCGAGCCGCACCGCAACCTCGAGGTGGGCTCGGGCACGCAGGCCGAGCAGACCGGCACGATCATGACCCGCTACGAGGCGCTGCTCTTGGACTCGCGCAGTGCGCTCTGCGTCGTGGTGGGTGATGTGACGAGCACCATGGCGTGCGCCATCGCTGCACAGAAGCTCTGCGTTCCGGTGGCCCATGTCGAGGCCGGCATCCGCAGCGGCGACTGGACCATGCCGGAGGAAATCAATCGCATGGTCACCGACTCGATCACCAACCTGTTCTTCACGACCAGCGAGGTGGCGAACCAGAATCTGCGCCAGAGTGGCGTGCCCGAGGACCGAATCCACTTCGTCGGCAACACGATGATTGACACGCTCTTGGCCAACCAGCATCGGTTCGCCAAGCCGCCATTCTGGTCCGAGCTGGGGCTTGCAGCCGGCGAGTACTTCGTCACCACGCTGCACCGGCCCGCGAATGTGGACCGCGGCAGCACCTTCGCCGAACTGCTCCGGGCGATGGCCGAGTCGGTCCGGGGCATGAAGGTTGTGTTCCCGGTGCACCCGCGCACCGCCAAGACGATGCGCGAGGTCGGTGCGGTCCCATCGAATGTGCTGCTGGTCGATCCGCAGCCATACCTTGAGTTCAACTACCTCGTGAAGCATGCCAAGGGGGTGATCACCGACTCCGGCGGCATCACCGAGGAGACCACCGTCATGGGCGTTCCGTGCATGACGCTGCGTACGACCACCGAGCGCCCGGAGACGGTCACCATGGGCACCAACGAGCTCCTTGGCGTCGATCCCAAGGCGCTCAAGCCTGCCCTCGACCGGCTCTTCGCAGGCCAATGGAAGCGCGGCCAGATCCCGCCGCTCTGGGACGGCAAGACCGGGCAGCGCATCGTGGCCATCCTTGAGGAGCGGTTCGCGCACTGAGTGCGTGGGCCCACTGCATGGCGGCGTTCCAGTCGATCCTCCGCTACTGGCACACGCTGCGCCATCTCAAGCCGGGGCAGTTCACTGCACGAGCGTGGCATCGACTGCATCGACCACGCGTCGATCCATCGCCCGCTCCGGCCCTGGCGCATCGGTCGGGTCCATGGGTCGCGCCGATCGCGCGCGAACGCTCTATCTCGGGAAGTTCGGCAACCTTCCTGAACGTGACGCGAGACATCTCAGGGGCGAGCTGCTGGAACGACCCCTCGGTTCCCAAGCTCTGGCTCTACAACCTCCACTACCACGAGGATCTGCTTGATCCCGAGCCCACGCGCCAACGGGAGCAACAGGAGTTCATGCGACGGTGGGTCACCGAGAATCCCGCCGCCATCGGCCATGGCTGGGAGCCGTATCCGATCTCTCTCAGATCCGTGGCCTGGCTCAAGTGGGGCATCGCCGGGGGCGGCCTGCCCGACGATCTGCGTCAGAGCCTCGCGGTGCAGATCCGCTGGCTGGCCGGGCGCATCGAACATCATCTGCTCGCCAATCACCTCTTCGTGAACGCCAAGGCGCTTGCCATGGCGGGCATGGCGTTCGAGGGGGCCGAAGCGGATCGCTGGCTGCGGGTCGGGCTCGGACTTCTCGAACGGGAGTTGCCGGGGCAGGTCCTTGCGGATGGCGGGCACTTCGAACTCAGTCCGATGTACCACGCGCTGATCCTGGAGGATCTGCTTGACCTCATCAACGCGGCACGCGCATGGCCCGGTCGTGTCGACCGAACGATCACAGATGCTTGGTCGCGCACGGCGGCGTCGATGCTCGGGTGGCTTCAGGCGATGACGCACCCTGATGGGGGCATCTCGTTCTTCAACGACGCCGCCCTCGGCATCGCTCCTGATGCGGCCAGCGTCGTGGCCTATGCAGCACGGCTGGGCATTGCCCCGATGCCTGCAACGGTTGCGCCGATGGTGGATCTCTCGGCGAGCGGTTATGTGCGCGTGAGTCGGGGACCGGCCACGCTCCTCTGCGATGTGGCAGGAATCGGTCCCGACGAGCAGCCCGGCCACGCTCACGCGGACACGCTCTCCTTCGAACTCTCGCTCGGTGCGCAGCGTGTGGTGGTGAATGGCGGCACCTCGACCTACGCCATCGGCGCACAGCGCACGCTGGAGCGATCGACCAGGTCCCACAGCACGCTGGAGTTCGAGGGCCGCGACTCAAGCGAGGTCTGGGGCGGCTTCCGGGTGGCGCGCCGCGCACGGGTCGTTTCCCGGTCGGTCGGAATCGGCCCCGGTGACGGCGTGACCGTCAGCGGAGCGCACGATGGCTACACGCGCCTGCAAAGGGGCGCGGTGCATCGTCGCTCGTGGCTGCTCACGCCCGGACATCTGGTGATCGAGGACTCCTTCCCGTTTGAACCGTGCCGGGTGCGCATGCTGCTCCACCCGTCGGTCGTCCCGATCGATGTCGAGCGGTTCCGATTGCCCGATGGTCGAGCACTATCCTTGGCCGTGGTGGGTGGTGAGGCGGTTGTTGAGCCCGCGTCGTGGAGTCCTGCGTTCGGCCGGATCGTCCCCACGCACTGCATCCTGATCGCCATGCAGGGGCCCGTCCTGCGGATCGACCTGTCCTGGACCTGACATGCACATTCTCTTCCTGACCGACAACTTCCCGCCCGAAGTCAATGCTCCGGCGAGTCGGACCTTCGAGCACTGTCGGGAGTGGGTCAAGGCGGGGCACCGTGTCACGGTGATGACCGGAGTACCGAACTTCCCCAAGGGCAAGGTCTTTCCCGGCTACCGCAACCGCCTCTGGCAGTCCGAGGAGATGGATGGCATCCGCGTGGTGCGTGTGTGGACCTACATCACGGCCAACGAGGGGTTCACCCGGCGCATCTTCGACTACCTGAGCTTCATGGTGAGTGCTGTCTTCGGCGCCATCTTCGTGCGGAAGGTCGACCTGATCATCGGCACCTCGCCACAGTTCTTTACGGCGGTCGGGGCGTGGATCGTCTCGGTGATGAAGTGGCGTCCCTTCGTCTTCGAGCTGCGCGACCTGTGGCCCGAATCGATCAAGGTCGTCGGGGCCATGAAGGATTCCTGGGCGCTCCACATGATGGAGCGACTCGAGCTGTTCCTGTATCGCCGGGCGTTCAGGATCATCTCAGTGACGCATGCGTTCAAGAAAAACCTCGTTGAGCGCGGCATTGATCCGAACAAGATCCGCGTGGTCACCAACGGGGTCGATACGACGCGTTTCGTCCCGCAGGCCCGTGATGAGGCCTTGGCCCGCGAGCTCGGCCTTGAGGGGCGCTTCGTGGCCGGGTACATCGGCACCCACGGCCTGGCCCACGCCCTGGAGACCGTACTCGAAGCTGCGCACATGGCCCAGGAGTCCGGCGATGAGTCCATCGGCTTCGTGCTGCTCGGTGACGGTGCTCGCAAGGAAGAACTCAAGACGATGGCCGCTTCAATGGGCCTGCGCAACGTTCGCTTCGTCGACTCCGTGTCGAAGGATGAGGTTCCGCGCTACTGGGCCCTTCTCGACACGGCCATCATCCATCTGCGACGCACGCCGCTCTTCGAGACCGTCATCCCATCGAAGCTCTTCGAGTGCATGGGCATGGGAATTCCCGTGCTGCATGGCGTCGCGGGTGAATCGGCCGACATCGTCGAGCGAGAGCATGTGGGCATTCCGTTCCCCCCTGAGGATGCAGCCGCGCTCCTTGCGGGCGTCCGGCGCTTGCAGTCGGATCGGACGCTCTTCGCGAAGTTCCGGGGTCACTGCGTTGAAGCGGCCACCCGCTATGACCGCGTCAGTCTTGCGATGAGGATGCTCGAAGACCTCAAGGGCATCCGTGTGCTGCTGCTCAACCAGGCCTACTGGCCGGATGTCGCAGCCACCGCCCAGCATGCCGATGACCTCGGTCAGTCCCTCGTCGGGCAGGGTGATGATGCGACCGCGGTGGCCAGCCGCGCGATCTACGGCGAGAGGGGTTCCGCACTCAGGCGGCACGACAGCCACGGTGGCGTCTCGATCTACCGTGTGGGCCTGCAGCTCTTCGGAAAGCAGGGCATCACGCCTCGGACCTTCGACTTCGCATTGTTCTATGGGGCTGCCGCGCTGCGTTGCCTCACGCTGAAGCGCCATGATGTCGTCATCTGCTTCACGACACCGCCCTTCATCGCGCTGGTTGGGGTGCTGCTGCGCCTTGTCAAGGGCACCAAGGTCGTCTATTGGACGATGGACCTGTATCCGGATGTTGCCGGCGCAGCGGGCCTCATGCGGCGTGAGGGCATCCTGTGGCACCTGCTCCAGTCCATCGATCGTTTCTGCCTGCGCCACAGTGACCGTGTCGTGGTGCTCGGCGAGTGCATGCGCGAGGTCATCGTGCGCAAGGGCGCCGATGCATCGCGCGTCTCGGTGATACCGGTCTGGAGCGGTGCGGAGGAGTTCCCGTCCCGCCCCCGCCTCGACAACCCACTCCGCAGCGCATGGGGCATCGGTGACCGGTTCACGATCCTCTACACCGGCAACTTCGGCATCGGGCATGACATGGAGGCGATCGCCGGGGCCGTCGAGGCCCTCAAGGATGATGAACGTATCCGTTGGCTCTTCATTGGCGAGGGCAAGGCCAAGCCTGAACTCGAGCGACGCATTGCCGCCTGTGGTGCGTGCAATGTGGTGCTCGCGGGCTACCAGCCACGCGAACAGCTCGCGGATGTGCTCGATGCCGGCGATGCCCACTTGGTCTCGCTGCTGCCCGGTTGGCAGGGGTTGTTGCTGCCGAGCAAGTTCTTCAGCGTCCTGGCCGCCGGCAAGCCCGTGCTCTTTGTCGGGCCCGATGGCACTGAGTGCGGCACGATCCTGCGCGAGCACACATGCGGTTTCGAGGTGCAACCCGGAGATGCGGTGTCCCTGACGGCTCGCATCCGATGGTTGCTGGAGCATCCCGAACAGGCCCATGCCATGGGTCAACGGGGTCAGCGTGCCTATCGTGAGCGCTACTGCTCTGCGGAGGCCTGCAAGCACTGGCATCATGTCCTCAGCGACATCGTCGGTCGCTGAGGTGCGATCTTCCGTGTGTGGCACGCATCATGCGTTGCTCGATGCGTCGCGCCTGCCCGTGGAGTCCATCACCCCGCATAGACGAACTCGACGCTGGCGTCGATCGCGTCCCGCAGGCTCTTGTGGACCGGGCAGGTGTGCGCCGCCTGCTCGAGCTTGGCTCGGTGCGGACTGTCCGCCGCGATCGGCAGCGTGATGACGGTCCGCAGCGAAGCGATGCGCCGCGGGGCATCGGTCGACATGACCTTCTTCGTGGTCGCCGTCATGCCGCGAAGATCGATCGCTTCGCGATTCGCCACGATCCCCATGATCGTCATCATGCACGCGGGCAGCGCCGCGGCGAGCAAGTCGGTGGGCGAGAAGCACTCCCCCTTGCCGTGGTTGTCGACGGGAGCGTCCGTCAGGATCGTGGTGCCCGACGGGCCATGCCGGGCACTGCAGCGGAGTTCCCCCTCGTACCGAACCGTGATCTCGACCATGGGCAAGGCCTCCTCCACCCAAGGCTAGCGTGACGGCTTCGGGAGGGGCGTGGACCAGTGATCAGAACCGCAGCGTGAAGCCAACCAGCGCCGAACCCTCGCCATCGGGGAGCGCTGGTCCACCGAGCGATTCGTCCTGAAGCGCAGTCCACCACGCCGAGGCGTTGATCGATGCGTTGGGTGCGATGTCGAGAGACCAGGTCGCGCCCGAGCGCCATGCCTCGACCGAGGTCCGCGTACCGACGAGTTCGCTGCGCAGCGTGAGGTCGATGTCGTGATCGATCGGCAGTCGCCATGCGCAGCCGGCGTGGACCGCGTCAAGGCTGGGGCCCTCGTCGCCGATGGCAGCGTTGGTGCCGAAGACCACGCCGAGTGAGTCCCGCCACCACAGCACGCGCGAGACATCCTCGAGCGTGGCGGGATCGATGGGACGCAACGACCACGATGCATCGATGACGGCGTGCGTGGGTCGGCACGCCACGGTCATCATGACTGCACTGGCCATGACCCATGCGACCGTCGAAAATGCCTTGACAGCCATCATGCCTGAAGGACGAGGAACCTGGCCGTTGGGTTCCTCGGCATCGTGGCGAATCGATCAAGAAGAGCGTCCCCGGACACCTTCCGGACCCCTTGCCAGTGCAATGGGGTGCCGCAGGACGGGAACGATCGCCGTGGTTGGGTGCCCCGTTCAACCGTGGCGGTCGGCGCGAAGAGCGCATCGGGGGCCATTGGACCGAGTACCGTCATCATCGCTTGGCCAGATGGCGCTTGGTTTCGGCGCGACTGGCCTTGATGAGTGCCGTGGCGGCCTTCGGGCTGGCCTTCGCCTCCATCAGGGCCTGCAGCATGAGCGGCACGACGATGGTGGCATCCGACTCGATCACGAACATGGGTGTGCGCTCGGTGAGCTTGTCCCAGGTGATCTTCTCGTTGGGCGTGGCGCCTGAGTACGAGCCGTAGCTCGTCGTGGAATCGCTGATCTGGCAGAAGTACGCCCACGGCTTGACTGGCGCCTGCAGGTCGTACTTGATGCTCGGCACGACGCAGATCGGGAAGTCACCCGCGATGCCGCCGCCGATCTGGAAGAAGCCCACGCCCTTGCCCTTCGAGAGCACGGCGTAGTCATCGTAGAAACGAGCCATGTATTCGATGCCGCTCTTGACGATCGACGCACTGAAGTCACCGAACTTCACATGCGATGCGAAGATGTTGCCGAAGGTCGAGTCCTCGTGGCCCGGTACGACCATGGGCAGGTTGGCCTTGGCGGCAGCGAGCAACCAGCAGTCCTGCGGGTTGCCCTCGAAGGCTGACTTGGGCAGCTTGAGGATGAGTTCGTAGAAGTACTCGTGCCAGAAGCGTCGTTCGCCGCGGTCATGCGCGCGCTTCCACATCGGCACCAGGATCTTCTCGACGGCGCGGAACGCCTCGTCCTCGGGGATGCTCGTGTCGGTCACGCGGCGCATGCGCTGCTTGAGGATGCGCGTGTCGTCCTGCTTGGTGAAGTAGCGATACTCCGGGAAATCCTTGTAGCTGTCGTGCGCGACCAGGCGGAAGAGCGATTCCTCGAGGTTGGCGCCAGTCACGGACAGGCCATGCACGAGTCCCGCACGGATCGCTGGCGCAAGGCTGATGCCCAGCTGCGCCGAGCTCATCGCGCCAGCCATGGCCCAGTACATGCGACCGCCTGACTGGATGTGGTCCCAGTAGGCAAAGAGCGCATCGCGCGTGGCGCGTGCATTGAAGTTCCGGTAGTTGCTGGCAACGAAGCGGAAGATCGGGAGATCGGCGCGGGGCATGGGCCGAAGAATGTACCGCTCCGGCCCGGACGCTGCAGTGCGTAGCCTGCTGCCGATGTCCGCAGCGAACCCGACCACTGCCCCTGCGCGAGTCGGCCTCCTTGAGGTGATCTGCGGTCCCATGTTCGCTGGCAAGACCACGGCTCTGTGCGAGATCGTCACCCGCAAGCGGGCACAGGGAGTGCGTGTGATGGTGCTGAAGCCCGTTGGCGATACGAGGTACGCCGCGGATGCCGTCGTCACGCATGCCGGCCAGTGCATGCCTGCCGTGCCGGTTGGCACGCTCGACGAAGCGCTGACGATCGAGGCCGATCTCGTGGCGATTGATGAAGTCCACTTCTTCGGTCACGCGGCAGTCGCGCCCATCGATGCGCTGCTCGCACGCGGCACCTCGGTGACGGTGGCTGGCTGTGATCTGGACCACTTCGGCGAGGTGTTCGCCCCCTTCGACGCACTGCTGCCGCGTGCCGATGCCGTCCGGCGCATCGCTGGACTCTGCAGCCGCTGTGGTGCACCAAGCACCCACACCGAACGGCTGCTCGCCACCCGGGAGCGCGTCGTCGTCGGTGGGATCGGCGACTTCGTGGCCACCTGTGCCGCATGCTTCAGGCCGATGGTGCGCTGAGGGATATGCTGTGCCGCGGAGGACATGCACATCGAAACGCATGGCCATGCCACCGCCGAGTTGCGACACCTTCCCGAGGATGTCCAGTCGAGCCCGCTCCTGAACGCGGACCTCGCCCCCGTGCCGCCCGAGCGGCGCACCTGGTCGACCTACACCTTCGCCGCGCTGTGGATCAGCATGGCGCACTGCCTGCCCACCTACATGCTGGCCGGCGGGCTCGTGGCGCTGGGCATGAACTGGTGGCAGGCGCTCGTCACCATCGGCCTGGGCAACCTCATCGTGCTGGTGCCGATCCTCCTCAACGCTCACCCGGGCACCAAGTACGGCATTCCGTTCCCTGTGCTCGCGCGCGCCAGCTTCGGCACTGTCGGAGCGAATGTGCCGGCGATCCTCCGGGCGATCGTCGCGTGCGGATGGTTCGGGATCCAGGCGTACATCGGCGGCGAGGCGGTCAAGACCTTCCTCGTGGCTGCATGGCCCGCATTCGCGCATCTCGGCGGCGATGCCACGGTGCTCGGGCTCGGCATCCCCTCGCTCATCACCTTCCTGATGTTCTGGGCACTCAACATCGCCATCATCCTGTTCGGGATGAACGCGGTGCGGCATTTCGAGAACTGGAGCGCGCCGCTCGTCCTCGTGATGGCCGGGCTGCTCCTCTGGTGGATCGTTGGCCGTGCTGGCGGGCTGGGGCCGATGTTCGACCGCCCGAGCTCGTTTGCAACCGATGCGGAGTTCTGGAAGGTGTTCGTGCCGAGCCTCACCGGCATGATCTGCTTCTGGGCCACGCTCAGCCTGAACATCCCGGACTTCACCCGCTACGGCCGCGGACAGAAGGAGCAATTCTGGGGTCAGACCCTCGGCCTGCCGACCACGATGATCGCCTTCAGCGCGATGGCAGTGGTGATCACCAGCGGCGCGGAGGTCATCCTGAAGGGGAGCGACCCGAAGTCGCTCTGGGATCCGGTGGTGGTGCTCGGTCATGTGACGAGCGCAGACGCACCGCCCGGGCTGGATGCACCGCTGATCGCGGATGCAGGCACGCGCTGGGTGGTGGCCGTGCTCAGTCTCTTCGGCGTCGCGGTCGCCACCATCGCCACGAACATCGCAGCCAATGTCGTGAGTCCGGCCAATGACTTCGCCAACCTCGCGCCGCGCCGCATCAGCTTCAAGATGGGTGGCGTGATCACGGGCGTCTTGGGCATCCTCATCATGCCGTGGAAGCTGCTGGCGAATCCCGAGGCGTACATCTTCGACTGGCTCGTGGGATACGGCAGCCTGCTCGGGCCGATCGCCGGGATCATGGTGGTCGACTACTGGCTGGTCCGCGGCAAGGAACTCGATGTGCCGGACCTGTACCGCCCGCAGGGGCGCTACCGCGGCACCAACTGGGTGGCGATCGGCGCGCTCTGTGCGGGCGTGGCGCCGAACATCATCGGATTCCTGCGCAGCGTGAAGATGGTCGGTGGTGGTCCGGACCTGTGGGACCACATCTACCCGTACTCATGGTTCATCGGGTTCGGCGTGGCCGGGGTCGTGTACCTGCAGGGCATGCGCGGGAACCGATTCGGCCTCGCGGGCCGCTGACCGATCGCGATCACGCCCGCTCAACCCTCGAACACCTCGTCCACGAGGTCGAGCGCCCGGTCGATGATGCCGAACCCATCGGCCATCTGCGCTTCGTTGATGCACAGCGGCGGGTTGCACATGAGCGTGCTCCACTGCAGCACGGTGAAGAGGCCGTTGTCCTTGAGGAACTTGCCCACCTTGGGCATGACCGGGTGCGTGCCGGCGTAGGGGACCAGCCGCTCGTTCCTGCTGTTCTTGCGGAGCTCGATCGTCCCGAACAGGCCGATGTTGCGGTGCTCCCGGATGCAGCGATGCTTCGCAGCGAGCCGCTCCATGTGTCCGCGCATCACCCCGCCCATGCGGGCGGCGTTCTCGACCATGCCTTCCTCGACCACGACATTGATGGCGGCAAGCGCCGTGGCCAGGCACATGGGGTGTGCGTTGTAGGTCAGCCCGCCCCAGAACACATTCTCCCTGAAGTGATTCGCGATGCGGTCGCTGACGGCCATCACGCCCAGCGGCAGGTAGCTGCTGGTGATGCCCTTCGCCATGGTGCAGATGTCGGGCACGATGCCGCCGTGCTCGAAGGCGAACATCTTGCCGGTGCGGCCCCAGCCGGTCATCACCTCGTCGGTCACCAGGAGGATGCCGTGCTTCTCGAGCAGCGCCTTCAGCCCCTGCAGGTAGCCCTTCGGCGGCGGCAGGATGCCGTTGGTGCCCGTGACCGTCTCGATGAACATGGCGGCGATGTTCTTCGGGCCCTCGTACTGGATCACTTCCTCGAGGTAGGTCAGGTTGTTGCGCGTGATCTCCTCGTCGCTGCCGCCGAAGCTGTAGTCGTAGGGCTTGGGATCCATCACGCGCACCACACCCGGCATGCCGGGTTCGGTGGGCCAGCGGCGCGGGTCGCCGGTCAGGCTGATGGCGCCGTGCGTGGCGCCGTGGTAGCTGCGGTAGCGCACCAGGATCTTGTGCCGCCCCGTGAACATGCGGGCGGCCTTGATCGCGTTCTCGTTCGCCTCGGCACCGCCGAGGCAATAGAAGAAGGTGTTCAGGTCGCCGGGCATCAGCTCCGCCAGGCGCAGCGAGAGCCGTGCGCGGATCTCGGTGGCCATGCCGGGATAGGCGTAGGCGAGCTGCGCGGCCTGGTCCTGGATCGCCTTGATCACCTTGGGATGGCTGTGGCCGATGTTCACGCTCATCAACTGGCTGTTCCAGTCGATCCAGCGCTGCCCCTCGGGGCCGTAGAGGTAGATGCCCTCGGCGCGGGCCACCGGGATGGGATCCACCCTGCCCGTGGCGCTCCACGAGAACAGGCTGTGCTTCAGGCACGCGTCGATCATCTCGCGCGAGGACATCGTGGGATGGCTGTGGGTGTGCATGGTGGGTTCCTCAACTCATCCAGTTCTGGTCCCGCTGCAGCGCCCACTTGCTGGTGATCTTGCGCTGGCGCGTCCAGAAGCGGTAGCCGTCCCAGCCGGTGATGTTCCCGGCACCGAAGCAGCTGTCGTTCCAGCCGCCGAAGCCGAATGGCTCGCGGGGCACGGGCACGCCGATGTTCACGCCGCACATGCCTGCTTCCACGCGGCTCATCACGCGGCGCGCGATGTCGCCGCTCGTGGTGTAGACGCTCGATGCGTTGCCATACGGGTTTGCACCCTCGATCTCGAAGGCCTTCTCCAGGGTCGGCACGCGCACCACGCTGAGGACCGGGCCGAAGATCTCGTCACGCGCTGCCGGCATGTCCGGAGTGCAGCCATCGATGATCGTCGGACCGACCCAGTAGCCGCCCGCGTCGGCGCCTGCCTTGCGGCCATCGAGCACGATCCTGGCGCCGGCCTTCTCGGCGGCATCGACATAGCCCGTGATGCGGTCGCGCGCGGCCTGGGTGGTGACGGGGCCGATGTCCTTGCCGGGCACCATCTTCGCAGCACGGTCGCGGACAGCCTTCAGGATGTGATCGACATCACCCACGGCGAGCAGCACGCTCGCCGCCATGCAGCGCTGTCCCGCGCAGCCGGTGAAGCTCGCCACCACATTCTCGGCGGTGACCTCCACATCGGCATCGGGCACCACGAAGAGGTGGTTCTTCGCGCCGCCAAGGCACAGGGCGCGCTTGCCCGCCATGCTCGCGCGGCCGTACACGGCCTTCGCCACCTTGGTGCTGCCCACGAAGCCGAATGCCTTCACCAGCGGATGATCGCAGAGGGCCTCGACCACCTCGCGTCCACCCTGCACGATGTTGAAGATGCCATCCGGAAGACCGGCCTCCTTGAGCATCTCGGCAAGGCGCATGGTGGAGAGCGGCACGCGCTCGCTCGGCTTCATCACGAAGGCATTGCCGCCAACGAGCGCTTGCGGCAGCATCCAGAGCGGCACCATCAACGGGAAGTTGAACGGCGTGGCGCCCGCCACCACGCCGAGCGGTGCATACGCCACCTCGCACGCGACGCCGCGGCTCACCTCGAGCTGGTTGCCGGCCGCGATGTTCGGGAGCGAGCAGCCGTACTCGACGCACTCGATGCCCTTCTCAACCTCGGCCTTGGCCTCGCTGAAGATCTTGCCGTTCTCGTGGCTGACCAGCCAGCTGAGCTCGTCGATGTTGCGCACCATCATCTCACGGAGGCGGTAGAGGACATGCGCACGGTCGCGGATCGGCCACTCCGACCAGGTGCGCTGCGCGGATGCGCCGGCACGCACGGCTGCATCGACATCGTCGGCGCCGCCGAGGTGCACGCGGGCCATCGCCTTGCCGTGGCGCGGGTTGTGCACCTCGAGCACGGCGCGGCGGGTGCCCGGGTCGCGCCACGCGCCGCCGATCCAGTGGCGCGCGTCATGCCAAGGCGTGAAGGCGTCTGAGGTGGCCGCGAAGCGGCCGACGGTGGCGGGGATGCTGGCGGTGGTCATGGGACGAATTCCTGGCGTTCGACGGGATGTGGTGCGAAGTGCGCATTGCGAACGGCCTGGCTGCGCGCGTAGTCGGTGAAGCAGGGGCGCTCGATGTAGCGGCCACGGCCTTCCACGGGCGAGAGCTTGCCGTTCTGCCACAGCACCGTGCCGCGGCTCATCGTGACGGCAGCGGCACCGGTCACCTGCATGCCCTCGAAGATGCTGAAGTCATTGCGCGAATGGTGCCTGGCCGCGCCGAGCGTTCGGTGCGCCGCCGGGTCCCACACCACGATGTCTGCATCGCTTCCCGGGGCGATCGTGCCCTTGCGGGGATGGATGTTGAAGATGCGCGCGGCATTCGCGCTCGTGGCGGCGACGAACTCGCTGGGCGTGATGCGGCCTGTGCGCACCCCGTGATGCCAGAGCACGCTCATGCGCTCCTCGAGCCCGCCGGTGCCGTTGGGGATCTTCCGGAAGTCGTCCTTCCCCATCGCCTTCTGGTCGGTGCGGAAGGTGCAGTGGTCGGTGCCGATCACCTCGATGGTGCCGCCCTGGAGGCCGCCCCACAGCGCTTCTTGGTGGTCAGACGGACGGAACGGCGGACTCATCACATGGTGCGCGGCGCGGCGCCAGTCAGCGTCGCGGTAGACGGAGTCGTCGATCACCAGATGCTGCACCAGCGATTCGCCGAACACACGGTGACCCGCGAGCTTGGCGCGCGCGATCGCATCCATCGCCTGCCGGCAGCTGGTGTGCACCACATAGAGCGGTACGCCGACGACGCCCGCGATCTGGCAGGCGCGGTTGGCAGCCTCGCCCTCGACCTCGGGCGGGCGCGAGATCGGGTGGCCCTCGGGGCCGTGGATGCCGCGCTCGAAGGTCTCCTGCTGCATGCGGAAGACCAGGTCGCCGTTCTCGGCGTGCACGAGGCAGATCGCGCCCAGGTCGCGCGCACGCCCGAAGCTGGCGATGAGCGTGGCATCATCGACCATGATGGCGTTCTTGTAGGCCATGAAGTGCTTGAAGCTGTTGACGCCGTGCTCACGGCAGAGTGTCCCCATCTCATCGAACACCTGCGGTCCCCACCAGGTGACGGCCATGTGGAACGAGTAGTCGGTGGTGGCCTTGCGGGCGCGCTCACGCCAGATGCGGTACGCCTCGAGCAGGGACTGCTGCGGGGCGGGGATCACGAAGTCGATGATCATCGTGGTGCCGCCCGCGGCTGCGCACGCCGTGCCGGACAGGAAGTCGTCCACGCTCACGGTGCCCATGAAGGGCAGTTCCATGTGCACATGCGGGTCAAGGCCACCAGGCATGACATACGCACCGCCGGCGTCGATCACCTTCGTGCCCGCTGGTGCATCGACGCGTTCACCGACCGCGGCGACCTGCTCACCGGACACCAGTACATCGGCGCGCCGCTCGCCCTCCGCCGTCACCACCGTTCCACCCTTGATCAGCGTGTTCATCGCGTGGTTCTCCTGTGTGCCATCACTGCGCCGTGATCTCGCCGTACGCCTCGGGCCGGCGATCCCGGTAGAACTGCCAGGTTCCGCGCACCTGGTCAATCATGGCCATGTCGAGGTCACAGACGAGAAGCTCGTCCTTGTCCTCGCTGGCCTGAGCGATGGTCTCGCCGCGCGGGTTCACGAAGTAACTCGTGCCGTAGAACGTGCCGATGTTCCAGGGCGCCTCGGTGCCGACGCGGTTGATGCAGCCCATGTAGTAGCCGTTCGCCACCGCGTGCGCCGGCTGCTCGATCTTCCAGAGGTACTGGCTCAGGCCCGCCACCGTGGCGCTGGGGTTGAAGACGATCTCGGCACCGTTGAGCCCGAGGCACCGCGCGCCCTCGGGGAAGTGCCGGTCGTAGCAGATGTAGACGCCGACCCGGGCGTAGCGCGTCGTGAACACCGGGTAGCCGCCGTTGCCGGGCTTGAAGAAGAACTTCTCCCAGAAGCCGGGGTTCACCTGCGGGATGTGCTGCTTGCGGTACTTGCCCAGGTATGAGCCGTCGGCGTCGAAGACGGCCGCCGTGTTGTAGAGGACGCCGCTCATCTCGCGCTCGTACACCGGCACCACGCACACCATCTGGTACCTGCGGCAGATGCCCGCGATGAGTTCGGTGGTCGGTCCGGGCACGCTCTCGGCGGCCTCGTACCAGCGCGTGCTCTGGCTGGGGCAGAAGTAGGGGCCATTGAAGATCTCCTGCAGGCACAGGATCTGCACCCCGCGCTTGCCGGCCTCCTCGATCATGGGGATGTGCTTGTCCACCATGGCCTTCTGGATGTCGGCCACGGGTCGGGCCTCGTCGTTCAACGGGTTGCTGCACTGGATCAGTCCGCAACGCACGATTCGCTTCGTGTCGCTCATGGAGTCCTTTCGCGGGCCGCTCAGTGCGAGCCCTTCTTCGGGCGCAGCGTCGCGCCGTGGTTGACATGGTCATTCCAGGTGGCCGGGGGGTGTCCATTGTCCACCCGATCCATGGTGATGCAGCCCGGGGATGGGCAGACGATCTGGCACAGGTTGCAGCCCACGCACTCCGATTCGTCGATGCGGGGCACGCGCGTGCCCTCCTGCGGGTGGATGCACTGGTGTGCACCGTCGTGGCACGCTGCGATGCAGAGCTGGCAACCGATGCAGGTGTCGGCGTTGATGCGCGCCACCGTTTCGTAGTTCATGTCGAGGTCGCCCCACTCGCTGAACGCCGGGACGGCCTTGCCGACCATGTCCTGCACCCGCGTGAAGCCCTTGGAGTGCATGTACTCCTCGAGTCCATCGCGCATGTCCTCGACCACGCGGTAGCCGCGCAGCATGACTTCCGTGCAGACCTGCACGGTGCTCGACCCGAGCAGCATGAATTCGACCGCATCGCGCCAGTTGCGCACGCCGCCGATGCCGCTGATGGGGAGCCCGAAGCCCGGTTCGCGCGCGAGCGCTGCCACCATGTGCAGCGCGATCGGCTTCACCGCAGCGCCGCAGTAGCCCCCGTTGGTGCTCAGTGAGCCGACCCTCGGTTCGGGCACGAACCGGTCGATGTCCACGGCGATGATGCTCTTGATCGTGTTGATCAGGCTGACTCCGTGCGCCCCGCCACGCTTGGCGGCCATGCCATGCGGCACGATGTCGGAGACATTCGGCGTCAGCTTCACGAGGACCGGCACCGTGCTGAACTCACACGCCCATGAGGTGATCCGCTCATTGACCGCAGGCTCCTGGCCCACCGCGCTTCCCATGCCGCGCTCGCACATGCCATGCGGGCAGCCGAAGTTGAGTTCGAGGCCGTCGGCACCAGCGTCGATCGAGCGCTTGATGATCTCGCGCCACTCCTCGCGGGTCTCGACCATCAGCGACGCGATGATCGGGTTGTGTGGCCAGCGCTTCTTGGTCTCCGCGATCTCACGGAAGTTCACCTCGAGCGGTCGGTCGGTGATGAGTTCGATGTTGTTGAACCCCGCGCCTCTCGCGTTGCCGATGGCATGACCGCCGAAGCGGCTCGACACATTCTGGATCGGCGTGCCCAGCGTCTTCCAGACGGCGCCGCCCCAGCCGGCATCGAAGGCGCGCTGGATCTGCGCGCCGCTGTTGGCCGGGGGTGCGCTGGCGAGCCAGAACGGGTTCGGTGACCTGATGCCTCCGGTCTGGGTCGAGAGGTCAGCCACGGGGCACCTCCTTCCGTCCGATGCCGCCACCAGCCGCCAACGCTCGATCGATGGCGCGCGCCGCGGCCATGCCCTCGGCGGCTGCGTTCACGACCTCCTTGCCGCCGTTGGCGCAGTCCCCGCCGGCGTACCAGCCTGGGCGCCCCGTGAAGCCGTGCGCGTCCACGCGCACGATGCCCGACTCCACGGTGATTCCTTTGAGCCCCGCGAGCACGGCACCAAGCCTCGACTGCCCGATGGCCAACAGCGCGAGGTCAGCCTCGAGTGTGAACTGCGATCCCGCAACCGGTGTGCGGGCCTCGTCCACGCGCACGCACCGCAGCCGCTCAAGCCGGCCGGCACCCTCGAATGCCGTGGTCACGGCGCGCCACTCTGCCCGAACGCCCGCGACCCTTGCGGCCCGCCACTCATGCGCGTATCCGCCCATCGCATCCTCGGTGCCGCGGTAGAGCGTCGTCACCTGGGGGACCCCCAGTGCAAGCAACTCGCGCGCCGCGTCCATCGCGGTATTGCCCGCACCAACGACCACCGCGCGCCGCACGCCCGCAAGTCCTGCGTCGCCGAGCTTCATGCGCTCGATCCAATCGACGGCGCCCAGGACGCCCGGCAGGTCCTCGCCCGGAACCTTCGCGCGACTGTCGGCACCGAGGCCGATGCCCACGAACACCGCATCGAAGTCGCGTTCAAGGTCCGCGAGTGACACATCCCGCCCGATCTCTGCACCGGTGCGCAGTTCCACGCCACCGATCTCGAGCACCCATGCGGCCTCGGTCACGCTGCGATCTGCCTTCAACTTGTGCGGCGCGATGCCCGTGGTGTTCAGGCCACCGAGGAAGTCGCGTCGCTCGAAAATCGTGCAGGCGTGGCCAAGCCGGCGCAACTCGTGCGCTGCCGCAAGGCTCGCAGGCCCACCGCCCACCAGGGCTACGCGCCGCCCAGTGGGAGCGCCTGCCTTGAAGAAGCGCCAGCCCTCGTCAAAGGCGCGATCGGTGGCATGGCGCTGCAGCTTGCCGATCTGGATCGGCGGCTCGTCAAGGTCGTTGTAGACGCACGCACCCACGCAGAGCACCTCCACGGGACAGACGCGCGCGCAGCTCATGCCCAGGATGTTTGACTCGAAGATCGTCTTCGCAGCTCCGCGGTCGTTGCCGTTGGCGATCTTGCGGATGAACTGCGGGATGTCGATGTGGGTCGGGCAGGCCGTGACGCAGGGGGCATCGTGGCAGAAGAGGCATCGCCCGGCCTCGACCGCAGCTTGCGCGGGGGAGAGCGGCAGTTTGTAGTCCGTGAACGCCGTTTCCGAGCGTTCGACAGGGAACTCCGCGGGCATTGACCTAGCGTATCCGGACAGACACCGCGGACGCCACGACTCCAGCGATCACCCGCTCAGGCGCGGTGCTGCTCGGTCGAGTGGGTCTGCGAACTCTGCGAAGGCTGCGAGCCGGGCAGGTGCTGCGTCGAGGAGCGGTTGGCTTCCTGCTCCGCTTCGTTGCTCGCATCCTTCAGGCCCTTCTTGAACTCCACGATCGACTTGCCGACATTGCGGCCGATCTCGGGGAGGCGGCGCCCGAAAATCAGGAGGCCGACGACGAGGATGATGATCCAGTAGGGGCCTTCGATGCCGAACATGGCGAGGGTGGTGGTCATGGGCAGTTCCAAGGATAGTGGGGCGTGGCGGGGAGTCCGGCAGGCGATCCGAACACTCGTTGAGATGGATTGTCGCCTTCTGGGGCCGACCGACTGTACATTCTCGCCAATTCCAATGCCAAAGTGCATGAGTTTCCGGCACTTTGCCGATAATCGCCCAGTCGTATCGCCTTCTCCCGCCCCGTTGCAAGGATGCATCCATGCGTGGATTGACCGCTTCGATCGTTGCCTTGGCGCTTGCCGCCGTGGGATTCTCTGGCTGCCAGCGCGAGCATGTTGTCGCCGAGCCCGACTACAACCGCCAGTTGAACTCGGGTCACGCCCTGCGCAAGCTCGATCCAAGCCAGTGGCCCAGCCTGACCACGGCCTGGGGTGCGCGCGATGGCTACCTCGACCAAGCGCTCGACCAGAGCATCAGTTGGTTCCAGAAGCCAAGCAGCCAGCAATTCTTTCCGTTCCACGAGGTCTCGACCCACGAACAGGCCGCCGGCAGTGTCGTCGCGTTCAAGGAGTTCGTGAAGTCCTCGGCGACCGAGGAGGAGTTCCTCGGCCGCATGCAGCAGATGTTCGACTGCTGGCAGACCGTGGGCTACAACGACAAGGGCACCGTGCTCTTCACGGGCTACTACGCGCCTGAGTTCAAGGCGAGCCTGACCCCCGACAGCACCTTCCGCTTCCCGCTCTACCGTCGCCCGACCGACTGCGTGACCGACCCGGTCACTGGCGAGCCCAAGGGTCGGCTGCAGGCCGATGGATCCGTGATCCCATGGCCCGGTCGAGCCGAGATCCAGTCCAGCGGCATGCTGCGCGGGCTCGAGCTCGTCTACCTGCCCAGCGAGTTCGATGTCTACATCATCCAGGTCAACGGCAGCGCCAAGCTCACCCTGCAGGATGGCTCGACGATGTACATCGGCTACGCGGGCAAGACCGACGGCCAGTATGTCGGCCTGGGCCAGACGCTGCTCGACGAGAAGATCCTGACCGAGCGCGACCTGAACCTGCCCAATGTGCGCGAGTGGTGCGACAAGAACCCCGACCGCGCGATGGAGTACATCAATCGCAACAACTGCTTCGTCTTCTTCACGAAGTACGACGGCTCCAACTGGCCCGCCGGCAGCCTGGGCGTGAAGGTCACCGAGCGCACCTCGCTCGCCACCGACAAGAAGATCTACCCCCGCGGCGGCTTCGTGCTTGTGGACACCAAGTCGATCAACTTCGCCAACCAGCAGGTCCAGTTCAATCGCTTCATGTGCGACCAGGACACAGGTGGTGCCATCGTCGCGCCCGGGCGTGCCGACATCTTCATGGGTGTGGGCGCGAGCGCCGAGATCCTTGCCGGTGCGCAGTATGCCGAAGGCACGATGTACTACTTCTTCCTGAAGCCTGAGTACGCGAGCCAGTACCCGCTGCCGCCGGTTGCCAAGAAGGGCGCACCAGCCACCGGCGAGTGACCTCCACTTCTTCGTTCGTTCGATGCGGGCGGTCCTGGTGGGCCGCCCGCGTCGCATTGATGCACGGCATCATGAGTGATGCTCGATCCCCCGTCGCCCCTAGACTCCCGTCGTGAACGACACCTCGGTCATCGATCTTCGCAATGTGCGCAAGACCTACAAGGGAAGCATCGAGGCGTTGCGTGGCGTCGACCTTGCGGTTGGAGCGGGAGAGGTGTTCGGGTTGCTCGGCCCCAATGGTGCCGGCAAGAGCACGATGGTGAAGATCATGATGACGGTCGTGCGTGCCACCGCCGGCGACGGCACGATCCTCGGCAAGCCGCTGGGCGACAAGGGTGCGCTCGCGCGTGTGGGTTACCTGCCCGAGCACCATCGATTCCCGGCCTACCTGACCGGTCGCCAGGTCCTCGACTTCTTCGGTGCACTCGCCGGCATGCGGCGCACGGAGCGTCGCGTGCGCACGGAAGCGATGCTCGATCTCGTGCGCATGCGGGATTGGGCTGATCGACGCCTGGGCACCTACTCCAAGGGCATGCAGCAGCGCGTGGGCCTGGCGGCGAGCCTGATCAACGATCCGCGCTTGGTGGTGCTCGATGAGCCGACCGATGGCGTGGATCCAGTGGGCCGCAAGGAGATCCGCGACCTGCTGCTGCGGTTGCGCAGCGAGGGTCGGACGATCTTCGTCAACAGCCATCTCCTGAGCGAAATCGAGATGGTCTGCGATCGCGTGGCCATCATGGTGCAGGGCAAGGTCTGCGCGCAGGGCACGATCAACGACCTCACGCAACTGAGCAGGCGCTTCGAGATCACCGTGCGTGGCACGGCGCCTGAGTGGGCTGCAGCGATGGGCAGTGTGCGTGTGGAGCACGGCGTCAGCACGATCGCGTTGCAGGTCGCTGACGCAACCGAGGCGCAACCTGTGATCGATCGCTTGCGCGCGGAGGGTGCAGTCATCGAGCGGGCGGTGTCCGTGCGCGAATCGCTCGAGGACCTCTTCCTCCGCGCGGTCACGGATCCATCGTCAGGCGGCACCTTCAATCCCGGCGCCGTCCGCGATCGCCCGTCTGCACCGCCGCCAGCGGTGGAGGCCACGCCGTGAGCCACGATCTTCCCGACGGCACCTACGCGCGCCAGACATGGGCGATCGTGGTCGCTGCGTACCGAGAGCTCAATGCGCGCAAACTCTTCTGGCTCTCGCTCGTGCTCTCCGGCGTCATCGTCGCCGCGATCGCCGGGCTTGGGTTGGACCCCGAGGGGATCAGCGTGTTCGGGTGGACATTCGAGAGTCCATTCTTCAACTCGACGGTCGTGCCGCCGGCCACGTTCTACAAGTTGCTCTTCACCAACCTTGGAGTCGAGTGGTGGCTCGGCTTGGGCAGCACGGTGCTCGCGCTCGTGAGCACGGCGGGGATCATTCCGGATCTCGTCTCGGGTGGGGCGATCGACATGATGCTCTCGCGACCGATCGGGCGCGGGCGCCTGCTGCTCACGAAGTGGATGACCGGGCTCCTCTTCACCGCGCTCCAAGTGTTCGTGTTCACCGGTGCGTGTTTCCTCGTGATCGGGGTGCGCGGCGATTCGTGGGAACCATCGCTGTTCCTGGCGGTGCCATTGGTTGTCCTCTTCTACTCCTACCTCTTCGCGTTCTGCGCGCTGGTGGGCCTGCTCACGCGCAGCACGGTGGCGAGTCTCCTGATCACCATGGTGTTCTGGTTCCTCGTCTTCGGCGTGCAGAGCGGCGAGGCAGTGACCAACTGGGGCCGCACCTCCAGTGCGATGGAGATCGCGTCGTACGAGCGGGAGATCCTGCGGCGCGAGGCGGAAAATCCGGAGGATCCATATCTGGAGGACTTGCTCGAGGAACGCGACGCACAGGCTGAGGATGACGCCAACTGGCGGTTTGCGCACACATGCTTCATGAGCGTCATGGCACCCTTGCCCAAGACCGGCGAGACGCTGGAGCTGCTCGAGCGCCTGCTGGTGGACCGTTCGGGCGCCCTGGCTCCCGAGCGCGAGCGTCGTGGGGAGGGTGTCTTCGGATCCGGTCGTGTGCGCGATCGCGAAGTACGCGATGCGATGGACCGGCAGGCCGTCAGTCGTTCGCTCTGGTGGACCATCGGCACCAGCATGCTCTTCGAGATCGCGGTGCTGGGATGGTGCGTCCGGACCTTCCGTCGGTGCGACTTCTGAGTCCGCGGCTCAGCTGCCTCTGGAGAGTTCGCGGCCGCGGTCCCGCGCGGCGGTGATCGCCCGTACGAGCGCGTCCCCCACGCCCGCGGCATCGAGGACCGCAAGCGCCGCAGCGGTCGTGCCGGCAGGGCTCGTGACGGCGCCCCTGAGCGCTGCAGGACCATCAGACGACTGCCTGAGCAGTTCAGCGGCTCCCACGATCGTCTGTCGGACGAGCAGATCGGCTGTCGCGGCATCGAAGCCTGCCTCGCGCGCACCGCGCATCATGTGCTCTGCCAGATGGAAGATGTAGGCTGGTCCGCTGCCGCAGACCGCGGTGGCGGCATCCATGAGCGATTCGTCGATCCGGTGCACGAGTCCGATGGTCTCGAACATGGAGATGACCGCGGCATGGTCATCGGGCGTGCAGATCTCGCTGAACGCAACCGTCGACATGCCGGCTCCGATCCGTGCAGGTGTGTTGGGCATGACCCGGACCACCCGCGCATGGGTCCCGTGAGCGGCGGTGATCGCCTGCATCGTGATGCCGGCCATCACGCTGATCACGAGCGTGGATCGGGGCAGGGCACCGATCTGCGTGGCAAGTTCGCCGTAGCACTGGGGCTTGACGGCGAGGAGCAGGGTCGAGGTGTCAGCGAGTGCGGCAGGGGAATGTGCCACGCGAACCCCGAGGCGGCCTGCCTCGGCGCTGCGGTATGCATCGGGGTCGAAGGCCACGACCTCGTCAGGCTGCAGATGACCGGCCGCGAGCATGCCGCGAACGATCGTTGCGCCCATGTTGCCGAATCCTGCGACGGCGAGCGTGGTGGCCATGTGTGCACGGTATCGCGGCGGTGGCGTTAGGATCTCCGGCCATGGCCAAAGCCGGCTACAGCAGCAATTACGTGCTGGACTTCGAGCAACCCGTCGTCGAGATTGAGAAGCAGATCGACGCGCTCGAGGCGAACCCGTCCGCACCCCGCTTTGCCGAGGAACTCGCCACGCTGCGCTCGACACGCGACACGCTGCTGGCCAAGACCTACGGCGGGCTCACTGCTTGGCAGACGGTCCGGGTGGCGCGGCATCCTGCGCGTCCGCAGACCCTTGATCATGTGGATGCCATGTGCCGCGACTTCGCGCAGCTGCACGGCGACCGTCAGTGCGCCGATGATCCCGCCATCGTGACCGGGCTCGCCCGCATCGGTCCGTTCAAGGTCATGGTCATCGGTCACCAGAAGGGGCGCTCGACGGCCGAGCGGATCCGGTGCAGGTTCGGATGCGCCAATCCCGACGGGTATCGCAAGGCATTGCAGAAGATGCAGTTTGCCGAGAAGTTCAAGCTGCCGATCGTCACGCTCGTCGATACGCCCGGTGCATACCCCGGCATCGAGAGCGAGCAACGCGGCCAGGCCGAGGCGATTGCCGTGAATCTTCGCGAGATGAGCCGGCTGCGCACGCCCATCGTGAGCGTGGTCATCGGCGAGGGCGGTTCTGGCGGCGCGCTCGGCATCGCGGTGGCTGACCGCGTGGCGATGATGGAGTACGCCTGGTACTCGGTCATCAGCCCCGAGGGATGTGCAGCCATCCTTTGGAAGGAAGCCAACGAGAAGACCAATACGCTCGCCGCGCAGGCGCTTTCGCTGACGGCGCGGCAGAACCTGTCCAATGGCATCATCGATGCCATCGTGCCTGAGCCTGCCGGTGGTGCGCACCGTGATCCTCGCGCGGCAAGCGACGCACTCCAGGGTTGGATCATCGATCAGTTGCGCGACCTGTCGCGCGTTGACCCGGACACGCTCGTCGACATGCGCTTCGAGAAATTCCGGCGCATGGGCAGCGTGCGATCGGGCTGAGCACGCTCCGGTTCGTGAGGGCCGCATCCGCGAATCCGGTTGGGCAGAGCCTGCTCGTACCACCGGACCGGGCAGTTCGTTTGCCAGATGACGGAGATGGTGGTAAAATGCACACCAGTTTCGTCGAAATCGAGGTGTTCTCGGTCGATAGTGGTCCGTTCCGCCGTGGAATGGCCTGATTATCAGCCAAAGACCATCGTCCTTGGAGCACTCCACAGTGGCAAAGAAGAGCGGGGCATCCAAGAACGCTTCAGCGAAGAAGCGGATTGGCGGGGCGAAGCCCGCTGCCAAGGACCGTTCCAAGGCGTCACCCAAGCGCGCGTCGAAGGTGGTCGCAAGTCCGCGTCCGAGGGCTCCGGCCAAGTCGGCATCGAAGTCCGTGGCCGAAGCGTCAAAGGGCAAACCCTTCCCTGGGAAGGCTCCGGCTCCGGCAGGCACCGCCGGCGTCAAGCCCGCGCACATCGGCAAGATCACCGAAGCACCGCCTCCTCCTCCACCCAAGCGTCGTGGGATCCTTCCGCCGCTCTTCGGTCCGCCTCCCACCCCGCCCAAGCGCAGCAAGGGCGCTCCGCCTCCGGTGATCGCCAAGCCCAAGCCCAAGAAGAAGCCAGGCCCGGAGAACACCGACAAGACCCCCAAGAAGAAGATCGACTACGCGAATGCCGTTTCGGTTGCGGCTGCAGCCGTGCAGGCCGCGGCCGCACCGACCCAGCCTTCCAAGAAGGCCTCACCGCAGCCCGGGCTCGTCATGATCAGCGGCCGTCGCGTTCGCACGCTGAGCCTGAAGGGGATCAAGATCGCCCGCGCTCCGAGATCCGCCGCCAAGTCCGCAGCCGCCAAGCCAGCCGAGACGGCACCGGCCGCGCTCGCCAAGACCAAGCTGACGCCGAAGGAGCTTGAGAGCTACCGCGACATCCTCAACCGCATGCGTCGCGAACTTGCGGGCCGTGTGCATGACCTGGAGGAAGAGGCCCTCAAGAGCAGCGGCGGCAACCTGAGCAACATGCCGCTGCACATGGCCGATGTGGGTACCGACACCTTCGACCAGGACTTCAACATCGGCATGGCCCAGGCCGAGCGCGGCATCGTTCAGGAGATCGACGAAGCACTCAAGCGCATCGCCAATCACACCTATGGCATGTGCCAGCTGACCGGCAAGTCGATTCCCAAGGGACGTCTCGCTGCCATGCCTTGGGCCAAGTACACCGTCGATGCCGCTCGACAGGTCGAGAAGTCCCGCCCGCGTTCGCAATGACAGGGATTTGACGCCGACTGTGAGCCGACCATGAGCACGACGCCCATCGCAGCACGTCCAGCCTGGATGTCGCCACGGGCATGGGGCGTGCTGCTGGGCGTGCTCGTTGCATCGCTCGCACTCGACCTCTGGAGCAAGGCATGGTCGTTCGAGCATGTGGCCGGCTACCCCATCGTGCTGCCGGATCGCGACACGGTTGCCGACCCGTCCTACCGCCTGCCCTTCCACGAAGGCGTTCGCGTGCTGCCGGGGAGCCTGCTGGACTTCCATCTGGTCCTCAACCGCGGCGCCGTCTTCGGGATCGGGCAGCAGCAGCGCTGGCTCTTCGTGTGCTTCTCGGTGCTGGCCGTCATCGTCGGGCTCTGGATCTTCGCGCGCTGGACGCGAGAGCGCATGACGCTCGCTCATGTCGGCATCGCGCTGGTCATCGCGGGCGGCTTGGGCAATCTCTACGACCGGATCTTCGTCGGCGCCGTGCGCGATTTCCTCCACATGCTGCCGCGATGGAACCTGCCCTTCGGACTGTCGTGGCCAGGCGGCGCCACCGAGGTCTTCCCGTGGGTCTTCAATGTGGCTGATGTCAGCCTCTTGGTCGGGCTTGGGCTGCTCTACCTGCACTTGCGCCGCGAAGAGAAGCGTCGGGC
>Ga0194128_10001701_pt1 | contig 37876 bp, 38 predicted proteins | sample TA2KigCa65mmetaG_FD_148650 | JGI IMG/M metagenome (GOLD analysis project Ga0194128, IMG submission 148650) | Freshwater microbial communities from Lake Tanganyika, Tanzania - TA2015037 Kigoma Deep Cast 65m | ecosystem: Environmental > Aquatic > Freshwater > Lake | place: Tanzania: Lake...
CATCTGACAGAAGTATTTGATTTCATCCAGAAAGCAAAGTCAGATTATCTAGACACGGATCAATTAAGACCCCTAAGGAACGGTCTTGGGGTAGAATCTGCTGAGAGGAAGAACTGGCTTCTGGAATATGTTGAAGCAAGGTCCAGGGACAAAGTCTTATTCAAGTTCTATGAAGATGGGTTGGTAGTATTAAGAAAGCAAGTAGATGGGGATGTCGATTCAGTATTGGACGAATTACAGAACTATTATGATGATAGGCTTTCTCCACATTTTCTCTCTTAATGGCTATCATAAAGGTTACAACTTGAAGGATTATTAATATAGTAAATAGGTAGTTTTGAATTTTTTGCCACCTTGTTATTTCTCCTAATCCGGTGTTAATGAATTCATTCAGTGTATTAAAAGTGCTTTCGTATTCCTTTATAGAATTAGTATAGTCTTCTAGAGTTTTTATTTTATTCAATTCTGCGTTTAGCTCATTTGTATTAAGTTTCTTTTTCCCTTCTAAAAATAATTTTCCCATGAAGTACGCTTGGACGCAGTGCGTCCACGTGCTTGACTGTATGACGGTCCTATCGTTTCAGTAAAACAACCTTGGTTTCGTATGAGCCAGCGGTTGTTTTATTCTCTCCACCGCCAACGTGCGGATTTTTTTATTTAGTGATAGGATAAGGTAACTTTTATGGACAGGGAAGCTATCGCGGCTCACTTAGATTTTGTATTGAAGGAAACTAATTTTCCGGAATTGGGCGCGCGGCGGCAAGGGAAAGTGCGAGATGTGTATGACCAGGGGGACACATTAGTGCTTATTGCGACGGATCGATACTCCGCATTTGATAGAAATTTGGCGTTGATTCCTTTTAAGGGGCAGACGCTCACGGCGATTGCCTCTTTTTGGTTTGAGCAGACCAAGGATATTATTCAAAATCATTTGATCGCGAGTCCCGATCCGAATGTGGTTGTGGCGCGGAAATGCACGACGCTGCCCGTAGAAGTCGTGCCGCGCGCATACATTACGGGAGTTACCGGGACTTCCCTTTGGACGAAGTATCAAGCCGGCGAGCGGGATTTCGGGAACTTCAAACTGCCGGAAGGGCTCAAGAAAAATCAGAAGCTTGAGCGGACAGTGCTCACTCCCACCACGAAGTCCGACGTGCATGATGAACAGATCACTCCGCAACAGATCGTGGAACGCGGGATTATCAAAAAAGAATTATGGGAAGAGATCGAGCGAGTATCTTTGGCGCTTTTCGCGCGAGGGCAAGAAGTGGCAGCAGCCCATGGACTTATCCTCGTCGATACCAAATATGAGTTTGGATTGGATGCGGAGGGACGGCTTACTTTAATAGATGAGATTCACACGCCCGACTCTTCGCGATATTGGCAGCTCGGGAGTTATGAAGAACGATTCGCAAAAGGCGAGGAGCCGGAATATTTCGATAAAGAGTTTTTACGGTTGTGGTTTAAGGCGAACTCCGATCCTTATAAAGACAAGGTGCTGCCGGAGGTGCCCAAAGACAAGGTAGCGGAGCTCTCGAGCCGCTATGTGCGAATCTATGAACAGCTTTTAGGAAAGCCATTCGAAGCGGACTTCACCATGCCGATCTTGGAGCGAATCGCCAAAAATATTCAGAGTCTTAAACAATGACGCAAGAGAAGTTCGACACGATTCTCATTTTGGACTTCGGATCGCAGGTGACACAGCTTATCGCGCGGCGAATCCGGGCGAGAAACGTGCATGCGGAGATCGTACCTTTTCACACTCCGATCGAGCGTATGGCAGACCCGGCGATCAAAGGAATTATTTTTTCCGGCGGGCCGGCGAGCGTGTATGCGAAGGGATCGCCGCAGGTGAATCCTGAAGTCTTCGATTTAGGGAAGCCGATTTTGGGGATTTGTTATGGATTACAACTTCTCGCACACAATTTGGGAGGGAAAGTGGAGCGCGGCGAGCGGCGGGAATATGGAAAGGCGGAGTTGCATGTACGGAATAAGGAAGAAGGAATAAGCCTTCGTCCCGAGCTCAGGCCGAGGGGGAATAAAAACAATCTTTTTTATAAGACTCCCCCGAAGCAGATCGTGTGGATGAGTCATGGAGATGCGGTGCGGAAAATTCCCCGAGGGTTCAAAGTGGCAGCGACTTCCGCTCATTCCCCGTATGCTTCGATTGCGGACCGGGCGCGAAAAATCTACGGTGTGCAGTTCCATCCGGAGGTGTGGCATACGGAATATGGCACACAAATTTTAGAGAATTTTGCGAAAAATATTTGTAAGGCCAGAGCGCAATGGACGGCGAAGCACTTCGTAAGCGAGGCGGTCCAAGAGATCCGTGCGCAAGTCGGGAAGCGGCACGTGGTGCATGCCTTGTCCGGCGGGGTGGATTCCACCGTACTTGCGCTCTTACTCAAAAAAGCGCTGCCGGCAAAGCAGGTCAAAAATATTTTTATCGATAACGGGGTGCTGCGGTTGCATGAAGCGAAAGAAGTGATGGTGAATTTGAAAAAACTGGGGCTTACAGTCCAGCATGTTGATGCCTCGAAAGAGTTTTTGAAGCCGCTCGAGGGGGTGGTGGAGCCGGAGACTAAGCGAAAAATTATCGGACGGAAGTTCATCGAGATCCTCATGGGGAATGTGCATGCGAAGGATATGCTTAGCCAAGGGACGCTTTACCCGGATGTGATCGAGAGCGTGAGCGTGCGGGGGCCATCGGACACAATCAAAACGCATCATAATCGGGCACCTGAAGTGCTTGAGCTTATTAAAGAGGGACGAGTGGTGGAGCCGCTTAAGGAATTTTTTAAAGACGAAGTGCGGGTAATCGGGAAGGAACTGGGAATGCCTGACGAGCTTATTTGGCGGCATCCTTTTCCGGGGCCGGGCCTCGCAATCGGGATTTTGGGGGACGTTACTGAAGAGCGATTGCGGATCTTGCGCGAGGCGGATGCGATTTTTATCGAAGAGATCCGCAACGCGGGACTTTATAACAAAGTAACGGAGGCATTTGCAGCGCTCGATACGAGTCGGGCGGTGGGGGTCAAAGGCGATGAGCGGGAGTATGGATATATGATTTTACTTCGCGCGATTACGACGACCGATTTCATGACGGCGGATTGGTACCCTTTCGAACCAGAATTTTTAGGGCGAGTGGCGAATCGCATCGTGAATGAGGTGCGCGGAGTGACGAGAGTGCTCTATGATATAACCCAAAAGCCGCCGGGGACTATTCGGTATATGTAACACTCAGAAATTAGAAAATAGAGAGTAGAAAATAGAATATATCAAACTCATAACTATGGATTCACTCGAAGCAATCAGCCCGATAGATGGGCGATATAGAAAACACACGGAGTCCTTGGCAAAGTTTTTCGGGCATGGAGCTTTGATTCACTATCGGGCCAAGGTGGAGGTGGAGTATGTGCTCGCGCTTTCTGCGGAGAACATCGGGGTGCGGGCTTTTTCGGCGAAGGAAGTAGCGTTGCTTCGCGAAACGGCGGAAATTTCCACTAAAGAAGCGGCGGTTGTCGATGCGATCGAGTGGAAGGGGTACGGCAAAATTCCCGCGACGAATCACGATATGAAAGCGGTGGAATATTTTTTGAAAGAGAAATTGAAAAACTCTTCTCTTAAAGATGCTCTGGAATGGATTCACTTCGGGCTTACGTCGGAAGACGTGAACAATCTGGCCTACGGGCTTTTGCTTCGGGATGCGCTTCAGGAAGAAATCCTTCCCGCGCTTGAAGAGGTAGAGAAGGCGATTCAAAAACTGGCGTCGCAGTATAAAGCATTGCCGATGCTTGCGCGGACCCATGGACAGCCGGCCACGCCCACCACGTTTGGGAAGGAATTCGCGGTATTCGCGGCGCGGCTTGGGCGGCAAATCGAACAGCTCCGGGCGCACCGATTTCTCGTGAAATTGAACGGTGCCTCGGGGAATTATAATGCGCACGTTGCAGCGTATCCGAAGATTGATTGGGTCGCATTTACAAAAAAGTTCATAACAGGCCTCAATAAAAATAAAACGCTTCTTCTCGAGGCTAATGTAGTTACGACCCAAATCGAGCCGCATGATACGTATGCCGAACTTTTTGACGTAGTGCGGAGGGCGAACACCATCCTTATCGATTTTACGCAGGATGTGTGGCGCTATATCAGCGACGGATGGATCGGACAAAAGGCGGTCGCGGGAGAAGTGGGGTCTTCCACCATGCCGCACAAGATCAATCCCATTAAATTCGAGAATGCGGAAGGGAATTTGGGAATCGCGAATGCGCTCTGCGGCTTCTTCTCGACGAAGCTCCCGATTTCACGCTTGCAGCGAGATTTGTCGGATTCCACAGTAGAGCGGAATTTTGGGACGGCATTTGCTCATTCTTTAGTTGCGTATCGTTATATTCTTGAGGGGCTGGGGCGGATCGCGGTGAATGAATCCAAGGTACGAGTAGAGCTCGAGAAACATCCAGAGGTGATTACGGAAGCAATTCAGACTATTTTGAGGCGGGAGGGAGCCGCTATGCCCTATGAAAAGCTCAAGGCGCTTACGCGCGGGAAAGAAGTGGGTCTTAAAGACATTCATCAGTTTATTGACTCGCTTGAAGTGTCGCCGAAACTTAAAAAAGAGCTCAAGCAGTTTACGCCTTCGATGTATACGGGACTCGCGAATAAATTGGTGGAACGATAGTTATGACGATGATGAAGAAAAAAACCGCGCTCATTTCGGTATTTCATAAAGAAGGAATTACAGAGTTTGCATCGGCCCTCAAAACTTTGGGGTGGGAGATTATCGCTTCGGGTGGAACGGCAAAACATCTGAAAGGAGCGGGAGTGGAGGTGGTGGATGCGACTGACATCGTGGGGGTACCAATTTTGGGGCACAGGGTGGTGACCTTATCGCGAGGAATTCACGCGGGACTTTTGGCGAAGCGGACTCCTGAGCATGCGAAGGAGCTCGAAGAGAACAATATTCCCTATATCGATCTTGTGTGTGTCGATATGTATCCGCTTGAAGAGGAAATCGCCAAGGGGAGTGTGCGGGAGGCGGTCGTCGAGATGACGGATATTGGTGGGCCTACAATGCTCCGATCGGGAGTCAAAGGCGGACGCATTGTGATCTGCGATCCGGCGGACAGAATGCGGGTTATAGAGTGGCTTAGAGAGAAGCAGGCAAATAATGAGGATGAGAATAAGGATGAACAATTCATACGGGAGCTTGCGGCGAAGGCGGAGGCGACGGTCGCGAAGTATGTGCTTACTTCGGCGGCTTATTTAGGAGAAGGTAAATATGCGGGTATAGCTGGCACTCGCACGGCAGAGTGCCTCTATGGAGAAAATGGCTGGCAAACGCCGGCGGCATTATATTCCACGGGAAGCGCAGATCCGCTTTCCCTCGAGAAATTCACGCTTATAGAAGGTTCGCCTTTGAGTTTCAATAATTTCGGAGATTTGGATCGCCTGCTTCAGACGCTTACGCATATTGCGGCGGGACTCGAGGTTAATTTTGGGGCGAACCCCGTAAAATCCGCTGCCGCGGATCACGGGGTAAAGATTGCGGTGGCTGTAAAACATGGGAATCCGTGCGGAGCGGCGTATGGTGAGAGCTCAAAACAAGTTTTAGAAAATGTAATTGCCGGAGATCCGCTCGCGATTATGGGAGGAGTGGTGATGACCAACTTTCCCATAGGAGCTTCGGAGGCAGAGACGCTCGCGAGTTTCAAAATGCCCCAAGGGTTTCGGCGATTACTTGATGCAGTTGCTGCTCCGAAGTTTGAATCGGAGGCAGTCGAGCTTTTACGAAGGAAGAAAGATAAATGCCGATTTGTGGCGAATGAAGCCCTACTTACCGTGGGAGCAACAACTTTAGATAATGAGCCCCGGATTCGCTATGTGCGCGGGGGATTCTTGCGGCAACCGAATTATACGTTCGTGCCGAATTTGAACCCCGTAAAATCCGCTGGGGCGGATCACGGGGTGAAGCGGTATGGTCCTGCGGCAACGCCGAAGGTAGAACGAGATCTTATTTTTGCGTGGGCGGTCGGGTCTACCTCGAACAGCAATACGATCACGATCGTGAAAGCCGGTCAGCTTTTAGGCGATGGAGTGGGACAGCAGGATCGCGTGGGAGCGGCGGAGCTTGCCCTGCGGCGAGCGAAACGATCGGGGCACGACACTATGGGAGCGGTAGCTTACAGCGACAGCTTTTTCCCGTTTCCGGATGCGCCCCAAGTCTTAATCGATGGGGGAATTCGCGCGATATTTTCGACGAGCGGCTCGGTGCGGGATGAAGAGACGATCAAACTTTGCGAAGCGAAGGGGATTATTTTATATCTCGTGCCAGACAAGGAGGGACGAGGATTTTTCGGGCACTAGGCTACTTGCTGATTTCGAAGCCGCAGGCACCGGCGTAGACACTCGAGGCCGTTCGGCCAAGCTCACGCTACGCCAATACCTGCGGCTTCGAAGATACTGAATAGTTTTTATTTGAATTCCTCGCGCCTGATTTTTTCGATTAGCGGTTCGGATTCGAGCCGGAGGGTGAATCCTGTTAGAGGCAGGATACCTGTGGTATCCGCCCCGGCTTTCGCGGGGGCCTCTAACGGGATGAAGTTTTCCACGCGAATGTCGTGGGTGGTGTGATGCGGGCGCACTTTCTTTTCTATGGTTACTCCGGAAGATTCCAGTTTGGTTACTAAGACATCATACGAGATTCCCACAGGATACATTTCGATATGATCGAAGCCTCTTTTTTGGCTGCCGTCCGGTTTTTGGTCGGCGAGCTCGAGAAACGCAATCGGACCGATATTGGTTTGGAGCGGGGATCGGAATTTGATTATCGCGATGGGACGATCGGAGATAATGGACTGGTAGATATATTCGCTTTCGCGTTCTAAAAGACTCCGGACAGCTTCGAATGTGGTATGAGAGTCGCAGCGGAAGCCGATATGGTCTGCCCGGACGAGCCTTATAAGTCCCTGTTTTTCGACGAAGGAATTGAGCGCAGTGATTCCAGCCTTGGCTTCGGCTATAAAATTTTCGAAAGTCATGAGCTCGTCGCAATAATAATTGCTGCACCTACGAAGATGAGGAAGGCGCCGATAAAGAAGTAGATGTTCGGAACGGTGCGATATATGAGGAAACTGAAGAGGACCACAAAGAAAGGATAGGCAATTTCGAAAATAGAGGCAGTCGACGCATCTAGAATTTTGATGCTCGAGAAAATAAAGAAATTCGCAAGAATTCCCAGAATTAAAGAGAGGAACAACAAGCCCCACATTTTGCCTGAGACTCCAGAAAGGGAGAGGATAGATTCTCTTTGGAAAAAGGCCATGGGTAAAAGAATAATCGCGGTTATTACCGCAGTGATGAATACCAGGGTGAAAGGGGAGGTTTCTTTTAATACTCTTTGGTCGAGGGTGTACACCAGTCCCCACGTGAGGGCGGCGGCTACGGCATAGATAAGTCCGGCGTTTGCCAAGATTCGAATGTGCGAGTGTCATAAATGCATGCAGGTTTGCACTTCACCTCGGCATCTTCGTTGAGCAGCTCCACTAGCGTCTTCAACGGCCACCCTCGTTTACTTTTTAGTAATCCAGCGAGGATACGGTAAACCTTCCACGCAGGAATAGATGGGAGGGGCTTCTTCACAGGTCCCGTCTACGCACATTCCGCACATTTAGCGAGATAAATCCAGAAACGAATGTGGGCTACGCCCATTTTGCTTTCTTCGGCGATTTACAGATAACTGACGATAGAAAAAACAGAACGACCACCCGACGAAAGTAAAGGGTGGTAGCCGCTTAGGACGGTCTACCACCGGTTTGCACGTCGGTTATCCATAACTAACATGGGGTCCAACGCGCTTTTCGATTCTACAGGACAGAACGGGGGAAGTACATACCCTGCTCATAATTCACATACTCTTACCGGTTCTGTCAAAGGGTCGCATTTTTCTCCTGCATTAACGCACTCTTTTGGCTCCTTACATACAGAGCGAATTATTGCCGCTCGCCCATTCGACATTGTTCATGCGGAGGTTCCCTTTTCGAATTGCTGTGGATCGAAGTGGCGGCCGTTTTTGATCTGGCGGGACTTCGGGTTGGATTGGTGGGGGTTTCCTCTCACGAAACACGATCCTCGCAATCGTTATGAAATCCCTGTGGCCGATTGGCAACTGGCCGGTTTACGCCGACCTGGTTCTGTGCGTATGGCAGCGGCATGCCCTGTGGCGAAGGAATGCGTGGAATACGTAATTGGAACGATTTCAAAGCGCGACGCTGCGATGATCGTGGCATACTTCGGCGATTTCTTCGAAACAGGACAGCCCGAACCGATGGAACAAGATATGGGCCTCACTTTTGCATGAAAACCCTTCCCAAGAGACTATGAAAAACAGCGGAAACGGAAACGGCCACAGAATTCCGGCCCAATGGATCGAACGGAATAGCCACAAGATTCCTCCTCGCGCATTCGCCATACCGTCCGGCGAAGTGAACGCCGTCGTGCTGAAGACTGCCCCCGAAGGCGAGCAAGGAATCGCTTTGGTGCGCCGCTATGTCCTTTCGCAATTCCTCTCGCGTTACGGTGCGGTCGTAAAGGGATTGGAAACTGCTCGCGACATTGCACGCGAACGACTGCTCTCCCTTCAGCAGGAACGCGCAATTCTTTTAGGAGAGAAGGAGAAGATGCCGCTCTTCATCTCGGAGTCTCGGCCCACCCTTGAAATCCCGTCCGGACTTGAGGGTATCTTCGTCGTGGGACTTATCTTAATTGTCATGGCGTTCGTTGGGTTTGAGTGGATAAACGCCGCCGCGTTCGCCGCCCGCGCCGAGACGCACAGCCTGCCGCTCGCGCTGAGTCTGAGCTCGCTCTTTGCAGTCGCGCCTCTCGCGCTCAAATGTTGGGTCCCGCACTTGTCCGCCTCCGTCGCTCGGTTCGCGAATATCACGATTGCGTTGGTCGGCGTGGTAAGCGGCATCGCATTTGTCGCGCTCTATGCGGCCTCATACGCCGGGCAGGAAACATCCGCGACGAACGTAGTCGAGGCCATCACAAATCCCGGCGCTTCCCCGCCTGTGTCCGGAGACAAACGGCTGCTTCTCATCTTTCAAATTCTCGCCGGGACGGCTGTCGGAGTGGTATTCGCAATGGCAATCGCGAAGCGGATCACGCTGCAACAGCGGGTTCGCTTGAACAAAGACCGCAGCGTCTTCGACAAACGATTGGCCGAACTCGATCGGTTGGTTGACGAGTGGCGGCAGAAGCTTTCTCAGGCGGAAGGAGGACTGGAAGAGTGGCAGCACTCCATTGAGGTCGAACTTGCTCCCTGTCTTGCCTATCTCACCGCAGTTCAGGAATGCCAACGGAAGCAAGACAACCTCCGTCGCCTTGCCGAGAACGAAGCAAACGAAGCGGCTCGCGACCTCGCGACTCTCACTTTCCCGACAAACTCCAAAACTAACAATCGTATATGAAATCAAAACTACTCCTCATCATCCTCACCTCATGTGTCGTCTTTTCACCCTGCGCTCATGCCGGTATCGGAGACACGCCGCCAGCCAAGACCCTCGTTGGCCTCTCGCCATATTACTCGGTCGCGGACAATAAGCGCGTGCGCGACGCAGTATTAAACTTCGTGCTCAGCCAGTCTCCGCCGGGGAGCGGTATTGACCTTTACGACGCTTTCAACCTGGAAACGGTGGCAAATATCGACGTTCCGAGTGTCGCGGCGAAATACGACTCGGCGGCATCGAGAGCGCGGGCGCTCCAACAACCCTTGGCGAATCTCGTTCGCTGGTTCAATCAGCAGATCAGTGCCAGCCAGCCTGCCGAATTCAAAAACACCGCAGCTGTTCGCGCGGTCGAGTGGCTCGATCAAATGAGCTCGGCGCCTTCTCAGTCCCGCGTCGTTCTCCTGATTGGCAATCCGCTTCGGATCGATCCGCGCGAACCGGCGTTCAACATGGCGCCGGACCTTTTTCCGTCGGACGGCCATTTGGCTGCGCCGACGGAGCAGTCCGTATTCAGCATAGCGGCCAAGGGAAATCGCCTCCGGGGTTCTTTGGTTCATTGGGCGTATTTGAACGAAACGCTTTGGGCGAATGAATTTCACGCCGGGCGCGTCCGCCGATTTTGGGCGCTCTGGTGCGGGCTTCAAGGCGGTTCGCTCGCAAGCTTCAGCCCCGACCTCAATTCCGTGCTCGCGCTCGTGCCGAAGAAAGCCGTTCCGCCAATCGGGGAGTTTCAAATCAATACGAACGACACCAAGGTAATGATGCTTACCGCCGTTCCGCGAGAGGTGCCGCGTTGGTTGCCGCAGGCAACCGGAGAGACCAATGGTCCGACACGAACCAACATGCCTCCTTCCGGGAAATCGACAGCAGCTCCGGAAAAACCGACGGCGTCGCGGCAGGCTGCGGCGCGCAGTTCGGCCGCAACGGTGGCCCCGGCTGTCGTAACGCAATTGCCCGCGTGGAATCTGGCTCAGACCATCAATTCGCCGCTCTTCGTCGGCGTCGCCTGGGAATCGGCCGATGCAGCTTTGGACGTCGATTTGTATGTAAAGCCGTTTCCCGACGCGGCCGAACTGTCCTTTCAGCGCGTTCGAACACCGCAGGGGTATTACGTCTATGACTGGCGACAGCCCAACTCGCGCCGCGATTACGAATGGGTTTGCCTTCAACCTCCCGTCCGTCTCGACCAAACCACCATCTGGCTGAATTTGTTTAAGGGTAACGGCCCGATCAGCGGCACCGTAGCCGTCCATTTCGATAACAAAACCTACAGCGGCGGATTTCACATCGCCGCATCTCGCGGAAACGGCGGAGGCGAGAGATCGGAATCCCGAGATGCTTTGCAAGGCCCTTCATAATCGCAATATTAGCTTCATTTTCCTTCGCGGGTTCTTTCACTGCCACTACGTAGTGGTCTCGTCGAGCTTTTCTACCCCAGGATTTTTAGAATTAGGCTTCGCGTGTACAAATATATTCATATCTGTTGATAACTATCGTAGCATTGCCTGGCGGTGGAGGTATAATTTTCCTAATGGTAACTGATCAATTGCGGGCGTATGTTAAAACTCAGCTGGGTAAAGGGATTGCCCCCGAGGCGGTTAAGGCCGCGCTTTTAAAGGCGGGATGGCAGGCTCCAGACGTAGAAGAAGTAATGGGAGGAGGTTCTGCTCCTCAGGCCCCTCAGCCTGCGGCGCCGGCTATTCCTTCCGCCTCGACCCCTCCGATCACTCCTTCTTTTTCTTCTACTCCTGCTGAACCTCTCAAAATTCTTGAAACTTCTCCCGCTGCTGCTTCACCTACGCTCATTACTCCTACGGATTTCACTGCTCCTAAAACGGAGAAGCCTCAACCTACGGTTTCAGATATTTCCCCCGTTCCTGCCTCTATCACAAAAATCAATCCCTTTGCTGCAATTTCGTCCCAATCTACTTCTACAGGTTCGGACTTAGGCTCCAATCCCAGTCTTCAACTTCCTGTAGAGAAAGATTTAGGCGGGGTGGGAATGGGGAGTGTTGCTCAGCCGGAGATGGTTTCCATCAATCCCGAGCCTTCCGTAGAAAAAACTCCCATTAAGCCTAAATCTTCGCCTTTTGTGATCGGTTTGCTTCTTCTCGTTATCGGAGCTTCGGCGGGACTTGCATACTGGTTTCTTACTACGGAGGACGCGCCTCCCGCTCCGGCGGTAGTAGAGGAAGCTCCTGTGGCGGTTGTTCCGGAGGTGCCAGAAATACAGGCGGCAGTGGCTACGATGACGGCGCCCGTAGAAGATCCGGATATTACTGCTGCGAAGGAAACATTCGAGATAATTCGGAAGGCGAATGCTACTAAAGATGCGACTTTGGAAAAACAATATTTGAGCAAACAGACTCTTAGTACGATAGCCTCTTCGCCTAATTGGAAACCGGTTTGGTATAAGGATTTTGAGCTGGCGAATGCAGTGAAAGAAGGAGGAATTGTAGTTATGACTATCATTTCTATTAAAGAGAATGCGGCCACGAGTTCAGCGGAAACGGTGTTCGTGAAAGAAGATGGAGTGTGGAAATTGGGAATCGCGGAGACGCTCCAGAGGTTGCAGCTCAAGAAGACGGCGACGAGTACCCCGGCCACAGCTACGAGTACGAAACCGGTATCTACGAGCACTACCCAATAAGGACTAGCTGTTTCGAAGCTCTTTTTGGATTTCTGCGCAGAAATTAGTGGTAGTTTCGCCGCTCACTATGTCGTTCCACTCGAATATGCCCGTATCTCGGTTTTGTTTGTAGGCATTGCTTGCACATTCCGCTAGCATGTTTTTTTCCGAGGTACTCCAGGTTACTTCATAGATAAATTCTTCCGAAAGGCGTACTTCTGAGCCGTGCCGGACACTGGCTCCCGAAAGAAATATTTTGGGAGTCGTTTCTCCGGTTTTTTCCCTAAAGAGAATAGGGGTGGGTTTTCCGTTCTCGATTTTTAATAGGGTGAGATAATCAGTGTAAGCTCCCCCTACTCCCATATGGACAAGTGCGTCGAGCATGCCGTCGTTTGTGACATCGCGTTCTTCACGTATTGCGGGAGGACCGGCAATACCGATTGAAATATCTTTAAACGTTTCTCTGAGTACCATTCCTATTTGAGGGAGCTGTTTTTGCCAGAATGTTCCCCACGTTATTTCTGGTAAGAATGGGGGTGCTTCGGATACATTCGTTGAGATAGGTACTTTGAGATCATTTTCTTTCAGGGAGTCCGGTCTTTTTAAAATCAATAACAATCCACCGACTATTATGAGCACTGTGAGCAGCGCTATCTCTACTCTTGTATTTCGGGACATTGAGAAAAGCCTATCAAAACTTTATAAAGTTTTGATGAACTCTATAAATCAATTTCGCCCTCCATTAAAACGGCATCACGAGAATATCTTGGACGTTCGAGTGTTCGGATTGATTGCAGATGAAACTTATGGCGCGCACGATGTCCGAGGCATCGAGCATTTGCGGACGCTTCCCATTCCAACGAGTTTTCATGCGTCGCTCGATTTCTTCAGGTGTGAAGAAGGGAGTATCCACCATGCCGGGGCAGACGGTCGAAACTTTGATGTGGAAAGGCTCCAGTTCGAGGCGGAGCCCGTCCGAGTAGCCCATCACACCGAATTTGGTCGCATTGTAGAATTCCGAACCGCCAAAACCTACTTTTCCGGAGATTGAAGAGATATTAATGATGAGGCCGGATTTTTGCTTTTTCATGTGAGGAAGGACGTGCTTGGTGAGGATCGTCATACCCACCACATTTACTCGGAGCATATCTTCGAATTTTTCCTGTTCCACTGCATCTGCGGCAGGGAAGTAGCCGTAACCAGCGTTGTTAATCAAAATATCTATCCGCCCAAATCTTTGTATTGTCGCTTCCACGATGCGGCGATTGTCTTCTTCTTTGGTCACGTCGCCCGCGCTTACCAAGAGATTCTTTTCAAACTCTTTGAATTCGGCGGAGAGTGTTTGACATTTGGTTCCGTCTTTAGAAAAGGTCGAAACACCAAATCCTTCTTTAAGGAGTTGGAGCACCATGCCCTTACCTAATCCAGAAGTGCCACCGCTTATTAATACTGTTTTCGCCATAGGATTTACGATAGAACTTACCTTGGGGGATTGCAATGAGGGAGCAATTTAGGTGATAATCTTTTTAAGCAAAATTTAAAAACAGAACACGAGTGTGTTCTCAAAATTGAAAGGAATAGAATGACAGCTACTCTAGAGAGACTCAAAAGGCTTGTAGTGGTGCTTGTAAAAACTTCCAAATACGATCGCGATGGATATCTTATCCAATTCGCCCGGGCAGTGCTTCCATGCAACAGTCTCGCGGCGATGTGGAGTCTCACCAAAGCCGCGTTTACTTTCCCTGCATTTCAAGACATCTATTGTGAAGTAGTGGCTTTCGATGAAACTACGCGTCAAGGACGAGTAGACCCTCGGGCCATTATGGAGCAATATGCTGCACCGGATGCGAAGGTGGTGGTGGGGTTCGTAGGAGTACAAACGAATATGTTTCCGCGTGCCTGCGATCTTGCGCGAGAGTTCAAGCGATTGGGAGCAACTATTATCATCGGAGGTTTTCATGTGAGTGGAAGCATCACCATGCTTCTCGATGGAAATGTGCGGAAGAAGAACGGGGAGCTCATCCCTTGTTCGTATATTATGCCTCCCGAACTTCAAGCCCTTATGGACGAAGGAATCATCCTTTTTCACGGAGAGGCAGAAGGGATTTGGCCTAAGGTGCTCTCCGATATTTTTGCCGGCAATCATGCATTGCTGTATCGCGGCGGGAAGCCTGCGATCGATGCTGCGCCGCTTCCTCAATTTCCCGTACAGTACTTCCGAGGGTTCATGTATCGGTGTTTTACCGTGGATACGTGTCGCGGCTGTCCCTTCGAATGCAGTTTCTGCACTTCCATACGAGTACAGGGCAATATCATGCGTTTTCGGGAGCCCAAGGCAATTATTGCCTACGTTCGGTCATTGTGCATACAGGGAAAAGCACCGCCGTTCTTTTTCTTCACCGATGACAACTTCGCGAGAAATCCTCATTGGAAGGAAATTCTCGAAGGACTCATCGCGCTTCGGGAGGAAGAAGGGCTGGAGTTTGTCTTTATGATCGAAGCCGATCTCGCGGCTTGGAAGCTTCCTCAATTTGTGAAGCTTTTGGGGCGCGCCGGCTGCACTCGTACTTTTATGGGGGTGGAGTCGGTGAGACAAGAGACCTTGAATCGCACTCAAAAAAAGCAAAATCAAGTGAGCTCTTATTCAGAGATCTGTGCCGCGTACCATTCCGTAGGAATTGCGGTGCACGGAACTTATATTGTGGGGTTTCCCAATGACACGCCTCAGACCGTGGCTGAAGATGTACGCACGCTTAACGCGCTCGGGTTCGATCAGGTGTCTTTATTCATGCTTACTCCGCTGCCTGGTTCAGAGGACCATGCGCGGTTACATATGAATGGAACGCCGATGGACGCGGACTTTAATCGATATGATACGTTTCAGCCAGCGACAGATCATCCGCGCATGTCGCGCGATGAGTGGCAGGCAGCATATGAGGCGGCGTGGCGACAATTCTACACTCCGGACCATATGATTGCTTCTTTGCGAAGAGTTGGAAAGCGGGGATACTGGGGGCTTTTCAAAAACTTCATTTGGTACCGTTGGTCGGCGCTTCACGAGAATGTGCATCCCATGATGGGAGGTTTTTACCGCTACCGGAGGTATGAAGATCGGCGTAAAGAGGGGCCTCCAATTTCGGTGGAGGCGCATCTGGTAGGAGAAATTCTGCGCCATCTTCGCTACATTCCGGCACTGACACAAGAGTTCCGGCTGTTCCGCGAGGTTTACTTTGCGACGTGGGATATTTTAGGTATTGTCCCAGCAGTGCCGCGATTTAAATCAATTCGATTCCTTGCCGCACTTCTTCAGGGGAATGCGTGAATAGCTTTTCAATTCTGCCCAAGATGCGACTAATGCGTCTTGGGCAGAGCCATTTTTATTAATAATGATTTCAGCATATTTGGAGAAAGTTAGGAGAAAAGGTCATTATCTGCTAGGGTTCTCCATATGTCTCCGAACGAACAAAGCTTTTATGGACTCGGCATTGCGCCCGGGATTCTTGAAGTTCTCGATCGGCTGAAGTTTGTTACCCCCACCCCGATTCAAGCGCAGTCGATTCCGGTGGCGATCGAAGGAAAGGACTTGATGGGAATTGCGCAAACGGGAACCGGGAAGACGCTCGCGTTTGGAATTCCGCTCATTCAAAAGTTGCTCCAGCAGGAAGGGAACGGGCTTATTATTGTGCCCACCCGGGAGCTTGCACTCCAAGTAGCGGAATCTCTCAGTAAGATCGTCACTCCATTAGGAGTGAAAGTAGCCACCCTTATAGGAGGAGAGTTGATCGGCCGGCAGATTCGAAGCCTCGCGCGGCAGCCGAGGATTGTCGTGGGTACTCCCGGAAGACTCATCGATCACCTTGAGCAGAAGACAATTTCTTTCCGCAATGTGCGGGTGCTCGTCTTGGACGAAGCGGATCGCATGCTTGATATGGGATTTGCGCCGCAGCTCAAGCGTATCGTATCGGTGGTGCCCGAGGAACGGCAGACAATGTTTTTTGCGGCTACGATGCCTGAGGAAATCGTTTCTATGGCAAAGCATTATTTGAAGCTGCCGGTGCGGGTGGAGATCGCACGGCCCGGAACGACGGCGAAGAATGTTACTCAGGAAGTGTTTTTCGTTTCTCAAGACGCCAAGATGCGCCTCCTCGAGAAAATTTTAGGCGAGTACCGGGGATCGGTGATTGTATTCGCGCAGATGAAGTGGAGTGTGAAACGAATGACCGCACATCTTCGGAGTTTAGGACAGGCGGTGGCGGAAATTCATTCGAACCGATCTTTGGCGCAGCGACGGGAGGCGCTTGAGGGCTTTCGAACGGGGAGATACCGAATACTCATGGCGACGGACGTGGCAGCTCGAGGGATCGATGTGCAGAATATCGAGCTCGTAGTGAATTATGATTTGCCCAAAAATGTGGAAGATTATGTGCATCGCATTGGGCGTACCGGCCGGGCCGGCGGGAGCGGGCATGCGATTTCTTTTGCCCGACCGAATGAGCGGAGAGATGTGCAAAATATCGAAAGGCTTATTCGATCTACCTTGCCTGTTTCAAAATTGCCGGAATTGCCGCAAGCGCCTTCTACTCCTCGGCCGGCTTTTGTGGAAGCCCATTCCCGATTCGAACGGCCGCGCCGATTTCCCTCTCGGGGGAGGCGGCCTTTTAGAAGCGGCCCGCCCAACAGGCGAGAGAGAGGCTTTCCTCGCCGGCGTACTCGCGACTATTAATCAGGATGAAATAAAAACAATCACCCTCTTTCGAGAGTGATTGTTTTGTCTACTTTACCGGATTCTCTCCTCGTATGACGCGTACAAGGAAAAGGACAATCGCGATTACGAGAAGAATATGGATAAAGTTACTGATGGTATAGCCGCTCACTACTCCCAGCACCCAGAGAATAATGAGGATTGTAGCGATGGTGACCAGCATAGATTATTTGATTATTCTTCTTTTTCATCCTCCTCCTCAGCATCCGTATTATCGGATTTTCCACCTTCTGTTCCTTGGCCTTGTTCTTGGCCCTCCTTTCCCTGACCTTCACATTCCCGATCGTTCTGCTTTTTCTTCTGGTCGTCCTTTTTTGGATTTTTATTTTGATCTGGCATGGTTTTAGAGTATCAAGGCGATGGTGGGGATACGGTGAAGGCTATTTTATAGGATTTTCACCTCTAATAATTCGAATCAGGAACATGATGATGGCGATGACCAGTAAGAGGTGGACGAGCCAGCCGATCGAATATACTCCTACGATTCCCAAAAGCCATGCGATAAGAAGAATGACTGCAATAGTAACGAGCATATGTTCAATAATTATTTACGGCTCTTTTTGGGAGGAGGGACTTTGGCTCCCGATTTCCTCGCCTTGGAGAGCCCGATAGCGATGGCTTGTTTTCGATTCTTTACTTTTTTTCCACTGCGGCCGGATTTCAATTTTCCGCGTTTATATTCGTGCATCGTTTGCTTTACTTTTTCCTGACTTTTTTTGCCGTATTTTGCCATGCGCCTTAATTTATTTGTGGCGACCTTTTATTATCCGGAATGGATTTGTTACATTGGCTCCTCCTCTTTATCATCGTCCTCATCCTCTTCCTCGGCTTGGGGCATGTGTTCTTCTATTCGTTCTCGGGAGACCAGTTTATTAAAACGGCTCGTTTCTCCACCTGTTTCTTCCTGGTAAAGGAAGGCTAGATCATTTTTTTCGAATTGATCTAAAAATTCTTCCCACGGAATTCGCTCCAACGATTCACTGCCTGCGTATCCTGGAAAATCTATACGGAGCAGTTCGCCGGAGCCTTTAGCTCCTTTTACTTTAGCGGGAAAGCCGCCTCGTTCTTCTACCCAGCGGCGGATCTCATCATGATCCGTGGTGATATTTGCCGCTCCTGCCATGGTTTTAATCAAACCTGTGGAGGTGTGAAAGAAGCGTGAATCCCGTTAGAGTTCTCGCCCGCGCTCGCGCGGTCCGAAGGACCTGGGGCGGGCTAACTCTAACGGGATGAATTCTACGCCAACCTGCTCACAATTTTAGGAATGTGGGTGAACGAAGAGGTTGCAGCGGTTGCCAGTTTAGGAGAACGTTTGCCATGCCAGATAGTCTTCATACCGGCGGCCCTACCTGCCTCCACGTCTGTGGGAGAGTCGCCGACATATACGCATTCGTGGGGGTTAATGTTCAGGCGCTTCGCGGCAAGTAAAAGAGGGTCGGGGTGAGGTTTATGATTTTTAGTGTCTTCGTAACACACGAATGTTTTAAAATATCTTTTCAATTTAGAAAAGCGAAAGTAATATTCTATCCCTCTCTTCGATCGGCTAGAGACAAGTGCTAAGTCATATTTTTTGTTTAAGTCTCTTACTATGGCATTAGCTCCCACCGGCGCTTTCAAAAGATGAAGAGGGTACGGATGGCGTTGGCCAAACTTCCAGATTTCCCAAACCCTTTCTTCGGATTCTTCAAGGGTGAGATTTTGGATTAAATTCCACATGGGAAGGTGAAAGGCTGCCGCAATATCTTTTTTAGTGGGCTTTCTATAGCCGGAAAGTGTAAGAATTTCCTGGAAAAATTTGGTGTTAGCGTGGAGGGAATCGATGAGTACCCCATCAATATCGAATAGAATGCCTTTGATCATGTGAGGATTATACCTATACGCGTTTTCATGTATAGTGGTAGAACCTATTTCAATGCAGAAAGAGCCACTGTTTCTCGTAATAGGCAAGGTGCAGGAAGGCAAAAAGAGAGGCCGAGTATTGGGATTTCCTACCGCCAATTTGGCGTGTCCTCCTGCCGTTCCGCCTGGGATTTATGCCGGGGAAGCGGCGTGGCAGAACAAGGTGTTTCCGGCCGCTCTTTATAAGGAGAAGGATCGAGACGTAATAGAGGCTCACTTGCTGGATTTTCAGGGAGAGCTCTATGGAGAGCTTGTGACCCTTGCGGCGTATAAAAAATTGCGGGAGCCTGCGAATTTTGCGAATGACGAAGAACTTATTTCGGCGATCAAAAAAGATATAGAGGAGATACGCAAATGTTTATCCTCACACCTATTAAGGTGTGAGGATAAACAGGAATAATTAAAATGTTTACTGGCATCATAACCGCAGTAGAAAAGGTGCAGCGGGTGACGCGAAAGGGACAGAGTCTCGAAGTGAACATCGCGATTCCTCGCGGTTGGAAATTCAAACTGGGAGAAAGTGTAAGCGTGAATGGGGTGTGTTCGACCGTGGCGAGTTTGGAGGCAAAAGCTTTTTCGGTTACGTATATGCCCGAGACATTGCGGAAGACGACAGCCGCCTTTTGGAAAATGGGAGAAGAAGTGAATCTCGAGCGATCTTTGGCATTGGGGGATCGTGTTCATGGGCATTTGGTGCAAGGGCATGTGGATGCGACTGGAGAAATACTTTCTGTGGAGACGCAAGGAGAGTCTCGCGTGCTTCATATTGGGTTTCCCCGAGAATACCAGAAGTTTATTGCGTCCAAGGGTTCAATATGCGTTAATGGAGTAAGTCTTACGGTGGTGGAGGTGGGGCAGGGGGAGTTTCAGGTTGCGCTTGTCGAGTATACGCTCGCCCATACCAATTTAAGGAAGCTTGCTAAAGGAGATGCGGTAAATTTAGAAGTGGATATTATCGCTCGTTACTTACATGCAAAGAAAAAATAATAAAAAAGCCAAGTTTGCGGATGCCTCGCGGTTTCGCGTGGGAATTGCGGTATCCGAGTATAACCCGGATATTACCGAGAAACTTCTGGAGGGAGCCCTTATAACCCTCGAAGGCTTCAAAGTGAAAAAAGAGAATATAGAAGTGATACGAGTGCCTGGGAGTTTTGAGCTGCCGTTGGGGTGTCTTATGCTCCTCAAGCAACGGCGGTGCGAGGCGGTGGTGGCCTTGGGGTGTATTGTGAAGGGAGAGACGGAGCATGATGCCTATATTGCTTCTGCGGTTTCAGACGGACTCATGCACCTCTCGCTTCAGTTTGGAGCACCCGTGGGATTTGGGGTGCTTACGGTGCGGAATTTAGAACAAGCACGGGCGCGCGTGAATAAAGGAGAAGAAGCGGTGCGGGCCGTACTTCAGATGGCATTGCTTCATAAAGAGATTCTGCCTTCCTTTATGGGGTTCTGACGCCGAATATCCGCTGGTTTCTCATCGTTAGTGGATTATGTTGATCTGTACCGAGCGTTCTTTGATCGTGTTGCCGGCGAAGTCCTTTGCTACAAGATTGATGGTGTAGGGACCACTCTCGCGCCACCTCCAGCCGGAGACATCCACCCAGGCTTCTTTATGCGGCCAATCCACGTAGCTATCAAACATCGCGTTTAATCGGTCGCCGTCTACCTGCCAGTACATCGTGTAGTTCTCGACAGAAAGGTTTTGGACGAGCGCTTTCCAAGGCTGCAGTCCCGAGACGTTCGCTTGATCGGTGGGCCACCAGATATCCAAGTTGCCGGGAGTCGGACTTGGAGAAGGGGAAGGGGAAGGGGAAGGGCTAGGGCTTGGCGAAGGAGAGGGGGTTGGACTCGGTTCGGGCGAAGGAGACGGAGAGGGGGATGGAGTGCTGCTGCCTCCGAACCAGGTGGTCATGGTCGCTTGGGCGGCTTTGTTTTGAGGGGTGTAGTCAGTGTCTCCGCCACCGCCCGCAGTAGGATTACTTGACCAGTGCCAGAGCGCTACCCCGTGCATAAAGGATTTTTCATTCCAATAGGAGAAGAGCGCTTCGTACATTCGGGCTTGGGCTCCTTCATCTGCGTGGCCGCCTTCCCACCACATCCAGGGATGTTCGTTCGCAGTACTCAGACTCTTATATCCAATTTCGGTGAAGAGAATTGGCTTCCCCCAGCGCGTGTGAAGGGGTTCAATGTCGCTTCGATTCCAGTTATCCCATTGGTCCTTCATCGAAGAGACACTGTTCGGACCGTAGAGATTGTAGTAGGCGGCGATGCCAATATAGTCCAAGGCATCCCAGAATTCGATGTGGGCTTTTTCATTGGTAAAATCATCTCCTCCCCAGTTTGCGCTATAGGTGAGTTTGCCGGAAAAAATTCCTCGTATTCTCCCTATTAAGCTTCGCCAATTTGAAGTGTTTGAAGAATTTACATTGTGGGAAGTCATACTGATAAGTTCCGTGCCTAGCACTATTTGGGAAACTCCCGAAGGATGCGCTGGGTGGTGCCCACGCGGTTTTTACAAGAGGGGCAGCGGATGGGTTCGCCGAGCATAATGTTTTTAGGAATTTGCACATAATCCGCGAGTAATCGATCGAGAAAGCATTTAATCAACCGGCCGGTGCCGACTTTCTGATATTTGAATAATTTCACACCGCATTGGCAGGAGACGGTAATCGTGGAAATACGTTCGGTCACTTTATTGTAATTCCAGTGTTACTGAAATAGGGAGATGGTCCGCTCCTTTGGAATCATGCACGGTGGGAGAAGTGGCTGCTATATCCGGAGATGTAAATATATAATCGAGTCGCGTGTCGATTCTTTGGGGCGTGCAAATCTCGCACCCTTCGGGATATACGCTCCATGTAGGCTTTAACGTTTCGTCGCTATTGCGCATGGTTTCGCGCATCATTTTAAACGAATTGCTTTCCGGAGTGGCATTAAAGTCGCCCATTACCACCGATTTTTCTTTAGGCAAGCAGGTAATGAGTTTCTGGGTTTGGAGATCCTGAATTTCCGAGGGTAGTTGATGAGTATGCACGAGATGTGTGGAAAAGATATTGTAATCGTTTCCTTGAATGGGAATTATTGCTTGCAACGCAAATCTTTCCTTTATTTCGGAAAGCTGGTAGCTTCTCGTTTCTTTGATTTTGTATTTGCTTAATACCGCGTTCCCGATGTGCACCGTCTTTGGTTCGAGAAGGGTGTAGAGCCGCGCAGTTTCAACTTCGTAACTTGGGAGATATGCCCACTCGTACCCCAATTCCTTGGCGATCATTTCTGCGGTATTGTTTTTTCCGTTTAAGTCTTGGATGGCTTCTTGCAAGCCGAGAATGTCCGGATTTATGGCGCGCAGGGTTTCAACTATTTCCCGGTAATGTTGCCCGCCCCAAATATTCCACGATAGGATTTTGAGCTGCATGTAGGTTATTGGTCATCTTTTATTACTAACAAGTGAATGTGAAAATGCGAAGGAATCGATTTTAACTTGTACGTGGGTTCGATCATAAAATCGTAATTTTCGTTGATATGCCCGGCTTTCAGCCTTTGAAATTCTTCTTTTTCAGCCTCAGAGAGTTCGTTTTCGGCAATGTGCCGTCTAGGGACAATCATATGATGGATTTGGGCAAACTTATCGTAAGGAAAATCGTTCAAAACAATCTTCCAATGAGTAAAATCGGTTATCGGAGGTTTAGTGCAGAGTACGCAGCCATTCGAAAGTCCACCTTTGGCTATATAGGCGAGATATTTTTCGTGTAATTCTTTGGAACGAAGGAGGGCCATGCAGATATATTCTTGAACGCTAATCTTTCCTATGGTACACCGCTTGTGTCGCACAAATCAAAACCACCTAGTAATCCGTTGTTGAACTACTAGGTGGTCTTTGAGATTTTGATTTCTCACGCTGCGGCGGCGGTTGGAGTACCTGCGTGTTCTTTGAGCCATTCCTCAAGCGAAGTGCGAAGTTCAGTACGGAATTTTGCTTCATCAGCTTTAGGGAGTACCGAAAGAACACCGCAGAATTCACAAGGACCTATGCCATCGCCTTGAAAAGTATTTAGATGGTCGATGGCAAATTTGGCGACATATCCGGTGGTCATCCCAAGGTTTTTCTCCGGGGTTTTGAATTTCTTCGTGCTTTTGCAGACTGGGCAGGTGAGCGTGACTTCCACGCTGCATAGCCAGGTAGTGAGGGAGGTTTGTCGCAGAGTGGGTTGCCAATTAACAAGGTGCATAAAACTAGTTCTCCTTTCGCAAGGAAAATATCATTATAGGGGAATCCTGTAAAGATTTTATTTGGTCCAGATGTAACGAACGGCGCGCCAGGCGTATTTCACAATGAGGAGTGCTATAAGCGCGTAGATCGCCAAGGGGAGGAGCCACACGAGGAAGGCGAGGAGGCCGATCGTCACGGATTGGAGGGCGAGGTTCAGGGTTTGTACGAAGTCTTTCACTGCCGCTTTCCAGGAATCCTGCAGACTCTCCAAGTCGAAGTATTTATTTTCAAACACGCTTACGTTGAAATAAGTATATTTCAATCGGTCGAGCTGGTTTTCTTTCGCGCGGGCGAGCTCGTCGAGTTGCTGGTTGATATTAATGCGTTCTTGCGTGAGGCGTTCGATAATACCGATCTTGCTGTCGATGATTTTAGCCAAGGCTTCGGCGTTTTGTGTGCGAGTCGCGAGCGCAGTGATTTCGTCGTAGGAGCGAAGGGCAGAGTCGAGGGTTTGGTCAATCGATTTACGCTTTTTCTCCAAAATTTCTACCTGGCTCGTGAAGTCCTGGATCATTTGTTTGATCGTCTGAGTGTTCTCGCTCAAATCTTTCGGATTCAACGCTTTTACTTTTGCGAGGATTTCTCCTACTCGGGAGTTTTCTACTTTAAAAGAGTAAGAACACTGGTTTTTGGATTCATTCGCATTTTCAAAGATTGCATAGGTCAGCTGTTTCCAATCTTTTATTTCGCCGCATGTGTTTTGTATATTCTGGCTTTCTACTCGCGCGTAGTAGTCTTTGATTTCGTAGGATTCGGCGTCGCTGCCTGTCGTGCCCGGACGCGGAGGAATTATCGGGTAGGCGTTTCGCATGGAGAGGCCTTTTTGGTTGGCAACGCTGTCATAGCTCTCTCGTGCCATATATTCTGGCGCCATAGAGGGCGAGGGGTATGCAAGATTCAAAGGAAGACCTCCTTGGAATTTATCCAAAGGAATATTCGCGAGTTTAATAAGAATGGCGAGAGCGATTAACACACCTGTGCCGATCAATATCGATTTCAAGACTTTTATGGGATTCCAACCTTTTTTATCGAAAAAATTCATATGCGTAGTTCATTTAGTTTGCGACTTTCGAAGTATACCATGGCCTTGTAAAATAGAGCTTGTTTCGGCAATATAAAGGCGCAATTGCCGGGTCATCTAGCGGTAGGATACATGACTCTGAATCATGTCACCCTGGTTCGAATCCAGGCCCGGCAGCAGCTTCTGACATAACGAACTCATTTTTTGGAGACAAGAGGGTTCGCTCAACCAGCCCCGCCTTTGGCGGGGCTGGCCTCGCTTCTGCGCGGGCAACGCCCGCGGTATTCGCCAAATTGAAACGGATTTTAATGCTTTCGGGGGAATAAAAGATGTTTGAAAGAATTTTTTTGGCTATTAAATTTCTTTCAATCCCTTTAGTGGTTTTGAGTCCGTTAATGAAAAATTTTAGAGTGTCCGAAAGGTTTTCGGTGGAAAATTTAGAGCATGAAGTCGTCAGTTCGTTTCCATCTCGGTGTCCAGCTTCTTGGTCGTGATTGAGGCGAAAAACGAGGTTATCAATATAGCTTTTGTCTATGGAAATTCGCTCTAAATTTTCCAGACAAAAATTTTCCAATCGTTCGGCGGATACTTGTTTTACTGAACAGGATTGCCAATCAAATTTTGTGGTAGAAGTGCAACGATAATAGTAATAGCGGTTCATCTCATTTTTACTATGTTTGTTCGTAAAACAAGAAGTCATATTTGAGCCGCACTCCTCGCATTTTATCAATCCGCCGAATAGAAAATTTTTGTACACTCTAAAATTTTTCCTCCTTTCCTTTAGAGGGAAGTTTGATATGCAAAAAGCTAGGGCGATTTATGCCGGGTATAACAAAGCGAGAAAGCTCACAGCATCGGAGTATGAGCATCTTTGCGCAGCTCTTCATAGTGTTTACTTGGGTATTGGTTTATGCGGAATAGACCTTCTCGTGCAAAAGAAACTACCGAAGCATTTTATTATTTGGGTTTTGGATAATCTTTTTGAGACCGAGAAAAATATTCCACTCAATCGAAAGCAGTTTTTAAATGCGCTTACCTCAAATTCTTAGACCTCACAATGAAAATGCAGTTTGCTATAATAAGAACGTGCATTCAATGTGCATGCAAAAACATCCCGGGTGAGGCGGGGTGTTTTTATTTCAATCCGGAGCCAGGTTTAGGACTTAGCTGTTCTATAAGCGCAATTTCCAAAGGGATCGTGGCAAACGGACTGTAGCGCATTTCGCTGTATCCCCGTATGAGACTTCTAAGGAGTGCGATGCACGTTTCAGTTTGAATAAGGGGCACAAGCGAGGACACATTCTTCAATTCTTCGTCCGTAAAGTCCGCTTTATAGGCATCTCTAAGATTTGGATTCAAGGCAAGGGTCAAGGTCTTCCGGAGATAATGGATAAGCTCTTTCGTGAATTCCGTCATGTTGTGGCCTTCGTCGGCAAGTTTTCGGAGGGCGACTAAGGCTTCATTTAATTCTTTTTTTAAGATGTGTGCTGCGAAGCCGTGTACTTTTTTCATGCCGGCGCGGCCGGTGAGTTCCTCAACCATCGAGGCGTCGATTTTCTCGCCCCAGCTTGCCGCTTGATCGAGGAGTGACTCCGCGTCGCGTGCCGAGCCTTCCCCCGCGGCGGCGATTATCTCGAGGGCTTCGTCTTCTATGTCTATTTTCTCAAGTTTCGCGATTTGGCGAAGCTTTTCCATGAGATGGGTTTTGGAAAGTTTCTTGAAGAGGAAACGTTGCGTACGAGATGTAATCGTGGGAGGCAACTTTTCGTATTCGGTCGTCGCGAGGATCAATACCGCGTGACGAGGCGGTTCCTCGAGAGTCTTCAAGAGCGCATTCCAGGCTGGAGCCGTGAGCATATGTGCTTCGTCGATGATATAAATCTTGTGAGTACCTTGCGCGGGAGCGGTCGCGATATTTTCTTTGAGATTCCGGATTTCATCGATGCCCCGATTCGAAGCCGCATCGATTTCGATTACATCAAACGAAGATTGAGTGTCGACGGCGGTGCAGGCTAGACAGTCGTTGCAGGGTTCGCCTTTTTGGGCGAAGGTAGTATCGGTTCGTCTTCGTTCGCAATTCAAAAGTTTCGCAATCAAACGGGCAGTCGTGGTTTTCCCCGTACCGCGTGGACCATAGAAAAGGTAGGCATGGCCGAGGCGACCTTCCCGAGCGGCATTTTTAAGCAGATTGATGTTTCCTTCTTGCCCCAGTACTTCTCCGAGTTGTTTGGGGCGGTATTTGCGGTAGAGGGCGAGTGCCATGCACCAATTATTAAGGAGCAAGTAGCAAGTAGCAAGTAGCGAGTGGCGGGTAGCAAGCAACCCTTTATTCATTAGTCATAATTCATTATTCTATGTGAGATATGCCGTATGAAATTACTACCGAGCGGTTCACGGGCCCGCTCCCGAAACTCCTCTCTTTAATAGAGGAGCGGGAGCTCGAAATCACTGAAGTAAGCTTGGCAAAAGTTACCGATGATTTCTTTGTATATTTGAAAACGCTCCAAGAAGTGCCTCCGGCCGTGCTTGCGGATTTTGTGGCAGTGGCAAGCCGGCTTATCCTCATCAAGTCTAAAGTGTTGCTTCCGGATTTGACGCTCACGCAAGAAGAAGAGGCCGAAATTCATGAGCTCGAAGAGCGCCTCGCTTTCTATAAGTTGTGGAAGCCGGCCCAAAAAGCAATTGCGTTAGCCTGGTTGGGAAAAGAGAAAATGTGGGGCAGGCCTTATTTTTTAAATACTGCGGCAGCGTTTTATCCGTCGGTGGGACTTACTGCGGACGCGCTTCTCCAATCCTTGAACGAAGTGCTCCGCTCGCTCGAAACCTATACGCGGGAGACAGAAACTATCAAAGAAACGATTATCGCGATCGAAGAGAAGATTGCAGAGGTTCTCACGAGGCTTACTCAAGGCGGCTCTATGAGCTTTAAGGTGGCGGTCAGTGGGGAGAAGATTGCCGAAGTGGTAGCCCTTTTTCTCGCAGTACTGCACTTAGCTCGCGAAGGGAAGGTGTATCTCGACCAGACCGAGAATTTCTCTGATATAATTGTGGCGCATCCACGCAGCAAGTAGCGAGTAGCATGTAGCAAGTAGTAGATTCAATCACCAATGATCAATGCTCAATTAATTGCACGTCTTGAGGCACTTCTTTTTACCCACGGGGAGCCGATCTCGAAGAAAAAAGTGCAGAATGTTCTTGCTATTCAGGATGACAAGGAATATGAGGATTTGGTCAAAGCGTTTCAGGCACAGCTGGTTTCCGAAGAACGAGGGCTCGCTCTTCTTATTACCCCCGAAGAAATTCAGCTGGTTACCAAGCCTCAATTCGGAGATTTACTTCTCTCATTTCTTAAAGAAGAATTGCATGAAGAACTTACGCCGGCCACTCTCGAGGCGCTTTCCCTCATTGCCTATGGGGGACCCATTTCGCGTGCCCGGTTGGACTTCTTGCGGGGAGTGAATTCCACGTTTACCCTTCGGACGCTTCGCGTGAGAGGGCTTGTCGAGCGAATTCCCGATCCTCTTATGCCCCATTCTTTCCTTTACGACATTACCCAAGAGTGTCTTCGGCATTTAGGGGCTTCTTCTCGAGAAGCCTTGCCGCGCTATGCGGAATTCAAAGTGCATTTGGATGCTGCTGCCGCTAAGCCGCCCGAGGATCCGGCGCCTCTACCTCCGCACGCATGATCCCGTTTAGAAGCCGCGGTAGAAATAACTTTGTAATTATGACGAAATTTATTCTTAATCTACAACAAGGCGTCGCGATTTCTCACGGGGTCTGCTTCTAACGGGATGATTACTATCGAAGCGGTACGATTGCTTGTTATTACCACCTTAGCGTTCGGGGTAGCTTTGGTATTTACTCCGTTTTGGGCACGGGCATTAAAGCGGTCGGGGTTTGAAAAACAAATTCGCACGGGAGAGAAAACTCCGGTGTTTAATCAGCTCCATAGTAAGAAGGCAGGGACGCCTACGGGGGGAGGGATTATTATTTGGTCTACCGTGTTAAGTCTCGCGGCGATCTTCGGGATTTTGGATTTCTTTTTCAATGGCCCTTGGCGATATTTAAACTTTTTAAATCGAGCAGAGACCTATTTGCCGCTCGCGGCGCTCGCGATCGCGGCGATTTTGGGCCTCGTCGATGACTGGTGCGGAGCGAACAGAATTGGAGGGGCTGCAGGTGGGGGACTCAAGGTACGGCATAAACTCGTGATGTATACCGCGCTCGCGGCAGTGGGGGCATGGTGGTTTTATTTCCGACTGGGATGGGATGTGCTCACGATTCCCTTCTTCGGAAGCTTTGCAATCGGGCTGTGGTACATTCCGCTTTTCATGTTTATCATCATCGCCTCCGCGTTTTCAGCGAATGAGACAGATGGATTGGACGGCCTTTTGGGAGGAGTGGCGCTCTTCGCCTTTGTGGCACTTACGGCGGTGGCCTTTTCGCTTGGGCGGTATGATCTCGCGGCATTTGGCGGGGCTATGATCGGAGCGCTTTTGGCATTTTTATGGTTCAACATCTACCCCGCTCGGTTTTTCATGGGAGATACGGGCTCGATGTCTTTAGGAATTGTGATTGGGGTCATTGCCATGCTCACCAACACCACATTGCTTTTACCCTTTTTCGCGGTGATTCTCGTTATCGAATCACTTTCCGTAATTATTCAGCTTGTTTCTAAAAAATTCAGGCATAAGAAAGTATTTCATTCGTCGCCTATTCACCATCACTTTGAGGCATTAGGGTGGCCGGAATCCCAAATCACGATGCGGTTTTGGATTATTTCTATTGTATTTGCAACGTTGGGCCTGGCATTGTTTTTCCTTTCTCGAGTATTTTTAGGATAAATGAATTGGATATGTATGGCAGAGGAAACGGTTTGGGGGTAACTTGTTTGTGGTTTGTGGAGGTGTGCTATATTTAATGCATTATGAATTATCTCTTATTAGGGAGGATTGCGGTAATTGCGTTCGTCGCCACGGTGGCGCTTTCCTTTTCCCTTGTTTCTGCATTTGCTCAAACTCAAACCCCTCCCCCTCAAGCTCTTCCTCCGACTCCCCAGAGCGCACTCTCTGAACTTAATCAACTTTTACAGCTTGCTGCCGACCTTCAAACGTATTATGAGCAGGTAAAAAACCAGCTTACTAAACAGGAAGCTGCAGATATTGAAGGCCAAATCGCTTCACTTATAACGCAAGTGAATAATTCGCGACAGGAGCTCGCGGGGTTGGGAGGGACTGCTTCGACAGGCGGGGGTGGCCCTTCGACTGGCTCACCGCAAGCAGGCTCAGGGCAAGCGGGCGCCGGCCAAGGAACAGTTGCACAACCTTGGCAAGTAGGCGGGGGCGGAGGGAATTTGCCTAACTCGCCGGCGCCTGCGGCCCAATCATCCTCGTGCGTGACGCTCGCGCCGGGAGTACTGCAACGCGGAGATCGCGGCCCCGAGGTTTCAAAACTTATCTCCATGCTTGTTGCGGGCGGGTACGGGGATTTGACCGCGAGCGACATTGGCACAGCAGTATTCGGGCCTCGTACCGAGGAAGCGGTGAAGGATCTCCAGCGGGAATATAGGAACGAAGTATTGAGGCGGCCGGGAGGAGAAGCCATGAGCCCCACGGGCGTGGTGGGTCCCGCAACGCGGGCAAAACTTAATCAGCTTTTTGGGTGCGCGGCGGGGACAGCGGCGGCAGGCGCGGCGTCCGCAAATGCTGGCATCACCATTTGGGTTGTTTCGGATGAAAATCTGAATTTAAGGGCTGCAACCGTCGTGTTGGAAAAGGATGGTGTGGCATACCCCTCAGTGCTTAAAGAGGGCGCGGCGGCACTCTATGAATTTTCCGGCATTGCTGCGGGAACTTATACTCTGCGACTTTCCGCGCCCGGATACACGACGAGGACCGATGCGGTGCGCGTGACTGCGGGGAACGACGGGAACGTGCCAGGGTACCCGGATATGCTGCGCTATATGCTCTTTACGGCGCCGCCCGTTTCCACCTCGCCGCCCCCTGTATCTGGCGAGCCTTCCGTCACTGCGGCGATAACCTATTTGTCCGACAAGGACTACGCGGGTACGCAGGGGCAGTTCCGTGGTGGCGTGGGTCCGTCGGGCGACAAGAACGACTGGCTGTGGGGCATTGGCGTTCACTGGCCCGACGGGGGAATTGGCGCAATCAAGTCAATCACCGTGACACACGATGGCACTTCTGAGGCGTGGTCCACGAGCAATGCGCTGATCCGGGGAAACACTCCTTACCCGATTGTGGTGATTGAGGGAAATGCGGTTACCGGGGCGCAACTCAATTACAACTACAACCAGACGATTGCGGTGGGACCAGGCGCGGGAGCGCAGACTCTCCTTCTCTACGGTCAGCCGGCGCTCAAGGACTTCAAGGGCGGCGTGGTGGAGGTGGTATTCGACAATGGTAAGACCGTGCGAACGACGCTCGCGAGCTACTCGCCGTCGGGGGACACGAGTCGCGGCTTCTCCATCACCGTCGTCAATTCTCCTCAGGTTCCTGCTCAAAATATTGTTGGACGTACACAAGGGCAAGTTTTTGGCGGATTTGACGCCATCGTAACAGGAGATGCAATAACGATAAGCGCCTTGGATTTCAACATCACTCCGGATGTATTGAATAACTCCGCAACGCCGTGGTGGACTAATATCTCTATCTACGACGAAAACGGAAGAGTGGTGGCTGGACCGGTTGATGTGTCATATATTCCCGGAAGATATCCGATTAGGTTCACCGACTCGTTTACCATACCTTCAGGTCGGCACACTTTCGTCATAAAGGGAAAGACAGAATTTGGTGCCGCGGAAGGAGTAAGTGCCAACTTTGCGCTCCAGCTTTCTGGCATGACATCGTCAGTCAGGAAGAATCTTACCGTCTACCCAGTTACGCTAAGCACGATATCTGTTCGCTCCGGTGCTGCGACGAACCAGCCCTCGATCACCATCCTTTCGCCGAATGGAGGGGAGACGATCGAACTTAGCAAAGATTTTCAAATTCAATGGCGTTACTCTGGCGCAGATGCGGGTAACAAGTGGGCATTCCACTTCCTAAAATTCCCGAACGGTTCTTATTGTTACCTTGGCGCGAATGGTGCTTCTCTTGGGTCTGCTCCTTACGGCATCGTTTCGAATTACCGTTGTCCTAACATCCCTGCGAATGTTACTCCCGGCATGGGATACAGAATTGCGACGGTTATCGCCACTGCGGGAGTGGATTCTGATCAAGTTGCGAGCGATATAATCGCCGGAAAAGCACAAGGAGACGAAAGTGATAGGACATTCACCATTGCCGCACCGGGCGGAGCTTCCGGAGATGCGCCCGATTTGGTAATAGAGGGCATGTACCAGAATGAAAAGGCGGTGAGTGTGGGCCAGAAAACCCGCATTGTCTTCACGATTGCAAATCGCGGGACCGGCTCTCGCACAGTGTCCTCGGCTTACAGTTACCTTGATCAAAGCGGTGGATTTTCCTACTTAGTCCCATTTTCCGAGGGAAATACTTGTGCGGGCGAGCCGTCGCTTGCTCCCGGCACTTCCTGTTTATCAGTGTCTGATTTCATATTCTCGACACCTGGTGTAAAGACTTTGAAGGTGAAAGTGGACCCCTTAAATAAGATTGCAGAATCTCGGGAGGATAACAATGAAGCCTCGCTTGCCATAACAGTAGGTTCTGCGGGCACTGGGACATCAACCTCAACTCCTTCGATCACCGTCCTTTCGCCGAATGAGGGTGGGCAGTATCGGAAAGCAGGGCCGAGTAATTCTTCGGATACACTTTCTTATCGGGTGTCTATCAAGAACCCCGGTGTAGGAAAATATTGGGTGTATCTTACTATTCGCAACGATGCAACGTGGCGTTCCGGCTATTTCGAGAAAGTGAGTGGGGCAGAAGGAGATTTTTCCTTTATGAACCCTTACGAATTTTCGGGTACTACTGAATTTAGTACTGATACTGCTACGGGGGAGTATTACTTGCTCGCAGAGTGGACGGATCAGAACGGATCAGTGATTGCTCGTGATTTTAGCGATCGTCCATTCACGATCACTGGGGCTACCGCGGGGAATCGATTACCACAATTTGTTTCTATCAGCGGACCCACTTCTTTAGCGGTCGGACAGGTCGGAACATGGCAAGTATCTGGTTTGGATTTCGATGGGACCTCGCTCACGTATGGCGCCTATTGGGGGGATGGCACCACTCCGAGCGTAGGGACCGGCAATGCGACTTCTCTTGGAGGAACGACTTCCGCTCAGTTCACTCATTCCTATTCGGCTCCGGGCACATATACCCTTAAGTTTGGTTTAGAAGATCCGAATGGGGGTACTCGAGCTGAGACCAGACCCGTTACCGTAACTGGCCCCGGAAGTAATAGCCAGCCCTCGATCACCGTCCTCTTGCCGAACGGAGGGGAAACCATCGCACCGAGCGCTTCGTCGCCGACGCTTCTCGTCCGATGGAGCAACTCCACAGGGCTCACGGCTGAGAATTCGCGCGTGACCATTAACTTCTGCACGGTGGGCGACCAGACCACGCAATGCCCTGCTTCTGGGGCGACGAATGTCGCGGGGGGATTGCCGAATACGGGCGAGTACCGCGCCACCGTGTGGTCTGCCGGCTCCGCTACCCCTCCGGGAAGGTACGTGGTGAACGTTATCGCAACCCGTTCAGATGGCACGACAGTTACTGATTATAGCGACGCGCCGTTCACCATCACCAGCACCGCGGGCCAGCCGACGTCGCCGACGATTACCTCTGGGTCGGCGGCAACGGGCCGCGACGACCAGCGGCTTTCGCCGCCGTACCGGCCGCTTGGGGCGACTCCTTCGACTGGCGGTGGTGAGGGCGGTGGCGGCGGTACCGCTACGAAACATTCTTCTGTGGTAGAGCCCACTTCAGTGAGTGTCACCATTCCTGTGGGAGTTCCTTATCGGCTTGGCTTGGTGGGTAATCCGGCATTTGGATTCTCGGGATCTTTTAACTGGGCACTTTCTTCTGGGTCTCTCCCGCCCGGAATCAATCTTACTAAAATTGGAGCGTTTACGGGCCAACTTGGCGGGACTCCTACCCAAGCTGGCGTGTATCGGGCTTCGATTCGGGCAAGTGATGCCTTGAATACTGCGCTTAGCGTGGAGGTGCCGGTAACAATTACGGTAACTGCGTCGACTGGAACTTCCTCGAGTGGCACCACGCATTCTACCGGCGCGGTGTATCCCCAAGGAACCGCGCAGCCGTCTACTGGAATAACTCGTCCCTCGACGGGAATCACTTATCCCACGGGTAGTGTTACTTACCCTTCCACAAGTACAAATTATCCGGCTACTGGGACTGGAGCAATTAAACCTCCAACAGGAGCTACTTACCCCACTACGAGTGGTACCCCTGGTGCTGGAGTGATGTACCCCACAAGCGGGACAACGTATCCTTCCATAGGTAGTACATATCCCTCGACAGGTATGACCTATCCATCTACAGGAACAACATATCCTTCGACTGGAACTATTTACCCTTCAACGAGCGGAGTTACTTACCCCTCCGGAGGGGCGACTTATCCCTCTACTGGCGGGGTGACCTACCCTTCGGCAGGAACTACCTATCCGTCCACGGGGACTACTCGGCCGTCGACTGGAATAACTTATCCCCCAGCCGGGACAACATATCCTTCTACGGGTACTACATATCCCTCGACTGGCACGACGTATCCTTCCACTGGCGGCCCTACTTACCCCTCCGGAGGAACCACTTACCCTTCTACAGGGACAACCTATCCTTCGACTGGCCCGACGGCTGCGTATGTTTGCGGGGGCCTTATTTATGGAACTTGCCCTGCGGGACAGGCTTGTGCCTTGAATTCTTCCACGGTGCGATATGAATGTAAGAACGGAGTCACGTATCCCTCTTCCGGTGTTACCTATCCAACCGGTGGAACCACGTATCCTTCGACGGAAACTACTTACCCCTCAACCGGGACTACTTACCCCTCAACGGGAGCGACTTATCCTTCAAGCGGTACTCCTTACTCTTCTATAGGAGTTTCCTATCCATCTAGCGGAGGAGTGTCATATCCTTCTACTGGAAGCGTGACTTATCCGTCGACAGGAACCACATATCCGTCAATTAGTACTAAATACCCGTCTCCCGGAACGACGTATCCTTCGGCTGGCGGAGTTACGTATCCCTCTTCTGGGGGAGTCACGTATCCCGCAGGCGGAGTAACATATCCGTCTACCACTGGATATTCCGCATCAGGAGTGCCGGTGGCTCTTAAATCCAACGGCTTGCGTTTCAGTGCGACAGTAATTTCTGGAAATCCAATTACGCTTACGTGGGAGTCCACCGGGGCAAATTATTGTTCTTCGAATTGGACGAGTTCTTCTCTCCCCACTTCGGGGATTTATACGAGTGCTCCGCTTTATGCCAATATGGTGTTTACCCTGAAGTGTTTTGATTCTTATGGGACGATGACTGGTTCGGATTCGATAAGTGTGATTGTGGAGGGGAGTGCGTATCCTTCTACGAGCGGAACCACCTACCCGTCCACGAGTGGCATCACATATCCATCTTCGGGAGGAGTCACGTATCCCTCGACGGGAACCACCTATCCTTCTTCGGGAGTTGCCTATCCATCAAGCGGAGCAACATACCCGTCTACGGGAACCACATATCCTTCCACGGGAGTGACATATCCTTCTTCGGGAGTAACGTATCCATCGGGTGGCACCACGTATCCTTCCACGAACGGGTATCCTTCTACCTATGACTACCGCAGTTCTCAATTAGGAAATATGCTCCACGCTTTGCAGACGCTTATTCAGTCAATCGGGGAGCTGGCGCGTTAGCGTGGGGTGAGAGAAGTTTCCATCCGATATAAATAGAAGCCACTATGTAAGAGCCCGTAAGAGGCGAAATTACGGTTGGGGTGAGTATAAGCAGGCTGGAGACAAGGATTATGGAGAGCGGGGAAAAAATTAAAAGCAGGAGCGGGAATATCCACATTGTGTACCAAGGCAGAAACCAAGGAGTTCCAAAAATAAAAATCCCGAGAAAAGGAAAGGAATAAGCAAGGAGAGAATTATCTTTTTTTAAGTACCAGCACATCAGGAATATTCCCACGAGCAGACCCAGCAAGCGGATCGCAGAAGTGTCGAAGTTCAACGTGGTAGCAATTGCCATGGTGGGGAACAGCGAAAAAGGGATCGAGCCTAGTTCCAGTAAAGCATTTCTCATTCCGCCTCCGAGCACCGTTTCAAATCCCCCAAAAGGAGCGTAGAGGAGGATGCCCATTCCTAACGCGAGCAATACTATTCCTCCAAGCCTCACTGCTTTTTCCCGCAAAGAAAATGTTGATTTCCATAATAAGTAAAAGAGAGGAATTGGTAGGAGAAAAAGAGAGGTGTATTTCGCGAATCCTCCGACAAGCAATACTCCGGCACTTGCGCCATATTTCTTTTCCTTGAAGAAAAGATAGCTTACAAGAATCGAGAGCAGGATCAGGGCGTCGCTATGCGCGTCGGTGATCAGGGTTTGGAGTATGAAGGGATTCCAGGCGAGAAGGAGGAGCAGAATATTTTGCATTTGGGGGGAGAGACGATGGATGTGCATGATGCGGCGCAATACAATTCCGATGCACAAGAATATCGCCAGCATGACGAGTTTTATGAAAAATAGGGAACCGGCAAAAGACTTGCCGACATATATTGCTCCGGCCACGAGGTATACCCATAGCGGGCCGTATATCATGGGGGAATCTTTGAAATCCAAAAACGGAGCAAGCCAAGGATCACCACTGAGCATATTGGGAGTGGTGAGATAAGGATTCAGGTTGCTCATAACCCATCCTTTGGTAAGCAGCATGCTCCAATAGATATCTTGGATGGTGGGATTGGAGAGTGCCGCAATGCCCGCAAAAAGAAGGCCGAATAGCATTATCCAGAGCAAAAAAGTTTTAGGAGGCAACTCTTTTGTTTTCTGTATCACTATCCAGAGCCAGAGCGTTAAGGCGGAGAAGAGCGAAGGGAAAAAGTAATTAGTAAGGTAGCCGTTCCATTCGCCGCCGCTGGCTTCGAAGCGCAGCGGATTTAATAGAAGTCCTTTGGCTGCAAATCCTACTGCAAAACATATTCCTGTGCCGAGGAGCCATCCCAAGCCTTTGCGAGAAGCGGGAAAGAGATCGGCTTTTAGTTGTGCTTTTATTATCTTCATGCATTTAGCTGCAGCTTACTTTCCAATTTTTTTCGGAAGCGCAACCGCCAAGGAGCGACAATGCCTTCCATCATGATCTCGCCGCTCATTTTAGAGACTCCGTTTTGCCGTTCTCTAAATATTATCGGAATCTCGACAATTCTCGCGCCCCGCGCATGCGCAAGCCACTTCGCTTCTATTTGAAACGCATATCCTTCATGCGAAAATCCATTCGTTACAATTTGCTCGAGTATATTGCGACGATAGGCGACAAACCCCGTGGTGAGGTCGTGTATAGGAAGGCCAGTGATGGTTCTCGCGTATATATTCGCATATTTGCTCAACATCCGTCTTTTCCAATTCCAGTTTTCTGTGCGGCCGTGTGCGGCATATCGTGATCCAATTACCACGTCATTGCCCCTGTTTATTTCTTCCAGGAATGAGGTAATTGCTTCGGGATCGTGTGAGAAATCTGCGTCCATTGTAATCACGCATTGTACGGTGGGGTCCTGTAAAAGGGTTTGAAATGCGGCAAGATAGGCAGAGGCCAGGCCTATTTTGGAGGGGCGGGAGAGCAGAATGATCCCTTGATATTGCGCCTGTAGATTTTTTATTTCTTCCCCCGTCCCATCCGGAGAATTATCGTCAACGATCAAAATGGTTAAGGAAGGGTAGAGCTTCTTAATCAATGGAAGTAGGATGCCTACACTTTCCCTTTCGTTGTATGTTGGGATGGCGAGGACGCTTTTTCCCCCCTTGGGCATTGTTGCAGTATAGCAGGTTTGGGGATATTTACTGGCAGGAACATGGTATAGTTTTTACACTATGAACCATTTTTATTTAGGGAGGATTGCGGTAACCGCGTTCGTCGTCGCAGGGGCATTTTTTCTTATCTTGCCTTCGAGTATATTTGCACAAACTGCAGGATTGCCTTCGGATATAGGGGCTTTGCAAATCCTCCTTCAGAGTCTTCAAAGGCAAGTGCAGGAACTTAATCAGCGGCTTCTTAAAACTCAGCCTCAAGGAGGAGCTGCATTTTGTCATGTTTGGGGAAAAAACTTTGGGATCGAAAGTTCGAATGTTGGAGCAGATACAAAGGCCTTAGTAAGAGCACTTATCGCGGAAAAGATTTTTGCTTCAAGCACTATTCTTACTCCTGGGACGGAAGAGTATATATACACTGAAACCGTTGCGGCGGGGGTGACCTCCTTTCAGGAAAAGTATGCCTCGGAGATTCTTGCTCCCGCAGGGTTGGGAAGGGGAACGGGATATGTGGGAGCAAAGACGCGTGCAAAGTTGCATCAGTTATATGGTTGCGCGAATCAGCCGGGGAGTCAGGCGACCAGCTCCCTGTCTTCTTCCCCGGGAACTTCAAGCTCCTCTCGAGTTTCGTCGCAGAGTCCGTTCCCGGGAGTGCTTTATCCTGCCGCGCCACCTGCGCCACCAGAATCTCCCGGAGTGCTTTATCTAGGGACTTCCCAAGATACTTCCACATCCTCCGGAAATTCTCTGGGTTCGGGAGGCGTAGCTCCTGCCCTTGCGCGAGACCTTTTGGCTAAAAAGGCGGTGAACGAAACATTTCCTGCTCCAATAGGGACTCCCAA
>Ga0194128_10001703_pt1 | contig 37839 bp, 38 predicted proteins | sample TA2KigCa65mmetaG_FD_148650 | JGI IMG/M metagenome (GOLD analysis project Ga0194128, IMG submission 148650) | Freshwater microbial communities from Lake Tanganyika, Tanzania - TA2015037 Kigoma Deep Cast 65m | ecosystem: Environmental > Aquatic > Freshwater > Lake | place: Tanzania: Lake...
AGCGCGAGGGCGAGTTGTTACCCTTGCGCTCACAGGTACTAAATGGTGGGTTGCCCGAGTGGCCAATGGGAGCGGACTGTAAATCCGCCGGCTATGCCTTCAGTGGTTCAAATCCACTACCCACCACAAGTGCTCTTAGCTCAAAGCCCATTTCACAGTGATGGAGATAGAGACTTCTTCCTCACCAAGATCAATTACCGGAGTTGAGGCATCTTCTGCCTTAGCGACTCCAAGCATTGGGAAGGAATAAGAAGGCGTAGAGTTCTCTTGCAATGAAATTACTCTGCCTAGAGAGGCTCCAAGGAGTTTGGCGTAAGAAGAGGCTCTAGATTTAGCATCAGCAACAGCGGCAGCTCTTGCCTCCTGCATCGCTGCAGATCCCTTAGAAATAAATGGCACGATTCCATTTATCGTAACACTTTCATTTCCAGCGTTCACCACTGATTCAATTACTTTCCCAGCGCTCTCTGCTTTGCGAATCACTACGGTAAAAGATTGAGTGGCGCGATATCCAATAATTACTGAGCCCTTATCTTGGGTGTAATTATATTCTGGATAGACAGATAGGTTTGAGCTCTTAATATCTTTGGTGGCGATTCCCTCTGACTTTAGCGCAGACCTAACACCAGCTGCAGCCTTTGATGCACTCGATAGGGCGGTAGCGCTCTTATCGCTAAGCGAGGTGACGCCTAAATAAAACCGGACTGCATCAGGAACAACGCTGACTGTTCCTACTCCAGTAACTGTTACGTGGGGATCTGATTCAGCGCCTTGGGCTGGATAGACCCAGAGCGTGCTTAGAGCAAATAGAGCGATAATGGCTGTGGTAATTCGATTCACTTTTCTCATAAGCCTAAGATACCTGCTATGGCCACGATTATTTCTCAATGCTCGCTTAGCGTATTACGCCAAAGCGCTGAGAAATTAAAGGCAGGGGACCTAATAGCCTTTCCAACAGAGACGGTCTATGGCATCGGAGCAGATGCGCAAAACATGAAAGCAGTGGCCAGGATGTATGAAGTCAAGAATCGACCCGCAAATCACCCAGTAATTGTGCATATCGCAGGGCTAAACGATGTCGACTACTGGGCAAAAGATGTTCCAGAGTATGCAATAAATCTTATGAGGGATTTCTGGCCAGGCCCTATGACGCTACTTCTGAAGAGGCGAGGAGTTGCTGGTGATTACCTAACTGGAGGTCAAGAGATTGTGGGCTTAAGAATTCCCGCAAATAGCCTGGCTCTGGGGCTATTGAGTCAATTTAAAGCAATAGGTGGAAAGGGAATTGTCGCCCCAAGCGCCAATCGTTATGGCGCAGTTTCACCAACTACTGCTCAGGCCGTCGGCGAGGAGTTAAGTGACTATCTATTGCCAGGTGACCAGATTCTTGATGGGGGAATTTGTCTAGTGGGAGTTGAATCGACAATCATTGATTGCAGTGGCGATAACCCAACAATTCTTCGCCCTGGAGCCGTTAGCTCTGAGATGATCGAGAAGAGCACCGGAATAATCCTTGATTCGGTTGGCGAAACAAGAATTCGTGTTTCAGGTTCAGATAAGCAGCATTACGCACCAAAGGCAAAAGTGCTAATTGATGGTCAATGCCAAGAAGGTGAGGGTCTGATTGCAATGAGCGATGTGGCTACTCCGCAAGGTGCCATTCGCTTGGCAGAGCCAAATAGCATTGAAGAGTATGCCAGGGTGTTGTATGCCGCGCTCCGCAAAGCAGATAATCAGGGATTAAGAACTATAAGAGTAATTCCACCAAGTGGCTCAGGTCTTGCAGTTGCAATCCGTGATCGTATTAGTCGTGCAGCAGCAATTTAATTCTTGATATAACAAAGAGAGTCTTAACGCCTGATGCTATATTTTAGAAATTCTTGACCGTTGGGCCTTATTGCTCTGGCTAACTCCAGGCAATCTCCTCGTTTATTAAACGCTCTCCGCTTGATTTCAATTGCTGGGGTTCCTGCCGATACAGATAACTTCCTAGAGATGTCTTCTTCAATAAGTAACGATGAAATTTCCTCATCCGCGCTCTCCACCACCTGCCCATAATTATCTGAGAGCAGTTTGTATAAAGAGCCGGAGAGCCGCTCTTTATCAAGGCCAGGAGCAAACCTTGCCTTTACGTATGAGACTTCCCAAGAGAGGGCTACTTTTTTATTCGCTCTGACTCTTTCGATGCGGTATGAGGGCTCATCAATCTTTGCCCACGATGAATCGGTTAATTCAGGATTTTCAATCAGCCTAACATCTATCACTGAGGTTTCATATTCAATTTCTCTTAAGGCGAGTTCTTCGCTAAATGATCTAAGGCGATGGTGGTGAGTATCTCGATGAGGCGCTACAAATGTCCCAGAGCCTTGTCTACGATAGACAAGACCGGCGTGCTCCAAGATCTCTAAAGCATTTCGAATAGTTACTCGGGAAACGCCAAAGTGTTCGGCCATCTGTCTTTCAGTAGGGATGACTTCATGGATTGCAAGCTCGGATAGGTCAGCGCGAATCAACTCTGAGATACGAACAGGCTTGAGTGACTCCTCCTTGGCCAAAGCCCCCACCCCCTTCTTCTCCCCTTCTCAACGGGGTGATACCGATTCCATAACAATTGCCCGAAAAACCTGCCAGACACTAGCATTTTGATGAGAATTGGACTAGACCAGCCTACTACGACCTGTTGGAATTGCCAGCAGGTAGCACCAAACCGGGAGGTCTCTCATGCGCATAACGCGCAAAAAGATTATCGCCATTATTTCTTCGATGACACTTATCAGCTCGCTCTTTCTTGGCGCGAGCATGGCAAGTGCTTCACCGAAAGATAGCGGCACAGTTACTGTCTGGATTCAAGGAGATGCCAAATCTTGGCCAGCAGCACTTGATCGTGCAAATAAGATGTTTAATTCAAAGTATCCAAATGTCAAGGTTGACATTCAATATCAGACTTGGGGAGATTCTCTAAAGAAACTCGATGCAGCCCTAGTTGCCGGGAATACACCAGACGTATTTGAGTTTGGTAATACCCAGGTTCTGAAATACTCAGCAGCCGGTGCCCTTAAGGATCTAAGTAGCTCAAAGAGTCAATTTGCCTACAGCACTAACTGGCTCAAAGGCCTAGAGGAGGCTGGAAGCTATAACGGCAAGCTCTTTGCAGTTCCTTACTATGCTGGGTCGCGAGCAGTCATGTATCGCACTGATTTATTTACTTCACTAAAGATCAAGGTTCCAAGAACTTATGAGCAATTTACAGCAGCCGCAGATAAGTTAATGGCGGCAAATTCTTCCAACTCAAAGTTCTCTGCTGTTTATATGCCAGGTAAGTATTGGTATGCAGCAATTGGCTTTGTTTATGACTCCAAGGGGGCAATTGCAGTTGAGGAAGCTGGAAAGTGGAAAGGTTCACTGGATTCAGCAGCCTCTGTTGAAGGGCTAACTCGCTGGAAAAACATTGTTGATAAATACTCTAAAGCCGATAAGTCTGGCGATGAGGGTGGTCAATGGGAGGTCTTCGCAGGTGGAAACGTTGCGATGAGCTACTCAAATGGCTGGGAAACATGCTGCATTGCTCCTCAAAAGGGCGCCTTCTTCCCGATGCCTTCAATTCGCGCTGGTGAATACATGCCAGCATTCCTCGGTGGATCTAATCTTGGAGTTCCTGCTAAGGCAAAGAATCCAGAGTGGGGTATTTACTGGATTAAGTCATTCACCTCTGGCCAAGCAATGCGTGAAATCGTCAAGGTGGGCAATCTTCCCAACAACACCAGCATGTTGACCCTAGTTAAGGGAGGCAATGCTCAAGTTGCAAAAGGTGCTACCTCGACATGGTTCGTTCCTGCAGCACAGAAGTGGGTAAATGTGGAGAACGCAAACGTTCTTCAAACCATGCTCTCTGATATCGCAACAGGAAAGAAGACAGTTGCGCAAGCAGCCAAAGATGCATCTGCGGAGATCACAAAACTGCTGAACTAGAAGCAAGAAAACTCCTAACGAGGTAAAGGAGAGTGGTAGCGTCGAGGGCGCACCACTCTCCACTCGTTTATTGGGAAGCAGGTTTGAGATCTGATGACTAGCGCAACAAAATTAAGGATAGAGCCAAAGAGTAATTTCTGGCCCTATCTCTTAATTGCTCCTGCGTTAACCGTAATTCTACTGATCTTAGGCTTTCCCGTATTTCGACTGATAACGCTAAGTTTTCAGCAATTTGGCTTGGCAGAGATTGTCTCGGGCATCCCGACTTGGATTGGCTTTGAAAACTACCTAGCGCTACTCAAAGATCCGGAATTCTGGATAGTTCTACGTAGAACATTCATCTTTACATTTGCTATGGTGGCAGCTTCGATAGTGATTGGTGCTTGGCTAGCACACTTAATGGCGAGGATGAATTCCATACTTCGATGGCTGTTGAACACCACCTTGATTCTCGTTTGGGCGATTCCTGCACTGGTTGGTATCTCAATTTGGAAGTGGATGTTCTCCTTTGAATTTAGCATTATCACCTCAACCATCAATCGCCTAGGTTTTGACTTTGCTCAACGCAATTGGTTTACCAATACTTTTTCAGGCTTTTCCATCATCGGCGGAGTTGTGGTCTGGGGCGCAGTCCCATTCATAACAATCAGCATCTATGCTGCATTAACTCAAGTTCCTAAGGAGCTATTGGAAGCAGCTGCCATTGACGGCGCTAACTCCAGACAGATATTTAGGTCTGTAATCCTTCCAATACTGCTTCCTATTTATGTGATTTTGATTAGCCTTTCAATCATCTGGGACTTCCAAGTCTTTACCCAAATCTGGGTACTACTTGATAATCGACCAGCTTCTGAGTATTACACAATGGCGATCTATGCCTTTGAAAAGTCTTTCGGTTTAAGTGAGTATGGAATGGGGGCAGCCATTGCTCTCTTAATGATTATCTCGTTATTGGGTGTTACTTGGTTCTACATAAAGAAGATGGTCCAAATTGGAGATAGTAATGCATAAGAAGAGTTCGATCTATGCAAATATCTCTGGAGTATTCGCCATTGTCTTTATGGGCTTTCCAGTTTACTGGATGGTCACTACCTCTTTTAAGAACCGCCAGGATGTCCTCTCAACCGAGCCGACGATTCTGCCCAGATCTTTTACCATTGAAAATTATCAGAACGCTTTCTCAAGAGAGGGTTTTTATGCCAGTCTTCGCAATAGTTTGATTGTGGTCCTAATAACCGTTGCTATTTCACTATTTATAGCAACGTTTGCAAGCGTGGCCATAGCTAGAACTAAATTTACCGGTAAGCGAAGCTTTATCTCATCTCTTCTTATCGTGCAGATGCTCCCACTTTCTGCGCTGATAATTCCCCTATTCCTCTTGTTAACGCGCCTTCAATTGACAAATACCATAGGAGGTCTAGCGCTTACCTATGTGGCATTTATCTTGCCTTTCACTATTTGGACTCTAAGAGGTTTCCTAGCCAACATCCCCATAGATATTGAGGAAGCTGCCCTAGTCGATGGTTGCACAAGAGTTCAGGCATACCGTCATGTTCTCTTGCCATTAATGGCTCCAGGATTAGTTGCCACTGCAATATTTGCATTCATTCAAGCCTGGAATGAATTCTTGCTGGCCTACATCATTATGCAAAGCCAAGAGAATTTAACGCTACCAGTTTGGCTTGCTGGTTTTACCACTAGAACTGGAACCGATTGGGGCCCTCTAATGGCGGCATCTACAGTGACGGCTATCCCAGTTGTAATATTCTTCTCCCTGATTCAGAAACGAATAGCCACAGGCGTGACAGCAGGAGCTGTTAAGGGATGAAGTTCAGTGATACTGAAAAGGCAATATTGGCCCATTTCTCTCCTGGGTTTGGCGGTACCGAGATACCTGAATGGATATATAAGTATCTAGAAAATGGGTTAGGGGGAATTACCCTCTTTAGCTCTAACTGCCCATCCCTGGATGTAGCACGTGAGCTAATTCTTAAGATCAGAGCCATCTCCCCAAGAATTATTATTTCCCTAGACGAGGAAGGTGGCGATGTAACTCGCCTCTTTGTTCCTGAAGGAAGCCCCTTCCCAACTCCTGCACTTTTGGGACGTTGCAATGATTTGGGATTAACGGAGAATTCTTTTAGGGAATTAGGAAAAGTGCTGAATTCTATTGGAGTCAACTTGAACTTAGCCCCTGTTGCTGACGTTTCAACTCATAGTGATAGCCCAATAGTGGGGGTAAGGTCTTTTGGTGGCGATGCAGATTTGGTAGCCGTCCACGTAGCAAGTGCAATAAAGGGATTGCGTGGCGCAGGAATTGCTTCATGCATCAAGCATTTTCCCGGGCACGGTGGGGTATTAGAAGATAGCCATAATGACTTAGCGCAACTCAATGGAGATATTAGTGAACTAACCGAGACCCACCTCAAGCCATTTATTTCAGCAATAGGCGATGATGTAGAGGCGATAATGATGGGACACATATTGCTTTCATCCCTTGACCCCGCCTCTCCCGCTTCTTGCTCTAATGTGATTACTAGGGATTTATTACGTAGAAAACTGGGTTTTACTGGGCTAGTTGTGACAGATGCTCTAGATATGGGAGCACTCGGTGGTCCAAAGAGAATTAGCACCTCAGCCCTTCGAGCAATTTCTGCTGGCGCAGATTTGCTCTGTTTCTCTGGGCTCTATGATCAATCTAGCTTTGTGGAAGATAGTTTGATGACAATAAGCGAGGCAGTGGACGCACAAGAGATTAGTCGTCAGTCAATAGAGGAGAACGCGAAGAGAATTTGGAGTTGGAGCCCGCCAAAAGCCAAAGATTTGTCTCCCGTGTTTCTGCCAGAGGCTTCAAGATTTCGATCTGGAGTTCATTGCCAAGGTGAACTCTTTATCTCAACTGATCGGGTGTTTCTAATTGAGTTATCTGCAGACCCAACTATTGCTGCCGGATTTGTCGGTTGGGGATTGCGAAGACCTCTTGTTAGAGCAGGCAAGAAAGTGAAACTAGAGTCAAGCGATATCGATCTATCAATACTCACTCAAGGTTCTCTGGTGGTGGCCTTCAGGGATGCATTTAGAGATAACAAGATACTTGGTGCGCTAGATAGAATCAATCGCGGTAGGCCAGATGCAATATTTGTTGACATGGGTTGGCCAACCTGGGATTTCAATCCTAAAAATATTATTCGAACATTTGGCTCAAGTGCCCTGGCCTCCGAGATAGCGATAGCTTGTATGACCGAAAGCCCTATCGGCTCAAAGAGATAAGTTCAGAATAGCTCTCTATAGCACCATCAATTATCGCTTTAGGAGTAACTTCTTTGGTTTCACCAAGAGACCAATCTGGTGGATTTTCCTTTCCGCCTAGCGTCCAGGCTAGGGCGAACCTACCGATTTTGCCCAACCTATTAGAATATGAATGTGCTAGAAAAATCGGATCGCCCTTGGGGCCGCTATGAGGTCTTGCAAGAGAGCCCATCTCATAAAGTTAAGTGCATCTGGGTTAAGCCTGGAAAGAGGCTTTCATACCAGCGCCATCAGAAGCGTTCTGAGCATTGGTTTATTGTTTCAGGACAGGCGCAGGTGACCATTAACGGTGTAGTTTCATCACTTGAAGTGGGCGATAGTCTCGATATTCCCGCAGGAAGCTTGCATCGCATTGCAAGTATTGGAAATAGCGATGTGATCTTCATTGAGGTTCAAGCCGGCACCTATTTTGGAGAAGATGACATCGAACGTGTTGAAGATGACTTTGGACGTTGAGAACTAAGTGAACGTTAAAGATTTTAAGATGTTTTCAGAGATTTCTGAGAGCCCTGAGGTTTTCTCAAGGCTGATCGATTCTGAGAAGCAATTTGAAAGGGCAGCAGAGGAAATAGAATCAAAGACTATAGCTAATGTAATTATCTTAGCTCGAGGAACCTCTGCTAACGCAGGCCACTATTTGAAGTTTCTCATTGAAGTCAAATTGGGACTGCCAGTGGGACTTGCTTCACCTTCATCTGTTTCAATCTATGGCGCCAAACCTAATTTCAAAGACACCTTAGTTATTGCCTTAAGTCAGAGCGGAAGATCACCGGATCTCCTCTCCTTTGCAAGCGCCTCTAGAGAGGGCGGAGCGCTACTAATCACCATGACGAATGTCTCAGATTCTCCCCTGGCAAGAGCCGGTGATATTCATATAGATCTATCTGCAGGGCCTGAAGTTGCCGTTGCTGCCACAAAGAGTTATTCAGCTGAACTCCTGGCATCACTACTCCTGATTGATGCCTGGATGGGAAAGAGGGGGAAGAATCGCTCACACCTAGGTGATGCTTCTAGAAAGTGTCTTTCGAGCTTGAGTGATGTAGATAGTTTTGCTAGCACGCTAGATGCCAAGAGGGAAATTGTGGTGATTGGCAGGGGATATGCATATGCCAATGCCAAAGAGCTGGCACTTAAGATCCAAGAGACTAGCTATATTCCGGTACAAGGGATGTCTAGCGCTGATTATCAACATGGCCCGATTGCAACCCTTAGCAAAGATTGCCAAGTAATAGTGCTTTCGCCCTCAGGGATGCCAAAAGGGGCGCTGGAGGATTCAATTATTCGTATTCGCCAGAGTCAACCAGAGATTATCTGGCTAGGGAGCAGTCAACTTGCAATAGAAGATGAGAGAACAATTCTCGGCTCTAGCCTAGATAGCGAGGAAGAGTCAACGATAATTGATGCCGCTCTGATTCAATACTTAACTCTTGGTTTTGCCGTAAAAAATGGCTTCAATCCAGATTCTCCAACAGGGCTTAGTAAAGTAACGCTTACCAAGTAACCTCACCAGTTCAATAAGCCAATAATCTCCTCATCATCAATCTTGGCTGGATCAACGAATCGAGCCTGCGAATACCAGTGATTCTGCTCGATTGTGTATGACTGAAGCCTTCGCAGACTCTCTAGGACCTCTTCACGCTTGACCCCAAGATCTTCTAGGCGATGCCTGGTTCTTGCTAGAGATATCGTTTCTTTGGCTCGTTGAAAGTCATTACCTTGAAGATAAGACATGATTAAAACCCCCATACTTACTAACTCTCCATGAAGGATGGTCCTACCGGTTACTTCCTCAAAAGTGTAAGCAAAGAAGTGCTCGGATCCCTCCTCAAATCTGGCATGCCCCAGATTCGCGATTCACTCTGGTACTTCCTTATACAGGTTTAGGAATTCCTTTAGCTACATGGCTCTTGAAGGCATACCTGGATTCGCTCCCTAAAGAACTTTTTGAGGCTGCGCGCGTAGATGGTAGTAGCGACTTCGGCATGTACAAGATTATTGCTCTGCCACTGCTCAAGCCCGGAATAGCCACCGTCGCGATCTTCACTGCGCTGGGATCATGGAATGAGTTTCTTCTCGCCAACATTTACGTTCAAACAGATGATTACAAGACGATTCCCGCAGGACTGCTCGCCTTTTCAACCAAATATGTTACGGATTATCAATTGCTATTTGCCGCACTCACGGTAATAACCATCCCCATGATCATCGTCTACATCGTGTTTAACAAGCAAGTTGTAGCCGGCTTGACTGAAGGATCACTAAAGTAGGTCCATGTTCTCACTCGCTGGAAAGGTCGCTCTTGTTACAGGAGCGGGGTCGATCAATGGATCAATCGACAAGAGGGAATCGTGAGGGCACAAGGTCGCTATTTAGATAATCTGATAAAAAAATTGGATGAGCTTAGGGAGAATGATGATTCGATCGAGCGCGCAGCTAGTGCGATGGCTGATTCCTTGGAGAATGATGGTCTAATCCACATCTTTGGCACTGGCCACTCACACATGTTGGCTGAAGAGATGTTTTATCGAGCCGGCGGCCTCGGCGCGGTCAATCCAATTTTGGATGAGGATTTGATGCTTCACAAAAATGCAAGTCGAAGCACGGAATTAGAGCGAGATGCAGAACTGGCTCCGACGATTCTCGGTAAACATCGCCTCTCAAAAGGGGACGTCTTTATTATTGCATCTAATTCTGGTGGCAATGCGTTGATTGAAGAAATCGCAAAGAGAGTAAAAGAACTGGGCCTGGTGGTGATCGCCATAACAAGTATTCAACATGCTACATCTTCAGTAGCGCGCGCCAAAGGAAGAAAGCTACATGAACTCGCAGATATCGTCATTGATAATCTGGGCGAAGTGGGTGATGCTTCGATTGTCTTCGATGAGATCCCTGAAAAAGTGGCTCCCACATCAACCGCAATGGGCGCAGCCATCGTGAATGCAATTACTGCTAGATCGGTTGAGATACTTATTGCGCGGGGGGTCAAGCCGCAGATCTTTAGCAGTAGTAATACGGTTGAGGGTGATATTCGAAATAATGAACTTATTGGCCGCCTTAAGAGTCGAATTCCTATACTGTGATTGACCAGAAAAGACCAAAGACAAGGTCTGCACTTGTTTCGGGCGCTGGCGCTCCAGGAGGAATCGGAATAGCAATCGCTAAGACGCTCAAAGAGTTGGGCGCTGAAGTCTTTATAACTTCAACTACCGAGCGAATCCATGATCGAGCAAGTGAGATTGGAGTCACCGGGCTAGTTGCTGACTTAACAAGTGAGAGTGATTGTGCTCGAGTGATTGAGGCGGTGGGAACTTTGGATATCTTGGTAAATAACGCTGGAATGGCGAGCGTAAATAGCCCACTTGGAGCCGATGAGGCTAGTGATCTTACGAATGTTACTAGTGAAGCCTGGCAGCGAGGCATGCAACGAAACGTTGATACCGCTTTCAATCTCACCAAAGCAGCTCTGCCACTGTTGCGAAAATCAAAGAGTGGTCGCATCATTATGGTCTCTAGCGTTACTGGTGGACTGATGGCGATGGCTGACCAACCGGTTTATGCCGCTGCAAAAGCAGCGATGATCGGATTGATGCGCTCGATAGCTTTAGATGAAGCGAAGTACGGAGTTACTTGTAATGCAGTATTGCCAGGATGGATCGAGACCGATACCCAGGGCGCTCATGAGAAATTGCAAGGCTTAAAGACTCCACTAGGGAGAAGTGGAAAACCAGAAGAGATAGCTGGATTGGTGGGATGGTTAGCATCAACAAGCTCTGGCTACATGACGGGCCAAGCTCTAGTTGTTGACGGTGGAAATTCGATTAGGGAAGAGCGAGCCTGATGAAGATTAGACCGGCGCGAAGCGATGAGGCGTCAATCATCCTGCAGTTAATCAAAGACCTAGCCCAATACGAGAAAGCCCCGGATGAAGTCGAAGCGAGCGAGAAAGAGATTATCGAAACAATCTTCGCCGAGAATCCAAAAGTGTTCTGTGATTTCGTAGAAGTAGATGGCGACATTGCCGGAATGGCGATCTGGTTCTTGAATTACTCAACCTGGCAGGCGAAACATGGAATCTATCTGGAAGATCTTTATATCAAGCCAGAGTTTCGCGGCAAGGGATATGGCAAGGCACTTCTTAAACACTTAGCTCAAGTCTGTAATGAGAAAGGCTACGGTCGCTTGCAATGGTGGGTCCTTGACTGGAATTCACCGGCAATCGAGTTTTATAGAAGCCTTGGAGCCCAAGCCATGGATGAATGGACCGTCTATCGAACTTCTGGTCAGGCCCTTAAGGAGCTAGGAAACTAGCTCGCCTTCAAAGAAGACCTCATTAAGGTTCCACTTTTCATCAAAGGTTAAGAAGTTCGCTCTCTTTCCCACAGCGATATCTCCAACCGTGTTTTGTCCCAGTAATCTAGCCGGATTTGTGGAAAAGAGGCTAACTGCTTGGATCAAATCTAACTCAAGACTGTCCATAGCATTCTTAAAGGCCTTATCCATAGTGAGCATGCTTCCAGCAAGCGCGCCATTGCTTGTCAAACGAGCAACGCCACCTGAAACGCTTACTGGAAGCTCGCCTAGTTGGTAGCTGCCATCAGGGTTTCCGGCAAATGGAGCCGCATCGGTAACTGCAATGATTCGATTTGGGGCGCGCCTGATCACCTCCTTCATCACTGAGTAAGGAACATGGATCCCATCGATGATCAACTCCAAGAAGAGGGAGCTTTGATTGAGGCTATAACCAGCAAGACAGCCTTGGTCATCCAAATCTTTTCTCATGGCATTATAGAAATGGGTGACGCTACTTGCGCCATTTGCTACTGCTTGCTTGACAACTCCTGATGTTGCTGCGCTATGCCCAATAGACATTCTTACGCTATTGCTGGCAAGGTATGAAATAGCTTCAAGTGCACCATCAACCTCTGGGGCTATGGTCATGTAGCAGACCTTGCCGCTGGCGACATATTCCTCTAAATCATCCAGATTAGGAGGTAGTAAATACTCTTTCTTATGCGCTCCAGAGTGAATGTGGGAGAGATATGGCCCTTCAAGATGTATGCCAATCAAATTCCTTCCAAGTTCTAATCTAGAAATCTTTTCCTTTATTGAAGCAACGGGCTCTGAGATGAAACTTGCAAGCAGAGTCGTACTTCCATGCCTTAGGTGAAACTCGGCCCCTCTAGGATCTGTAGATAAGTCATGCCCTCCCCCGCCATGACAGTGAACATCAACAAAGCCTGGAATTACTACGCCGCTTAGTTGCTTTGCTCCAGCTAATTCTCCTTTCTTTATCTCAGCAATTACCCCGCTCTCAACCCTTAGCGTCACCCCCTCTAGTAGCGCCTGGGATGTAGCAAGCTGAGAGGCAAAGAACTTCATGGGGCCCATAATGGCAGTTTTTCAGCCTTGTCCACCAAAGTGTTATCAATCCGAGACCGAAAAGGCTTCTGTCATGCCACCCAGGCCGATACGGTGGACCTCCTCCCTCGCCCTCGAGAGGAAAAAAAATAGGAGAAAAAATGTCTTTGAAGAAAACACTTATTGCAGCGGCAGTGGCGCTGACCTCTTCTGCGCTAGTTATTTCTGGAACAACTTCAGCAAGTGCTGCAAAGGTTCCTTCAGCAAAAGCAAAAGCTGGGGATGAGTGCGGCCGTGCTGGAATGGTCGCCAAAGCCCGTGGAGCAGAAGGCTTAGACCTTCGTTGCATCACCATGGCCTATGGGACAGCTTCAGGCCAACTTCGTTGGGGTTACCCCGACCTTAAGCCACTTAAGAACCTTGATTGGGTAGTTCCTGCTAACCCAGGCGGATACTCACAGACCTCAACTGCGATTAGCGAATCGCTGAAGAAGGAAGGACTTCTTACCACCTACAGCTCAACATTTAAGCCCGGAGCCGGTGGAACAACAGGGCTGGCATTCTTCCAGGAAATAAAAGCTAAGCCTGAATCAGTTCTGATTACCGGACTTGCCATGGCAGGAGGAATTCCTTCAAACAAGTCGCCGCTTAAATTACAAGCCTCGACTCCAGTTGCCAAGGTGATGCGCGAGTATCAAGCTCTGGCGGTCCCAGTAACTTCCAAATACAAGACGCTCTCAGCATTCCTTGCTGACTGGAAAGCAAACCCAAAACTTGCTATCTCTGGTGGATCACTAGGTTCAACCGATCATCAATTCATCGGTCTACTTGCAAAAGCTGCCGGCATTGACCCCAAGGCGATGAACTTTGTGGTCCACTCTGGTGGACCTGAAGTTCTTGTCTCCATTCTCTCCGGAGCCACTATTGCTGGAACCTCTGGCTCTGCTGAATTCCAGGCACAACTGGTAGCAGGAAAGATCAGAGTGCTTGCAGTCTCATCAGCCAAGCGTCTGCCAGGTTATAACGCTAGGACCTTGAAGGAACAGGGCGTTGATCTGGTCTATGGAAACTGGCGCGGAGTCATGGCGACTGCGGATCTATCTGAAGCCGATCGCCTAAACATGGTGAAGGTTTTCGACACCATGCGTGGCACCGATACCTGGAAGGGATATCTAAAGCAATACAACTGGGATGATGAATGGGCCGCAGGTAAGGCTTTTGGATCATTCCTGACCATTCAACTTCCATTAGTAGCAGGGGTTATCAAAGACCTAGGTCTTGGTGGCTAACTCAAGGAAGTGCTGACTTGAACAAAGTCTCACAAGCAGGGAAGGGGGAGCTGGTCTTTGCCGGCGCCCTCTTCCTTGTTTCATTAGTTGTTTTCTGGGACACCAGTGGTTTAGTTCTACCCACAAATAACACGGTAATCAGCCCGCGCACCTTTCCATACGCGGTAGCAACACTTCTGATGTTGGCCTCATTAGGCATTGCCTGGGAAGTATTTCGTGGACGTGCAGCTATCCCTGAAGGGGCAGGCGCTGATAGCACTTTCCAAAGAGCTGACTTTAAGACCATGCTGATTATCCTGATCGGCATTGGATTGCATACTTTCTTACTGGAGAGAACCGGCTACATAATTGCGGCCACAATCTCATTCTGGTCTGTGGCTTATGCTTTTGGCGCCAAGAGGATTGTTAGGGTCGGTCTCATCGCCTTTGTGTTTTCAGCTCTAGTTTTCTTTAGTTTCACGAACCTACTCGATATCCAATTGCCAGAGTGGTTCATCGAGCGGGCCATATCAAAGGTCGGCAGTTGATGTTAGATAACTTCAACTTTCTTCTAGATGGCTTTGCCGCGGCTTTTGTATTTAGCAATCTGATTTATGGCTTCATCGGGACTTTCTTGGGAACACTGGTTGGAGTCTTGCCTGGAATAGGACCGGCGTTGGCAATAGGACTTCTGCTGCCGATAACTTTGACAGTTCAGCCCACCCAAGCCCTCATCATGTTTGCTGCAATCTACTACGGGGCTATGTATGGAGGATCAACAACTTCCATCCTGCTAAATACCCCAGGTGAGAGCGGTTCGGTAATTACTGCAGTTGAAGGAAATAAGATGGCGCGGGCAGGAAGGGCAGCTGCAGCTTTAGCCACCGCAGCCATTGGCTCCTTTGTCGCGGGGACTATCGCAACCTTACTTCTTGCAATGGCAGCGCCAGAGCTGGCAGAGATAGCACTGACTGTGCAGCCGGCGGGATTTCTAGCTTTGATAATAACTGCCTTCGCCACCGTCGGCACACTTCTTGGCTCCTCTCGGATTCGCGGGATACTCTCGCTTGCAGTTGGGCTAACCGTGGGCTTGGTAGGAGCGGACCTGCAATCAGGCTCTCTACGCCTGACCTTTGGAAACAGAGCAGCTATCGATGGGATAGAGACAGTAACGGTGATCGTTGCACTCTTTGCTCTTGGGGAGATTTTTTATCTGGCAAGTAGGTTTAACCATGGGCCTTGGCAGGTCATACCGATCGGTGGTCGAGCGATAATGAGCAAGAGTGACCTTAAGCGCTCTTGGAAGCCATGGCTGCGAGGAACGGCAATTGGTTTTCCTCTAGGGGTTGTGCCGGCTGGAGGGTCTGAGGTTCCCACATTCCTCTCCTACGCAGTAGAGAGAAAACTGGCCAGAGGCAAGAACAGGGAAGAGTTTGGCCATGGCGCAATTGAAGGCGTGGCAGGTCCGGAAGCTGCAAATAACGCCAATGCAGCGGGAGCTCTAGTGCCGCTCCTTGCTCTGGGATTGCCCACATCTGCCACCGCTGCAGTTGTCCTCGTCGCATTCCAAAGTTATTCGATACAACCAGGCCCGCTCTTGTTTATGACTAACCCAGAGCTAGTTTGGGCTCTAATCGCCTCACTATTTATTGGTAATACCCTTTTGCTGATCCTAAACCTACCCTTCATCCGATTCTGGGTTAAGCTGCTTTACATTCCAAGGCCTTACCTATATGCAGGAATAGCAACCTTCGCTCTGCTCGGCGCTTATGCTCTCAATAACTCAATCTTTGATCTTCAGGTCGCCCTAGGGGTAGGAATGATTGGCTATCTCTTTAGGCGATTTGCCGTCCCAATCACACCCATGGTGATTGGAGTGATCCTAGGTCCCTTGGCCGAGCTCTACTACAAACGTGCTCTGCAAATCAGCCAAGGAGATCATGGCGTCTTGCTCGATGGTCCTTTGACTAAGTCACTGTATCTCTTCTTGATTCTATTGATTTTTCTCCCCCCGATATATCGTCGTTTCATAGGAAGAAACAGAGGAAAAACCAAGGCCGACTCTTGATGGGCGATAGATCTCAACGCTGGCTCCGGGCCTTGTTAGTAAATGTTGCGCTGGCCCAGGCCAGCATCTATGTGATGCGACCCATGATTACCTATCGGGCGTTAGAAAATGGCGCATCAGGCTATGAGATCGGTCTCATTGCATCTATATACGCGCTAGTCCCATTATTAGTAGCAGTTCCTATGGGTAGGTGGGTAGGAAGAATTGGCGAGATACCACTTCTACTTGCTGGCTGTCTTTCCTTTATTGCTCTAGGGATCGCATTCGCATTTCTTAATAATGTTATCGCTATAGCAGCAGCCACATCCATCGCCGGAGTGGCTCACCTTTCCAACGTTGCCGCTAGTCAAGCGATGGTAGCCAATAGAAGTCCTATGGAATTACAGGATCAGAACTTTGGATACTTTTCTTTCGCAACATCGCTTGGTCACAGCGTAGGACCAGCCCTTGGTGGGGTAATTGCAGGCGCTGCGGGAGTGCTGCCGCGCTCATCAACCTCGGCTTTTGTATTTGCCTCAATATTGGCGCTCCTTGCGCTAGTTCCCATCTTTCTCTCTAAAGGAGTCAAGCAGATCAAATCTCAACAAGAGCGCGATGCGGCAGGAGCAATGAGAGCCAGAGATGTCCTAAGGCGCCCTGGAATAAAACCAGCTATCTGGACCTCGCTCTCGGTAGCAGCGGCAAATGATGTATTAGTAGTGATTCTGCCTCTAGTGGGAACGGAAAAAGGTATTAGCCCGGTGGTAATAGGCGTGATTCTCTCGATCCGCTCTGCTACTGCCATGATCTCGAGGTTCTTGCTAGGGCGATTAGTCAAGAGCTATGGATCTGCCAGAACGATGAATCACAGCATTTTCTTATCTGCGGTTTTTCTCTTTGCCTCCATCTATGCCAATAGCTCCCTGACCCTTGGTTTATCTATGGCCATAGTTGGATTCTTATTGGGGATCGGTCAACCTCTAACTATGTCCATAGTCTCCAAGAAGACTCCAGCCCAAGAACGAGCCATGGCGATATCGATTCGTCTATTTGGCAATCGCATGGGCCAGTTCTTAGTCCCACTGGCAGCAGGAGCACTGGCTGCGCCATTTGGTGCAAGTTCGGTTTTCATGGGACTCGGAGTTCTAGTGGCCTCTGCCGGGGTGATCTCTGCTGCAACGCTTGATGATGAGACGGCTTAATTTCTAGTTGAGTAACCCCAGGCTAAGGTGGCTGCAATTGCTACCCAAGCTTGATAAGGAATAAGAAGAAATCCCATGAGTATCGATGCTCTAAAGGTGAGATAGAGAACTGGAAGGGTTAGAAGCGCTGTTATCGCCAGCGCGATTGCGGCAAGTGGGAGATTATGGGGAACATAAAACTGATAAGCCCAAGTAAGTGCTGCGCTAACACTTAGCCCGAAGAAAACCAGCCAGGAGATGTTTTCCATTCGAGTCAGATACTTAGATACTCGATATGAAGCAATACCTAGAACTATGAAGTTATAGGGCCAGATGAGTCCAAAGACAAAGTCAGGTGGTTGCCATGGTGGGCGATTTAGCGATGAATACCATCCAGGAGAGGCGGAGACCCAGACCCCAGATCCGATGGCATAGATAAGAACTAGAAGAATTCCAGCACCAGCAAATAGGTATTTGGCCTCCATGAGGCAAGGTTACTAGGGTTAGCCATTGTGAATGAAGACCTTGGCCGATTAGACACTGAGGCAATTGACCCTAGATTCTCCAAGATTGACACCTTATCAACCATAGACCTTCTTACTGTCTTTAATGAAAATGATAAGAGTGTTATAGAAGGGGTGGCCAGAGTATTACCAAGTATTGCTGAAGCGATTACAGTGATTACTAAGCGAATTGAATCAGGAGGGAGGCTTGTTTATGTTGGGGCAGGAACCTCAGGAAGGCTAGGCGTATTGGACGCTGCCGAATGCATTCCAACTTTTTCGCTGGAAGACGGTGTAGTAGTTGCTCTGATTGCAGGAGGAGACACTGCGCTACGAACTGGCATCGAAGGTGCTGAAGATGTTCTTGATGGCGCTCTTGCAGATCTAAAGAAAATGAATTTCTCAAGCAAAGATGCTTTAGTCGGAGTTGCTGCAAGTGGTCGAACCCCTTATGTAATTGGTGCGTTGCAATATGCCAAAAAGCTTGGGGCTGCCGCGATTGCTCTTTCTTGTAATTTAGATGTCGAGAGTTCCAAATTTGCCGATATTGCAATTGAGATAAATACGGGAGCAGAAATATTGGCAGGCTCAACAAGGCTAAAAGCTGGAACGGCTCAAAAGCTAGTCCTCAATATGATTTCCACAGTCTCCATGATTAACCTTGGAAAAACTTATGGAAATCTTATGGTCGATCTTCAGGTCAGCAATGTTAAGCTAAGGGATCGAGCCATTAGAATCATTCAAGCTGCTACTGGCTGCGACGGCAGAAGGGCCCAAGATGCTCTTAGAGAGGCTCGAGATCAGGTGAAAGTAGCAATCGTTATGATCCTGTTAGATATTTCAGCTGATAAAGCCCTCGCCTCGCTAAAGGCTTCAGGCTCGCGAGTCAGAAGTGCGCTTGGTAAGCCTATGAATACTTGACCTTTTGAGGCCAAGGCGATAATTTTCACCAACATATAGTCTTGCTGAAATGATTTTTCATGGAAGGTGGTCATGGCTAAACAGTTATCGCTAGTTGCCCCTAGCCATAATTCAAACCTGCTGGAATTGATTCAGAGCCAACTGGGTTCATTTCACGCCAGCGAGATTGCAATTGCTGAGGTCATATTAAGAGATCCTCAGTTGATTGCTCCCATGAGTATCACTCAACTTGCTGCTCATAGTAAGACTTCAGTTTCATCCGTTGTTCGATTTAGTAAGGCTTTAGGCTTTCGTGGTTTTCCAGAATTCAAAATGGCCCTAGTAAGAGATCTATCATGGAAAAGTGCCAAGCAATTCAACGCCGAGTATCTAGATGGCGGTATTACTCCCAACGATAGCCTGGCTTCAATAATTGAAAAGGTTACCTACACAGATGCAAGGGCTATAGAGTCAACTGCTGAGAAATTAGACATTCAGACCTTTGAAAAAACTGTGGAAGTTTTTGAAAAAGCAGAGACAATAGGACTGTTCGGCCTAGTCTCTAGCGGTTTTGTCGCTATGGACTTTCAATCAAAGCTTAATAGGCTCTCTAAGAGAGCAATATCTTGGACAGACTTCCACTCTGCTATGACCTCTATCGCGGTTTTAGGTAAGGGCGATGTCTTAGTAGCAATTACCCACTCAGGAACCACTGTTGACACAGTTGATGTCATGCGCGAATTTAAGAAGCGTGGGGTAACATTAGTTCTGATTACCAATACCCTTAGAAGTCCCGCCGTATCACTTGCAGATTTTGTATTACATACCGCCGCACGGGAAACCACCTTCCGTAGCGGTGCAACGGCTTCGCGCATTGCGCAGCTAACGGTGGTTGACTGTCTCTGTGTCGCACTGGCGCAGAGAAACTGGAGTGGCACCAAGTCCGCTCTAGATCTTTCAAGAGCTGCTGTTTCAATCCGCTCCAGAAAGAACCACACCCACCGCCCTCAAGGAGGAAATTAAGTGAAAATCTCAAAAACCCGCGGCCTAGTCGCAGCCCTTTTTGCGGCAGTGACCGTGGTTGCACCTGGAGCTTCTATAGCTTCAGCCAACACAGAAATTACATTCTGGAGCTGGCGCACTGAAGATAAAGCGTTCTATGAGAACCAGATGAGGCTTTTCGAAGCAAAGAATCCTGGTATCACAGTTAAGTTCACGCCATATCTAAATACTGAGTACAACGCCATTGTGGCAACTGCCTTAACGGCTGGAAAAGGCCCTGATGTTATTCAAATGCGCCCATACGGCGGAATGGCAAACCTTTCTGACGCTGGAAACTTTATGCCGTTAACGACTGCAGACGTTCCTGCTCTAAAGAAGTTGCCTGTTGGAATTCTTGCAGGTGCTCAAGGATACAAAGATAAGAAGCAATACGGATTGCCATATGCGGTCTCTGCTTTGGGAGTCATGTACAACCCAGATATTCTAGAGAAAGCTGGAGTGCGTGCCTTGCCACAAACATGGGCACAACTTCAAATTGCTTTCGAAAAAGTAAAGAAAGCTGGATTCCTTCCACTGGGTAATGCTGGTGGTAACGGTCCTGCCCTTGAGCAGCTACATGCAACTATTGGCCCAACTTTCTATGGTGGAACAGCATTCTTCAACGATGTTGTCGCAGGAAAGAAAACATTTACTGACAAAGGTTATGTAGCAAGCCTCAAGGCAGTTGCAGACCTTGCTAAGTGGATGCCGGCTAATTACCAAGGTATCGACTACAACACAGCGCGTGGCCTCTTTGCAAACGAGAAGGCAGCCTTCTATATTGGAGGAAACTATGAGATTGGTTATTTCCGCTCCCTAAATCCCTCAATCACGGTTGGTTGGTTCCCAGCTCCTAAGGCCACCGCCGGAGCCAAGCGTTATGTAGGAACCTGGGCTGATGGCGCTTATGCCATTAACTCAAAAACCACACAGAAAGTAGCAGCTTTGAAGCTCATCAACTTCCTTGGGACCAAAGAATTTGGTCAGGCACTCGTTGATGAGATCGCCTTTATCCCAACTGCGCCGTATGTGAAGATAAATGATCCAGCTGTTAAAGAAATCAATCGTTGGAGAACAACTCTAGGAACACCCTTCCTCAATGTCGTTGGATTCCGCTTTGAGAGTCCGACTAGCTCTTCAATTCTTCAGCCTGGATTCCAGAAGCTAATTGTTGGTGGAACGACACCAGAGCAATTAGCCAAGGATGTTCAGACCGCAGTAGCTTCTTGGTACGCACCTCAAAAGGGTAAGTCCTAAGAGTAATTAGTAGCTCTGAGCGCATCTTTGATGCGCTCAGAGCTACTTCTAGGCCTTTAGATGTCATCAGCGCTCCGCAAAGAACAGAACCGAACAATAGGGGCGCTACTAATCCCCGCACTCGCGGTGATCATCGTTTTCACAACCGTTCCAGCACTAACGACTCTAAGTTATGCACTCTTTAGTTGGGAGGGTTTTCAGAGAAGCACATTTGTCGGATTTGAGAATTTTCAGAAACTCTTTGCCTATCCTTACCTTGATCAATTAATTGCAGCTCTAAGGCATAACACCACCGCCTTTGTAGTCATTATGACATTCCAAACTTCTTTAGGACTACTTTTTGCTTATGCCATGTTCAGAGTGAGAAGAGGGCTTCGCTTCTATCGAGTTGTTGTCTTTCTCCCAGTTATCTTCTCGCTAGTTGTCGTGGGATATCTCTGGCAATCCTTGTTTGATCCCTATTACGGACCCGTAAATCAGATTATCGCTGGAATTGGTTTTCCCGAGCTTGCCAAACCTTGGCTAGGGGATACTTCAACAGCTCTCCCAACTTTGATGTTGATAAACCTATGGCGCTGGGTTGGATTTCCGGCGATAGTGTTTTTAGCAGGGCTAAATGCTGTAAATAGTGAGTACATTGAAGCAGCCCGTATTGATGGAGCATCAGAGGGTCAGATCTTTAGAAGGATTATTTTTCCACTCCTTGCCCCCTCTTTGACCATTATCACGGTTCTTACATTCATTGGAGCATATGAATGGTTTGATCTTCCCTTTGTAATCGGGGGATCAAATGGAAGCCCTGCGGGAGCTACAGATACTCTGGCTCTAATGTTTTATCGACTCTCTTTCGGTTCGATTGACTCTGGTGCGAACAATGTGGGTGTTGGCTCAGCTCTCGGCGTTCTGATCTTTACATTGGTAGGACTCGGGGCCGCCTTTGGCTCTGCATTACTTCGTAAGCGTGAGGTAGAGCAGTGATAAAACTCTTTGCATCTCGCACCTTCTTCCAAAGTGTCTTGATAATTAACTCTTTGATAGTGCTGCTACCTGTCTTTTTTCTTCTTAATTCATCCCTTCGTGAATCGAACGAATTCGCCAGAACCCCTTTTGCGCTTGCGAGAGACCCTTTCTGGGAAAACTATAAGAGAGTTTGGAGCGAAGGAGAGTTTGGCTCCTACTTCATCAATTCCCTGGTCATTACGGGTGGCTCATTAATTCTGATCCTGGTTCTTGCTCTAGGGGCGGGCTTTGTCTTAGGTAGATATAGATTTAGGGGCAATAACCTAATTTTCGGATTCATTCTCACCGGAATGTTGATACCAGCCAAACTAGCAATTCTTCCACTTTTTATCCAGCTCAATTGGATGAATCTCTTGGATTCTAGACTGGGATTGATCCTGATCTATACCTCAGCGGCACTTCCAGCAGCAACATTTATCATGAGCGGTTTCTTCAAATCTCTGCCAACAGATTTAGATAATGCCGCCAGAATTGATGGAGCTAGTGAATTTAAGTTACTCTCTAAAGTACTAGTTCCACTAGTTCGTCCTGGAATGGCTATTGTGGCTATCTACTCAGCTATTCCTATCTGGAACGATTTCTTCCTTCCCCTTGTTTTCTTGCAGAGCCCGGAGAAGAAGACTTTGATGCAGGGTTTAACCGTCTTCTTTGGCCAATATGCCTCACAGTGGGGGGTTCTATTTGCAGGACTCTGCCTAGCGGCACTTCCTTTAGTAGTCCTTTATTTGGTACTTTCCGAACAGTTCATAAAGGGTCTTACTGCCGGCGCCGTGAAAGGCTAAATTCAATGCTCAGTCTAGGAGTAGATGGTGGTTCATCCTCGAGCAAATGGACCTTAATCGATCAATCTGGCGCCATCAAATCCAAAGGCTCAAGTAATCCCATAGACGGCCATCTTTATCGAATTGAATCGCAAGAAAAAATGGAAAAGTTCTTAGCTGTCTTGAAAAGAGATCTCGGTGATTTGATACCTGATCGTATAACTATTGGACTCACTGGACTCGGATCAGTTGAAAAGATAGAGGAGTACTTCCTTAAGGCTTTTCCTGGTTCTAAGTTATCAATTGGGACAGATGTAGCACTCGCCTATCGATCAGAGTTTAGAGATGGCGAAGGTATCTATCTCTATGCGGGGACTGGATCGATAGCAGTTCATATCACCGAGGCAGGAGAGGAGATAAGTATTGGCGGTTGGGGTTATCTATTAGGTGATGAAGGAGCTGGTTATTGGATTGGTCTAACAGCTCTTCGTCATCTAATGACTCAGATTGAAGAATTATCTGTATTAGATGAATTATCTAATGAGCTATCCCAAGTAATCGGCGGTAACGACTGGCCCACGATTAGGCAATTTGTTTATTCAAAAGATAGATCAGCAATTGCAGGACTTACTCCCATTGTTGCTAATTGCGCATCTAACGGTTCAAAGAGTGCTGCTTTGATATTAGATGAAGCCGCAAGCTATCTAACAAAACTTGCACTAAGAATAGAGAAGAGGCTAAAGCGGGTGAATTTGCCAATTGCCTTCGGGGGCGGAATTGCAAGTCCAGCACTTGGAATTGGGCAAGCAATAAAGATCAAGCTAGGCAGAGAGATTCGGATTGATTCCCACGATCATTCACTTACGGCTGCCAAATTAGGGTTCAACTAAATAGGGAATTTCTTTCCAGGATTAAAGATTCTATTTGGATCAAGAATGGACTTAATCTCTCTCTGTATCTTCAAGATTCTCTCTGGAGTTTCATTAAGTAAGGCTGAGATCTTCAGTCCGCCAATTCCATGCTCTCCACTAGCAGTCCCACCTAGCCCCTGAGCTAGAGCGATAATCTCATTAAAGGCCCTAAGCGCCCTAGCCTCAGCTCCTTTATCGTTATGAGGGTAGATGATGGTGGGATGCATATTTCCATCACCAGCATGACCAAAGACTCCGATTTTCACCGAGTTTCTTGCTGCGATGTTTTCAATGCCAGATACTAATTGAGAGATCTTTGAAACAGGAACTACTACATCATCAATGAGTGCTACTCCAAGGCGCTCTAAGGAAGAGTAGGCCAGTTTTCTCACCTGGATTAGATCATCGGAATCCTTAGGGTCATCTGAATAGATTGCATCAATGGCGCCATGCTTAAGGGCTATCTCTTGAGCCTTCTGGCAATCATCAGCTGATTCATCGCTTTGCATGATTAATACCGATTCGCAGCTTTCAAAACCCATCGGCTTCCACTCTTCAACCGCACTAAGAGTGGTCTTATCAATCAGTTCCAGCATTGATGGACGGATAGTGAGCATTTCAATTGCGGCATCAGCAGCCTTGATAACGCTGGGAAATGTGGCGATTAGAGTAACTGGCTTCCTTAGCCTAGGTACTAATGAAAGTGTTGCTTCGACTACAACCCCTAAGGTTCCCTCTGAGCCAATGAAGAGATGAAGTAAATCAAGGGTCGTGACCGATTTCTTGGTTGGAAAGCCGAAATCAACAACTTCTCCATCTGATAAAACAACTCTTATCGCCCGAACATGCTGTGAAGTTACTCCATACTTAATGCAGCACATGCCCCCGGCGTTAGTTGCAATATTGCCGCCAATAGTTGACCAGGAGCGACTGGCTGGATCCGGGAGATAAGTCAAACCAAACTCCTCAGCTGCTTTATCCAGATCGCTGTTTATGACCCCTGCTTCAACTCTCGCTATTTGATTGATGGGATCAATCTCTAGGATCCTACTTAGCTTCTCTGTTGAGATTACGATGCAGCCTTGAATTGAATTAGCGCCCCCTGCAAGCCCACTACCAGCGCCACGGACTACAACAGGAATTGATTCTTGGTTGGCGAACTTAACGGCCTTTGATACCTCATCAATTGACTTAGCAATCAAGACCGCAGCGGCCTTAGAAGATGGGGCAAAAGGCGCCTGATCTCTTTCATAAGATGCGAGTATCTGTTCATCATCAATCACTGCGCAATCTCCACCAAGTGCGGCGCGAAGAGCCTTGGAAACGCTCATAGGAACACTCTAATGACTCTGTAATACTCTGCGCTCTTATGGCTCGTAACATCATCAATATCGAAGGGGTTTCAAAGGCCTTTGAGATTACGCCCCTACTAGTTGATGTCTCACTCGGCATCTCAGAGGGTGAGCGAATAGGGATTGTTGGGCGAAATGGAGGTGGTAAATCAACGCTCCTTAGAATCCTAGCGGGCCTGGAAGATGTTGACTCCGGAAGAGTTACTAGGGCTAATTGGGCAAAGCTTGGCTCTCTAAGCCAAGTAGATAGCGCTCAAGCAGGTGCGACAGTTCGAGATGTTGTAGTTGGGGTAAAGAAAGTTCACGAATGGGCAAGTGATTCTGGTGTGCGTGAGATCATCGCTGGGCTCTTTGGTGGATATGAAAGCTCGATCATGGATCGCCCCTTTGCTTCACTATCAGGAGGTGAGAAGCGAAGAGTTGGCATTGCTAAATTACTAATACAGAGCCTTGATGTCGTTTTGCTAGATGAGCCGACAAATCACCTTGACGTCGAGGGAGTAGCCTGGCTTGCAAAGCATTTACGCAAACGCCGCGAGCTAGCAGTGGTAGTAATTACCCATGATCGTTGGTTCTTAGATGAAGTATCAGATTCCATCTGGGAGATGATTGATGGCAAAGTAGAGTCATATGAAGGTGGCTACTCTGCCTATGTTCTTGCCAAGGCTGAGAGAGTGAGACAAGCAGGCGCTGAAGATGCTAGACGCAATAACTTGATTCGCAAAGAACTTGCCTGGCTGCGTCGTGGAGCACCTGCAAGAACTTCGAAGCCGAAGTTTCGAGTTGATGCCGCTAATCAATTGATTTCTGCTGAACCATCGCCGAGAAATCAGGCAGAGTTATTGAACTTTGCTACCAATCGCCTAGGAAGCATGGTCTATGAGATTCACAATGCCAAATTAAGTATCGGTGAAATTACCCTGATTGAAAAACTTAATTGGAATATCGGCCCTGCAGATCGCATCGCCCTAGTAGGCGTGAATGGCTCAGGAAAGACCACTTTGATGCGAACCCTGGCTGGGCAATATCGCTTCTCCGCTGGCAAATTACAGAGAGGCATCACAGTCAGAGTTGCTTTTCTCTCACAGCACCTCGAGGAGCTAGATCCCGCCTGGCGAGTCTTGGAGGCCGTTGAAAATGTGGCTCTACGGGTAGATCTTGCCGGGGGGCGAGAGATTTCAGCCTCACAGCTCTGTGAGCGGCTCGGCTTTGATTATGAGGGACAGCAGAAGATGGTCCGTGATCTCTCAGGTGGCGAGAAGCGAAGACTGCAATTAACTCGCCTACTTATGGATTCACCAAATGTTCTTCTACTTGATGAGCCAACTAATGACTTCGATGTTGAGACACTCACTGCCCTTGAAGATCTCTTAGATACCTACGCTGGAGTAATAATTGCTATCTCCCATGATCGCTACTTTCTCGAAAGGGTGTGTGATCGCTTTGTTGGGCTAATCGGTGATGAAACTCTTCAAGATTTGCCTTTGGGAATTGAACAATATTTAGAGTTAAGGACTGAGATGATTTCTCGGAGCATTGCTATCGCTGATAAGAAAGAGATTTCCGGAGCTGCTCAGTTGCGCCTGATAAAGAAAGAGCTGGCAAAGGTTGAAAGACAGCTTGAGAGAGTCATTCAACAAGAACAAGGGTTGATTAGAGAGCAAGAGGAGGCAGCCTTTGATCACAAGATGCTTCTTGAAGTTGGCGCTAAGCTATCTGATATAGAAAAGCTTCGGGCAGAGCTAGAAGACAAGTGGTTGGGGTTAAGTGGCCAAGTCAAGGAGTAAGGCCTTACCGCTAGATGGGCTTGCTGCACTATCTGGGGTGATGATTGCGCTTCAAGCAAGGGCCAATGGTGAACTCTCATATCGCCTTGATAACGCACCACAGGCAGCTCTAGTTTCATTCTCCTCTGGATTATTCTTCATAGCAATCTATGCAATCTTTAGTCCTTCAATCAAAGAGGGAATCAAGCGCCTTAGGCAAGCAGTTGAGCAAGGTGAGATTCCGAGGGTAAGGCTTCTGGCCGGAGCCCTTGGGGGAGCATTCGTGGCCCTTCAAACCAGCGTGGTTCCTCTAATCGGGGTGGCGCTTTATTCTGTTGCTTCAATCGCAGGCCAGAGCACAGTCTCACTTCTAGTAGATCGAATTGGCCTAACTGGTGGTGGAGTAAAACTCATCTCACCAAGGCGAATAGCAGCAGCATTCATAACAGTCCTTGCCGTTTTGGTCTCAGTCTTAGATAAGTTAGAGAAGGATAATTTTCAACTCTTTGCGCTATTTCTAACACTAATTGCTGGAGCCTTAGTGGGAGTTCAGCGAGCTCTAAACGGCCAGATCAATGAATACTCGCAAAATAGTTACACCACATCGCTACTTAATTTCATAACTGGGACATCCTTCTTGGTCGTATTTATCTTGATTCTTACCGCACTTGGGAAAGTCGAACTACAACCACTTCCGTCAGGGCCTTGGTGGATCTATACCGGCGGAGTGATTGGCGTCATCTATATCGCAGCAACTTCTCTAATTGTCCAACATCTTGGGGTTCTGACCTTTACCCTCTTTAGCGTTGGCGGCCAATTGTTTGCCTCACTCCTTCTTGACATCTACTCACCTACTAAAGGGGTAAGCGTCAGTTGGTATCTGGTATCTGGAATTGTGATGACTTATATCGGGGTGATAGTTGGCGGAGTGCGTCAATCGCGTTTAGAGCGCAGGTAATTCTTTATAGTCAGAGCAATTGTCAAGAGCACAAAAAATACTGCTATTACCCGGGATGAATCTTTAAGGGCTGGAATTGAAGCGGCATAGAAACCAAGAAGTGTGATGCCAACTCCCCAGAGCAGAGCACCAAGGGCATTGGCTGCCAAGAATCTGTAGTAATTCATCTTGGCAATTCCGGCAATTGGCGGCATGAAGGTGCGGATCCAGGGATAGAACCGAGCCAGAATTACTGCGCTCCAGCCATACTTTTCATAGAAGGCCTCAGCTCGGGTCACCATGGCATCGATTCTCTTCGAAGATCGCCGCTCCAAGTAACTTCTTCCATATTTTCTTCCCAAGACATATCCCACCTGGTCTCCCATAAATGCCGCAATGAAGATTATGGTGATCAGAAAGAGGATATTGGTGTCATCTCTTGTTGCTGCAACTAAACCTGCGGCAAATAGGATTGAATCCCCGGGAAGAAAGAAGGCCAAAAGTATCCCGGTTTCAACAAAGACTATGGATCCCAGGGCCACATATATAAAGAAAGGCGCAGAGGAGTTTAGATACTGCTCCACCCAGTCAGCAATCGACAAGTTAAGCAAACCTCTTGACCGCGTCAGCTACAGACTTAACGACATTTGCATCAAAAACGCTGGGAACGATAAAAGAAGCATTTAGCTGATTCTCATCCACACAGCTTGCAATTGCCTCAGCGCAGGCTACAAGAAGTTCGTCAGTAATCTTCGAAGCCCCAGAATCTAATAGACCGCGAAATATTCCAGGAAAAGCTAGAACATTATTGATCTGATTTGGCTGGTCACTTCTTCCTGTGGCAACAACCGATGCATACCTTCGGGCGATCACCGGATCTACCTCAGGATCAGGGTTAGCTAGGGCAAAGACGATGGAGCCTTTAGCCATTGACTGAATTTCTGCCTCACTCAAAAGATTTGGCGCGCTCACCCCAACAAATATATCTGCGCCCTTCATGGCTTGGCTTAGATTTCCTTCAAATTGCTCAGGGTTGCAGTTCTCAATAAACCACTTTCGCATAGCGCTATTGCTGACACTCTTCTTGTTTATTGCCCCTCTGCTGTCAAAACCAATTATGTTCTTGGCCCCTGCAAGGACAAGTAGGCGAGCAATCGCTGTCCCTGCAGCTCCTGCACCATTTAGAACAATCCTAGTCTTGCCTAAGTCTTTCTTTACTAGTTTCAGAGCATTGCGAAGAGCAGCTAGGACTACCACTGCTGTGCCATGTTGATCATCATGAAATACCGGGATGTCAAGAAGCTCTCTCAATCTTGCCTCGACCTCAAAGCAGCGGGGAGCTGAGATATCTTCTAGATTGATTCCGCCATAGACCGGAGCAATTAACTGCACAGTCCTAACAATCTCATCGACATCTTGGGTATCAAGGCATACCGGCCAAGCATCAACATCGGCAAATCTCTTAAAGAGTGCAGCCTTACCTTCCATCACTGGAAGGGCTGCTGCCGGACCAAGGTTTCCAAGGCCTAAAACGGCAGACCCATCAGTGACAACAGCGACGGTATTACGCTTGATTGTTAGGCGTCTGGTATCAGATGGATCCTTGGCAATTGCTAGGCAGATTCGAGCAACTCCCGGGGTATAGGCCCTAGATAAATCGTCACGGGTCTTCAGGGGAACCTTTGAATTAACTTCAAGTTTTCCGCCCAGGTGAAGCAAGAAGGTTCGATCAGAGATCTTTCTAACCTTGAGAATAGGGGATGCGCTAAGTGCTGTGGTGATGCGTTCACCATGGCCTACATCTATGGCATCACAGGTGACGTCAATAACCACGCTATCTAATTGCGATTCGACAACATCAAGCGCGGTAACCATCGCACCTTCCCTAGAAATGATTGTGGTTATCTCAGCAACTGGCTGGAATTCGGGGCGTCCTTCGACGCGGATCGTTATTCCATACCCTGGGGAGGTAGTGGCCATCTAGACAACTCCGTAGAGTCGATCTCCAGCATCGCCAAGACCCGGAACGATATAGCCATGTTGATTTAGCTTCTCATCCATTGCTCCGGTGACAATTGTGATTGGAGTCCTAGAGTCTCTAAATGCCTCTTCCACTGCTTTGGTACCTTCTGGGGCTGCAAGTAAACAGATCGCTGTAACTGATTCTGCTCCTCGCTCAAGTAGATAATTAATAGCCGCAATTAAAGTTCCACCTGTCGCCAGCATTGGATCTAGGACATAACACTTGCGCCCTCCTAGATCCTCTGGCAGGCGATTAGCGTAGGTTGAGGCTTGTAGAGTCTTTTCATCTCTAACCATCCCTAGAAATCCCACATCAGCGCTGGGAATAACGCGCATCATTCCCTCGAGCATTCCAAGGCCTGCTCTAAGGATTGGCACTACCACTGGGCGAGGACTTGCCAGCATCGCTCCTTTTGTTTGAGCGACCGGCGTCTGGATCGAGACTTCTTGGATCTTCACATCTCGGGTGGCTTCATATGCCAGAAGGGTGACTAGCTCTTCGACTAGATGACGAAAAATCTGTGAATTAGTCTGCTCATCGCGTAGCACCGTCAATTTATGGGTAACAAGCGGGTGACTTACTGCGACAACCTTCATGGCGACACTTTACTACCAAGGGCAACGGTGGAACTATGAGGCATTGCATTTCTTAAGGGCGGGAGGTGTGAGATGGCGGAGGAAACACTTGAATTTGCTCTCCTTTCCTGGCGCGATGATGGACAATGGCGAATCTCTCAACTACCTGATGAAGCAACTAGTGATATTGGCCTCGTCCTTGATGCCCTCAGGGCTCAGCAAGTAGATGGCGGAGCAGTTGCGCTTCTTGCCATCGATGATCAGTTCTTCATAATCATGCGCCAGATTGGCGCAAGGATGCAGATGGTCTTAAGTGATGTTATGGCAGCACTTGATTATGAGATAGCAGCAGAGGTTTTGGAGCTAAGTGATATTGATTTTCCTGCGGAAGACGATGCTGATGAACCAGCTGGGGACCTAAATATCTTTGCAGACCTTGGCCTTGATCCTATGGAGCTGCAGATGATATGTGATGATGACGATTTGTATCCTGATGAACAATTGGAGGTAATTACCCGAAGAATTGGCTTTGGCGATATCTACAGCGAGCTAGTCGAGAATCTTTAGATGAATTATGAACGCGCAATGCGCGTAGCCCTTGAGCGCGCGAAATTTAGCAGCACTGCAAGTGGCGATGTTCCTGTGGGGGCAGTGATGCTCAACAAAGAGGCGGAGATAGTTGCCCTTGGAAACAACCAGAGAGAGTTATTGAATGATCCACTAGGACATGCAGAAATTGTGGCTATCAAGGCTGCAGCAAGATCGGTTGGTGCTTGGCGCTTAGATGAGTGCACCCTTGTTGTCACTCTTGAGCCATGTGTTATGTGCGCAGGAGCGATAATGGCAGCGCGAATTCCTAGAATGGTATTTGGCGCCTGGGATGAGAAAGCAGGAGCCTGTGGCTCTGTTTGGGATCTTCTGCGTGACCCTAGAGCGCTACATAAAGTGGAAGTAGTCTCAGGCGTCTTAGAGCAAGAGTGTGCAGATTTATTAACTCAATTTTTTGCCAAGCAAAGGTGAACTAAAAGGGACTTTAGGTCTCGCGTATAGTCACCTACGGTGGCGTGTCCGAGCGGCCTAAGGAGCGCGCCTCGAAAGCGCGTGTTGGGGAAGCTCAACCGTGGGTTCAAATCCCACCGCCACCGCCAGCTGCTTCAATCTAAAGAATCGCCCCAATCCCCACACAGTTACCAAGAGCATCGCCTCACGGACGATTGCTCCGGACATCTTGCTAACTCCGCTCTCACGTTCTCTAAAAGTTATCGGCACTTCAATGATTTTCGCTCCAGCAAGTTTTGCTGCGCGAGTCATCTCTATCTGAAATGAATATCCCTCACTTTTGATCTCAGCTAAAGGAATCTTCCGAAGTAATTCGGCGGAGTAAATCCGAAATCCCGCCGTTGAATCATTAACTCCCATTCCCAACATCAGCCTCACATAAAGATTTGCTACTCTCGATAAGAGTTGACGGCGCCACGACCAGTTAATCGTTGCTCCGCCCTTTGTCCATCTACTTCCTATAACTAGCCCGGCGCTTGGATTCTCTTCCTTTGCCTTCATCATTAGAGCTAGATCTCTTACCCGGTGCGACATATCAGCATCAATCTCGATGAACTCCTCGTAACCACGCTCAAGTCCCCAGGCAAAACCGTGGCGATACGCGCCGCCCAATCCAGACTTTTTCGAACGTGTTTCAACAAATAATTGCGGGTAATCCTTAGAGAGGTTCCTACAAATCTCAGCCGTTCCATCTGGGGAGCCATCATCGACGACAAGAATCGATGCATCCTTTATATGTTTGAAGAGTCTTGGGATTAAGACGGGCACATTCATTGCCTCGTTATAGGTTGGGATAACGATTAGACGTTTCATCAAATCTCAATCCGATAATTTGGATTCAAAATTGTTAAAGCGCCGTTCTGTTCTCCGACCATACCTTCAGCAACTAGAGTAGATCCAACTTCAAGACCGGCAATCTCGCGCCTACCCAAAAATTGCAAAGTAACTCCACCGCTCTCGTCCCAAATTTCAATCTCAAGAGTTGGTGCGGCCGACATTGAGGCCGGGCGAATAGCAGTAACTTTTCCGGAAACATGAGCGCGCTTGCGCCATTGAATACTTCCGATCGGAGTCATCTTCTCTTGGTAATGACTTACCTTCTCGGCACTTGTACTCCACTTACTTTCGGTGCGAACTGGAGGAGTTACTACTTTAGTCTCACGAGTTCTTGATTCAACTTGGCGAACCTCACGACTTCCCTTAATTATCCGTTCGATATCAAACGGGACGATGGTTGCAACTACTCGAGGTAGATCCGAGATTGGTCGAGCTATCTGTTCAGCTGAGTCATCATGCAGCAAGCGCCCTAATACTCCCTTATAGGAGCGACGCGGAATCAGAAGAGTTAGCTCTACATCTTCCTTCTCAGTTGCACGGATCGCATATTCAACCGCGCCATCTGCAAGCCTTCGATCGGGACAATCAATGAGCTCAAGTGCAACATCTCTAAGCGCAGGATTTTCGTTCCAAGCTCTAAATAGGCGATCAGCCCTTCTATCATCTAAGACAAAATGAACTGCATGTAAATTTCTTGGCTTAAGGCTTCTTGCATATCTCACAGCAGCAATTGTTGCGACATCAACTTTATCGACCAAAACTGTGACATCGTGGCGGACAATCGTTGTTGCACGACTATCACTAATTGTCGCTTTTAGCGCTTCTTGTTCCAAACTATATCGGCGATTGAAATTCTTCATCATGATCAAAACAATTGGAGTACCAATTACAACTAACCAAGTGCCTTCGGTAAATTTCGCGATAGAGAGTATGGCAACGGTAATCAGCGAGATGGAACCTGATAGTAAATGCAGCAAGTGCCTCGCTGAACTTTCCCCCTTTGACTTCTTTGACATTCCTAACCCAGTAATAGAAAAACCAATAAACACTGCAAGAGCATAAATGGCTGCCAGTGTTGTAATGCTCGCACCTGAGACGAGAACCAAAATTGAAGAGAAGAGAGCAATAAAGAGAATTCCATTAGAGAATGCGAGTTTGTGCCCTCTGGAGGTTAACCACTTTGGCAAATATCCATCATTTGCAACTATCCGAACCATATTTGGAAAGGCGCTATAACAAGTATTCGCACCGGCAAAGAGAATCAACATCGTTCCCGCTTGCACCACGAGATAGAAGATTCCAGCAAAAGTTGTGTTACCTAGTGAAGCCTTGGCAACAAGTGAGATAACAGTTGGAGTTCCTTCCTGATATGGAACAGCTGTCGTTTGATAAGCGAGCCAACCAATTCCAATTACTAGGAGGCCAAGGGTCATAGCCATTACTGAAAATGTTTGGCGCGCATTTAAATGTTCCGGACTCTTAAAGAGAGGAACTGAGTCAGACACCGCCTCCAGCCCCGTAAGGGAAGCACTTCCATTAGCGAATGCCTTCAAGATCATCAATATTGCCGCAAAAGAGATTAGACCTTGCTCCTCACCGAGAGGTAGAAGGCCAGGGGTATTGGTTGGGTACTCTGGCAAAGTTCCATTAAGTGAGCGATAAATACCAGAAACGAAGACTACGAGCATCGAACCTATGAAGAGGTAAGACGGGATTACAAAGAACACCCCGGCATCCTTGACGCCTCGCAGATTGATAAAAGTTAGCGAAAGAATTATTCCTAGCGTGAGTTCCACTTTACTTTCACCAAGGGAAGGAAAAGCAGAAATTATCGCCGCAACGCCCGCTGCTGTTTGAATTGCAACCGTGATTATGTAGCCGAACATCAATTCAATGGCTGCGATTAGTGAAACATTGATTCCGAGATTCTCTCTAGCAACAATATAGGCCCCGCCTGCTTTGGTGTAAGTATTTATTACATCTCTGTAAGAGAGCGCAATTATAAAAAGCATCGTAAGTATTACGGCAAGAATTGGAGTGAAAAGTCCGAAAGCAGCGAGCCCGAATGCTGGAATTAGAGCGACAAGAATCTGTTCTCCACCATACGCTGAAGATGAGATGCAATCTGAGGAGAGAACGCCAAAAGCATTTTTCTTTGAGAGTCGTTGTTCACCAAGGCTATGGCGGTTTAGTGGAGCTCCGAGGAGGAATTTCTTAATTCGGTATGAGAGTGGATCACGAAGGTGTGCATGCTCTGCGAGCGCCTTTGGAGAAGGTGCATTATCTGTCCACGATTTAGCCACGGTAGTGCCTCATTCTACGCCCCTTGAATTCACGCGTATGCTCTCGGCCTATGGCCCTTAGAACTGATCTTTATATCGATGGCAAGTGGGTCAAAGGCTCTGGCCAAGTTCCAGTCTATGACCCAAGTGATGGCAGCGTTATTGCAGAGATTCAAACTGCCGGTGAAAGAGAGTGTGATGCCGCAGTTGAAGCAGCTCATAAAGCATTTCCAGAGTGGGCAAAGACTGCTCCAAGACTTCGTGCTGAAATGTTGCGTAAAGCATTTGAGATCATGGTTGCAGAAGCTGATCAATTAGCAGAGTTGGTCTCAAGAGAGAATGGGAAAGTAGTAAGTGATGCCAAGGGTGAGATCTTATATGCCGCAGAGTTCTTCCGTTGGTTTAGCGAGGAGACGGTAAGAGTTGCAGGGGACTTTCGAAAGGCGCCAAGCGGAGATAAAAGAATATTAGTTACCCATCAGCCGATTGGAGTTTCACTACTTATTACTCCCTGGAATTTTCCAGCAGGGATGGCCACTAGAAAAATCGGTCCAGCAATTGGGGCAGGCTGCACAGTAATTCTCAAACCCGCAATAGAAACCCCGCTAACTGCCATGGCAATTGTTGATATCTTAGAGAGAGCTGGAGTGCCAAGAGGAGTAGTTAATCTAATTACTCCAACTCCTGCAGGGCCGATGGTGAATCGGATGCTCCATGATCCAAGGGTTATGAATCTTTCTTTCACAGGATCTACAGAGGTTGGTCGCATCCTTCTTAAAGAGGCATCAGATCGAGTGATCCGATGCTCTATGGAGCTCGGGGGAAATGCGCCATTTGTGGTTCTAGATGATGCCAATATCGATGAGGCGGTAAAGGGGCTAATGCTTGCCAAGATGAGAAATGGCGGAGCTGCCTGCACCGCTGCCAACCGCATCTATGTCCAAGAAAATATTGCAACTGAATTTACGAATAAGTTTGCCAAAGCAATGTCAGAGCTAAAGATGGCGCCAGGTCGAGAATCTGGAGCACAGCTTGGAGCCAGCGTCTCTATTAAGGAAAGAAATAAGATTGCAGAGCTGGTAGAGCTCTCAGTTAGAGGCGGCGCTAAGGTTGAAACTGGTGGGGTAATACCAGAGGGAGCTGGAGCCTTTTATCCTCCAACAGTTCTAAGCGTTGATAAATCAAATGAGATTCTCAAATACGAAGTCTTTGGACCCGTTGCCCCAATTGTTACTTTTGAAACAGATGATGAAGCGATAAAGCTCGCCAACGATAGTGATTTTGGATTAATTAGTTATGTCTATTCCACAGATCTCTCAAGAGCAATACGAATGGCTGAAGCAATTGACTCTGGAATGGTGGCAATAAATCGAGGAATGATCTCAGACCCTGCTGCGCCATTTGGCGGCAATAAACAATCTGGTTTGGGTCGAGAGGGTGGATTTGATGGCATCCATGAATTCCTTCAGACCAAATACATCGGGGTAGAGATCTAGAGATTAGGTAGAACTTTTTCTGATGCCACCCATCTGCCAAAAGGAATAGCGCTGGTCCAACCTGGAGAGACTGCATTGAGTATGTGGGTTGAGTTCCGGTAATTCTCAACAATAAAGTCTTGCTCAAGGCGGCCACTTTGAATATTTACTAACTGAGAACGAATCCCTGGTGGCTTCTTTTTCCATTCCTTAATTTCTCTAGCACGGGGCACCAGCGTTGCAGACTCCCTGACAAGTGAACTTTGTTTAAGCTTAGGAAGTTCAGATTTCAAAATCTCACCAAGGCTATGAGCCTGGCCTCGCATTAAGGCTCTTGTTGCTAGAAGTGCTTGACCCATATCTGATAGAGACCAGCCTGAAGTTAGAGAATATTGCTCTCTACCCAAGATTGGAATTGCGGTTGGCCCAATTTTGACTTTTCCATCAAGAGTCAAAGTGAAATGAACACCCAGAAATGGATTCATGGGATGTGGTACGGGGTAAACCAGCCTCGTCAGTGGTAACTTGTTTGAATCAGCGGTTCTATAGATCCCCATGAAGGGCACCATTGCGTACTCTTTGGCCATTCCCAGACCTCGAGCCAAGCGATCTGACTGTGCTCCAGCCGAGTTGATTACATATCTTGCGTTGAAGCCCTTGACGCTCACCTCACCTGCTGATTCACTCAGTCGAACTTTTGCGCCATAAGAAATTCCGCCGCCTACTTCTTCGAAGTCTCTTACCATCGCATTTGTCACAGCTCTTGGATCTGAGATTGCAGTCTTTGGTGACCATAGATATCGGTTATAAGTCTTAGCTAACGGCTCATGTCTTTCTAAATTATTCGCATGATGAATCTCAAGGTCTACACCATTAGTAATTCCACGAGAGTACAAGAGATCTAAACGAGCATCTTCTTCAGCACTCCTAGTGACAACCACTTTGCCGCACTCAAGAACTGAAATTTTGTTCTTAGCGCAGAGCTTTCTAAGTTCAAGGTTGCCTTCACGACAGAACTTTGCTTTTAGCGAATCAGGAGAGTAGTAGAAACCTGCATGGAGTACCCCTGAATTTCGTCCACTTGCATGATGGCCAGGACCTGATTCCTTATCAATAATGTGTATCTTTAAGCTGGGTCTTGCTTGAAGAAGTGCTATTCCGATAGAGAGGCCAACAATTCCAGCACCAATTATCAGCACATCAGACTTTGGCTCGCTACTCACCTATCAAACTCCCTTTTCTAAAGAACTTTGGCGGAGGATGAGGGATTTGAACCCTCGGTAGGTTTCCCTACACACGCTTTCCAAGCGTGCGCACTCGGCCGCTATGCGAATCCTCCCGAGCTTGCTCCATAGAAAGCATTCCTATGAAGCGAGGGGAGAACTCTATCGGTGCCACAAACTATGATTAACCGCAGATCTCCCGTGCGGCGCTATCGCTTCCGAACTCCCCCAGAGCTGGAAGGCAGCAAGGGTAGGCGCGCTCTAGTGGGTGCGCGGGGGATCCTAAAAAAGAATTTAGCAGGTAGGAGAGGTTGTTATGTCACTAGCGCTATATCGCAAGTATCGCCCCTCTTTTTTTGCTGATGTTATCGGTCAAGATCATGTCACAGCACCGTTATCTAATGCGCTGGAATCAGGTCGCATTCATCATGCATATTTATTTTCAGGACCACGAGGATGTGGCAAAACATCAAGCGCCAGAATTATGGCTCGCTCACTGAATTGTGAAAAGGGGCCAACACCAAGCCCTTGTGGCAAATGCCAATCTTGTACTGATTTAGTGGCAAATGGTCCTGGATCTATTGATGTTATTGAGTTAGATGCTGCCACCCATGGTCTTGTGGATGATGCTAGGGATTTAAGAGACAAAGCCTTCTTTGCCCCCGTTAATTCCAGATACAAGATCTATATCATCGATGAGGCTCATCAATTGGGGCCAGGGGCAGCCAATGCCTTACTCAAAGTGGTGGAGGAGCCACCACCCCACGTCCTATTTGTCTTTGCAA
>Ga0194128_10001704_pt1 | contig 37839 bp, 30 predicted proteins | sample TA2KigCa65mmetaG_FD_148650 | JGI IMG/M metagenome (GOLD analysis project Ga0194128, IMG submission 148650) | Freshwater microbial communities from Lake Tanganyika, Tanzania - TA2015037 Kigoma Deep Cast 65m | ecosystem: Environmental > Aquatic > Freshwater > Lake | place: Tanzania: Lake...
TCGGTCGCAGCAATCCGGGTCGGTAGACCACACTTCGCTCCGCTGCGGTCAGGACTCTCCCGTCGACGGCATCAACCACGGTGCAAGGCACGGGGCATCCCGCAACGATTCGCTCCACATTCAGCCGCCGGGACGGACTGTCCCGCATACTGATGATGAAAGCCTCGACTCGAGCGGACATGGATGATTTGTCGCTGCCGAAAGCTGCGTGTGAAGAGTCTATCCGGGCTGGTATGAGTCATGCGTTTGGGAGAAGGTGCCGGAATCAGGGAATGATCAGGCTGTATGCGGCAAGCGGCCAAGGGTTCACGCCTTGCCCAAACCCCTCACCACTTCCGCGATCCCGCGCGACTCGCTCGTGATCGAGAACCGTTCGATCGCCCTCGCCCGTCCCGCTTCGCCCATCGCGCGAGCCCGGCCCGCATCAGCCAGAAGCGGCTCGAGCGCGGCGGCGAGCGCGGCGGCGTCGCCCGGCGGCACGAGGGATCCGGTGCGCCCCTCGTCGACCATCGACTCGAACGCCCCCGCCCGCGAGGCGACGACGGCGGCTCTGCAGGCCATCGCCTCAATGACCGTCAATCCGTAGCCCTCGTACAAAGGACAAGCCACGGTCACGAGGCAGCGTGCGTACCACGCGGGCATGTCCTCGGCGTCGACGGGGCCGAGGAAGATGACGCGGTCCCTCAGCCCAGCGCGGTCGATGGCGTCACGAAGCGGCGCGAGAAACGCCTCATCCTCAGGCTTGCAGAGGCCAGCGAGAACGGCGGTCCACTCGGGGTGCTTCGGCAGGAGCTCGAGCATCGCCTCAAGGAAGACATGCGTTCCCTTCTCGCGGCGCAGCCGGCCGGAGATGAGGATTCCGTGGCGTCCGGGCAGGCCCATGGCCCGCCACGCCGCGTCGCGGTCGGCGGCGGGGCGGAAGCGATCCGTGTCGACCCCGTGACCGATGGTGGCAACCACCCGCGGCACGAGGGCGGACGCCTGTTCGGTGGTGCCGATCACGGCGTCGGCTCGCGCGATGAGAAGCCGAGGCAGCAGCGAATGGCGTCGGATCGCCGCCGAGGTGAAGAGCACGCGAATGGGCCGCCGGAGAAGGTCACGCAGGACGACCGCCAGCAGAAGTTCGTGGTTTCTCCGCACATGCCAGACGATCTTCCGGCCGTGGTTCCGCAGCCAGATTGCCCGCCAGAGGCCCATGCGGCGGAGACGGTCCGGGTTGCTCCGGGCGGCCAGTTCGGCTCCCGGAAGGTCCTCGCCGACATATGCCACCCGGAGTTCGCCCGACAGCCAGGGCAGCAGGGCGTTGATGGTTCCAGAGACCCCGGTAAATCGACGCTTGAGGCATGTGACCACGACGTCAGGCTCGAAGGCCGATCCGTCCGCGGCCTGGTTCCGCTGGTCATGCGCCGAGGGCACGGTCGGACTGTACCCGCGGGAGGATCACGATCGAGCCGGAGTTGCGCTTGCGCCCCGAAGTACTCGAGTCGGTGTGCGGACGCGCGCGCGTGATCCGGAGCGAGCCCGGTCCTCGCGAGCAGGAAGTCCTGCCAGCCGCGATGCCGCGCGAGGATCTCGCGGGCGGCCTCGAGGCCCGCGTCGGTCAGGTTCCACGAGCCGTTCTTGGTTGAGAACAGTTTCCGTTGGTTGAGAACAGTTCCCGTTCGCGCAGGCATGTGAACGCCGCGCCGCTCAGGTGCCGAAGCACCGATCGCCGGCATCGCCCAATCCTGGGCAGATGAAGAAGCGCTCGTTGAGGCAGCGGTCAAGCGCCGCCGCATACACGCGCACATCCGGGTGCGCGGCCTGCATCGCGGCCAGTCCCTCGGGCACGACCACAAGGCAGACCACACTGATGTCGCGCGCACCGGTGCGCTTGACCTCGTCGACCGCACGCGCCGCACTGCCGCCTGTGGCGAGCATCGGATCCACCACGAGCACGGGGCCGTCCTGCACATCGGCAGGAAGCCTCAGGTAGTACCCCTCCGGCTGCGCGGTGTGCTCGTTGCGGCGGATGCCGATGTGGCCCACGCGCGCCTCAGTGAAGAGCGCCAAGATGCCGTCGGTCATGCCGAGGCCGGCGCGCAGGACTGGTACGAGCGTGGGCGCGCACCGCAGCCTCTGCGCGAGCATCCGCTCCATCGGCGTGTGGATCTCGACCGGCTCGGTCTCGAAGCGACGGCTCACCTCATAGGTCATGAGCCCGGCAATCTCGCCGAGCAACCTGCGGAAGTCGCTGCTCGGCGTGGTGCGCTCACGGAGCACGCTGAGCTTGTGCTGGATCAGCGGATGATCGACCAACCACAGGTTCGGGTGCTGCGGGTGAGCCTGCATGTGGCGTGTTGTACCCGCGCACCGATAGCATCGCCCGCGCGGCCCGGGTCCTTCTTGGGTGGCCGCCTCGCTCCAGACAGGATCCCGACATGTCGACCATGACCAACGCCCGGATGCCCCAGGCCTCACGGCTCTTCAACGCGAGCTGCCTCGCACTCATCGTCACGGCCATGAGCTTTGCCCTTCGGGGTGGCGCCATGGGCGCATGGACCTCCGAGTTCGGCCTCACCAACGAGCAGGTGGGCTGGATCAACAGCACGGCGTTCTGGGGCTTCACGCTGGCGATGGTCTTCGGCGGACCACTCTGCGATGCGATCGGCATGGCGGCGATCACGCGCATCGCGTTCGTGGGCCATCTCGCGGGCATTCTGCTCACGATCTTCGCGTGGGACTACTGGAGCCTCTTCACGGGAACGCTCCTCTTCGGCATCGCCAACGGATCGGTCGAAGCCGCCTGCAATCCGCTCATCGCCGCGCTCTACCCCGACGACAAGACCACCAAGCTCAACCACTTCCATGTGTGGTTCCCCGGCGGCATCGTGATCGGGGGCCTGGTCGCCTTCATGATGGCCAAAGCCGGGCTGGGTTGGAAGATCCAGTTCGCCTCGATGCTTGTGCCACTGGCCGCCTACGGTGCGCTCTTCCTCGGGCAGCCGATGCCACAGACCGAGCGCGTGGCGATGGGACTGTCCGGCGGTGCGATGGTGCGCGCATGCCTCAACCCGGTCTTCCTGCTCATGGTCATCTGCATGCTCATGACGGCCGCGACGGAACTCGGGCCGGGCCAGTGGATCCCCAGCATCCTCGAGAACGCCGGTGTGTCCGGCATCCTCGTGCTCGTCTGGATCACCGGGCTCATGGCGGTCGGTCGCCAATTCGCGGGACCCTTCGTGCATCGGCTGCAACCGCTCGGCATGCTGCTGGCAAGCGCCGTGCTGAGCGCAGCCGGTCTCTTCCTGATGAGCCGTTCATCAGGCGGCATGCTGTTCGTGGCGGCCACGGTCTTTGCCTTCGGCGTCTGCTTCTTCTGGCCCACGATGCTCGGCTTCGTGAACGAACGCTTCCCGGCCACGGGTGCACTGGGCCTCGCGATCATGGGCGGTGCCGGCATGCTCAGCGCTGGCTTCGTGCTGCCGGTGATCGGCCGCTTCTTCGATGAGGGGATCACGGCTCGCCTTCCCGAAGGCGTCACTGCCGATGCACTCAAGTCCGCTGCAACCGGCAGCGAGCAGGCCGCGCAGTGGATGTCGATCCAGGCCGGCGCCGGTCTGGATGCACTGGGGAAGGTGGCCGTGCTGCCGGTCGTCCTCGTGGTGGTCTTTGCCGCACTCTTTGCGCTCACGCCCCGCAAGGCGAACGCCCACTGACCGATCTCAGGTCCCGGGAATCCACGGCGTATCGGCCACGCCGCGCTCCTTGTTGGCACGGCGGGCCATCGCGAAGAAGAGGTCGCTCAAGCGGTTGAGATAGATCAGGATCGCATCACCCACAGGTTCCGAGTGGTTCAGGCTCACGACCAGCCGCTCCGCGCGCCGGCAAACGGTGCGTGCCAGATGCAGGCGCGCGGCAAGTTCGCTGCCCCCGGGCATCACGAAACTGCGGATCGGGTCGTTGCCCGACTCGACCTCGTCGATCCAACCCTCGGCCTCGCGAATGTGCGCGTCGCCGATGCGGACGATCCGGGCCTGCTGCTTGGATCCTTTCGGGGTCGCCAAGTCGGCGCCGATATCAAAGAGCCGGGACTGGATCTGGCCGAACATGGTCAGGAGCCGCCCATCGAAGCGCCGCCCCGGCTCGCACCCGCTGGCGCAGAGCCCCACCACGGCGTTCAGTTCGTCCACGGTGCCGTAGGCCTCGATCCGGGGGTGATCCTTGGCCACCCGGGCCCCGCTGAACAGCCCCGTCGTGCCATCATCGCCGGTCTTGGTGTAGAGCTTCATGGAGTGGCGCCCTTCGTGATCGTGCGGTGGCGGGATTCAGACCCGAGGGAGGTTATCGATGCTGGCTTCCCGTCGATTCCCGTCCAGCCACAACCTTCCGCACAAACGCGGAATTTGGCGCGTTGACCCCAAATCTGCCGTATATTGACCATGCGGCTCCGTCATGGCCCTTGCCAAGGTCCACGGCGGGTGGGTTCGCAGGTCAGCCGTCCACTTCTCACGACCTGCAGCACCATCGGATCGTCCCACGATCCACACATGGGTGAACCGAGCGTCGTGCCCGGTTCGCGCGTTTGGTGTCCCGACATTCGGCATCGCCGGCCTCGTTGGTCGGTTCAGTAAGGAGCCTCCGTTGAAGCAACGCAACGCATTCACCATCGTCGAACTCCTCGTCGTCGTGGCGATCATCAGCCTGCTGATCGCCATCCTCCTGCCTGCGCTCGGTCGCGCACGCGATGCGGCTTTGATCACCCAGAGCCAAGGCAACCTTCGCAACCTTTCTGCGGCCAACAGCGTCTACGGTGCCGACTACGGCGACCGACAGTTCACGCTGTCCGCCGATGACTTCGGTCTTGCGGCCGGCAACTGCGCCACCTATCTCGCCACCATCGGTTGCCCCGGCCAAGCGATCGTCGGCTGGGATGACCAGGGTGGACTTTGGGGCTACTGGCTCGGTGGTGGCATGTGCCCGCCGAACTACCCCGGCAACTGCGGCAACTGGATCGTGAACTGGCCCAACGAGTGGAACTTTACGAACGGCGTCTTCGGCTATTACCGCATCCCGAACTGCAAGGCCTTCAACACCTATGTCAACGGTCGTTTCTATGACCGCGCGTTCGTGGCCCCGAAGGACAAGTTCACGATGGAGCGCGCTGAAGAAGCCATGTCCGATCCAGGCGAATTCATGATCCTGCCGCAGTATCCTGGCTCGGTCATCTTCTCGACCTACGTGTGGAGCCCCGCTGCGCTCTGGAGCCCTGATGTTCTGTCTCGCAACGGCTTCAAGCAACCCGCGACGCTGGCCGGCGCGTGGAAGTGCCCGTCGCAAGGCCAAACCAAGTACTCGGAACTCAAGACTCGCATGATCGAGTTCTACTGGCTGCAGAACCAAGACGGTGGCCCGACCAACCCGGGTTTCTCGGGCGGTTTCACACCGTACTACTTCAACCAAGGCAACGCCAGCACACCCAACGCCCTGTTCTTCGATGGCCACGTCGCGGGTATCGCCGTCTCGGAAGTGATGGACGCCGACCGCCGCTGTCGCCAGAGCTGGAACGCCCCCGGCACCGTTGGCGCCCCGCCGACCACTGGCCGCGGACTGTGGCATACCGGCACCCCGCTGGGGGTGAATGGCTTCTACCAGCAACTCTCATTCGACATGCTGGCTGACACGTCGTTCCATATGTTCACGACCGACGGCATCCTCGGTCGCGACATCACGACCGCCAAGTGAGGCTTACGCCTCTTTGGGAACTGTGCCACGCAGTCCGCCTCATCCAATGGCCCTGCAGGCCCGATGTACGGCCAGAACCGTCAGGCCAACAGAAGTCCGAAGACCCCCCCAACGGCCCCCCGGGGGGGTCTGTTGTGCTTTGCCCCTCATGGGCCCGCTCTTCGGCCCGCTCTTCAGCAATTCCAGCCGAGGAACGGTGCTGTGAGTTTAGAAGCGCCTGGCATCGAGACTATGCTGCTTGAGGTCAGGTCGCGGACGCGGAAAGGAGCATGACTCATGCTAACTGAACGACACCGTGCCTTCGCCTTCACGATCGTCGAGCTCCTGGTGGTGGTCTCCATCATCAGCCTGCTCATCGCCATTCTCCTGCCCGCGCTCGGGCGCGCGCGCGATGCGGCTTTGATCACCCAGAGCCTGAGCAACCTGCGGAACCTTGCTGCGGCCAACGCCACCTACGGCGCGGACCACACGGACCGGCAGTTCACCGCCTCGTGCGATGACTTCGGTCTGGTGCAGGGCAATTGCAACACCTACATCAATACGGTCAGTTGCCCGCCGCAGCAGATCGCCGGCTGGGACATGAATGGCGGACTCTGGGGCTTCTGGCTCGGTGGTGGCATGTGCCCGGGCAACTACCCCGGCAACTGCGGCAACTGGATCGTCTACTGGCCCAACGAGTGGGGTTTTGCCAATGGCCTGTTCGGCTACTGGCGCTTGGCGAACTACAAGGCCTTCAACACCTATGTCAACGGGCGGTACTATGACCCGGTCTTCTGGGCGCCAAAGGACAAGATCTTTACTGAGCAAGCACATCCGGGCTTTCAATACCCGGGCGAGTTCATCCCGCCGTCGGCCGTCGGTGGCTCAAGCATCCGCAGCACCTATGTCTGGAGCCCGGCTGCATGCTGGAACCCTGATGTTCTGTCTCGCAACGGCTTCAAGCAACCCTCGACGCTGTCCGCCGGCTGGAAGTGCCCATCGGTCGGTCAAGCCAAGTACCCGGAGCTCAAGACCCGCATGATCGAGCACTACTGGCTGCAAAATCAGGATGGCGGACCGACGAATCCCGGGTTTGCCGGCGGCTCCAACCCTTGGCTCTTCAACCAGGGCAACTCGAGCACTCCCAACGCCATGTTCTTCGATGGGCATGTGGCCTCTCTCGCCGTCTCCGAGGTCATGGATGCCGATCGACGCATGCGAGCAAGTTGGAACGGTGCAGTGGGCGCCCCACCACTGACGGGTCGTGGCCTGTGGCACACCGGAACGCCGCTCGGCGTGAACGGCTACTACCAACAACTTTCATTCGACACCCTTGCCGACACGAGTTTCCACGTGCTCACGACCGACGGCATCCTCGGTCGCGACATCCTTGGCGCCAAGTAGGATCTTTGCTCAATGGATCACGCCCCACGCCGTGCGTCCGGACTCCGGGCCTTCACCATCGTTGAACTCCTCGTGGTCGTGGCGATCATCAGCCTGCTGATCGCGATCCTGCTGCCTGCACTCGGTCGCGCGCGCGATGCGGCCTTGGTCACCCAGAGCCTAGGCAACCTGCGCAACCTCGCAGCAGCCAATGCCACCTATGGCGCCGACTACGCCGATCGGCAGTTCCAGGCCACTCCCGATGACGTGGGTGCGTTCGGGAGTTGCCAGAACTACCTGCAGAACGCGTGCCTGCCCACCGTGGTCCTTGGCTGGCAGGGCGCTACGCAATGGGCGATCTCGGTCGGCCCCGGACCGATCAATTGCCCCGGACTGGTGGGCTGCGACAACTTCTTCCTCCTTGAGCCAGGTACCTTCGAAACCAGCCGCAACTTGTTCGGCGCTTGGCGTGCACCATGTGTGCAGGGATTCTCGAACTACCTGAACGGCCGTTTCTACGACAAGGCGTTCTTCGCACCCAAGGATCTCATCAACCTTGAACTCGCTGACTCGTACATCAACTCACCCGACAGCTTCAGTTATGTTGACTCCATCGGCGTCGTGTTTCCCTCGTACTGCTTCAGCCCGGCTGCGATGTGGTGCCCTGACGTGCTGTCACGAAACGGCTACAAGGATCCACGGGTAATGCCAGCGGGATATCGCGGCCCTGCGGTGGGCCAGGCTTCATACCCCGAACTCAAGACCCGCATGATCGAGCACCAGTGGCTGCAGAATCAGGACGGTGGTCCCACGAACCCCGCCTTCGAGGGCGGCTCGCAGCCCTGGATCTTCAATCAGGGCATCAGCAGCAATCCGAACGCACTCTTCTTCGACGGGCATGTTTCATCCATCGCCTGCTCGGAGGTGATGGATGCGGACCGACGAGCACGGGCAAGTTGGAATGGAACACCAGGTGCGCCGCCGACCACCGGCCGTGGCCTGTGGCACACCGGCACGCCCTACGGCATCAACGGCTACTACCAGCAGTACTCGTTCGACATGCTCGTCGATACGAGCTTCCACGTGCTGACGACCGACGGCATTCGCGGCCGCGACATCCTCGGCGCGAAGTGATCGCGTCGGCCGGATCGCGCCGCACTCGCGTGAACCACGGCCAACTCACCAATGAAGAAGGCCCCGGCAGATGCCGGGGCCTTGTCGCATGCACATGAGGTTGGGCGAAGTGGCCTGATCGGCCCCAGTCGGAGGGGCTGATCAGCGAACCCCGATCAGCGGAGCCGATCCACAGTCGAAGGTCGGCAGAGCCAATCAGTAATCCATGTCGCCCATGCCGCCGCCCGGACCGGCCGGAGCCTTGGCCTTCTTCTCCTTGATCTCAGTGATGGCGCAGTCAGTCGTCAGCAGCAGGCCGCTGATGCTCGCTGCGTTCTGCAGCGCGACACGCTCCACCTTGGTCGGCACGATGATGCCGGCCTTGACCAGATCCTGGTACTCGCCCGTGGCGGCATTGAAGCCGAAGCTGGGCTCGGTCGACTCATCGACCTTCTGCGCGATGATCGAGCCGTCAAGGCCGCAGTTGGCCGCGATCTGCTTGATCGGTGCGCTGAGTGCGCGCAGGACGATGTCCACGCCGACCTTCTCATCGCCTTCGAGGCCCTTCTTGAGCTTCTCGAGCGCCTTGCGGGTGCGCAGCACGGCGACGCCGCCTCCGGGGAGGATGCCCTCCTCAACGGCCGCGCGGCACGCGTGGAGCGCGTCCTCGACACGGCCCTTCTTCTCCTTCATCTCGACCTCGGTCGCCGCGCCCACATTGATCTGGGCAACGCCGCCGGCGAGCTTGGCCAGGCGTTCCTGAAGCTTCTCACGGTCGTAGTCGGAGCTGGTGGCATCGATCTGGCCCTTGATCTGCTCGATGCGGCCCTGGATGTCCTTGGTCTTGCCGGCGCCTTCGACGATGGTGCAGTTGTCCTTGTCGACGGTGATCTTCTTGGCGCGGCCAAGGTCAGTCAGGCTCATGCCTTCGAGCTGGATGCCCAGCTCTTCCATGACGGCGGTGCCGCCCGTGAGCGTAGCGATGTCGCCAAGCATTTCCTTGCGGCGGTCGCCGAAGCCCGGTGCCTTGACGGCGCAGATCTTCAGCACGCCACGGAGCTTGTTCACCACCAAGGTGGCCAGCGCCTCGCCGTCGATGTCCTCGGCGACGATGAGCAGGCTCTTGCCGCTCTCGGCGATCTTGCCGAGCACCGGAAGCAGGTCCTTCGCCGACGAGACCTTCTTCTCGTGGATCAGGACATAGCAGTCCTCGAGCACGCACTCCATGGTCGCCTGGTTGGTGACGAAGTGCGGGCTGAGGTAGCCCTTGTCGAACTGCATGCCCTCGAGGAGTTCGACCTCGGTCTCGAGGCTCTTGCCTTCCTCGACGGTGATGACGCCGTCCTTGCCGACCTTGTCCATGGCTTCGGCGATGATCTTGCCGATGGCCGTGTCCTGATTCGCGCTGCAGGAGCCGACCTGCGCGATCTCGGTGCTGTTCTTCACGGGCTTCGAGAGGCGCTTGAGCTCATCGACGACGGTGGCGACCGCCTGATCGATGCCGCGCTTGACCGCGTTGGCGTTGGCGCCGGCGGTGATGTTCTTCAGGCCTTCCTGGTAGATCGCCTCGGCGTAGACCGTGGCGGTGGTGGTGCCGTCGCCGGCATCCTTGCTGGCCTTGCTGGCGACTTCCTTGACCATCTGGGCGCCCATGTTCTCGTAGGCGTCTTCGAGCTCGATCTCCTTGGCGACCGTGACGCCGTCCTTGGTGACGGTCGGGGCGCCGAAGGACTTCTCGAGGATCACGACGCGGCCCGACGGGCCGAGGGTGACCTTGACGGCCTTCGCGAGCTTCTGCACGCCGCGCAGGATGCGCTCGCGGGCGTCGGTGTCGTATGCAATCTGCTTTGCTGCCATGGTGTGGTTCCTTGCTTGATGAGGTGTGGTGTGGTGTGGTGTGGTGCCGGGACCGCCGTCAGCCGATCTCGATCCACGCGACGCGCTCGGCGTCGAAGACGTAGATGTGCGAGCCGTCGGTGACCTTCACGAGGCCATCGGATTCCGGGGGCACCAGCAACGCGCGCTTGACGATGCACGGATGCGAGCCTGCGAACTCGATGCGCAGGTCACGCTGGCCGTTCAGTTCCTTGAGCGCGGTGCGGAGTGCGGTGGAATCCATGGTGGTCCCGGCGTTGGATCAGTCGATGACGCCGAGGATGTCTTCCTCGGTCATGATGAGGAAGGTTTCGCTGTCGATCTTGACTTCGGTGCCGCTGTAGGCGCTGAAGATGACCGTGTCACCCTTCTTCACGCTGAAGGGCATCCAGGTGCCTTTGTCCTTGTTGAGCACGCCGTTGCCGAGGGCGATGACCTTGCCGGTCTTCGGCTTCTCCTTGGCGGTCTCGGGCAGGAAGATGCCGCTGTCGGTCTTGGTCTGGGCTTCCTCGCGCTTGACGAGGATCTTGTCTCCGAGGGGACGAACCTTCATGTGTGAATCTCCTTTGGGTCGTGTGAAACGGAAGGGAGAGCGCGTGCTCACCCGGGGAAATGCCCACCGCGGGGGAAGCCCCCGGTGGGCGAGGAAGGCGAGTAGCCCGCCCCGGCGGGCGGTGAGGGCCAGTGGCCGGCGTAGTGGCGTTGCACCACGCGGCGAAGGGTGTCGAGGAAGGTCTCGAGCGAGCAGCTGCGCTCAAGAACGGCGAAAGCGCCCTCGTGCAGGGCATCGCGCAGTGAACGGCCATGGTCACGCAACGACGGCTGGGGCGGACGCACCACCACCGTGGGGGGCGGTACATCCATGCGGCGCAGGATTTGGAGAACGCGCGAACCAGCAGGTTCACCCGCGCCCTCACCGATCGGCAGGCCGATGTCGACCACGGCGATGTGGACCCTGACCTGCCGAACGACCTGGTCGCTCTCGGTCAGGTTGCGGGCACGCAGGCAACGGATGCCCTGCGGCTCGAGCAGCCGAGGCAGTAGGTCCGCAAAGGTGTCATCACGCCAGCCGCCGTAGGAAAGCAGGAGATTCAGGTTCGTTCTGCCGCCAGCGTGCGACAAACGCACATGATGACCCGGGCTGAAGGAGCCCGAATCGGTGCTGTAGAAACGGAGCGGCGAATGCATGCTGGCCGCTCGTAGCAAAGGGTGTGCCGAATGTGGGCCAAATCGGGCTGGTCAGCATGGGGCCTCATGTTATGAGACATCATGGTCGTTGCCCTATCGGCACGCGGTGGCCTTGTCGCCACTGTCCAACGCGAGGCAGAGCGATGTGCCAAGACGGGTCAGGCCGCTGCACGCACGCCATGCCTGCCCTAGCGTCCCGCGAATGAACACGATTGAACGCCCTATCGGCCGACTGTTCGCTGACCCCGCCTCGGCGATCGGCAAGAAGGCCGTCATCAAGGGCTGGGTCCGAACGCGACGCGACAGCAAGGCCGGTCTCTCATTCGTGCATGTGAGTGACGGGTCGTGCTTTGATCCCATCCAGGTCGTTGTGCCCAGCACTCTGGCCAACTACCAGGCCGAGGTGATGCGGCTGACCGCCGGCTGCTCGATCATCTGTCGTGGCGAACTCGTGCCGAGCCAAGGCAAGGGCCAGGCCCTGGAGTTGCAGGCCGAGTCGGTCGAGGTGGTGGGCTGGGTCGAGGACCCGGACACCTATCCGATCCAGCCCAAGCAGCACAGCTTCGAGTACCTCCGTGAGCAGGCACACTTGCGCGTGCGAACGAACACCTTCGGTGCCGTGGCACGCGTTCGCCACTGCCTCGCCCAGTCCATCCACCGCTTCTTCCATGCGCGCGACTTTTACTGGGTGCATACGCCGATCATCACCGGCAGCGACTGCGAGGGTGCAGGCCAGATGTTCCGAGTGAGCACGCTCGACCAACTCAACATCCCCCGCACGCATGACGGCAAGGTCGACTGGGACAAGGACTTCTTCGGCCGCGAAACCAGCCTCACCGTCAGCGGGCAGCTCAGCGTCGAGACCTACGCATGCGCCCTGAGCAGCGTGTACACCTTTGGCCCGACCTTCCGAGCGGAAAACAGCAATACCAGCCGCCACCTGGCGGAATTCTGGATGATCGAGCCCGAGATCACCTTTGCTGACCTGGCGGCGGATGCGCAGCTCGCCGAGGACCTGCTCAAGACCATCTTCTCGGATCTCCTGCATGAGCGGCAGGACGACCTGAAGTTCTTCGCAGAGCGCATCGACAAGGGCTGCATCGATCGGCTTGAGGCGCTGGTCAAGGCGAACTTCGAGCGCATGGACTACACCGACGGCATCAAGCATCTGCAGGCTGCCGAGGCCAAGGGCGTGAAGTTCGAGTTCCCGGTCGAGTGGGGCATGGACCTCCAGAGTGAACACGAGCGCTACCTGACCGAGACGCTCGTGGGCCGGCCGGTGGTGCTCATGAACTACCCCAAGGGCATCAAGGCGTTCTACATGCGGCTCAACGATGACGAGCGGACGGTCGCTGCGATGGACATCCTCGCGCCGGGCATCGGCGAGATCGTGGGCGGCAGCCAGCGCGAAGAGCGGCTTGATGTGCTCGATCGGCGCATGGATGAGATGCACCTCGACAAGGCTGCCTACTGGTGGTACCGGGATCTGCGGCGCTATGGAACGGTCCCCCACGCCGGATTCGGCCTGGGCTTCGAGCGCACGATCGTCTATGCCACCGGCATGGCCAACATCCGTGATGTGATCCCCTTCCCGCGCACGCCGCGGAACGCTGCGTTCTGAGACGCAGGTACGGACCATCGATCGAGACGGGCGCGGGAGGGGTGGTGCAACGCACCACTCTTTGGATGACACGGCGCGCGTACTCCGGCGATGCATTCAGGATAGAAACTGCTGGCTTCCCCCTTCCGAAGTACAGGAATGAAGATTGATGTGCCGATATGCAGAACCTCGGATCCACTCAATGCCGAACCAGAAGGTCACTGCCATGAACATCAACCAGATCGCGTCCATGGGTGTCGCAGCCACCCTCCTGTCGGGTCCTTGCCTTGCCGACGGCGTCGTCAAGGGACAGACCGCCACCAAGAAGGTCGTGGTCGAAGAGACCTCGTCCGACATCGTGGAAGTCACCGTGCTCGAGAAGACGGCACTGAACACCTGGGTCGTCTCGGATGACCTCACCAACGAAACCAATGACGCGGAGCAGACCACCCCAGCGGCCGGGACCATCACCGATTGCAATGACAACGGAATCGATGATGCGGCCGACATCGCTGCCGGTACGGCCGATGACATCGACGGCGATGGCACGCCCGACTCATGCGAAATCGCCGCTGGTGATGTGAACCTGAACGGCATCGTCAACAGCGCCGATGTCAACATTGTGCTGGGCTGGTGGGGCTTGGACTACTCACCCACGAGCGACTGCAACACTGATGGCACGGTTGACGGCCATGACTTGGCCATGGTGCTCGCCGCCTTCGGCAGCACGCTCTGAGCCATCGAGCGGCGACCTGCCCAGACCATCAAACCATGGCAGGGCGCACCACTCGGTGCGCCCTCTTTCGTTCAACCGGAGATTTGGCGCGCACCCTGAGGTGCACCCCGCAACGGATGTCCGCGCTCAGGGCGCCCCGGGGACGGCGTTGGCGATGTTGCCCGGGAGCAGCCGGTTCCGGAAGTAGAGCCAATCGGCGTGCACGCCCGCCGGCTCGGTGAGATCCGTATTCGGCGGGATGGACTTCATGAGCTCGACCAGCGCCGGATCCTGCATCTCGTGGGCCGTTGAACTGCCATCCACATTCGAATGCGTCACGACCACACCGTCCCACAAGGCTGGCCAGTCGTACCACAGCGCCTGCGTTGGATCGATGATCCACCCGCCGTAGTTCGAGTAGAGCCCCTGCTGCTTGGCCTCCACGATCGAGCACAAGGTCATGGATGGCTTCTGGACCCGGGACATCGCCGTGGTGTCGAACGCACTGCAATCGCCCTCGCCGAGGGCAGACTGCCACTGAGCGACCGGTGTGTTGACGATCCAATCATCGGGAACCTGGACACCGACGAACCCATTCAGTGAGTAACTGCGCAGACGATCCTGCTTGTCCAAGGGACTGCGGTAGGCATCCAGGGTGCCCAGATACGGCCACAACCGCCCACGCGTGATCGCGTACTCCGTCTCCTGACGCGTGTCTCCGCCGGGGCCACCGGTGAAGTACACCGCGCCAGGCACACCGACCACGGGACCTTGGACCATCATCACCCAGCAATGGAACGACTCGGCATCATTCGCAATGGCGGCGGCAGCCGTCGGCCAGTACAGCAGTGGGCAGGCACTCCCGATGTCGAAGCCGCTCCCTGACACACCAGGGTCTGGCTTCTCTGTCCGGGGACTGACCAGCCGACCAGCCTGATCGGTGGCGTAGGCGGCACACGCCAAGGCGATCTGCCGCTGCTTGGACTGGCATCCGACGCTCCGAGCCGTGGCCTGGACCTTCTGGATCGAAACCACCAGTAGCGCAAGCAACACGCTGATGATGGCAATCACCACCAAGAGTTCCGTCAGGGAGAAGGCTCTTTGAGAATGATGCCTTTGGTTCACTTCGGCCATGGGTGACCACCAATCAGGGTGGGTTCGGGACATTCCCCGGCAGGCAACGGATGCGGAAGTGATACCAGTCGCGACGAGCGCGCCAACCGCTGCCGTTCACGGGCGCTTCGTAGTACCAGTGTCCGAATGCATCGATCAGACCCGGCAACTCGGGCCGCGCCACCTCGTAGCGCTCGGTGCTGCCGTCAACCATCGCATAGGTCACATTCCGCGGATCCCAAAACGCGGGCCAGTCGACCCAGTTCGAGTTGGTCAGGTCAATGATCCAGCCCTGGTTGTTGTAGTTGAATCCATCGTTGTCGTCCTCGGTGATGCAGTTGATCGTCTTCGACGGTTGTTGGATGCGCGACATCGCCGTGGTGTTCAGATTCTGGCAATTCTCGGGTTCGTAGTACTGCTCCCAGCCGCTGTAACTGGTCCGTTCATCGGGGCTATGGCAGCCGACAAAGGCGCTGAGCGAGTAGCTGCGCAGGCGCGTCCCTGGATCAAGGGGGCTCCGATAGAGCAACACCGAACCGACATACGGATAGAGCGCACCCTTGGTGATGGCGGTCTCGAGCTCGGTACTGCCCATCATGTTGGGAGCGAACGACGCTGTCCACGAATGAAACTCATTGTTGAGGGTCCCTGTCGGGTAGGAGATCGTCGGGCAGCCAGGTGGGGTCAGGGTGAGTGTGCCGGGCGACGATGTCAGGGGGCTGACCAATCGCCCTGCATTGCTGCTCGCGTAGGACGCACAAGCCAACGCGATCTGGCGCTGGTTGTGCAAGCACTTCGTGACCCGAGCGGTGCGCTGGACGGCGGCGATGGCTGTGATCAGGAGCGCCATCAGAAGCGCCAGAATCGCCACGACCACGAGCAGTTCCGTGAGCGAGAAGGCACGCGGAGCCTTGGACATACGCATGTCGATCATGCTAGCGCACCCACCGCGGAAATCCCCGGGTTGACCCTAGAATGACTCGCATGAAACGTCATCTGGCCCTCATCGTGCTCCTCGTTGCCGGCTGCAGCGACGATCCCACTCCGCCGTTGCCGACGCCCGCAAGCGTTCCCGGAACCAGCACGCCGACAACGACCAGCGGTCGCGACAACGCGGAGACATCCGATATCGCCATGGGTGGCACCACGGCCGATGGCACCCCCACCAATGGTGAATCAGGTGCGCGAACCGACGGCGCCGCTGGCGGTGCGACGATGCGCCGCGACCCGAATGCCGCACCAAGCTCGACGGTCGTTGAACCCGAACCTGCGCAGACGCCGAGCAACGATGCTCCTTCATCGGACGGTGGCGCAGCCGGATCGAGTGGCCCGTCCGCTGGCGGACAGACCGAGGATCCAGCAACTGCTGCACTCCGCGCACGCACGCGTGAAGCACGGTGGAACGACTTCCGCGCCATCGTGCAGAAGCAGGCTGACCTCATGGTGAAGGTCGGCCTTGCCCGCAAGAAGATGCGCCAGGATCCGACGCCGGAGAACCGAGCGGCCTATGACCGCATCTGGGGTGGCATCGCGCCCTTGGCGGCAAGGGTGACCGAGTACATGGCGCAGACCCGCTTCAGCGATGAGGACCGCGCCGTCATGTCCATGATCGTCGACGAGATCCAGTCCAAGGCGATGGCGACGGTGGAGGCAGCGCCGTGACATGCAACATCGACCAGCGCGGACGCAAGGCGCGCATCCTTGCCGGTGCCTTGATCGAAGTGCCGGGGCTCGTCCTTGTCGTCATGCGGTCGACCGACATGCTCGATGGGACCTGGCCATGGATCGTGGGCGTGTCCCTGATCGTGGGCGGACAATTCATGATCCTCGAGGGCGTGCTCGGCTGGTGCGCGCTGCGCGCCTGCGGCGTGAAGACGGCTCTGTGAGCGGAACGCGGCACCGTGGTGGGACAAGGCCTGGTGCCACGCACCACGCCGTGTTCGTGCAGGCGATGGTTGCCGACGCTCATGTGCGTCGGTCGCTCCTTGCTGGTGTGTTGCTCATCGCCCACTGGGTGATTGGTGCAACCACGGTGCCTGAGCCATCCTGGTTGTGGATCCTCGCGGCCATGGCGTGCGTGATCGCAGGCTGGCATCCTCTTGTGACATCGATCCACCAGGTCGTGGCGCGCACGCTCGACATCGATGTGCTCATGGTGGTCGCGGCCATCGGAGCATGCGCGATCGGCCAGTGGACGGAGGCAGGCATCCTGCTGTTCCTCTTCTCCCTGGGCCATGGGCTCGAGGGCCTGGCGACCGAGCGCGCATCGAGCGCCATCTCGGCGCTGGCCGAACTTGCACCCACCGAGGCAACGAAGGTGAGTGGCGGTGTCGAGGAACGCGTGGCCGTGAGCGCACTTGCGGTCGGTGACATCGTGATCGTGAGGCCGGGAGAACGGTTCCCCATCGATGGTGCGGTGACCGAAGGCACCAGCAGCGTGGACCAGAGTCCGATGACCGGCGAGAGCGTGCCGGTCCGGAAGGACCCCGGCGATGAGTGCTACGCCGGCACGCTCAATGGCGAAGGGTTGCTGCGAGTCCGTGCGGCTCGTGCAGCCGGCGAGACGATGATGGCTCGCATGGCTCGGCTGGTCGAGGAAGGCCAGGCCAACCGTGGCGTGGCGCAGAGGCTCACTGCACGCTTCACCCGCGTCTACACGCCGATCGTGCTGTTGGCGGTGCCAGCCGTGGTTGGCGGCCTGATGCTCGCAGGACACGGCTTCGACGATGCCTTCCTGCGCGGCATGGCCGTGCTCATCGGTGCGAGCCCGTGTGCGCTGGCGATCAGCACGCCGAGCGCGGTGCTGGCGGGCATCGCACGGGCCGCACGAGGCGGCGTGCTGGTGAAGGGTGGCGCGCACCTGGAGACGCTGGGATCGCTGCGCTGCATGGCCTTCGACAAGACAGGCACGCTCACGACCGGCCGCGCGACCGTGCGATCGATCGAATGCTTCGATGGCACGACCCGTGAGCGTGCGCTCGCCATCGCCGAGGCACTGGACCGACACAGTTCGCACCCCTATGCCCACGCGGTGCGCGATGCCGCGCGTGCGGAAGGCACCCCACGCCTGGAGCCGGCGCGGGTCACCGTCGTGCCAGGCATGGGTGTGCGTGCAGACATCGATGGCCATGCGTACGCGCTCGGTTCGCCACGGATCATCGATGGCACCCCGTTGCCGGCACCGGTGCAGGACCGCATCGATGCGCTTCGCGCCGGAGGCCAGGCTGTGGCGCTCGTCGTCGAGGAGGACTGCGTGATCGCGGTGCTGTCCTTCGAGGACCTTCCACGCGACGGTGCCGCCGCGGTGATGGCCGATCTCGGTCGATCCGGGATCGTGCGCATCGCCATGCTGACCGGCGATGCCCCGACCGTCGCCGACCGGATCGGCGCCGCGGTGGGGATCACCGAGATTGCCGCGGGCCTGATGCCTGAGCAGAAGATCGAGCGGGTGCGTGCGATGCGTGACGCAGGCCCGACGGCCATGGTGGGTGACGGCATCAACGATGCACCCGCGCTGGCCTCGGCGGACCTGGGCATTGCCATGGGGGCGCGTGGCAGCGATGTCGCCCTTGAAGCCGCCGATGTCGCGCTGATGGGCGATGACCTGGCTCGCCTTCCGTGGGCCATCGGCCTGGCGCGGGCGGCGCGACGCACGATCATGCAGAATGTGATGATCGCCATGGGCGTGATCGCCGTGCTGGTGCCGTTGGCTGCCCTGGGCGACATCGGGCTCGGCGGCGCCGTGGTGCTGCACGAGGGCAGCACCGTGGTGGTGGCATTCAATGCACTGCGGCTGCTTGCCTGGGATCGCCGCGCGGCCTGACTCGGACGCGTCCAGCGGATCGATGGGGTCAGCGCACGAAGCGCTGCATGAAGCGTCGCACACGCCGCGCGGCCTCGTGCACGCGAGCAGGCTCGAGCGCACCGCTCTCGGCAGCGCGCACGAGCGCTTCATGCACCTCGACCTGTCGACCGTGATCATGGCAGACGAGCGCCACATCCACACCAGCGCCGAGGGCCAGGACCGCTGCGTCGCCCAGCGGCCATCGATCGGCCACCGCCTTCATCTCGAGGTCATCGGTGAGGACCATGCCGTCATAGCCGAGCTCATCCCGGAGCATGCCCTGGACCACCCGGCGGCTCAGTGTGGCGGGCACATCCGGGTCAAGCGCCTCGAAGAGGATGTGTGCCGTCATGATGCCGGCGACGCCAGCCTGGATCGAAGCCGCGAACGGTGGCAGCTCGGTCAGGCCGAGCCGTTCCATGGTGTGCGGCAGGCTCGGCAAATCGTGATGGCTGTCCTTGTTCGTATCGCCATGGCCCGGGAAGTGCTTGGAGCACGCACCTACGCCCATGAGCTGCATCATCTGGATGAACTCGACCGCGCACTCGGAGACGGTTCCGGTCTCGGTTCCGAATGATCGCTCGCCGATCACGGGATTCGAAGGATTGCTGTCGACATCGACCACGGGGGCGAAGTCAAGATCGATGTTCACGCTGCGCAACTCACGCGCGATGACGCGGCCCCAGCGGCCGGCGGCCTGTGGCCCCTGCCGACCGACCTCGCGCATCGATGGGATCGCCGTGAAGCCATCCACGAGCCGCTGCACGCGCCCGCCTTCCTGATCGACGCCGATGTAGACGAGCCCACGCGCGCGGCGCTTGATGTCCAGGCAGAGCTCGCGTACCTGTCCTCGGGAGGCGACATTGCGCGCGAAGAGGATCACGCCGCCGACGCCACGATCAAGCATGTCGGCCAAGGCGTCATCGACATGGTGGCCGTGGAATCCCACGCACATGCATCGTGCACAGGCGAGGCGCAGATCCGTTGCGTCCATCGTGGCAATGTTATCCTTCCGCCAATTGCCACGGCCGTAGGCTTGATGTCCATCCATGCCTCACGATGCATTCCAGGCGTTGCAGCACGCCAACTACAGACGCTTCGCCACGGGCTTCATGCTCAACAGCCTTGGGCTGCATGTGCTCACGACCGCGGTGCTGTGGGATGTGTGGGAGCGCACCCACGATCCGCTGGCGCTGGGCATCACGGGACTCTGCCGGGCGTTGCCGGTCGTGCTGCTGGCACTCGTGGCTGGTCACGCCGCCGACCGCTTCGAACGGACGCGGATCCTCGTGGTCTGCCAGACCTGCTTCGCAGCGCTGTGCGCCGCGTTCGCGTGGCTCGACCTTCATGATGCCCCGGTCTGGCAGTTCTATCTGCTGCTCGTTCTGAGCGGCTGCGTGCGCGCCTTTGCGGGGCCAGCGCGCGGTTCGCTGCTGCCGCTCTTGGTGCCCAGGCGCAATCTCGAGAATGCCGTCAACTGGAACAGCGGCTTCTTCCAGGCCGCCGCGATCGGCGGACCGATCGCCACGGGGCTGGTGATCGACTCCATCGGATCGACCTGGCAGCTCTACCTGGTGGCGGCAGGGCTGACTGCATCGCTCGCCGTGGTGGCGCCATTCCTGCGACCCGAGCCGGCACCGCGGACGACCGAAGGTCTCACGCTGCGGTCGCTCGTCGCGGGTGCACGGTTCATCATCGGCGAGCGCGTGGTGTTCGGTGCGCTCCTGCTTGACCTGCTTGCGGTGCTCTTCGGCGGTGCAACCGCCCTGCTGCCCATGTACGCCGACGAGATCCTGCACATCGGCCAGAAGGGATTCGCGTTCGGCGTGCTCAAGGCATCGCCGTATGTGGGCGCCCTGATCATGGCGGCCTTCCTCGCCTCGCGGCCGCCGATCCGCCGCGCCGGTCCCGCGCTGCTCTGGAGCGTGGCCGGCTTCGGTGCCTGCATGATCGTGTTCGGACTGTCGACGAGTTTCTGGATCGCTGCACTCGCGCTGGTCACCAGCGGCGCACTCGATGCGATCAGCGTCACGATCAGGCACATGCTGGTGCAGACGCGAACGCCCAATGAACTGCGCGGTCGCGTGAGTGCCGTGAACACCATGTTCATCGAGTGCAGCAACGAGCTCGGCAGTTTCGAGAGCGGGCTCGTCGCCCGGTGGATGGGACCGGTCTTCAGTGTGGTCTCGGGCGGCGTCGGCACACTGGTGGTGGTTGGCATGATCGCTGCACGCTTCCCGACGCTGCGCAGCCTTCGAGGCCTGACTGACGAGGATCCGCGTGCCAGCCGGGCCAGCGCCACGCGCGAGACGGATGAGGCCGCAAGCGACACGACCGTGCCGTGACGATGGTCGTCCTCACGACCGACCCGTGGTGGAGCGCCCCGCCGGACCCCGTTGGCGAATAGCCTGTGCGCCATGCACACGCTCCTCCTCATCGCGGCGCTCGGCAGCATCGAACTTCCCGCTGTGTTCAGTGACCATATGGTGCTGCAGCGCGATCGACCGATCACGGTGTGGGGACGAGCCACACCCGGTTCGCAGGTCACCGTACGGCTGGGCGACAACGATCCACAACAGGGCTCGGTGGGCAGCGATGGCTCATGGCGCGTGATGCTGCCTGCCGAGGCGGCGCAGCAAGCGCCACGATCGCTGCATGTGATGGGCGATGGGAGCGAACTCGTGATCGCGGATGTGCTCGTCGGTGAGGTCTGGCTGTGCGGTGGGCAGAGCAACATGGAATGGACCGTCAACGGCAGCGCCAATCCCGACGGCGAGCGTGCCCGCGCTGCCGGACGGCCGACGATCCGCGCGATCAAGGTGCCACACACGCTCGCCGGCGCACCGGCCTTCACCACCGAGGCCGCGTGGCGGATCTGCACTCCGGAGCATGTCGGCGATGTCACAGCCGTGGGCTACGCCCTGGCCACCGAGGTGCAGGATGCCCTGCGTGGCGTGCCCATCGGCATCCTCGACATCAACTGGGGCGGCACCAGGATCGAACCCTGGATCGACGCCGTGACGCTCGGTGCGTGCCCGGTGACGCGCGAGGCGATCGGCCAGGCCAACGACGCAGCCGCGAGCGATCCGGCGAAGGCCGGCGAACGCGACCAGCGCTTCGCCGGCATGTTCAACGCGATGATCGCACCATTCGTGCCCTACGGCATCCGTGGAGCGGTCTGGTACCAAGGCGAGAGCAATGCAGGAGAGGCCGAGGCCTACCGGACACTGCTGCCGGCGCTCGTCTCCAGTTGGCGTGCTGCCTTCGGCCAGCCCCAGATGCCCTTCGGTGTCGTGCAGCTGGCGGCCTTCATGAAGGAGAGCAATGAGCCGGCGCAAGGCGGTTGGGCGTTCTTGCGCGATGCGCAGCTGGAGGCAGCCCAGCGCGATCCGAAGGTCGGCCTTGCCATCACGACCGACATCGGCGATGCGGATGACATCCACCCGCGCAACAAGCGCGAGGTCGGTCGCCGCCTTGCGCTGTGGGCGCTCGATGCTGCCTACGGCAAGCGGTGCTGGCCACGAGCTGGCCCACCCGTCACCGTCTCGCGCTCCCTGTGCTTGGTCGATGGCGCGACGAGGCATGTCCTGATTGTGTCGTTCGATGACCTCGGCGGGCCAATGCGCACGCGTGGCAACACGCCGCCGGACGGCTTCGCCATCGCGGGGGAAGACGGTCGCTTCGTGTGGGCGCACGCCATGATCAGCGGTGCCTCGGTGTTCGTGTGGAGCCCGGAGGTGCCGAACCCGGTGTCGGTGCGATACGCCTGGAGCAACAACCCCACCCGTGCCAACCTCGTCGATGGCCGCGGACAGCCGATCGGTCCCTTCCGGTCCGATCGGCCCGAGCGCGATGCTGCGTGTGACGACTGGCTCCGGCAGCAATAACACCGCTGGTGCGGTCAGCCATGGGCGTCCAGCGTGCGCCAACGGCTACACTGGAATCCCCTCGGGGCGTAGCTCAGTTTGGTAGAGCGCTTGCTTTGGGAGCAAGAAGTCGTCGGTTCAAATCCGGCCGCCCCGATTCGTCGGCTTCGCCTCCTCATCCGGTGCCTGCGCTGCGCGCAGGCGCTCGCTGATGCGAGCGCGACCGTTTGGGCCCAGAGGCCTCAAATCCGGCCGCCCCGATTCGTCGGCTTCGCCTCCTCATCCGGTGCCTGCGCTGCGCGCAGGCGCTCGCTGATGTCTGCCCGGCTACACTTCCGCCCCATGAACGGCTGGAACTTCTCGAGCGATCTCGCTGCCTATCTGCCCGTCCTGATGGTGTGCGTCATGGCGGTGGGCTTCGCTGCGATCAACATCGTCGCGAGCCTCCTCCTGGGCCCCAAGGCAGCGGGCGCCGTCAAGGGCATGTCCTACGAGTCCGGGATGGACCCGATCGGGACGACCCACAAGCGCTTCAATGTGCGCTTCTACATCCTCGCGATGACGTTCCTGCTCTTCGACATCGAGATCATCTTTCTCTACCCGTGGGCGCTCGCCTTCACGAAGCTCGAGCCCGGCAGCGCCGAGGCCGGCCTCTTCCTGGCCCGCATCAGCTTCTTCGTCGGGACCAGCGTGATCGCCTATGTGTATGCGTGGAAGAAGGGTGTGTTCCGCTTCGACTGACTGAGTCAGCGCTCCCAGGCGCTGAGGGATGAGCGTCAGCGCTCCCAGGCGCTGAGGGATGAGCGTCAGCGCTCCCAGGCGCTGAGGGATGAGCGTCAGCGCTCCCAGGCGCGCCTCAGAACACCACATCGATCTTCTGGCCCGGCTGCGTGCTTGGCACGAACCATGCCTCGCCGCGACGCTCGATGGCGACCGGCTTGCCGTCACTCGATGCGCCCTTGACCTCGCACCCCTTGGGCAACCTGATCCAGAGCGGCTCGAAACCGCACTCGATGCGCACCGCATGCATCGCATGCGCCCTCCACTGGGCGAGCACTTCGTGGCCACCCCGCGCACGCAGGCCTTGATAGCCGCCGTCGATCCATGCATCGGGCCACGCTGGGAGCACATGCACCACATGACCACGCTCGCTCCCCTCGCCCATCTGCTGGTGCGACTGCAGCATCATCTCGGCCAAGCCCGCGGCCCCACCGAAGTTCCCATCGATCTGGAATGGTGGGTGATTGTCGAACAGGTTCGACAGCGTGCTCTTGCGCAGCAACTCGTTGAGCTGCCGCCATGACTCGTTGCCATCCCGTAGGCGTGCGAAGAAGTTCACGAGCCACGCACGCGACCAGCCCGTGTGGCCACCGCCGTTGGCGAGCCGATGCTCAAGCGACTTCCGCGCCGCCGCCATGAGCTCCGGCGTCTCCTCTGCCGTGAAGAGCGCGGCTGGGTGCAAACCGTACAAGTGGCTCATGTGCCGATGCCCTGGCTCGGCCTCGGGCCATGGTTTCGACCACTCCATCAAGCGTCCATCCGCGCCAACCTTGGGACGGGCGAGCGACGGCAGTGCATCGCGGATCCTGCGCGTGATGCGGTCGTCCTGCTCACTGAGCACCTCGGCAGCCGCGAGTGTGCATCGCCAGCAGTCCTCGATGATCTCCTGATCCATCGCATTGCCCATGCCGATGTCGGCGTGCGTTCCGTCGGGCAGGATGAAGCTGTTCTCCGGGCTCGAGCTCGGACCTGCGAGGAGCTTGCCCGACATCGGATCACGCACGAGCCAATCAAGATAGAACTCGCTCGCGCCACGAAGCAGCGGCCAGGCGCGACGCAGTTGTGCGAGATCACCCCCGAATGCGTAGTGCTCGAATCCGTGGCGCACGAGCCAGCCACCACCGTGCGGCCAGAGTCCCCACACGGTCTGGCCTGTCGCCGTGGCGCGATGCCACGCATCGCTGGTGTGATGCGCACACCAACCACCGGCGCCGTACATCTCGCGGGCGACCCTGGTGCCGCGCACGGCCAGCGCTTCCGTGAAGGCCATCAGTGGATCGAAGCACTCGGGCGTGTTCAGCACCTCACAGCCCCAGTAGTTCATCTGCAGGTTGATGTTGGTGTGGTAGTCCGCGCCCCACGGCGCCTTGAGGTGCTCGTTCCACATGCCCTGCAGATTCGCGGGCAGGTCGCCGGGTTGGCTGCAGGACAGAAGCAAGTAGCGGGCGAACTGCGCGTAGATGGCGATGAGTTCGGGATCGGGCTCCCCGGATTCCATCCGCGCCCGGCGTTGATCGGTTGGGAGCGCACGCGCTGCAGGATCACTGGGATCAAGATCGATCGTCACGCGTTGCATGCGTCGGCTGAACCACCTGATGTGCTCATCGCGCAGCGGTTCCTGGCTCTGCGCGGCCGCGGTCAGGTCCTTCGCGTTGCGGTCGGAGAGCGCTGTTTCGCCCCAATAGTCCGTGCGCCCGGCGATCAACAGGTAGACCGAGTCAGCACGCTCGATGCGCAGCGTGGCACCATCCTGCACACAGGTGCCACCACGCGGGAGCGCCATCACGCTGGCCTCGAAGGTCACGCCAGCCGCTGCATCAGCCTCGGTGCGCCCCCAGACCCGAACGATGCCTGATCCCTTGGTCGTCCCCGCATCGATCACGAGCGGACAACCCAGGCCGCTCGGCTGGCGCTCGATCGCCACAGTCAGGTCAACGCCACGAGGCTGGTCGCACACGAGTTCGACCACGATGACATCGTGCGGCTTGCTCGCGAAGATGGTGCGCATGTAGTTGGCACCATCCTTGTTCCATGTGGTGGCACTGATGCCGGTGAAGAGGTCCAGGCCGCGCCGATAGCCCGTCACGCGCTCCATGCCGGGCATGCGCAGCACCAGTTCACCGAGTGTCTGGTGCGACCGATCCGCTTCGGGATCCATCAAGGTGCGCTGTGCGAGATCCTGACCCTGCCGCATCTTTCCGGCGAACAGCAGATCGCGTACATCGGCGACCTCCATGGACAGCGCGCGCGGCTGCAGATCGTCGCGCCGGCCCTGCCAGACCGAATCCTCATTGAGTTGCAGCCGGGACTCATGAACCCCCCCATAGTCCATCGCGCCCAGCCGACCGTTGCCCACCGGAAGTGCCTCGTTCCACGAACGCGCAGGCTGGTCGAACCAGATCACCGCGCCATCGGGTGTGGGTTGCGAGGATCGCTCGATGGATGGGGACACCGTCGCGACAGCCTTGGTCGCGGGCGGCGCGGGATCCTGCCCGCGCGCCTTGGCTGCCGGCGGCACCAGAACGAGAACCGATGCTGCGATGGCGAGCCGCATGACCCCTAGCGTAGCCGTCGTGCAAGTGCACGAGCGACACCGACCAGCAACGCGCTCATCAGGAGCACGCTCAGTCCCGAGACGAGCCATGTGAAGCGCAGGATCTGCAGCATGCGCGTGAGCGTGGGCTGCAACGCACCGAGTCCCTCGGTGTTGGCGGCAAGAAACGCGGCTGCCCACGCAAGGCACAGGAGCGTCGCAAGGCCTGCTGTTCCCATCACCACGGCCGAGCTCCATGGCCAACGAAGCCCTGTCGCCAGCCGCAGTGCCGCCACCATGAGCACGGCCAGCGAGCCCGCGGGCATCAGGATGCCCATGGATGTCAAGCTGAGGACAGCCCACGGCTTCGCGAGCATCGCGCTGATCGCCGGGGTCGCGAACCACTCCTGCACCACCAGTTCGGCCAGGCGGACCAGGCTCATCGCGAGCGTCACCCAGCAGACCAGGCGCATCCATCGACCATGGAGCACGGGCCACAGACCGAGCACGGCAAGCCATGGCACGATGCCATCAGGCACGAGGTACAGGAACACGACGGCCGGCAGCGAGGACCGCAGCGCCAACGGCAGCATGGGCGGCACGAGGATCCACGCAGCCGAGGCGACCATCAGCGCGATCGCGCACCACCGGATGTGCGCAAGCATCCGTGCGGCCGCTGACGCGTCGAACGCATCGATCCGCGTCGCACGCGACCAGCGCTGCCATGCCTCCGAGCGGGGCGCACCGCACTCGGAGCAGAGCGCCGCCTCCGGCGCGATCGGGTAGCCGCAGGTCCAGCAACGCGTTGGTCCTTCGACCGGTCGATCAACCACGCGGCTTGGACGCCTTCATCGTGACATCGACTTCGATCTCCTGGCCGTCGCGTCGGATCTTGATCTTGACCTTGTCGCCGGGGGCGTGCTTGCGCAGCTGGTCCATCATGTCGCCGGCGCCCTCGAGGAGTTCGCCGTTCCAGGCCAGGAGCACATCGCCCTTCTTGATGCCCGCCTCGGCAGCGCTGGTGCCCTCGCTCACGGCCTCGACGACCACGCCGCTCTGGCCGGTCTCGCCGTAACCAGGCGACACGCCCAGCCGCACCTTGGCATAGCCGCGGTCCTGGCCGGAGCCCGCTGTCTTGCCTTCAAATTCAAGCTTGGTCTCACTCACCAAGCCCTGTGTGATCGCCTCGGTGAGCGTGATCACCTTCACTGCACCACCGGGATTGACGGTCCATCCATGATCACCGGGCTTGTGATAGATGTCGTGCAGGCCCGTGAAAATGAAGAGCACCGGAATGCCTGCGCTGTAGAAACTCGCATGGTCGCTCGGTCCACGGCCGCTTGGATCGGAGCGGATCGTCAAGCCGCTGGCCTCGAAGCGCGGACGAAGCCACTCCTTGAAGCCCTTCGCGCTGCCCACGCCGCCCACGACAAGCTCGTCGTTGCGCAGTCGGCCGACCATGTCAAGGTTGACCATCGCGTTGATGGACTCTTGCTTGAGCGTGGGGTGCTCGGTCCAGTGGCGGCTGCCATCCAGGCCGATCTCCTCTGCACTGAAGGCCATGAAGAGGATGCTTCGGCGATCCTTGGGCGCATCGTCGGACCCGTACCAATCCGCCATCACGCGGGTCATGCAGAGCATGGCTGCCGTGCCGCTGGCGTTGTCATCGGCGCCCGGGTGAAGCTTGCCACGGTTGCGTGGATCGGCACCGTAGGCACCGAACCCGACATGGTCGTAGTGACTGCCCACAATGACCCACTCCTCGGCGAGCGATCCGGCGCCACGCAGCACGCCGCCGATGTTGTCGGTCGCGATGGTGCCGGCCGTCAACTCGGCCTTCAGCGTGACCTGCACCGAGTCCTTCAGCGGAACCGTCGTGACCGAACCTTCGTCGGCCTTCTGGCGCCACTCCGCCAGCGAGCGCCCATCGGGATCGGCCTGCTGGATCAGTGCATCCATGGACTCGATGCTCAGCTGGACGGCGGGGATCGAGAGCCGCTCGCCGAAACGGCTCGTGGCGGTCATCTCGAGCCCACGGCGGGCGTCGCGCGCATCGGGCGGCGTGACCATGATCACGCCCACGGCGCCGCGCTTGGCAAGCGCTTCGAGCTTCGGTGCGGCGGCGCTGAACTCGCTCCAGCGCCTCTCGCTCCAGCGGCTGACGCCCTCCTGGTTGATCGGCTCGTAGCGGAAGAACACTGCGATGCGGCCCTTGAGGTCCTCGCCATCCTCCTTGAAGCTCGTGTAGCCATCCTTGCCTGACTCGATCGCATAGCCAGCGAAGGCCAGCGGAGCCGTGACGCTCGCACTGCCGCTCGAACCAAGCACCACGAAGTCGTCCCCGGACCCGAGTGCGCGATCGCCGATCGCGACGGCACTATCGATCACCTTGGGTCCCGCACCCGGCAACTCGAAGGTCTGTCGGTAGGTCGTGCGCTCGCTGTCGCCCTCCTTTGCCGGGAAGCCCGGCTCGAGCCCCGCCTGGCGCATCCAGAACTCCACATAGTTGGCGGCAGCAGCGATGCCGTCGGAGCCCGGCGCGCGGCCCTCGAAGTACGGATTCGAGAGCGTCATGACATGCTGGTACCACTGCTGGCCGACCGGCCCGATGGCGGCCAGTTGTCCAGCGATGTCCGGATCGATGCCTGTGTCCTTGGGCTTGTAGTCGAAGACATTGACCGTGCCCTCGATGACGGTGCCCTTCTTGCGCTCGGGCTCGGCATCCTGTGCCATGGCGATCGCCGAGACGGCGCACGCGGCGCTCAGGAGCATGGTGACGGTCATGCGCACGGTAAGCATCAAGGGGACCTTCCTACGCGGAGCGGCGTGCCCCGACGCGTGGGTGTCCACTCTAGGTTTCCAAGGGCCCGCCGTGCAAGGGATCGAGGCTGTCAGGCCTATACTTTCCGCTCACCCAGCCAGCCTCCACCCCACCATGACCACGCTTCCCTCGATCATGCCCATCGCTTCCAAGTCCCTTATCGCCCTCGCGCCGGCCGACACCTTCATCCGGCGTCACATCGGCCCGAGCGAACCGGAAATCGTGGACATGCTGACCGCGCTCGGCTGCGCCTCGCTCGATGAGTTGAGTGCACAGGCGATCCCGGCCGGCATCCGCATGACGCAGCCTTTGCGGATCGACGACCCCACCAACACGCTCGGCGTCAGCGAGCGCGGCGAGGCCGAGACGCTCGCTGCACTCCACCGCATCGCGCAGCAGAACCACATCTGGCAGACCTGGATCGGCATGGGGTATGTGGGCACGATCGTGCCGGGAGTGATCCAGCGCAACATCCTCGAGAACCCGGGCTGGTACACCGCCTACACCCCCTACCAAGCCGAGATCGCCCAAGGCCGCCTCGAGGCGCTCCTGAACTTCCAGACCATGATCGCCGAACTGACCGGTCTGCCGCTCGCTGGTGCATCGCTGCTCGACGAGGGCACCGCCGCCGCGGAGGCAATGACGATGTGCCGGTCGATCGCTGCGTCCACGCACGACCACTTCTTTGTCGATGCCGGGTGCCATCCGCAGACGATTGCGGTCGTCCAGACCCGTGCAGGCGGGCTGGGCATCACGGTGGTCGTGGGTGATCCGATGAAGGCTGACTTCACGGCCAAGGCGTTCTGTGGCGCGCTGCTCGCGTACCCAGCGACCGATGGCTCGGTGCCTGAGTTCCGTGGCGTCACCGAGCGCGCACATGCCGCCGGTGCGCAGGTCGTCGCGTGCTGCGACCCGATGGCACTCGTCATGCTCGTGCCGCCGGGCGATTGGGGCGCCGACATCGCGGTGGGCAGCGCGCAGCGCTTCGGCGTACCGATGGGCTTCGGTGGGCCACACGCCGCGTTCATCGCCACCAAGCCTGAACATGTGCGCCGGATGCCCGGTCGCCTGATCGGCATCAGCCGCGACGCCACCGGTGCGCCCGCCCTTCGCATGGCCATCCAGACCCGCGAGCAGCACATCAAGCGCGACCGCGCCACGAGCAACATCTGCACCGCGCAGGTGCTCCTGGCCGTCATGGCGGGCATGTATGGCACCTATCACGGCCCGGATGGACTTCGCCGCATCGCTCGGCGCATCCATGCCGCGACCTCCACGCTTGCGGCTGCGCTGTCCAAGCTCGGACACACGGTGCTCAACGACACCTGGTTCGACACGCTCCATGTGCGGCTGGCCGGCTCGCCCGGCGGCTTCGCGTCGGCGCTCGCCTCGCGCCGCATCAATGTGCGGCACTTCACCGATGGAACCGTGGGCGTCACGCTCGACGAAACGATCACCACCGCATCGCTTGAGGCCTTGCTCGGCGCCTTCGCTGCGGCTGTCGGCAAGCCCACGCCGGCGCTCGATGTGCCTGCCTCGCTTGCGATCCCGACCGCGCTCCAACGCACCGATGCGTTCATGACGCAGGATGTCTTCAACAACTACCACAGCGAGCACGAGCTCCTGCGCTACATCAAGCGCCTGGAGAGCCGGGACCTTTCGCTCTGCCACAGCATGATCCCCCTGGGCTCGTGCACGATGAAGCTCAACGCGACCAGCGAGCTGATGCCCGTCACATGGGCTGAGTTCGGCAACATCCATCCCTTCGCGCCTGTCGACCAGTGGAAGGGCTACGCCACGATGTTCCGTCAGCTCGAGGAGTGGCTCAAGGAAGTGACGGGCTTCACGGCCATCAGCCTGCAGCCCAACGCCGGAAGCCAGGGCGAGTATGCGGGTCTGATGGTGATCCGCGCCTATCACGGGCACCGCGGGCAGACCAACCGCACGGTCTGCCTGATCCCCGAAAGCGCGCACGGCACGAATCCTGCCAGCGCCGTCGTGGCTGGCATGACGGTGGTCCCCGTCGGATGCCTGCCCAACGGCGAGATCGACCTGGCCGACCTCAAGGCCAAGGCCACCGAGCACGCCGCCAACCTCGCCGCGGTCATGATCACCTACCCGAGCACGCACGGCGTGTTCGACGAGAATGTCCGCGAGACATGCGAGCTCATCCACGCCCATGGCGGTCTCGTCTACATGGACGGCGCCAACATGAATGCGCAGGTCGGCCTCGCGCGGCCCGGCGACATCGGTGCCGATGTCTGCCACCTGAACCTGCACAAGACCTTCTGCATCCCGCACGGCGGTGGCGGTCCGGGCATGGGACCGATCGGCGTGAACGACACGCTCAAGCCCTTCCTGCCGGGACATCCGGTCCTGAGCCCGACCAGCGCCGGCACGCACGCGATCGGCCCGATCAGCGCCGCCCCCTACGGCAGCGCGAGCATCCTGCCGATCAGCTGGATGTACATCGCCATGATGGGCGGCCCCGGCCTGACGCTTGCCACGCAGGTCTCGATCCTTGCTGCGAACTACATGGCCAAGCGGCTCAAGGCGCACTACCCGGTGCGCTATGTGAACGCGAACGGCCGCTGCGCGCACGAGTTCATCATCGACTGCAACGCGTTCGACAGGAGCGCGGGAATCAAGGTCGATGACATCGCCAAGCGCATGATGGACTATGGCTTCCATGCGCCCACCATGAGCTGGCCCGAGCCCGGCATGCTCATGATCGAACCGACCGAGAGCGAATCGAAGCCCGAGCTCGACCGCTTGTGCGACGCGCTGATCTCGATCCGTGAGGAGATCCGCGCGATCGAGGAGGGCCGCATGCCACGCGACTCGAACCCGCTCAAGCACGCGCCGCATACCGCGGCCGTGGTGTCATCGGATTCGTGGAGCCGCCCGTACACGCGCGAACAGGCCGCATGGCCCGCATCGTGGCTGCGTGACCACAAGTTCTGGCCGGCCGTCAGTCGCGTCGACAATCCCTACGGCGACCGCAACCTCGTCTGCACCTGCGAGAGCGTCAAGAGGTACACCTGACCGTTGCAGGCCCGCGAGGGTCGATCGAAGGTTCGGGCCGATGATCCAAGCACGGTTGGCCGTACCATCGGGGCATGTTCGGTCCGAGTCCCTCGCCCCTGGAACCTCGCCCCGACTGGTCCCATCTGGTGCCAGCCGTGCTGCGCAACCCCCGCACCGAACTTGAGGCCGGGTTCACTCGCCTGCGCACGATGCTGCAGGCCGAGGGTACGCAGACCCGCGAGATGCTCGAGATCTACGGTCGAGCGACACAAGGCCAGGCCTCGAGCGCCGACATCGATCGGGCCAATCGTCAATTCGGCGATCTCCTCCGCTTGGCCGGGCTGGGCGCGTTCTTCGCCGTCGTACCGGGAAGCGCACTGCTGCTTCCGCTGGCCGTGACCACGGCTCGCAGGCTGGGCATCAACCTCCTGCCGGACAGCTGGGAACAGCAGGCCGGGCTGCCGGTCGACGGTCGCCCCGACGAGCAGGTCAAGCCAAGGCAGGGTTCCTGATCACACCTCGGCGTGCTCGGCCACGCCCTGGATGCGGGCGATCGCGCCACGAAGCCCATCGGCACGCATGGCCACGTTGACCACTGGGCTCTGGAGCAGGCTCACGATGTGCACACGCAGGTAGGACGGTGCCGCCGCAAGGGTGGCAGCCTGACGCACAGCCATCGCATCGAGCGCGGCTGGATCCATCTCGCTGAGGAGCGGAGTGGTGTTCGTCAGGCGCACCTCGATGTCCGCCGCATACGCATCGAGCTCGCTCGGCACATCGAACGGGAACGAGCGTGCGGTCGCATGGGCCACGTCGGCCATCTGCTTCTTGCCGACCTTGGGATTGAGCAGACCGGTGAGCAGCATCACGAAGCGCTCACGGTGGTCGGCGAACGCGCCCAGGATCTCCTCGTGCGACGGGCCTTCACTGCGGAACGCGATCGACTCGCGGTCGTCACTGCGGTTGCAGCTGATCTCGAGCTTCCAGTCCCCAGCGCCCACTGCGATCTGTCGGGGGTCGATCAGGGCGACCGTGCGCGCACCGCCGAAGGTATCGGGTGCTTCGCTGTCGCGTCCCGAGACGAGATAGGCCTTCGACTCGGGCGTGAAGACGCCGCGCTCGAAGAGCCGTGACACGCGCGAGCCATCGGCGCCGTGTGCCACCAGGTTCCACTCGACCGCTGCAGGTACCGGGTCGTCATCCGAGGGAAGCCACACCACCTCGAAGAGCGGATGGCTTGAACCTGCATAGCGACGCACATAGAAGCGGCCACGACCACGCGGGCGTTCCACGCCCGGGGTCAGTGCCTCGAGCATGCGCTGCACGGTGTCGCGTTCATCCTGGGTGAAGCCGGACGGATCGCGCAGCACCCGCGAGCCGATCTCGAACAGCTTGGCAAGCACGGCGGGTTCGGCGCTCGTCTGGCCCGCTGGCGGATAGAGGAAGCGGAAGGCATCCAAGTGCACCTTGCCCTTGCTCAGGCCGCTGTCGACGAGGGCCTGCGCGATCAGTGCGCTGTCGGCACCGCCGACCATGCGCTCATCGAGTGCGCGTCGAGCGCCTGTCACATCACCGGTCGCCACATAGGTGGCGCAGAGTCCCTTGAGTGCCTCATGCGCGGGGCGGGTCTCGTTGATCGCCTCACGCACGGCATCCGGGAAGTTGAAGAACTTCTGCGTCGAGAGCGCATCGATCGCCGCGGCGAACTCACGGCGTGCGTGGTCGAACCGGGCTCGTGCAAGTTCGAGCATGCCGCGGGCAAGTTCCAACAGGCCGGGTGCCGCACCGGTGCGCATGGAGGTGTGCTGTTCGGCAGCATCGAGGTTGCCCTGCCCGATTTCGAGGATCGCGAGGAACGGCCGCGCCACGCCGTCCACGCGGTCGGAACCTGAAACCGCGCGCATGAGGTGCGTTCGGGCCATGCCGATGAGGTCAGGATCGTGCGTGGCCGCGAGCCGCAGGCCGCGTGAGAGATCCGCCAATCCTTCGCCTTCGACCAGGTCGAGCGCTTCGCGGCGGATCGCCTCGGACTTGGTGGCGAGGTCGGCATCGTTCATGCAGTGCGGCTGCATCGCGACGGCTGCACGCAGCACGGTGCGGCTCCAGACCGGATCACGATTGCTCCATCCGTGCCACTCGGTGGCGACCGTGAGCGCCGGACGCCATTGCGATGCCATGATCAGTCGTGAAACAGCACGATCGACATCGCCATCAGGCACCATGCCGGCTTCGGCACGGCGCAGGAGTTCCCACTCGATCTTGTGCACGAAGTGGGCGACCTTGCCATGGTCGCCGCGCTTCTCGTAGGCAGCGGTCAAGAGCTGCGAGGCCGTCAGCGCCGCAGCTCGCACCTCTTCATTGGCCGAGTGCAGTGAGAGTCGGTTGAGCTCCGTCTCGACCTCCTCGAAACGCTGTTCGCGGGCACGCAGCAGCGCGATCGCATCACCGGCAACGCCACCCACGCCGACGAGTTCCTCCGCGCGCTTCAGGTCATCGGTCTGGGCACGCTCGGCAAGCAGGCGCACGAGACCAGATCGCTGGAGGTGGCCGTCGGAACCGCGCGTCGACAGTGCCTGCTCATACAGGCCCTTGGCAAAGGCGAAAAGGCTGTCACTGCGGTGGCGGCGCCACTCCTTGGCCACACTTGATGCCGTGATCGGGCCGGCGGCGGCCACCGGCGAGGTCGAGGGCGTGCTTGAACCGACCGGAATCATGATCGGCGCAGCAGGAATGGTGGCGGTTGCCGGCACCACTGCACGCGGCAGCACGGGAGCAGGAACCGGTGCTGGGGCGGATGCAGCAGCGATCGGCGCAGCGGGAATGGCCGCCGCCGGGACCACGGGCATCGGCGCCACTGGAGTCACCGGCGCAACCGCGGCAGGCACGACCGGAGTTGGTGTCGCCGCCACTGGGGCAATCACAGGCACAGTTGGCGCGACGGCCATCGGCTTGGGTGCCTCGACCGGATCGAGGTCAGTCAGATCAAGGAGCCCAGGAAGATCAAAGTCCGCGTCGCTCGTCACCGGCGCACCCATCATGGGCTTGGTGGAACCCAGGTCGTCATCGCCAAATGGATCCATCGACGACGATGCCGCAGGATCGGTCATCGGCGTCGTGATCGGCATGCTTGCCGGACGCGCACCGCCCGGCGTACGAGGACCTGGCTTCCTTTCTCCAGCGGAGGTCTGGGCTGTCGGCTTCCGGGACGCTGCACCCTTCGACGCGGTGCCGCCCTCGCTCTTCTCGCCGCGCATCCAGAGCACGGCGCCGACGATGAGTGCGATCGCGATCGCGCCGACGGCGATGCCCGCGGCGAGCACGATCGGGTCGTCGTAGGGCAAGCCCATGATCGTGCCAGCGGCCTCTTCACCAGCCGACGGATCAGCAGCCGGTGCGGGGTCCTGCGCGTGGGCGATCGCCACGAAAACAAGGCTCGAGCAGAAGGTGGCGGAGTGCAACAACGAAGCGCGGATGGCCATGTCTAAATCCCTTCGGATGGTCGATCGAACAGCGGGAGCGCAAGGTACGGCCCTGCGCGTCCCACTGCAATTACCGCGCCATTGCGCCCGATGGTTATCGGTTAGCCGATCCGGAGGCCCCACCCCGGAACGGTCGGCCCGAGTGCCGGGTGCGGAGTCCGCCTAACCCGCGCCGATCAGGCGTGAGAACGCACTCGCCAGCCCAAGGAAGACGAGAAACGACATCGAGTCGGTCACCATCGTCAGGAAGATCGTGCTTGCGGTCGCCGGGTCGGCACCCATGCGCTTCATGAGCAGCGGCAACATGCTGCCGGTCAGGCACCCGATCATCAGCGTGGTCGCCATGCTCAGGGCGATCACCGCACCGATCTGCCATGGCCGGTCCAGGGCCAACTCGATGCCCGCCACCACGCCACCCACGATCACGCCGCAGATCAGGCCGTTGACCAGGCCCACGCTCGTCTCGCGCAGGATGTGCGGCAGTGCGCGGCGCGGGCGGATCTGGTCGAGCACGATGCCGCGCAGCGTGACCGCCAGGCTCTGCTGGCCGGCATTGCCCGACTGGTTGGCGATCAGCGGCATCATCGCCGCGAGCACCGCGAGTTCCTCGATCAAGCCCTGATAGCGCAGGACCACCAGCGCACCGATGCTGCTCGTGAGGAGATTCACGAGCAGCCAGGGGAACCGTCCGCGGAACTTCACGCCCACACTCGAGTACACGGCCTCCTCGCGGCCGGCACCCACCATGCGCTGGGCGTCCTCGGTGCCTTCTGCACGAATGATGTCGATCACGTCATCGACGGTCACGACGCCAAGCAGGCGGTGATGCCCATCGACGACCGGCAGTGCCGCGTAGCGGTAGCGCTCAAACTCGTGGGCGACTTCCTCGCGGTCGATGTCGGGCGCGATGGCATCGATCGTGCGCTCGCAGATGTCGGCGATGCGGTCGGTCGGCTTGGCCACGAGCAAGCGGCGCAGGCTGATGATGCCCTTGAGATGCCCCTTGGCATCGGTGACGAACGCGTGCTGCAGGATTTCCGCTCCCTCGTGGCGCCGAATCGACTCGGTCGCCTCGGCGACCGTCATTGCCTCGCGCACGCTGAAGTGCTGCGTGGTCATCATGCCGCCCGCGGTGTCGGGCGCGTAGACCATCAGTTCGCGCAGTCGACGCGCCTCGCCGGAGGCCATGCTCGCCAGCAGACGCTCGCGATCGCGGACCGGCAGGGCCTGCAACAGGTCGGTGGCGTCATCGGGCGCCATCTCCTCCAGGAACTTGCCCGCGAGCGCGGGGTCGTCATCGATCAGGTCCCGCAGCATGCTCACGGCAAGCGGTGTCTGCATGTAGGCGAGCGCCTCAGCGGCCGCATCGACATCCATCTCGGCGAGCACCTCGACGGCCTCGGTCTCGCGCAGCGATTCGAGCGTGACGGCAGCGTCGGCAGGTTCCTGTGCCTCGACCGCCTCGGCCAACTCGGGCACATCGATGGAGTGCTGCATGAGCTGCTCGACGCGACGGTCCTCAGCGCTGGGTTCACCCGGCACCTCAAGTTCAACTCCCTCCACGGCCGGTGTGCCGGTCGTGGGCTGGGGCGTGGGCTCATCATCGGGCTCGGGCATCACCGGAGCCTACCCGCGTACCTGCGGGGAGAACCTGCATCGTGTTCAATGCGGGAATGGATCGGCTCATCAGCCATGAGGTGCTCGACGATGGAGCGCTGCACCGGATCACGCTCCGCGACGATACGCGGCGCAATGCACTCAGCCAGGCGATGTTCGATGACCTCGATGCAGCGCTCGCTGCCGTCACGACAGCCGTGGCGCGAAGGCAGGCGGCATCCTGCGTCCTCCTTTCGGCGACCGGGCGCGCGTTCTGCAGCGGCTTCGACCTCGGCGCCTGTGTCGCCGATCCCTCGATGATGGGCTCCTTCCTCCAGAGGCTTTCCGCGGCAGTGCGCTGCCTGCGTTCGCTGCCCTGCCCGGTCGTGGCAGCCGTGCAAGGTCCCGCGCTCGCGGGTGGATGCGCGCTCGTCACGGCCTGCGATGTCGTGATTGCCGGACCGGCTGCCCGATTCGCCTACCCCGTGCATCGCATCGGATTGAGCCCGGCGATCAGCCTGCCCACGCTGCGCGGCCACACCGGTGGCGGTGCCCGAACGGTCGCCCTTGAGCCTGAACCGCTCGATGCGGCTGCAGCGCGCGCACAGGGCCTGGTGCACGAGATCGTTGACGATCCGACCGCCCTGGATGCTCGCGCCCTGGCCGTGTCGCGCCAGCTGCTCTCCAAGGGTCCACAGGCCATGGCCAGCATCAAGCGCTGGATGAATGCGCATGATGGTTCGTGCGACCTGGCCGCGCTCGATGCCACGCTCGCGGCCAGCGTGGCCACGGGTTCGAGCGATGAATCGAGTGCGATGCTCGCGGCCACCTGGGCCGCGATGCAGAAGCCACGCTGATGGACCCGAAGCTCTATCACCGCCCGCGGATCGAATGGTGGCAACTGCGCCGTCGATGGTGCCGTTGGCGCGACGACCTGCAGCATCATGCTGCGCCAATCCGGCGCAGCCATTGGCAGAGCGTGGTCCTGGCATCGATGTGGGGTTCGCTCGTGATCGCCCCCGTCGTGGCAATCGTCGGTCATCTTGCCTTCGGGCGCACCACGATCGAGCCGCTCGAGGCCCGCTTCCACCGGCTCGAGCATGGTCGCTGGGTCGATGCCAGTGGCCGCGACCTCGACGACCCGACGCAACCTGCGGTGAATCTGGAGCATGAGTCATTCATCGAGACAGTCGGATGCACCGT
>Ga0194128_10001705_pt1 | contig 37828 bp, 36 predicted proteins | sample TA2KigCa65mmetaG_FD_148650 | JGI IMG/M metagenome (GOLD analysis project Ga0194128, IMG submission 148650) | Freshwater microbial communities from Lake Tanganyika, Tanzania - TA2015037 Kigoma Deep Cast 65m | ecosystem: Environmental > Aquatic > Freshwater > Lake | place: Tanzania: Lake...
CGAGTATGCCGCGCCGTGCCGGCGCCGAGTATGCCGCGCCGTGCCGGCGCCGAGTATGCCGCGCCGTGCCGGCGCCGAGTATGCCGCGCCGTGCCGGCGCCGAGTATGCCGCGCCGTGCCGGCGCGGACAGTCGACCTCGCTCTGCCTACGCGGCGTAGCCGCCGTCGATGTGAGGCCCGCGCCGCTGATGAAGCCCGCCTCGGGGCCCGCTCTCCGACTCACCCCCCTGGGGCTGATCCGCCACGCTCTTCGCGCTCAGGAAGAGGACGGTGCTCGCGCTGCCGTCCGCGAGCTCGATGCGGCTCGCGACCGTCCTCGGGAGCGCTTCGTTCAGCCTCATGAGAAACGTCGGGAGCATCCCGGCCGAATCGCTGCTCTCGTCCTCGGCGATCTCCACACGGCAGGTCTTCGATCGGCAGTCGAGGCTTCGGATCTCGAGCGCGTCGGTCTCCGGATCCTCGAGCGCTTCGAGCACCGCCGCCGAAGCCCCCTCCGACCAGACCGCGTCGATGGCTTCTTCCTGGAAGCGTGTCTCGACCGCCTGCATCTCGAGCTCGCGATCGCGCTCGGCCTGCTCCGCAGCCGCAGGGACGAGCTGCTGGGCGGCGGCGCGACCTTCCTGCATCGCAGCGATCTGGCTGCGAAGCTCGGCGAGCTCGCGGCGGACGCCGCTTGCCTCCGCGAGGTCCGACACCTCGTCGCGGAGGCGCTCGACCTCGCGGCGGAGCAATGCGACTTCGGAGGAAGCCGTTCGGCCCGGCGCCGGCGAGCTCGCTTCGGCGAGCGAGCTCGAGGCGGCCTTGTCGCACGTCGCGACGAATGCGGCGTTCCGGGCATGCGTGCTCGGCCCGCCGCGAGCAGGCAGGGCGAAGGCGTCGGATTGGAGCGCAAGGGGCATGGCCAAGCGTGGCTCCGGCGCGTGGCTAGCATCCGCATTCGCGGCGTGGGCACGACCACCGGGGAGACGGCCTTCGACCCGGGAGTGGGGTTCTCTAGCTGCGCAGCGAGACGACGCGGGGCGCGTCCTCGCTTCGCGTGGCACTGCTCGCATGCGAGGGCTGTGCGCGCGCCGGGACGCCGACGGCCGTGTGGTCGTCCGGCACGTCGCTGACGACGACCGCGTTCGCGCCGATGCGCGCGCGGTGGCCGACGCGGATCGGTCCGAGGAGCTTCGCTCCCGTACCGATGAACACGTCGTCGCCGAGCGTCGGTCCGCGGAAGTCGAACACGGTGGTGTTCAAGCCGAGAGTCACGAAGGGTCCGACGCTGACGTTCCGCCCGAACGTCGTCTGCCCGTCGATCACCACGTGTCCGTGCGCGATGTAGAACCCGCCGTCCGCGCGCACGTCGCGTCCGATCGAGACGAGGTAGATCATCCTGTTCGTGACGTTCAGCATCCATGCCAGCGACGGCCATCCCGCCTCGTAGAAGAACGTCTGCAGCCGGAAGAGGAGCGCTGCGCCGAACATCTCCGACCAGAGAACGGCGTAGAGAACCCGGCGCAGGAGCGACCACTCGGCCCCGAGCCCCGGCAGCCAGGCGCCGTAGGTCCGGAGATCGAGCTGGATCAGGCGGCTGGTCTCCACCCATCCGATCTTCGGCTGAGGTTCCATCGGACGACGCGTTCGGACGCCGTCCAAGTAGCAGAGAGCGAGCGCTAAACCACGCCCGATGGAGCCCAACCTCGCCGAGCTCGACGAAGCCGTCGCCGCCGCGATCCCCGAGACGCCGCGATCCGGTGAACGTCGACTTCGTGTTCCGCGACGCGATCCCGCGCAGCCCGGCCGGCAAGCCCGACTACGCGTGGGCGCGCGCGCAGGTGGCGGAGAAGACCGAAGCCTGAGCGGAGCCGCCCAAGGCTTCGTGCCGCGGACTCAGCGCTTTCCTTTCGCGCTCCAGAACGTCAGCGTGCCGAACGGCGTCATCACGCTGCCGCGCTCCTCGACCTCCGCGAAGCCCGCTTCGCGCATGATCGCCGGGAGCTGGCCGGAGAGGTTCCCGCCGACGCGGTCGCTGCCGTCGAAGAAGCGTACCGGCAGCGAGACGAGCCACATCAGCGGGTTCGCCGGCGGCCCGAAGTCGGCGACGTGCAGCTCGCCGTCCGGGTAGAGGACCTCGCGCACGGCGCGGAGCGCCGCGAGCTTCTCCTCGCTCGTCATGTGGTGCAGGACGAGGCTCGTCACGACGCGGTCGAACGAAGCGGGGACGAAGTCCGCCTCCTCCACCGTGCCGCGTCGGAGCTCGATGTCGACGCCCGCGGCGGCGATCTTGCCGCGCGCGATCTCGAGGATCTGCGGATCGACGTCGAGCCCGACGACCCGGGCCGTCGGATGCGATCGCTTGACGAGCAAGGTGAGCGTGCCCGTGCCGCAGCCGAGATCGAGGACGCTCATCCCGGGTGCGATGCGCGACTGGTCGACGAGGCGCTGCTTCACCTCGTCCTCGCGCAGAGCGAGGCGGACCAGAGGGTCGTAGAGCGGCGTCAGCCAGTCGAACCCGAGCGCGGGTACGAACGAGTGCGAGTGCCTCTGGGATGCTTCCATCCTCTACCTCCGAAAGCGGGAGACGCGACGTCGGCTGGTATAGCGCACGGCGGCCGCGGCGCGCATCCCGCACGCGAATTGACCCGCGGTGCGTCGGTCCCGAAGATGGAGCGGCCTGCACGATGTCTCCCGGAGCTCGATCCTCGTTCTGGCGCATCACCCGGCGCAGTACGCACATGGCGCGCGCTTCCCTCGTCGCGGCGTGGCTGTTCGTGCGCGAGCGCTCCCGCGAGCGCTCGCGCGGCGCCGAGCAGGCGACGAGCCGCGCCCTCGGCCGCGCGCTGGCCTGGCTTTGCGCCGATCTCGGAGCGACGTTCATCAAGGTCGGACAGATCGCCTCGACTCGGGGCGACCTCCTGCCTCGCGCGCTCGTCGCCGAGCTCGCGACGCTGCAAGACCGCGTCCCCGCGTTCGACTTCGCCGACGTGCGCCGGACGATCGAGCTGGAGTTCGGCCGGCCCCTCGAGGAGATCTACGACGGTTTCGAGCGCGAGCCGGTCGCCGCCGCTTCGGTCGCGCAGGTGCACCGCGCGGTCCTCCGAAGCTCCGGTGCGACCGTCGCCGTCAAGGTGCGGCGGCCGGACATCGTCGAGAAGGTGGCTCTCGACCGCTCGATCCTCCTCGCGGTGGGACGCTTCGCGGAGAAGATCGTCCCCTCCCTCCGCCTGATCGCGCTCGAGGAGGCGCTGCGCGCCTTCTGCAACGCGGTCGCGGAGCAGATTGCGCTCGGCAACGAGGCGCGGAACAACGTGCGCTTCCGCGAGAACTTCGCGGACGATCCGGACATCGACTTCCCGCTCCTCTACCCCGAGGCGTGCACGGACGCGGTGCTGACGATGGAGTTCGTCCACGGCGTTCACGAGGCCGAGCTCGAGGCGTCCGACTGCGACGTCCGCGGCATCGTCACCGCTGGGATGCGCTGCGTCTGCCGGATGATCTTCCTGCACGGGTTCGTGCACGCGGACCTCCACCCCGGGAACATGCGCTTCACGGCGCCGTCGCACGTCATGCTCCTCGACCTCGGCCTGATCGGCGAGCTCACGGACGAGGACCGGATCACGACCGCGCGGACGCTCCTCGCGTTCGCGACGGGCGACGGACCCACCGTCGCGCGGCTCTTCTTCGACAACGCGCCGCACACCGGCACGAAGGACTACGCGGCGTACGAGCGCGAGATGTGCGCCTTCGTCGCGAGCGTGCAGAACCGCGGCATGGGGAACGTGGAGATCACCGCCGAGATCGGGCGGATGTTCGACATCCTCCGCCGACACAAGATCCAGGCGCGCGCGCACATGACGATGGTCAACATCGCCCTGATGACGGCCGAGGGTCTCGGCAAGCGGCTCGCGCCGGACCTCTCGCTCACCGACGCGACGCTTCCGTACCTGCGCGAGGCGCTCGCCCTCGCGGCCGCGCGCTCCTGAGCGCCGTTGCCTCGCGCACGGGCGCGTGTTTGAGGAGCACGAAGCCCGCTCGCACCGGGGCCGAAGGAGGAGCGCCGTGTTCGTCGTCACCAATCGCATTCCCGTTTCCGAGGGCCACGAGGCGGACTTCGAGGAACGCTTTCGCAAGCGCGCGCACCTGATCGACAGCTCCCCCGGCTTCGTCAAGAATCTCGTCCTTCGTCCCGTACAGCGGCGCTTCAATCACCAGACCGGCGCTTGGGAGGACAAGCCCGAGCAGGGCTACTATCTGGTGCAGACCTACTGGGAAAACGAGAAGGCCTTCTGGGACTGGACGAACAGCGAGTCGTTCCGCATCGCGCACTCGAACCGCCCGCCGGCGGAGATGTTCGCGGGCTCGGCCGTCCTCGAGATCCACGAAGTCATCCAGACCACCGAGAAAGCGTGACTCCGGAGCAGGAGCGGAGCTGGGACATGACGGAGGTCCAGCCCTTCGTCGTTCGCCTGTTCGGCGCGGCGCGGATCGACCCGAAGGTCTACGACCAGGTCGCGTCGGATCCGGCCGCGACGAACCAGGCCGCCGTGGTCGTCGCGCTGTCCGCGCTCGCGCAGGCGATCGGCGGACCGGAGCGCATCGCGATCGCCGAGATCCCGATCGCGCTCGCGTGGTCGTACTTCAGCTGGCTCATCCCCGGAACGCTCGTCTGGCTCGTCGCCGTGCGCGTGCTGAAGCACGAGGCCGATCTGCCGCGCGTTCTCCGCTGCGTCGGCTTCGCGACGGCGCCGCAGATCTACTGGCTGCTCGGCCTGCTGCCGATCGAGGCCGAGGCGTTTCGGCTCGCGATCGGCGTCGTCGTGTTCATGATGGCGCTCGTCGCGAACGTGATCGCGATCCGGGAAGCCTTCGCGGTGCCGACGCTGCGCGCGGCGGTGATCTTCGCGGGCGGCTTCCTCGCGTTCGCGCTGCTCGCGGTGGCGCTCGGCTCGATCCTCGCGACGTTGGGCGGGTTCGCTCCGGCCTGAAAGCGTCAGCCGCCGTCGGCGACGATCCAGGTCACGAACCATCGCCCGTCCTCCGCCCGGACGGCGGCGGCTCCGGCGTAGGAGTATCCGCCGAGCAGATTCAGACGGTGACGATCGCTTCCCATCCAGCGCGCCACCGCATACTCCGCGACCTCCTCGGCGGGACGTCGCTGGTACGTGACGTTCTCCGCGCCGCGCCGGCCGCCGACCGACGTGACCGCGGCGGCGAGCCGCTTCTCGTAACCGGTGTGCCCGAACGGGACCTTCCCCGTCGCCATCTCGAGCGAGTGCTGGCGCGCGAGCTCGTCGAGCTCGGGACGCTCGCGCAAGATCGGCTGACCGCTCTGGCGGCGGACGGCGTTCACGCGGGCGAAGATGTCGTCGACGATGCCGCCCGGTCCGACGGGCTCGGGCGGCGCCTCGTCGTCCATGAGATCGGGCGGCGGTGCGCTCGCGGTGCAGGCCGCCAGGCCGGCCGCGAGAAGCAGCGTCAGGCTTCTCGCGAGGAGGCAGTGCCCACGTTCTCTCGTCATCCCCTTCTTCATCGGCCGGCGAAGGGACGCTCCTAGCCGAGACGGGCGGTGTCGGCTACCGTTCGGCGGGTCAGGAGCGCGGCGTGGCGGAGACGGCCCCGGGGGAGAAGACGGTTCGCCTCGAGCGCGACGGCGCGATCGCAGTCGTCACGTTCGATCGGCCGGAGAAGCGGAACGCGCTCTCGCCGCGTGAGCACCATGCCCTGCAGGAGATCTGCTTCGAGCTCCGGCGGGACTTCGAGACCCGCGTCGTCGTCCTGACGGGCGCGGGCTCGGTCTTCTCGGCGGGAGCGGACCTCGCCCAGCCGCGTGAGGAGAGCCGTCCCACGAACGACCTCGAGCGCCGGCATCGCGCTCGGATCGGCGATCGCACCGTCGCCGCGCTCGAGTCGCTCGACCAGATCACGATCGCCGCGATCAACGGCGCCTGCGTCGGCGGCGGCGCGGTCCTCGCTCTCGCCTGCGACCTGCGGGTCATCGCGGCGGAAGCCTGGATCTCCCTCCCCGAGGTCGAGCTCGGCCTGCCGCTCACGTGGGGCGCCCTCCCCCTCCTCGTCCGCGAGATCGGACCGGCGCGCACGATCGAGCTCGTGACGACGTGCGAGCGGATCGACGCCGAGACGGCACACCGCTGGGGCCTCGTGAACCACGTCGTGGCGGAAGGCGCGCTCGCGCTCGCGCGCGAGATCGCCGAGCGCATCGTGCGACGCCCCGCCGTCCCGGTGGCGATGACGAAGTCGGTCGTGCGCGCGCTCCGGGGCTCTTCGCGCCAGGGCGACGTGACCGAGACGGACGGCGACCTCTACTGGCTCGGCATCCGGCTCGGCGGCTTCACGCCGCGCAAGCCCGGCGGCGGGTCGAAGCCCGGTTGACGTAGCCGCCGGGGATGACCACTTTCCCCGGGAAAGCCGCTCGATGGAGGAAAAGGATCTCTATGCAGCGCTCGGCGTCGAGCGCGGCGCGACCACCGATCAGATCCGCAAGGCGTATCGGAAGCTCGCGCGGAAGCACCATCCCGACGTCAACCCGAACGACCCGAAGGCGGCCGATCGCTTCAAGGAGATCTCGTTCGCGAACGACGTCCTCTCGGACGAGAAGAAGCGCGCGCTCTACGACGAGTTCGGTAGACGCGGTCTCGAGGCGGGCTTCGATCCCGAGCAGGCGCGCGCGTACAAGCACTGGTCCGAGGGCGCGCGCCGGAGCCCCTCGTACGAGGACTTCAGCTCGGAGATCGATCTCGAGGACCTCCTCGGCGGGCTCGGCGGGTTCGGCGAGCGCTTCGGCTTCGGCGGCGGTGGTGGCGGCCGCGGCGGGAGGCGACGCGGACCGCGCAAGGGCCGCGACGCCCAGGGCGAGGTCTCGGTCGACTTCCTCGACGCCGTGCGCGGCGGCAAGGTCGGCATCCAGTTCGAGGGGAAGGGCGCGCTGAACGTGACGATTCCCCCCGGGGCCGACGACGGGACGCGCATCCGTCTCGCCGGCCAGGGAGAGTCGGGCCAGGAAGGCGGACCTCCGGGAGACCTCTACGTGACGCTCCGCGTGCGGCCGCACCCGTACTTCTCGCGCCAGGGAGCGGACGTGTACGTCGACGTCCCCGTGACCGTTCCGGAGCTGCTCCGCGGCGCCTCCATCGAGGTGCCGACGCCGGACGGCGCCGTCACGCTGAAAGTTCCGCCCCGGTCCGCGAACGGCCGCAAGCTCCGCCTCCGCGGCAAAGGCGCGACGCAGCGCGGGTCGAAGGAGCGCGGCGACCTCTACGCGACGCTCCAGGCCGTCGTCCCGACCGACGGGGACGCCGAGCGGGTCGAGCAGATCGCACGCGAGATGGAGCCCCTTTACGGGAGCGCGAACGTGCGCGAGCATCTGAGGAGCCGATGACGTACTTCACGCGACGTCAGCTGATCGAGATCCTCCACGTCGACGAGAGCTTCCTGATCGCGCTCGAGCAGGAGGAGATCGTCCAGTGCGACTCCCCCGAGACCGAGCCGGGCGGCTTCTCGGAGAGGATGCTCGAGCGCGCCCGCGTCGCGGACAACCTCGTCCACGAGCTCGAGGTGAACCTCGCCGGCGTCGCGGTGATCGTGCAAATGCGCGAAAGCCTCGCCGACCTCCGGCACCGCGTCGAGTCGCTCGCGGCCGAGCTGCAGAAGACCCGCGGCCGCTGAGCCGGCCCGGGGGTCGGAGGGTCGGGTTCACACCCCCTTCGTGCTCGCGATCTTCTCCTTGGCCGCCTTGATCCGGCCGTAGGACGCCTCGTAGTCCTCCTGGCTGTACGCGATCACCTGATACGCTTCCTCGCGCCCGTACACGTGCGTGATCTCGACGCGCGCGCGCGGCATCCCCGGCGCTTGCTTGTACGTGAGGAAGTAGTGCTCGAGACGGGCGACGAGACGCGCCGGCAGGTCGGCGACCTCCTTCGCGTCGCCGTAGACGGCGTCGCCCTCGAGGACGGCGATGATCTTGTCGTCGGCCTCGTTGCCGTCGATCATGCGAAGTCCGCCGATCGGGATCGCCGGGACGAGAATGTCGCCGTGCGTGATGTCGCGCTCGCAGAGGACGCAGATGTCGAGTGGATCGCCGTCTCCCTCGATCGCGGTCCGGCCCGCGCGCTCGGCACAGAACCGGCCGATGCGATCGCCGCAGTACGTCTGCGGGATGAAGCCGTACAGCGACGGATAGACGTTCGAGAACTGCTGCGGCCGGTCGACCTTCAGGAAGCCCGTTCGCTTGTCGAGCTCGTACTTGACCGTGTCCGTCGGGACGATCTCGATGTATGCGGTGACCTTGCGGGGCGCTTCGTCTCCCGGCGTGATGCCGTGCCACGGATGACGCCGGTAGAGCATCGGCAGGTATCGCAGCGGATCGTCTTCCGGATCGCTCGCCATCGGCCTCGACTACCACACACGCAGAGGCTAGTCCCAGCGCGGTGACGACTCTCCTCCTGGTCGCCGCCCTCGTCGCCGCAGTCGCGGTGATGGGCGCACGACGCTGGCGTCGCGAGCGGCTGCGGCGCGCCGCGCAGGAGCGCGCGGGAGCGAGGCCCGAGACCGCCTTCTACATCCGCTCGTTCGACGAGATGGACGAGCACCTGCGGAAGCGCTGGTGCTCGTGCGGCGGCTTCCTCGAGCTCGAAGGCGAAGGCACGCGCGAGCTCGACGAACGCCGCTACCGCGTCGCGCGCATGCGCTGCCACGAGTGCGACGAGATCGGCGAGGTATACTTCGACACCACCGACCTCGTGCAGTAAGGGGGTCCGGTTCGTTGCGGCGCATCTGCACCCAGGCTCGAACGAGCCTGGGTGCAGATGCGCCGCAACGAACCGGACCCCCTTCAGTCTTGCGCGGTGCGGGGGGTGTCGACGACCTCGGAGCGCTTCATGACCTCGAGGCTCTCGGTCGTGCTCGGCTCGGTACGCGGCTCGATCGTGCCCGTCGCCGCGGCGGCGCTCCAGCCGACGATCGATCCTTGATCCGAGATGGCCCCCTCCGGATCGGTTCCGAAGCGGATGATGCGAAGGGTCGAGGGCTTGTCGACCTTCGCGTGCGACTGCTCGAGCGACGACATGCCCTTCCAGTCCTCCTGCGCCTCCGCCGCTGCCGGCGCGAGAAGCGCAAGAGTGCTGGCGAAAACGATCGCGCGGCCCGTCTCTCGTTTCGCGTTTCGCATGCTCACCTCCGTTCGCGATGGATCGTACGCAGTCCGCGCTGCTTTGGGAAATCGCATCAGCGGCACGCCACCGAAGCCGGCGGGGCCTGGTCGCAGGCGAACGAGTCCCGCACGCCGGCGGCGATGAGCCCGCACGCGGTCGTACGCCCGCTGTGGACCGCCTGCTCCTTCGAGGCGGCCGCGGCGGTGGCGCAGTTCCGGCGTCCGGAGAACTCCATGCACACCTCGCACTGGACCTCCTGCGCGCCGAGCGTCAGCCAGGTCAGGATGCCCGCCAGGGCGACGAGCGAGACGATCGTCACCAAGCGCGCCAGAGCTTTGCCCTTCACGAAGGTCCTCCTCCCGCCGGCATTCCCATCGCCCGACGGAGCGCACGGAACTCACCGCTCCAGGCGCCTCTCCCATCGCGGACGACGAGCGGCGCGAGCGGCTCGTGCGTCCCGAGCGTCCCGAGGGGTTCGACCTCCGCAGCGCGACCGAGCGCGAAGACGCCGAAGAGCGGATCCTTCCCGGAGCGCGGCACGACGTCCCGCCAGCTCTCGATCGCGAGGCCGGCTTTCGCGGCGCCGCGCGCGACGCGGCCCTCGGGTCCGCCCGTCATGCAGAGGACGAGCCGTCCCCCCGGCCCGAGCAGCCGTGCGCCTGCCTCGCAGTACGCCTCGACCCCGCCCCGCGTTTCGAGCCGGCACGCGAGCCGCTGCGGGTCGCTCGAGCCGACCGCATCCGAGAGCGGGAGGTACGGCGGCGTCGCGGTCACGAGATCGACCGTCTCGCCCGCGAGGGCGAGGGTCGCCCCGTCTCGCAGATCGCCGTGCAGTACGCGACATCGCTCCGCGATCCCGTTCCACGCGAGCGAGCGACGCGCGAGCGCGACGCTCTCCGCCTGCGCTTCGACGCCGAAGCCGCACGCGTCCGGAAACCGCCACGCGAGGAGCATCAGCACCGAGCCGATCCCGCAGCCGAGGTCCGCGAAGTGCGCTGGCGGCGCGCTTCGGTGAAGCTCTGCGGCGAAGTGCGCGGTGACGAGATCGTCGAGCGACCACCGATGTCCGCCGGTCCGCTGGAAGATCCGGAAGTCTCCGGCGAGATGGCAGAGATCCTCGCCGGGCGCGGGCCAAAGCCGCGGATCGTCGCCCGGGCCCGCCGGTCGTGGTCCCGGTGCGATCCAACCGGGCGGGCGTCGCGCGGCGCGTACGATTCCGGGGCTCGCGGCGATGTCGATCGCCGAGCTCAGCGCGCGCTCCCGCGGACGCGCGCGCCCAACGTGGCGCGGGCGCGCGGCAAGCGCGCCATCGAACGGATCTCCTCGATCTCGCTCCGGTACGCTTCGAGCACGCTCGGCTGGCCGGGCAGCTCCGCACGCGGCGCGATGCAGCCGATGCGACGCGCGGACGGCTGCACCGAGATGCGCACGCGCGATCCCTCCGCCTGCAGCATCAGCGGCCAGTGCCGGCACGCGGCGGGCTTCCAGTCGGGCACGTGGCGTCCCGTCGCGAGCGCCTGGTGATGGATCGAGCAGAGAGCGCGCGTGCGCGTCCGCATCAGGAACGGGCAGACGCCGTCGTCGTCCGTCTCGATGATCCACTCGGGTGGATCGTCGACGAAGACGCTCGCGTAGCCGTCGTCCTCCGCGAGCGCCGGAACGAGCGAGGCGAGCTCGTCCATCATGCTGTCGATCGCGCGAATCTCGCGACGCGAGACCTCGACGGCGAGGCCGATGCAGCACGTGCGATCGCGCGGGCAGCCGTCCGGCCAGCAGCGGTACGCGAAGCGCGACAGGCTCGCGTCGAGGATCACGTCGAGACGCCGCCCCGAGCCCGAACGGCGGGTCGAGGTCGGCTTTTCGGGCGCGCGCTTCGCCGGCACGGGCCGGGAGATAGCAGAGGGAAGCGGCGTTGACCCGCCACAGGCGGTCCGCTTCACTCCCCGCCCATGATCGAATGGAGCGAGCAGCACCTGGCGATCCGCGACGCGTTCCGCCGTTTCGTCGAGGCCGAGATCAAGCCGAACCTCGAGGAGCTCGAGCACGGGGATACGCCGCCGTACCGCGTCCTGCGGAAGATGTTCGAGACCTTCGGCATCGGAGCGATGCAGCTCGATCGCTTCCAGCGCCAGCTCGAGCGCGAGAAGAGCGGCGGCGCGGAGCAGAAGCCGTCCGACGCCGCACGCAGCCTCTCGTTCGAGGCGGCGACCGACGCCGCGGCGATGCAGATCCTCCCGATCATCGAGCTCTGCCACTACTGCCCCGGCATGGTCACCGCGATGGGCGTGAGCGTCGCGCTCACGGCCGGCGCGATCCGCTCGCGCGGCACGGTCGCGCAGAAGGAGAAGTTCGTCCCGCAGCTTCTCACGATGGAGAAGGTCGGCGCCTGGGCGATCACCGAACCCGGCTCGGGCTCGGACGCGTTCGGCAGCATGAAGTCGACGGCGCGCCGCGACGGCGATCAGTACGTGCTGAACGGCAACAAGACGTTCATCACGAACGGCCCGTACGCCGACACGATCGTCTTCATCTGCAAGCTCGACGAAGGCAACGATCCGCGCGACCGGAAGGTGCTGAGCTTCATCCTCGACCGCGGCATGCCCGGGCTCACGCAGTCGAAGCCGCTCCGCAAGATGGGCCTGCACTCGTCGCCGACGGGCGAGCTCTTCCTCGACGACGTGCGCGTCGGGAAGGACCGCTTGATCGGCGAGAAGGAAGATCCCGCGGCACGCTCCGGGGCGAAGGCGACCTTCAACACGGAGCGCGCGGGCGTCGTCGCGATGGCTCTCGGGATCGTCGAGCAGTGCCTTGCGCTTTGCGTCGAGTACGCGAAGACGCGCGTCCAGTTCGGCCGCCCGATCGGCGAGTTCCAGCTCATCCAGGAGAAGCTCGCCGGAATGGAGGTCGCGCGCATGAACCTCCAGAACATCGTGTTCCAGCAGATCGAGCGTGCGGCGCTCGGGAAGCCGATGAGCCTCGCCGAGGCCTCTGCCGGGAAGCTCTACTCGGCGCGCGCGGCGATGTCGGTCGCGCTCGAGGCCGTGCAGCTCTTCGGCGGAAACGGCTACATGGCCGAGTTCCAGGTCGAGCAGCTCTGCCGCGACGCGAAGGTGCTCCAGATCTACGCGGGCACCGACGAGATCCAGATCTCCCAGATCGCGCGCAGCCTCCTCGCGGATTGAGGCCGCTCGTCGGCTCCACCTGTCCCCGTGCGGCGACGGCTGTCACCACGGGGTGACGGCTGCGGTGCGGAGTGCCGGGTTTCGCGTGCGTTCTGCGTGGGCCGCCTTGGCACCCTCATTGCGATGCTGGCCGGCAGATCGAATGCGCAGACGCCACGAGGCGTCAAACATGCAAACGGTCGGGAAGGAAGGATGACGACCACCATGGCAACGACCACGCACACGATGACCGGAACCGAGGTTCGGACCCTGCGGCGCGATCTCGGCATGACGCAGGAGGACCTCGCTCACGAGCTCGGCGTGACCGTCTCGACCGTGAACCGCTGGGAGAACGGACACACGCGCCCGAGCCGACTCGCCCACGCGGGCCTGGACCGGCTCGCGAGCATGCGAGCCACGCCCACTCCGTTCCCGCAGGTGGCGGCCGAGCGCGAGCAGCGCGTCTGAGCGCATCACCACGAATCGAACGCGTCTGAACGACCGAGAGAACCGCTCTTCCGTCCGACAGGGTTCGGCTCGTCGCTGGCCGGCGCTACGCGGCCGGCGGCGGGCCGGATCGGGGTGTCGCGAGCACCTGCGCGATGCAGCCCGTCAAGCGACGCGCCGTCCGCAGGTCGAGGAACTCGTTCGGGCCGTGCGCGTTCGAGCCGGGACCGAGCACTCCCGTGATCACGAACTGAGCCGCCGGGAACCGCTCACCGAGCATCCCCATGAAGGGGATCGAGCCGCCCTCGCCCATCGCGACGGGAGGCGGGCCGAACCACGTCGTCGAAGCCGCGCGTAGCTTCTCCTCGAGCCACGGCGCCATCGGCGGAGCGGACCAGCCCGTCTGTCCGCCCGCGCTCACGCGAACGCGAGCGCCGTGCGGGGGATCGCGCTCGAGCGCCGCGCGGACGGCTGCGGCGGCTCGTGCCGACGGCACCGTCGGCGGAAGACGAACGCCGAGGCGAAGCGTCGTCCGCGGGCGAAGCACGTTGCCCGCGTCCTCGAGAGCGGGAATGCCGCGCGCGGCGATCACCTCGATCGCGGGACGCCACGTCCGGTCGAGGACGAGATCCACCATGTCCCTCTTCGCCGTCCCCGCGCCCGGGACGAACGGGAACCGCTGGAACGCCGTCGGCCCGAGCGCCTCCGCCGCGACCTCCGCCTGCGCCCGCCGGTCCGCCGGGATGTCGGCGTGCAGCTCGGGAAGCCGCACGCGGCCCGTCGTCGCGTCCTCGAGGCGCTCGAGGAGAAGGCGCGCGATCCGGAAGCTCGACGGGACGACGCCTCCCGCGTCGCCGCTGTGCACGCCTTCCTCGAGCACCTCGACCCCGAGGTCGACGGCGAGGAGGCCGCGCAGCGACGTCGTGCACCAAAGGCGATCGTAGTCGCCGCAGCCCGAGTCGAGGCAGACGACGAGCGACGGCGAGCCGAGTCGCGCTCCCAGGTGCTCGATGTGCGCGGGAAGGTCGATGCTGCCGCTCTCCTCGCTGCACTCGATCAGCACGACGCAGTGCGGATGCGGGACGCCCTGCTCCTGCAGCGCGCGGATCGCCGTCAACGAGGCGAAGACGGCATAGCCGTCGTCGGCGGCGCCGCGGCCGTAGAGGCGCTCTTCACGGACGACGGGCGTCCACGGTCCGAGGCCTTCGGCCCAGCCGACCATCTCCGGCTGCTTGTCGAGGTGGCCGTAGAGGAGGACGTCGCCCGCCACGGTCCCGGGGACGTCGACGAGGAGGACCGGCGTGCGCTCGTCGAGCCGGACGACCTCGATGCTCGCACCCGCGGGCGCGCTCCGCCGTGCCCAGGCCTCGGCCAGCGCGAGCGCGCGATCCATGTGACCGTGCGCGGCCCAGTCGCGATCGAAGGCGGGAGAGACGTTCGGGATCCGCACGTACTCGACGAGCGCCGGGAGGATCGCGTCCTGCCACTCCCCGTCGATGAAGCTCCGCGCACGGGCGACGTCGAGGGGAGCGGCGTCGAGGTTCCGCTCGGCCATGCGCTTCTCGTTACAGCGCGCACACGGCCCGCGAAAGTCGAGGGCTCCGCCGCGGTGGCGAACGATCGGCCGAGCCCGGGTTCCATCGATCGGGCGGACGTCGCTCATTCTTTCGGCGTCGTCGTGCCCAAGAAACGAGCGATCCGGCGCCCGGCGCGAATCGACGGCAGCCAATTGCTGGGTTCTTCGGCGGCATGGCCGTTGCAAAACCCGCCTCGAGCACGCCGCACCCGCGGCGCGTCCACAACCCCATTCGGAGGGAGGATGGAAGATGTCTGATCACTCTCGCGCGATCTCCCGACTCGGGCTCGCCGCGGTCGCTACCGTGTCGATGGCGCTGCTCGCGTCCGTCGCCTCGGCTCAAGACGCCGTCACAGCCGAAGGCTGGCAGGCGATGATGGACAACAGCAGCGCCATGCGCATCGGACTGGACACGGTCTGGGTGCTCGTGTGCGGCATGCTCGTTTTTTGGATGAACGCCGGGTTCGCCCTCGTCGAGAGCGGTCTGTGTCGAGCCAAGAATACGACGAACATCCTCGCGAAGAACTTCATCGTCTTCGCGGCGTCGAGCCTCTCCTTCTGGGTGATCGGCTGGGGGCTCATGTTCGGCGACGGGAATCCGTTCGTCGGCACCCAGGGCCTGTTCTTCGTCTCCGGCGCCGACAACTCCCCGGCGCTGGGCGAGGCGTACGCGTCGATGAATCCGTTCTCGGCGGTGCTCTACGAGGGCGTCTACTCGTCGATCAACTGGACGCCGGTTCCGCTCTGGGCCAAGTTCTTCTTCCAGCTCGTGTTCGCCGGAACGGCGGCGACGATCGTCTCCGGCGCTGTCGCCGAACGCATCAAGTTCGTCTCGTTTCTGGTCTTCAGCTTCATCCTCGTGGCCTTCATGTATCCGGTCACGGGCCACTGGATCTGGGGCGGCGGGCTCCTCGGCTCGGACAACTTCCGTGACTTCGCCGGCTCGACGGTCGTGCACTCGGTCGGCGGGTGGGCGGCGCTCGCGGGCGTGATCGTCCTCGGGCCGCGACTCGGTCGTTACGGCAAGGACGGGAAGCCCCGCCCGATGCCGGGCCACAGCATGACGTCGGCGGCTCTCGGCGTCCTGATCCTCTGGCTCGGCTGGTTCGGGTTCAACCCGGGCTCGACGATGTCGGCGGGCGCGAGCGCGATCTCCTACATCATCGTCAACACGAACATCGCAGCGGCGACGGGTGCCCTCGGCGCGATGGTGACGGCCTGGCTGATGCTCGGAAAGCCCGATCTCTCCATGATCCTGAACGGGTGCCTCGCCGGCCTCGTCGCGATCACGGCGGGATGCGGCTTCGTCACGATCGGATCCGGTGCGATCATCGGCCTGATCGGCGGCGTCCTCGTGGTCTTCGCGGTCCTCGGGTTCGATCGGCTCAAGATCGACGACCCCGTCGGCGCATGCTCGGTTCACCTCGTGAACGGGATCTGGGGGACGCTCGCTCTCGGGCTCTTCTACGACGAGCAGGTCGCGACCGACATCGCGGCTCTCGCGACGGGCCTCTCGCCGATGGCGCAGTTCCTCGTGCAGCTGAAGGGCGTCGTCTACGTCGCGGCCTTCACGCTGCCGGTCTCCCTGGTGGTCTGGTACGTGATCAAGGCGACGCTCGGCGTCCGCGTCTCCCCCGAGGAGGAGATCGAAGGCCTCGACATCGGCGAGCACGGAATGCACGCCTACGACATTCCGCCGGTGGGCGGCGGCGACACGACGCCGATCGGCGAGCCGGCGTACTCGATGGCGGGTGAGCGCGCGATGAGCGCGAGCCCCCGAACGGTGCCCTGAGAGGAGGGGACCGTGCGCGTCCCCGAGCTCCGCTCCCACGCGAGGGAGGCGTGTCTCGCCGAGTGGACCGGCGAGATCCTCGCGAGGAGCGGAGCTCGGGGCTTCTCCTTTTGCACCTCGGGTGCGGTCGAAGGAGCGATGCGCTAGGGCGTGAACCCCTGGCTCCCCGTTCGCACCAACCGATCCCCGAAGACGGCTGCGTGCTGCTGGTCGTCTCGAAGCGGATCGGGGATACGATCTTCTGCACGCCGGCTCTGCACTGGCTGCGTGCGAGCTGGCCGCGACTCCGCATCGACGTGATCGCTCCCTCGCGCGCCTCGGCGGACGTCCTGCGCCACAACCCGGCGATCGACCGCCTCTGGGAGCGGCCCGGCCCCTGGACACGACGCCGGCTCGCGCGTCTCTCATGGGACCTAGCCCTCGATCTGCACGGAGCGAAGGAGACGCGCCGCGCGACGCGTGGATTCGCTGCTCCGGTCGCGGTGTGCGAGGTGCACGGAAACGCGCAGTCGACGGTGCACCAGAGCGAGCTGGTCGCGGCGTTCGTGCGAGAGATCTTCCCCGTCGCGCGCGGCGCCGGAGAAGAGACTTCCTTCGAGTACGAGATCTTCCCGCAGCCGTCGCACGACGCGGCGGTCGACCGCCTGCTCCAGCGGCACGGCGCGGACGGCGCGGCGCTCGTCGGCTTCCACACCGGCTCGTATCCGATCGCGGCGCGCGGCCGGCGTCTCTTTCGGCGGCCTCTCGTCGCCGAAGCGCGCAACTGGCCCTTCGAGCGCTTCGTCGAGCTCGGCGAGCGCCTCGCCGCGTCGCACCCGGGTCTGCGCGTCGTCCTCACGGGCAGCTCGGGCGAGAAGGAGATCGCGCGGCGCTACTTCCGGGGTCGCCCGTGGGCGATCGACCTGATCGGCTCAACCGAAGTGCTCGAGCTCGCCGCGCTGATGCGGCGCCTTCGGTGCTTCGTCACGGGAGACACGGGGCCGCTGCACGTCGCTTGTGCGATGGGCACGCCGGTCGTGGCACTCTCGGGGCCGCCTCAGGTGCCGGTGCGAACGGGACCCCATCCGCCGCGCGCGGATCGGGTGCTCCTGCACGAGGAGCCGGGGCTCGCCCACTTGGAGGTCCCGCGCGTCCTCGATGCGGTGTCGCGTTGCATGTCGCCCAAACGCCAGGCGCCCGCGCTCAGTGCGCCTGGCTGAGCTCCCGCGCCTTCGCGAACTGCGCCTCCGCCTCGTCCGTCTTCCCGAGGCGGCGCTGGATCACCCCGAGAGCGGTGTACACCGCCGGGCTCGGCTTCAGCGCGAGCGACCGCTCGTAGATCGCCTCCGCCTCGGTGAACTTGCCGCCGCGCGCGAGCGCGTCGGCGAGGTTGTTGTACGCGGGTGTGTACGCGGCATCGAGCTCGATCGCCTTCTCGAACTCGCGCACGGCTTCGTCGGTCCGGTCCTGCTGCGCGAGCACGTACCCGAGGCCGTTGTGCGTCTCGGCGGTCGGCCGTCCTGGTAGCGCCTGGCGATAGTGCGACTCCGCTCGATCGAGCGCTCCCATCTGCACGAAGGCGACGGCGAGGTTGAAGTGCGCCGACGGGCAGGCCGGGTCGAGCTCGAGGGCCTTCCCGTACGCGGCGAACGCCTCCTTCCCCTTCCCCTGCCGCGCGAGCGTGAAGCCGAGGTCGCTGTAGATCTCCGCTCGCGGCTCGAGTGCGAGCGACGTCCGGAAGTGCCCGGCCGCGTCGTCGAGACGTCCGAGCTCGACGAGTGCCAGCCCCAGGTTGTTGTGCGCCTTCGCGTGTCCGGGGTCCGCGGCGATCGCGCGCTCGTACTCGACGATCGCTTCCTGCGGGTGTCCCTCTTGGAACAGCGTCCAGCCGAGCGCGTTGTGCAGCTCCGGGTCGTCCGGAGCGAGCTCGAGACCGCGCCGGAACGCACGCTTCGCCCCCTCGTGGTCGCCGGTATTCTCGTTCGCGGTCCCGGCGCGCAGAAACGAGTACGGGTCGAGGAAGCGCTCGCGGATGTCGGCGATCGCGTCTCCGGGCAGCTTGACGAACTCGGGGATGTTCGCGGCGCGATCCGGCGACGTGAAGCGCTCGAGCAGCACCGGCGGCGTGTCGTTCCCGTTCTCGTCGATGTGCGTCAGGAAGAGCTGCGTGTACGGGCCGTTCTTCTTCGACGAGAACACGAGCCAGCGGCCGTTCGAGGACCAGCTGTGCCACGAGTTCATGCGCGCGGTGTTGTACTTCAGCCGCCGCGGCTCGCCGCCGTTCGCCGGGACGATCCAGAGCTCGCTGTCCGGCCGCAGCAGCATGTAGTTCTTCGCCTTGCAGAAGACGATCCACTTCCCGTCCGGGGAGTACTTCGGGAAGAAGTTGCTCATCCCGTTCTGCGAAGCACCTTCGAGCGGCACCGCCGTCCCGCCCTTCCCGTCGTTGAACGGCACGCGGTAGAGGTCGTAGAGGAACGGCTGCTCCTCGACGGTGAACTCCGGAACGTCCTTCTCGTCGACGAGCGCCGCGTTCTTCTGCTCGAGGCGCTCGGACTCGTGCGCCTTCGCTCGCGCGAAGACGATCTCCTTCCCGTCCGGGCTCCACACCGCGTTCGTCTGCACGTACTCGGGATCGTCGGCACCCGGCAGCGCGGCGAACTTCCCGGTCTCGCGGTCGTAAACGACGAGGATGCCTTTGATCGGGAAAAAGAGCTGCGAGATCATGAGATCCGGCATCGCGACGAAGACGGAACGGTCCTTGACGGTGCTGATCACGTAGCGCCCCGTCGGCGAGACGCGCGAGAGGAGGCCGAACGTCAGCTCGCCGTCGTCGCGCCGGTAGTCCGACCAGGTGATGATCTTGTCGTCGGTCAACTCCATGTGCGACGAGACCGGCAGGATCCCGTACCCGCCCTTGTCGTTGCCGTAGTCGACGTCGAGCCCGAGGACGCTCCCGTCGTCGGCGAAGGAGTGGCAGTTGCCGCACACCGGGAGGTTCTCGAGAACGATCGGCGGGCCGTTCACCTGGTCGATCGTCCCGTAGCGCCAGCGGATCTTCGACGGATCCTGCACGGCCTTCAGGAACGGCAGCGGCACCTCGCGGTAGAAGAGCGCGTCGCCGACCGGGTCCGTCGACGTGCGGACGTGCACGCGCGTCGAAACGTCGCCGGGGAGACGCTCGACGGCGACCTCCGCTTCGCGCTCGACGCTCCTATCCTTGATCCGCTTCCAGCTCTCCTCGGAAGGCCGCCAGCGCGGCTCGTCGACGGACTCCTGCAGGATCTCCTTGCCGGCGCCGTCGCGGACGACGACCTGCCACCGCGCGCCCTCCGCCGCCTCATCCTCCCACGTGAACGTCGGCGCGACGATGTCGGGCGGGAAGAGCGTTCCCTCCATCGGATACGTGATCCGGAGCGGACCGGACTCGGCGAAGCTCGGAGCACGAACGACGAGCAGCAGGGCACTCGCCGTGATCGCGACGATCGCCGCGGCGACGAGTCCCGCAGGTACGGCGAAGCGACGCTTCGGGCTCATCTCGCCTCCGGCGAACGCGGCAGCATCGCCACGACCTCGACCTCGCAGAGAAGCTCGGGGCGACACAGGCCCGCCTCGACGATCGCGAGCGGAAACCCGTCGAAGCCGCGCCGGCGAGCGACGCCGCGCAGGATCTGCACGTCGCTCGCACGCTTCACGTAGGCGATGCCGCTCAGCAAGCTCTCGAAGGTCGCGCCCTCCCCCGAGAGCAGCGACTCGACGTTGTCCAGCATGCGCTCGGCCTGGGCCTCGAGCTCGCCCAGGTGGACGGTGCTGCCGCCCTCGTCGATGCTCGCCGTTCCGGACACGTGCAGCGTGATCCCGTTCGTCTCGACGACCCGGAGGCCGCGCGAGAAGTCGGCGCCGTACCTCCACGCCTCGTTGAGAAGCGGCGTCGACATCCCTCGGACGTCGAGCGGCCGTGGAAGCTTCACCGCGCCCAGGCGCAACGAGAACGTGTGCGCGTTCGAGCACGGGGCGCCCTGGATCCCGGTGCTCGCGGGGGCGAGGTCGATCCCGCGACTGCGGAAGAAGGCCCGTCGCGCGCGATTGAAGGTGTCGTAGTCGCGATCGATGTCGCGGAGGTGCACCCACGTACGGACGACGTCGCGGAAGCCCATCCCGCCTTGCTCGAGGAGGCGCTCGGCGGCGTGGAACATGTCGCTCGCCTCCGCAAGCGCGTCCTCGCCGACGCCGTGCAGGCTCGTCGTGTGGAGCGAGAGCTGCTCGCCGAGACGGACGAGCCGAGCGCCGGAGAGCCGGCACGCCTCGCAGGCGCACGCCGAAGGTGCACGGACATCGCGCACCGACCACGCGTCGCGATCGCGCGGAGCCGACGCGTGGACCAGGATCTCGAAAGCCGCGCCCGGCTCGACGGGAGCCTGCTGCACGACCGACGGAGCCGGTGCGGTCGATGCCGAGCCGGAGCTCGAGAGGAGACGCTCGCGAACCGCGAGCACGCGCGACAGATCGCGCGCGGCGTCGCGCAGGAGGAGCGTCTCGCCGACGACGTCCGCCACCGAGGCGTCGTGGCTCGCGAGAGCCTCGACCAGCGCTTCGTACGCGGCTTCCGCCTGCAGGACCGCGTCCGGCGCACGCGCGCCGTCGGGGCGAAGGAGAATCGCGATCTCGTCCGCCTCCGGGCCCGTATGGAGCCGGAGAACGGCCTGGCACCCGGAAGCCGGCGCCGCGTCTCGCTTCAGGCGAAGCTCAGATCCTCGGCCGGGCATCACTTCTGCCCGGCGCTTCTAGCACGCGGGCAGCTCCGGAGTGAGAATCGTCGTCCCGGCGATGTTCCCGCTCGCGCAGTTGTTCGAGCCGCCGATCCCGAGGATGTCGGAGCCCAGCGCCTCGAAGGGTCCGGGCGGGGGACTGGAGCCGTTGTCGACGACCTCGCTGTCGGTGAGGCTGGCGTTCTCCGGGGCCGTGTCCGGGACGATCGGCGGAACCAGCTCGCAGCGGATCGGCGAGCCGTCGACGGCGATGCAGGCACGACGAGGGCGGCTGCGACGCCCACGGCGCTGCGAAAGGAGCGATGCGAATGCACGGAAGTCCTCTCCACGTGGATGCGGGCCGTGACCGGATTGCGCCGGGTGCTGCTCCGCAGGATCCGGAACGAGACCGGTCCCCCACCTTCGCCGCGCCGAGCCGAGGGCGCAACCCACTTTCAGGGGTCGTCGAAGACGGGCTGCTCGGGGACGGCTCCGCCGTCGACGAAGACGTCGTGCCAGAAGTGGGTCGCCGCCACCACGAGCAGCTCGCGGCCGTGCGCCGCGGCGCCGGAGCGGTGCTCGTCGACGAGCGTCCGGACCGCGTCGGGCGCGAAAAGACCGACACGGCGCGCGCGTTCGGGAGAGAGCGCGTCCGCCACTGCCCGCGGCAAGCTCGGCGCGCGCATCCAGGCGTCGAGCGGGCTCAGCGTTCCGCGCTTCCGCCGCGCGCGGACCTCGTCGGGGAGCAGGCCGTGCATCGCCTGACGGAGGACATACTTCTCGCGAAAGCCGCGCATGCGGAGGCGTCGCGGAATCGAGCAGCAGAGCTCGACGAGCTCGTGGTCGAGGAACGGAAGACGCGCCTCCACCGAGTACGCCATCGTCTCGCGATCGAGCGCGGCGTTGATCAGGTCGGTGAGACGAAGCTTCAGATCGAGGTACTGAAGACGATCGAAAGGGTGCCACGCGGCAACTCGGCAGGCAGCTCGATCTCCTCCTCCCCGTCCTCGGCGTCCGCGCGATCGAGCGCCGCCGACACCTCCGGCGAGAGAAGCGTCCGCGCTCGCTCCCACGTCCACGGACCGGCGATCGCCCGAAAGCGTGCGAGCCCGGCCTCGTGCGGCGCCATCACGAGGCGCGCGAGGCGCGGTCGAAGCCAGGGCACGACCGGTCCGAGCAAGAGCGCTCGGCGCACGCCGAGCGGGAGACGCGCGAGCGGGCCGAGCGCCTTGACGCCGCGGTACCAGGGGTAGCCGCCGAGCGCTTCGTCCGATCCCTCGCCCGTCAGCACGACCTTGACGCGGTCGCGCGCCACGAGCGACGCGAGGCGGGAGCGCCACGACAAGCTGCCGACGCCTCCGGACTCCTCGTTGCACCAGACGCTCCACGGAAGGACGGCGAGATCGTCGGCGCGCGCGACGGCGAGACGAGGCAGCAAGTCGTAGCCGTCGAAGTCGTAGAGCATGCGCCGGTGACGCGGCTCGTCCGCTTCCGCGACGTCGAAGCCCACGGAGTACGAGCGCACCGGACGGTCCGCGAGGCCGCACATCAAGCTCGCGACCGCGCTGGAATCGAGCCCGCCGCTCAGGAGCGTGCCGACCGGAACGTCGCTGCGCATGCGGATCCGGACCGACTCGCGGAGCTTCTCGCGAAGCGCGTCCGTCCAGTCGCGCTCGCTCGAGCGGGACTGGACCTCGCCGCGCTCCGGAAAGCGGACGTCCCAGTAGCGTTCGATGCGCGATCGGCCGCCCTCGTGCACGAGAAGGCACCCCGCCGGCAAACGGTGGATGCCCGCGAACATCGTGCGCGGCGTGCGGACGAAGGAGAGCGTCAGGATGTCGCGCAGGGCGCGCGGCTCGAGACGCGCGGTCGCGCCGCCCGCAGCGAGGATCGCCTTCGCCTCGGAAGCGAACCAGATCCCGCGCCCGTCCTCCCGCCAGCAGAGCGGCTTGATGCCGAGCCGATCGCGCGCCAGCACGAGGCGGCGACGACGCGCGTCCCAGAGTGCCAACGCGAACATGCCGCGCAGGTGCTCGACGAAGGCGAGCCCGTGCTTCTCGTAGAGGTGTGCTGCGACCTCGACATCCGAACGCGAGCGCAGCACGTGCCCGTCCCGCTCGAGCGCGATCCGCGTCTCCGGCGCGTCGTAGATCTCGCCGTTGCATACGACCACAACCGAGCCGTCCTCGTTCGAGAGCGGTTGTTCGCCGTGCTCGAGGTCGACGATCGCGAGCCGCCGACAGCCGAGCCCGATGCCATCCGCCGTGTGGACTCCCTCTCCGTCCGGGCCCCGGTGGACGAGCGTGCGCAGCATCCGCTCGACGAGCGCGCGCTCGACGGGCCGCTGCGCGTCTCGCGAGGCGTATCCCGCGATTCCGCACATCAGAAGACCGAGAGCGGACGAGGTTCGAAGCCTACGACGGGTCCACGAAGATGGGCGACGACCAGGCGCGCTCCTCGATCTCGCTCAGACAATCGTCCGAAGCGGGCGTGCGGTAGTCGCCGTAGCAGATGTCGACCTCGCGGCAGCGGCCCTTCTCGTCGTACGTGCAGCGCACGTTCTTTCCGTTGACCGCCATGCTCGGCTCTTCGATCGCGCGAGCGTAGTACGCGGCGCCGCGGCCCGAGCCCGCGAACTCGGCGTCCTCGAACTGCGCGACGCAGCCGTCGCCCTGGTCGTCGCACGAGAACGTCTTCCAGGGATCCTGGATCAGCGGTGCGACGGGCTCGCCGGGCTTCGCCTGCGGCCGGATGCGGACGACCTCGATGCGCGTGATGCGCTTCCGCTCGTCGGACGGGTTGTAGCACTCGCCGCGGCAGAGGTACTGGAGCCGCTCCTTCGAGAGCGAGCCGACGCTCATCGGAGGGCATCCGGGCTTCTGCTTCAACGCGCCGAGCGCACGCACCTCGAAGCGCGGCGCGGCGGAGAGCTTCACCTCGCTCCCCATCGGCACCGACGTCTCGCCGCCGCCTTCTCCGGGCGCATTCAGCAAGTTGAACCAGAGGAGGATGCGGTCTCCGCTCGTGCCGTAGACCTCCTTCCGCTGCAGCGCTGCCCAGACCGCGTCTCGGCTCCGCCCGGTCGAGTGCACCGCGGCGAGGCCGCCCGTCATGAAGAACGTTGCTTGACGCTCCGCCTCGAGCGCCTGGAAGCCGAGCTCGGTCAGCCCCTCGACGTCGAGCTCGGTCGAGCGGGGCTCGCCGGGCTTCGGATCGCCCATCAGACGGCCGCGCCAGGTCGCGTCGCGCGGGCCTCCCGCTTCCGTGTTGCCGATGCGGTGGATCTCCTTGTACCCGGTGCCCGGCCGCCCCTGGTGGTTGTCGCTCGAGGCGATGATGCCGAAGCGGAACTGCTTCGGGTTCGCCGGATCGTCGAAGTTCGTGAGGGCGAGCGCGTACTGCGTGGAGCCACCTGGCCGGTAGTTGAACGACGGGATGAAGCAGTCCTTGCACTGCCCCGCGTCGAGCCACTCCTCGAAGCTCACGCCGGGTACGCTGAGCGCTCCCGCGATGCCGTAGCGCGCATAGTTCTGCCGCGCCTCGTTCGCGCGCGCGGCGCACTCGTCCGGCGTCAGACCGGCGTCGATGCAGCGCTTCTGGATGATCTCGCCGGCGCGCCAGCAGCTCGGCAGGTAATCGTCCGTCGGCTCGGGACAGAACACGCCGCCGTACTCGTCGAAGCCGACGTCGCGCCAGCTCCGGTACTCCTCCGAGTTGCCGTGCCCGGACATGATCTCGACGAGGAACTGCTTCTCGGGATCGTTCATCCCCTCGCGGAGCTGCTTGTCCCAGGTCGTGCCGGGCGGCGAGTAGAAGCCCCACGTGTTGCCGTGCGGGATGACGATGGTCTCGAGGCCCCACTGGTCGAGCTTCTCGAAGAGATCGCGCGGCGTCCTCGCCTGCTCGTAGCAGTCGGCCGGAAGCTCGCGGCTGTTCACCCCCTCGGGGCAGAGCGGGACGTCCCGCACCTCCTTCATGAACTCGGCGAAGTTGAAGTATCGCTGCCGGTGCTCGAAATCGAGGAGGCCGACGAGCGGGTTCAAGCCGCCGAACGAGCCGCGCAGCGCGTCCGTCGCCATTCCGCCGGCACCGATCGCGCGCGTCGGCACCTCGTCTTCGCCGAGGCCGCGGAACAGGACGTTCTTGTGACCGTAGTGCTCCTCGGGGATCTGCCCGACCTGGCTCCACTCCCAGCCGAGGAACACCGCGACGTCGGGGTTCTCGGGATCGCCCGCGACCGCGTTGCACTGCCGGATCGTCTCCTTCGTCTCCTGCCAGCGCTGCGGCGTCGACGCCTCGGCGTGGTCGTTGATCGACCAGAAGTCGAGGCCCGAGCAGAAGCGCGCGAAGTCGCACGCGTCGGCGACCGGATGCGCGCCGTCGCCTTGCACCATCGGCAGGCTCCAGAGGAACGCGTCCGTCGAGAAGGTCGTATGCACGTGCAGGTCGCCGAAGAGGACCTGCTTGTCCCCGGTCGCGCCGACGGCTTCCGCGCCCGCGCGCTCGACCGCCGCGCGCTCGTCGACGACCGCCCGCGGCACCCGCTTCTCGGTCACGACGCCCGGCCCCTCGTGCTCCCCCATCCAGCCGAGCCAGACGAAGAACGTGTACGAGAGTGCAAACGCAACGAGAGCGGCGACTCCGAGCCCGATTCGCTTCACCATGGACGGCCCCCCGCAGGACGTATGTCGGATTTCGGCTCGCTCAGGAAGCGGCGCTCCGCTGGCGCTCCGTCTCGGCGGGACGGAAGTCCGTGATCGCGCGCGTCTTGAAGGACTCGGCGTCGAAGTGCATGTCGAGCGTGCCCTTCTCGAGCCACTCGTGGCGGCCGCCCATCACATCGGCGGCGACCTTGTTCTTCACGTCGTCGTCGTTCGCCCAGAGGCTCTGGAAGAGCCGCGCGACCTTGCGGCGCGACATGCGGCAGAAGAGGTCGGCGAGCTCCACGGCGCGCGCGGCTTCGGGATCGTTCGTCTCGATCATCCGGCGCACGCGGGCGACGGTCGCGGACATCGCGAAGAGCTCCATCACGACGTCGACGCAGCGGAAGAGGAAGCCCTGCTTCCGCTCCATCTTCGCCTGGTAGATCGCCATGCCGTGGAAGCTCTCGCGCGCGAGCTTGCGGGCGCTCCGCTCGATGAAGCGCGCATGGCCGCGGAGCTTCCCCCAGTCGCGGTACTTGCCCATCGTCTTCATGCCGTTCCACCAGAGCGGCGGGTACCAGGTCGCGTAGTGCCCGAGGATCGACGGGATCGCCGAGGCCTTGTCGCCGAAGCCCTTCTTCGGGTCGATGATCGCGCCCGCGACCTGCAGGTGCTTGTCGACGGCCTCGCGCGCCATGAAGAGGTGCATGATCTCGCTCGAGCCCTCGAAGATCAGGTTGATCCGGCAGTCGCGCATGATGCGCTCGACCGGGATCGCCGCCTCGCCGCGCTGCTGCAGCGAGCGCTCCGTCTCGTAGCCGCGGCCGCCGCGGATCTGCAGCGTCGTGTCGAGGATCTCCCAGCAGCGCACGGTGTTCCACTCCTTCGCGGCGGCCGCCTCCAGGCGGATGTCGTAGCCGCCGCGATCGGACATCGCGCTCGCGAGACGCGAGACCGATTCCATCGCGAACGTCGTCGCCGCCATCTCCGCGACCTTGTGGCCGATCGCCTCGTGCTTCCAGATCGGCACGCCCCACTGCGCGCGCTGGTTCGACCAGCCGCGGCAGATCTCGAGGCAGCGCTTCGCGACGCCGGTGCAGGTCGCGGGCAGCGTCAAGCGGCCCGTGTTGAGCGTGATCAGCGCGATCTTCAAGCCCTTGCCGGGCTCGCCGATGATGTTCTCGCGCGGCACCTGCACGTCCTTGAAGCTGACGACGCCGTTCGCGAGGGCCTTCAGGCCCATGAAGCGGCAGCGGTGCTCGATCTTCACGCCGGGCGAATTCGTCTCGACGATGAAGCAGCTGATCTTCCCGCTCGACGCGTCGCGCGCCATCACGACGAGGAGCTCCGCGAGCGTGCCGTTCGTGCACCAGAGCTTCTCGCCGTTCAGAACCCAGTTGTCGCCCTGCAGCTCGGCGCGCGTCGAGAGGCTCGCGGGATCGGAGCCGACGTGCGGCTCGGTGAGCGCGAAAGCGGAGATCGCGCCGGCGGCGCAGCGCGGCAGGTACTTCTTCTTCTGGTCCTCGGTGCCGAAGAGCTTCAGCGGCTGCGGCAGTCCGATCGACTGGTGAGCCGAGAGGAGCGCCGAGATGTTCGAGCAGTAGCTGCCGACCATCTGCATCGCGGTCGTATACTCGCTCACCGTGAAGCCGAGGCCGCCGTACTGCTTCGGGATCTTCATCCCGAACGCGCCGAGGCGACGCAGGCCGTCGACCGTCGGCTGCGGGTACTCGCCGCTCGCGTCGATCTCGACGGGGTCGACCTCGTCGCGCAGGAACGTCTCGAGGCGGTCGAACCACTCGCGGAACTCGGGCCGCGTCCCCGCCTCGTCCGGGAACGGATGGATCGCGTCGAGGAGGAAGTTCCCGAGGAAGAGCTCGCGCAGGAAGGTGCGTCCCACCCACTCCTGCTCGCGGGATTCTTCGGCGACGCGCCGGGACTCTTCTTCGCTGGGGACGTGCGTTTGCGGCGAACTCATGGAAACCTCCGGTTGATCCCGCGGATGCGGCCGTGTTGCTCGGTGAAGCCCGATGAAAGCTCGATGAAAGCTCGATGAAGCCCGAGGACGAGGACGCCCCCCTCCATAGCCTAGACGGGACCGTTCCGCCTACGGACCGAGCGGCGCCGCTCTGGCGCCGCCTTCTCGGCTCGTCGAGCTTCTGGAGCTTCCTCGCGATCGGCGCGATCGTCGCGACGGCGCTCTACTGGATCCACTCGCACGGTGGACCGACGGCTCTGCGGGAGCGCGTCGGCTGGCCGGCGGCCGCGATCCTCGTCGCCGCGCAGGCGCTCGCGGGCATGTATCCCGTCCCGGCCGGGGAGCTTCTCGCCTTCGCGAACGCGATCCTGCACGGCTTCTGGTGGGGGATGGCGCTCGCGTGGACGGGCTGGATGCTGGCGGCGCTCCTCCAGTACACGCTCGCGCGCCGCATGGCGCGCGACGTCGACCTCGAAGCGTCGATGCGGTTGATGCCCGCTTGGGTACGGCGGTTCCCCGTGAGCCATCCCGCGTTCCTGATCCTCGGACGGCTCGTTCCGGGACCGGGACCGCAGCTCGTGAACCTCGCGGCCGGCGCGCTCGGCGTGCCGCTCTGGCGCTACACGTGGTGCGCGGCGGTGAGCATCCTGCCGGGCGCGGCGCTGATCTCGGGAATCGCGACCGGCCTCGTCGAGGCGTGAGGGACCGCGCCACCCGACTACGAGACGGCTCTCCTCGACGCGAGCGTCACTCGTGACGACCCACCAGACGCGGGGGTGGGTGTCGAGGAGAAGCGCGCTCGAACGGCCAGATTCCAGTGACCCTGGCTACAGGTCAATGGCCAACAGCGGCTCGATCGTGCCGACCTTGCGTCGCCAGCCGCCGGGGGCGACAAGAAAGACAGCGCCGCGCGAGGGCTCCCCGTCGCCGGCACCGTCCGACAAGGAGAACGATCATGGCCCAAACGGCTCAGCTCCGGCGGCTCGACGTCATCGAGAACGAAGCGCAGCGGATCTTCGCGCGGCAGCGCGAGGCGTACCGGCGGCATCCGTACCCGACTCTCGCGGAGCGGCTCGAGAGCCTGAACAAGGTCGAGCGCATCCTCACCGAGAACACGGATGCGATCGCGAAGGCGATCCACGCGGACTTCGGGCACCGCTCGACCGAGGAGTCGCTGATGCTCGAGCTCTTCACGTGCGTCGACGCCATCCGCGACGTGAAGAAGAAGGTCCGCAAGTGGATCCAGCCGGAGCGCCGCCACGTCTCGATCCTGTTCGCGACGGGGAAGAATCGCGTGATCCCGCAGCCGAAGGGCGTCGTCGGACTCGTCTCGCCGTGGAACTATCCGCTCTTCCTGACGATCAGCCCGCTGACGAGCATTCTCGCCGCGGGGAACCGCTGCATGATCAAGATGGCGAGCAACTCGCAGAACCTCTGCCGCCTGCTGCACGAGAAGTTCGCCGAGAAGCTCGACGAGGACCTGGTCGCGATCCTGCCGGGCGTGCGCGCGCAGGACTTCTCCTCCCTGCCCTACGACCACATCATCTTCACCGGCTCGGCCGACGCGGGCCGCACGGTGATGCGGGCCGCGGCGGAGAACCTGACGCCGGTGACGCTCGAGCTCGGCGGAAAGTCGCCGACGATCGTCTGCGACGACTTCGACGTGAAGGAGGCGGCCTCGCGCATCCTCTACGCGAAGCTCGTCAACGCCGGACAGACGTGCCTCGCACCGGACTACCTCTTCATTCCGGAAGGCAAGCGCGACGCGTTCGTCGCCGCGGCGAAGGAGATCGTCCCGCGGCGCTATCCGGACACGAACGACCCGAGCTTCACGTCGGTGATCGACGAGAAGTCGTACCGCCGCCTCCGCGCGACCCTCGAGGACGCGGAGCGGAAGGGCGCGAAGCTCGTCCCGCTCGTGCCCGGTGCGCAGTTCAACGACGTGCACCGGAAGATCCCGCCGCACCTCGTCCTCGATCCGACGGAGGACATGATCATCCTGCAGGAGGAGATCTTCGGTCCGCTCTTCCCCGTGAAGACGTATCGCGATCTCGACGAGGTGATCGAGTACGTGAACGCGCGCGACCGCCCTCTCGGCTTCTACGTCTTCACGACCGACAAGCAAAAAGAGGAGAAGCTGATCTACTCGACGATCTCGGGCGGCGTGACCGTCAATCACTGCCTCTTCCACGTCGCGCAGCACGACATGCCCTTCGGCGGCGTCGGCGCGAGCGGGATGGGGCACTACCATGGCCACGAGGGATTCCTCGAGTTCTCGAAGCTGCGGCCCGTCCACACCGCCCCGAAGCTGCCGGGGCTCGAGATGTTCTACCCTCCGTACCGGCCGCGGCAGCGGCGGATGATCGACCTGCTGCTGAAGTTCAAGCGCTAGAGACTCCTTCATCCCGCGGGCTGCCATTCGAGGCGCCGAGAAGAAGCACCTGGTCACGCTGTGAGCTTCGAATGCGTGGAAGCGGACGGCTGGGTGTCCCGAAGGCGCGTTGCAGGGCCGAACACGAGGAGCCCTTCGAGGCCATCTCGACGGCGTCATAGGTACCGGTCGAGTGCGCGAATCGCCTCCGCGAATGGCACGATGTCCACGCCGCTCTCGTGCCAGCGCCGGGTGCCGAGATGGAGCAGGTAGGCCTTCGCGCGCGGGTAGTCCACGAGAAATAGCTGCAAGGGCCTCAGGTCCTCGGCACGCGGACGCGAGCTGCGCTTCACCTCGAAGGCGACCAGGCCGCGCTCACCATAGAGTACGAAATCGACTTCGTCGCCCTTGGCGGTACGCCAGTAGTGCAGCGTGTAGCCGAGCTCGTGATAGTCGTTCACCGCACGGAGCTGCTGGAGCATCAGCGTTTCGAGGGCTGGCCCGGCGATCTCCTCGGCCACGTCGAGTGGCCCACGCGGCCGCACGGTCTGGAAGATCCCGGCATCGAAGAAGTAGAACTTCGGATGCGCCAGCAGCCGCCGCTTGGCGCGGCGCGTGAAGACCGGAAGCCGGACAGCGATCAGTAGGTCCTCGAGAATCGTAAAGTAGTCCTCGGCGACTTTGGCGTGGACTGCCGCTTCCCGCGCTACCCCGGCCATGCTGAGCACGCTGCCCTGCGAGAAGCTCGCGGCCTCGAGGAAGCGAGCGAACGCTCCCGTATTGCGCACGAACCCCTCCTGCTGCACCTCTTCGCGCAGATACGTCGAAACGTAGCTCGACAGGTACTCCTTCGGCCTTGGGGTCGCGCAGGCGAACGGCAGGCAGCCGAACCGGATGGCTCGCTCGAGATTGAAGTCGGGCCCGAGCTCCAGCGCGGTGAGCGGGTGCATGAAGCGCGTCAAGGCGCGCCCGGCCAGCAGGTTCACGCCTCGGCGCCGCAGCTTGCGAGCGCTGGATCCGGTGAGCGCGAAGCGAAGCTTGCGGCCTTCGATGAGGCGGTGCACCTCGTTCAATACCTCCGGAACCCGCTGCACCTCGTCGATCACCACCCAGCCGCGATAGGACCGGGGAATCTGCTCGCCGAGCTGGTCCGGGGACGCGAGCAACCGGGTATAGACTCGTGCGTCCAGGAGGTCGAACCACAGTGCGTCGGGTAGGGTCTGGCGCAGCCATGCGGTTTTTCCCGTGCCGCGCGGTCCGAAGAGGAAGAAGCTCTGGGTCCCGGGCGGCTCGAGCAATCGCGCATACACGAGTCTTTTTTACACAAGAAAAATGACTTTCCAAGTCGGGACGGATCCCGCTCTGACCGCGTTCGAGGAGAACGAGAATCGGCCCGAGAGCGCCGATCAAGGATTTTCCTCCTGCACTTCTTCCCCTTCTTCGGGGGCGGAGATCGACAGGGGCTGGAGGAGCGCTCGAGCCTCTGGCAGAGTCCCTCGGGCGGTTCCCGGGACCGCCCTCACCTTCGCATGCCGTCTCCGATCTGCATCACGTTCGGAGAGTTTCGGCTCGACCTCGAAGGCCAGCGCTCGTGGCGAGGCCTCGACCAGATCGACATCACGCCCGAGCCCTTTTCGGCCGGGCCATCTGCTCGGCCGGATCGAAGAGCTCTCGGCGCTTCGCGACGCGCGAGGCAGGACTTCGACGGTCGACCACTGCATCCGCAAGGCCGAGCGCTATGCCGCCGCCGGCCTCGACCACATGATCTGCCTCATGCAGGCGGACCGCATCCCGCACGAGAAGGTGATGCGCTCGATCGAGCTCTTCGCGATGGAGATCATGCCCCGCTTCCGGTGAGGGCACGAGAACACGACGACCACCGAAGCGTCACTCGCCGGCTCCTTGCGTTGACAGGCCGCCCGTTGCGTCGGTAGTCGGGGGAGCGCATGCCGAGCGAGCAGCTCACGGTCTTGAAGCTCGTCGCGGAAACGCTCGACGGCGCCGGTCTGCCCTACATGCTGAGCGGCTCGACCGCCATGAACTACTACGCCCAGCCCCGCATGACGCGTGACATCGACCTCGTCGTGGAGCTGTCGGCGGACGACGCACCCCGCTTCACGCACCTCTTCGGGGCGGCCTTCTACCTCGACGACGACGCGGTCGCGGACGCCATCGCGCGGCAGGGTATGTTCAACCTCATCCACACGGCGCTGGTCATCAAGGTCGACTTCATCGTCCGCAAGGGCACGGCCTACCGGCGGGAGGAATTTTCCCGCCGCCGAAGGATCCGGGTCGACGACTTCGACCTCTGGATCGTCACGGCAGAGGACCTGGTTCTCTCCAAGCTCGACTGGGCCAGGGACAGTCGCTCGGAGCTGCAGCTCGCCGACGTCCGCAACTTGACCACGGCCGTCGCCGATCTCGACTGGTCGTATCTCGAGCGCTGGGCAGCAGTGCTCGGCGTCACGGAGCTGCTTCGCGAGGTGCGGTCGTGACGGTCATGAAGGACACGACCGATGCGATGAGCGCACGCTACCGAGATCTGCTCATGGCGCGTCCCGGGGTAGAGCGCCTCCGCATGGGGTGCGACATGTTCGACACGGCGCGAGCCCTTCTCCGGTCGGCTGTAGCGTCCGGTGACTCGCCCTCGGCGCGTTCGGCGGTCTTCCTCCGCACGTACGGCGCGGATTTCGACGCGCCGACCCGTGAGCGCATCCTGAGCGCGCTCGGTCGCTGAAGCGAGCGCCTGCGGCACCGAGTTCTCCCCGGAGCTCCTGGGTGAAGAAGCCGGGCCGGGCGAGCTTGCCGGCGAGCGGCTCCACCGGCTCGCGCGAAGCGCCCAGGTGGTCCGCACGGCGGGCCAGCGCTTGGCATTCGTTCACGAGCGTGGCTCGCGAATCCTCTCTACCCGACCCGTGACGGCTTCTGGTGCGGCTCGATCACGCCGCCGCGAACGAGGCGGCGCATGAACTCCTTCACGGGGAGTCGCGCGCTCCCCGCGGTGCCAGCTTCGCGTGACAGGCCTGCTGACGCATCGCAGCAGGCGGCTCGGTCCCGCGACCCGACCGCCGCGAAGCCGAACGGACGGCACGCACGAAACCCCGCCGGAACCTGGTAAAGGAAGTCGCCCCGGTCCCGTATCCTCCTCCGCCATGCGCAGAAGCCGACCGTCGACGTCCGTCGTGCGAATTCTCCCCTTGATCGCCGCTTGCGTTCTCGCGGCGTGCTCCGGCGACGGCGTCGGAACCGACGTCACGGCGCCGCCGAGCGAGGAGCCTCAGCCGACGCCCTCGCCGAGCGATTGCAGCGAGGGCACCTCGTACGACAGCACGTTCGAGGCGGTCCAGGACATCATCTTCGAGCGACACGGCTGCACGCAGGACATCTGCCACGGCAGCTCCGCGCAGGGCGGCCTCGTCCTCTCTCCGGACGTCGCGTGGACGAACCTGATGGCGCCGTCGACGGCGTCCGCCTTCGCGCGTGTGACGCCGGGCGACAACGACCGGAGCTTCGTCTGGCTGAAGCTCGCCGCCGCGACGAATCCCGGCACGGTCGAGATCGCCGGCTCGCCGATGCCGAGCGGGCTTCCCGCGATCAGCGAAGAAGAGCTCGAGCTCCTGCGCGTCTGGATCTACGGCGGCGGGCCGGAGACCGGCACCGTCGCCGGCTCGGAAGAGCTGATCGACGGCTGCCTGCCCGAGCCGGGCCCGATCACGATCCAGCCGCTCGAGCCGCCGCCGCCGGGCGAAGGCGTGCAGCTGGTCATGCCGCAGTATCTCCTCCCCGCGGCGAGCGAGCACGAGCTCTGCTTCGCTTCCTACTACGACATCAGCGACCAGGTCCCTGCCGAGCTGCTGAGCGCGGACGGCAAGACCGTGCGCGTGAAGGCGATGGAGATGCGGCAGGACCCGCAGAGCCATCACCTCCTCGTCGACTGGGTGAACCCCGAGGTGATCGACGTCGATGATCCCGCGTTCGGCCCCTGGACCTGCAAGGGCGGCTCGCAGGCGGGACAGGCGTGCGAGCCGACGGACACGTCGAGCTGCGGCGACGGCTACTGCGCGACCGACTACGAGGACGGATTTGCGTGCCTCGGCTTCGGTCCTCCGGGAACGAGCATCTTCGAGCGCCTCGGCATCGGCGGAGCGCAGGCGCCGCAGGCGTACGACCGGGCGCCCGACGGCGTCTACAACGAGCTGCCGGTGCGCGGGATCATCTACTGGAATTCGCACGCGTTCAACTTGACGACGCAGGACCACCTGATGAACGCGCGGCTCAACTACCTCTTCGCCGGGCCCGAGAACCAGACCTATCCGGCGCGCGGCATCTTCGACGTCTCGCGCATCTTCTCGCCGAGCGCGGCGCCGTTCGAGAGCGAGACGCTCTGCAACGACGTGATCCTTCCGCAGGGCGCTCGCCTCTACGAGCTCAGCTCGCACACGCACCAGCGCGGCAAGCACTTCACGATCGATCTTCCGGACGGGACGCGCGTGTACGAGAGTTTCGTCTACAACGATCCGCTGATCCGCCGCTTCGATCCGCCTCTCGAGTTCGACTCGCCGAACGCGGCCGACCGGACACTCACCTTCTGCTCCCTCTACGTGAACGGCGTGAACGAGGACGGGTCGCCGAACATCGAGGACGTGACGCGCTACTCGCAGCTTCCGCAGAGCGTGTTCCAGCCGGGGGTGCCGGGACGCTGCCGTCCGGTCGCCTGCGTCAACGACGGCATGGTCGGCGAGCCGTGCCGCGGCATCGACGACGACGCTTCCTGCGACAGCTCGCCGGGCGCCGGCGACGGCTGGTGCGACGCCTGCGCGATCACCGGGGGTGAGAGCACCGAGAACGAGATGTTCCTGCCGCTCGGCAGCTACTACGTCGTGCCGGTCGGGGAATAGCTCGAAGGACGACGGGAGTCGCGGGACCCCCTCCCGCGACTCCCGCGCTTCACGCGACTCCCGCGCTTCACGCGACTCCCGCGACTCCCGCGCTTCACGCGACTCCCGCGACTCCCGCGCTTCACGCCTCGCAGGGAAACGCGCCTAGCCTGCATTTCTCACCAGATCACGTCGCGAGGCGGTCGAGAGTGCCGAAGATTCGCGAGCCTCGGACCGGAGGGCGACGCAGGCGTACTTGAACAGTACGTCGAGGAGCCCGGAGGGAGAAGCTCGCGAAGATTCGGTGCTATCGGCCGCCGCAGTAGGGATCTGGTGAGAAATGCAGGCTAGAGGCGAACGATGTCCTCGAAGCGGCCGAAGATCATCCGCTTGGCGTCGAACGGCATCGACTCCCCGTCCATGTCGAGCCGCGGGTCGGCCATCACCTTCTTGTTGATCCGGTTCCGCTGCGCGCGCGACTGGTAGACGATGTAGACGTGAGACGTGGGGTCCGGTTCGTTCGGGCGTATCTGCACCCAGGCTCGCCAGGCTCGCTCGGTCAGCCTGGGTGCAGATGCGGGCAAACGAACCGGACCCCCTTTCCTTCTTCGGCGGCTCGACGCATGCTCCGGCGGTGCGGCGTTTTCTCCTGATCGCGCTCGCGCTGGTCGTCGCGGGCGGCGGCTTCGTCGCGTGGAAGCTGAACGACCGGCCGTCGCTCGAGGTGATGCAGCCGCGCGTGCTGCCGGAAGCGCCGCCGCGCGCGAACGAGCCGCGGATCCGCTTCCTCGGCGTCTCGACGATCGCGATCGGCGACGGCGAGAGCACGCTCCTCGTCGACGGCTTCTTCACGCGGCCGGGTCTCGCGAGCGTCCTTCTCGGCAAGGTCGCTCCCGACGACGAGATGATCCGGAGCGGTCTCGCGCGCGCCGGCATCTCGAAGCTCGACGCGGTGCTCGTCGCGCACTCGCACTACGATCATGCGATGGATTCCGCGGAAGTCGCGCGCCAGACCGGCGCGCTCCTCGTCGGCTCCGAGTCGACCGCGAACATCGGCCGCGGAGCGGGCCTTCCCGAAGACCGGATGCGCGTCGTCGAGGAGACGACGGAGACGACGGAGATGACGTTCGGCGACTTCCGCGTGACGCTGATCCCCTCGAAGCACCTGCCGCACGGGATGGCGATGGGGGAGATCGAAGCGCCGCTCGAGCCGCCCGCACGCGCGACGGACTACCTCGAAGGTGGCAGCTTCTCGATGCTCGTCGAGCACCCGCGCGGCACGATGCTCGTGCAGTCGAGCGCGGGCTGGGTCGACGGCGCCCTGGCGGGTCGGAAAGCGGAGGTCGTCCTGCTCGGCGTCGGCGGCCTCGGCATGATGGACGAGGGCTATCGCGCGAAGTACTGGAGCGAGGTCGTCGAGCCCGTCGGCGCGCGGCGCGTGATTCCGATCCACTGGGACGACTTCACTCGTCCGCTCGAGGACCCGCTGCTCCCGATGCCGCGGATGCTCGACGGCCTCGACGCGACGCTCGCGTTTCTCGAGGAACGCACGGCCGCCTCTGGAATCGACCTCGCGTGGCTCCCGATCGTCGCCCCCGTCGATCCCTTCGGAGCGCGCCCAGGTGCGGAGCCGTGAACCGGGCGCTCCTCGATCACTTCACCGAGCAGGCCGGCTTCTGCGGCCACCTCGGCTCGCCGTTCACCGCGCGTCTGATCGAAGCGATGGCGACCGACCTCCGTACGGGCGGACCGACCGCGGATCTCGTCGGCGACTGGCCCGGTCCGCCGCGCGCGGACGCCGTCTCGCTGCGGCTCGCCGGTGCGCTGCACGCGGCAGCGCTCTCGGGAAGAGACGAAGCGCTCGCCGCCGAGTATCCGGCCGCGCGTCCGACGTGGGACGCCGCCGCGGTGTGGAGCGCTGCGCGCGCTTTTCTCGCCCGCGAGCGCGAGTGGGTCGCGGACTTCCTCCGCTTCGCACCGCAGACGAACGAGACGCGCCGCTCGATCGCGCTCCTCGCGGGCTTTCTCGAGCTCGCGGCGCAGCACGATCTCCCGCTCGAGACACTCGAGATCGGCGCGAGCGCCGGGTTGAATCTCTTCTGGGATCGCTTCGCGTACCGGACCGCGTCGTGGAGTTGGGGCACGCCGAGCCGCGAGCCGATCGGGACGGTGTGGGAAGGGCCGCCCCCACCTCTCGAGGCGACGCTATGCGTGCGGCGTCGTGCCGCCTGCGACGTGAACCCGCTCGACATCCACAGCGAGGCGGAGCGCCTCCGGCTTCGCTCCTACGTGTGGGCGGACCAGCCACACCGGCTCGCGCGCTTCGACACGGCCGTCGCCGTGGCGCTCGCGCACGACGTCCGCGTCGACCGCGCCGATGCCGGCGCTTGGCTCGAGGAGAAGCTCGCGCGCCGCTCCGAGGACGCGCTGACCGTCGTGTACCACTCGGTCTTCTTCCAGTATCCGCCGCCCGAGACCCGCAAGCGCATCGCTTCGGCGATCGCGCACGCGGGCACGACGTCGAAGGCGCCGCTCGCGTGGCTCCGGCTCGAGCCGGAAGCCGCGATCGGTGGACCGAGGGAAAGCGTCCGCTTCCTCGTCGACGTGATCACATGGCCCGGCGCGGCTCGCCGAACGCTCGCGGAGACGGACGGGCACGCGCGGTTCGTGAAGATCCTGTCGACGGCGACTCGAGCCTGAGACGGCCCGGTCGCTTCAGTCCGCCGCGAGCACCTCGCTCGCGGCGCGCTCGCCCGCACGGATCGCGCCGTCGATGAAGCCGTTCGAGCGGGTCGCCGTCCCCGTCCCCGCCCAGTGGAGACGGCCGATCGGATCGCGCAGCACCGAGCCGATCCGGCTCGGGAGCGCCTTCTCGCACTCGCCGATCACCGTGTCGGGCAACGACGTGGGGCTGCAGGAGACGTCCGGCATCTACATCCGCTCGACGGACACCTCGGCGAACTTCGCGCAGATCCCATCGACGGCCACGATCGCCGGCACGTGCAACGAGGTCAAGGGCTTCGTGAGCGGCGTCAGCGTCTACAGCCCGTGGCCGCGGACTTCGGTGGCCTCCTCCCCGGAACGACCGTCAACCTCGACGACGG
>Ga0194128_10001707_pt1 | contig 37804 bp, 28 predicted proteins | sample TA2KigCa65mmetaG_FD_148650 | JGI IMG/M metagenome (GOLD analysis project Ga0194128, IMG submission 148650) | Freshwater microbial communities from Lake Tanganyika, Tanzania - TA2015037 Kigoma Deep Cast 65m | ecosystem: Environmental > Aquatic > Freshwater > Lake | place: Tanzania: Lake...
CGATTTCTGGCTCATTGACGATTCACTGCATTTTACCGCTGTAAATCTAAAAACCCGTGAACGCAGTGGCTTGCAAATTGATGCATTCAATGCGCTATGCAATATCCACCACAAGGGAATGGACTTTGAAAATATGTCGCTTAAAATGCCATGTTCATTGCTTGCAGGAGACTTGCATTTTGATTACCCGGGACATAAGTATCTTGATGAATTTATTTCCAATACGGAATGGAAGGCTCATGTGCAAAATAGCACGGTTTGTTTGGATGAACTGTCAATTTTTGATGAAACTCTGAAAGGGCATAAAGAACAACTATACGTAAATACAGATATTTCAGGCACATTTGACAGGTTAAAGCTGAACAATGCGAAAATTACCACGGCTTCAAAGTCATTGCTGATAGGAAATCTATTCTTTGAAGGCTTATCGGACTGGCAAACCATGTACTGCGAGTTTGATATTGAAACGCTACAGACACATGCCTCAGACCTTGAACGTCTGATATTGGGGATTGATCTCCCCGAGCCGGTTGCCAAAGCTGGCAGAATGAATTTCAGTGGACGTTTTAACGGGCAGCTGCTAGATTTTACTGTTAATGGAAATCTGAAGTCTGAAATCGGGGAAATAGGTGCAAACGGCTATATGAATTTTGAAGAAGGGCTCGCCAATGCGCAATTTGCAGGTCAGTTTTCCTCAACGGGGCTGGATATAGGAAATCTGCTTTCAATGCCCGATCAATTGGGTACTTTTAGCTTTCAGCTTAATCTGGATGGTGAGGGGCTTACACCCGAACGTTTCCAAATGACAATGGATGGCAAAATACCCTCATATCAGATTATGGACAAAACCTTTTCCAACGCGAGGGTGAATGGCAATCTTACTTCTGAAAAATTTGAAGGAGAAGCATTTCTTGATGATCCGCTTCTGAATCTTGATTTTGGCGGTATAGTTGATTTTTCCGAAAAGGATGCACGCTGGAATTTTTCTGTTAACCTGAGGGGAACAGATCTTTCAGCGCTGGGAATTGATACTGCGCAGACTCTCGTTTATACCAATGCCGCTGTAAATGTGACGGGAATAGAGCCCCGTGATATGCAGGGACTTATCACTTTCAATAATCTGTCTGTGCATAGAGTGGGCCAGGTTTATGCCTTTAACCAACAGCAGTTTGGAAAGAAAAATCAGGAGGAATTTACTGAAATATTTGCCTCCGGCGAAGCCCTAACAGGATTTGTAAAAGGCAAGTTTAATCCCTCAAATATCCTATCTGTGCTTCATAATGAGGCAGCAACCATTATGGCAAGGCGCTTCTCGCATACAAAAGCGTATTTCGCGGATTCATTTTCTTATTCGGTAAATATTCCAAAGACAGGTCTGCTTACCGGCATTATACATCCGTCTTTTAATACAACATCTTTGGTGGCGTATGGGATGTTTGACGGGAGGGCCGAAACTATGCAACTGACAGTAGAACCCATGGATATATGCTGGGGACAGTTTTCGGCAAAACAATTGAGTTGCAATGCGCTCAAGGAGGATAGCAGCCATCTTGAATTTAATGTCTCCGCAGCATACCTGAGTCACCATGACTCGGAATGGTTTCATAACATAGAAATGACAGGCACTGCCTGCCAGTCTGATGTAAACATGGAATTGAAGATGAAGGATGCGCGCTGGAATGAAGAGATTGATTTTATTACCCACAGCGAAGTATACAGGGATTCGGTCTCCATGCATCTTGCAAACAGTCGTCTGGAGCTTATGCACAATGAATGGCAGGTTGCGGGCAATGCTTCAGTCACCTTTCTGACGGGTGGCAAAATCAAAATTAAAAACATGTATTTTGAAAGCAGGGATGCTTTTTTTGAAATCAATGGTATGATATCAGAACTTGCAGGTGACACATTGCACATAGATGCCGGGAATTTTGCCCTTCAAAACCTGAATCCCTTATTTCCGGGGCATCCGTTTGATAGTCTGCAAGGCCGCATTAATGCGGATGTTTTTGTGACTTCTGTGATGCAAAAACCGCGCGTATGGGGCGATTTCTCTGCAAGAGACCTTGATTACATGGGCGTAAACTATGGTGACCTGGATGTGGGACTGAATGAAGATGGGGAGCCGGGCAGGCTCAGCCTTAATGCAGGATTTGTGAATGGTCCGTTGGATGGAGTTTCTGCCAAAGGCAGCATCGCTTACGAAAAAAGAATAATTGGCGAACAGTTTGATGTCAAAATCAGCATACCTGCTACAGTTTCTGTTAAAGCCATGCAACCATTTCTTGTGGATATAGTTACCCTGCAAGATGGTAAACTTTCAGGGAACTTTCACCTGGGAGGGAATTCCGATAAGCCAAAACTTACCGGGAATGCCAACATAACAGGTGCAAATTTTAAAATTGATTACCTGAATACCTGGTACAAGATGAATGCATTGATTATGGCTGATGAAACAGGTTTTTACTCATTTAAACCGACCAAAATCATTGATGAAAGCGGGAAAAACAATGCCTGGGTCAAAATTGCCATAAAGCACAATTATTTCAGTGACTGGGCACTGGATCTGCGCATAGACAGTGCCCGAAATCTGAAAGTTCTAAATACTACAGGAAAGGACAATAGTCTATACTATGGCGTTGGTTATGCAGACGGCAATTGCCGTATTTATGGTCCTTTCGACCGGATTTCAATGGACATTAACCTGAAAACCAGAAAAAATACCCAGATAAATCTCATGTACTCGGATGTGGAAGAAACATCATTTGGGGGAGGGCATGTCAAGTTTAGGGCCAAGGGAAGGAGATCAAACTCCGCAAATTTTGCGGGGAAAAGCAGCAGTAACATCTACCGGATTAATCTTTTTCTGGAGGCTACGTCTGAAGCGGAAGCGCAGTTTGTCATAGATGAAAAACTCGGTGATGTGATACGCGGGAAAGGCGCCGGCACATTGCGCATGCTATATGACGAAAATGAACACTTTTTCCTCTTCGGCAACTATATAGTTTCGGAGGGAGATTATGTTTTTTCACTTCCCGGTATTAACGTGCTTACCCGAAAAATTGCACTGGATAAAGGTGGCGTAATCTCCTGGGATGGCGACCCCTATAATGTCAACATCAGCATAAACGGCAGTTTCGAGAAGAAGATATCTCCCTCGGCTCTCATGGCAGCGGTTTCTTCCACCAGCAAGGATTACCCCGCCACCCGCATCATCAGCCAGTTGCAGATGAAAGGGAATTTATTTGCACCGGAAATCACCTTCGATTTACAAGCTCCGGATTTACAGGTTGCCGGTGGTTCGTCAAGCGATGTTTATTCGGTTATTCAGCGAATCCGTTCCGATAAGGACGAAACTATGCGTCAGGCAGTAGCATTGCTGCTTTTTGGTAATTTTATTCCGCCTTCTTTTGCAACCGGCAGCGGAACAGGCGGTTTAAGCGGCAGCGGTGTGGCAGGCAACAGTCTTTCCGGTGTGGCCAGCACAGTGGTAAATGATATTTTTTCGAAGCTGGGTATTCCTACACGAATTCAGGTCAATATTGATGATGTGCGCAGCGCAACAGGCACCAATACAAAGGTTTTTATCAACAGTGAATGGTTTCTTACCGATCGGCTCCGCCTTGATGTGAATTACGACCCTACCGTAGCTATGCTTGTCAGCAGCGTGGCACTTCCGCTTAATTTCAATTTGGAGTATATGACCCGCAACGAAAACTGGAGGGTAAAGGCATTCAGCCGAAGCAATAATTTGCTGCTACAACAAAACAACAGTACCATCACAAATGGGGTGAGCGGCAATACCCTCGGTGGGGGGCTTGTTTACCGCAGGGAATTCAATACGCTCAGGCCTGTCAAAAAGCAATAAATTTGCGATATGAAGCCGGGTGTATTTTTGTTGGAGAGTCTAAATATGGCCATGGATGCCCTAAGGAAAAACAAACTTCGTTCTGTGCTTTCCGTGCTTGGTATCACTATCGGTATTTACTGCATTATTGTGGTGTATGCGCTGGTTCACTCCATGGAAAAAAATATCAATGACAATTTTGCTTCATTCGGTACGGATGTGCTCTTTGTGCAGAAATGGCCCTGGGATGAGTTTGGAGGAAATTATCCCTGGTGGAAGTATTTAAGAAGACCCGAAACCAGTTTGGATGAAGCTCGGTTTCTGGAGGATAACCTCGATAAAAGCCTTGCTGTAGCTGTGGCATTTGCTTTTAGTTCTTCCGAAAAGGTAGAGTACAGAGGCATTTCATTAACGGAAACCAGTGTTAATTGTGTTTCTCATAGATACAACGAGGTGCAAAAAACCGATGTGGAAATAGGCCGATATTTTACGGAGGACGAAAGTGCGGCCGGAAGGCCTGTATGCATAATTGGTGCAAGCATTGCAAAAAATATTTTTAGTGGTACAGATCCGCTGGGTAAAGAAATTCGTGTTAAAAATCAGGTCTGCAGGGTAATCGGTGTTTTTCGCAGGGAAGGTCAAAGCATCATTGATGCCAGTGTCGACGAATGGGTTATGGTGCCGCTGAAACTGGGTATGTCAATGATGAATTACAAAGAAAATTCAGAAGGCACGCAAATACTGTTGAAAGCTGCGCAAGATGTTTCTCTCGATGATTTATCTTTCGAAACCGGACAGCTGATGAGGCGATACCGCAGAACAGGTCCCTATCAGGAAGCAACATTCTCCGTAAACAGAATGAGCATGATTACCAATGCAGTCAGCGATTTGTTCGGAACCATAAAGGTGATTGGTATCATTATCGGAGGCTTTTCCATGGTTGTTGGCTGTTTTGGTGTAGCCAATATTATGTTCGTTTCTGTAAAGGAAAGAACCCAGGAAATCGGCATTCAGAAGGCTCTTGGAGCTAAACGCGGATTTATACTGGCGCAGTTTTTAACTGAATCTGTAATCCTTTGCATCATTGGAGGTTTAATAGGATTGGTTATGGTATGGGGGACTCTTCAGTTGCTCAATTTTGTTTTGCAGCATCAGCTCGATAGTGGTTTTGTTTTGTATCTAATGCCGTACGATGTGTTTTTGGGTATCGGGGTTTCCGTGCTGGTGGGTCTTCTGGCGGGATTTCTGCCTGCCTTATCCGGTGCCCGGCTCAATCCGGTGGATGCTATCCGGTCAAAATAGATTTTTTCGTGGAAACTGCGTGTATTACCGCATTTGTAAATTTTATATATTTGTTGCATATTTATGGAAATTACAGGAAAAGTTTTTGAAGTTTTGCCCAAAGTAACGGGCACCAACAAGGCAGGTAATCCCTGGCAAAAGCAGGAGTTTATTCTTGAAGTGCAAAGTGGTCAGTACCCTAAAAAAGCCCTTATGGGAATTTGGGGTGAAAAAGTAGATCAGTTTCAAGTGCAGAAAGGGGAAGAGGTAACCGTGAGCTTTGATATAGATTGCCGCGAATACAATGGCCGCTGGTATAATGATATCCGGGCATGGAATTTAGTGAAAAAAGGGGGAGCCCCTGTGGCAGCTGGCACAACGCAATCGTCGGTAATAACGGAAGCACCTGCAGATGTAGACGATTTCATCATCAATCAGGATATTTCTGCCGGCTCTTCCATGGACGGAGATAACCTGCCTTTCTAACAAAGGATACTAATGCTGGTAACATTAAGACAATTGCAATACATCGTTGCAGTATCAGAGACCGGCAGTTTCAGTAAAGCCGCAGATCTGGTAGCTGCAGAACAAAGCACTGTCAGCCAGCAAATAAAGTTACTCGAAAACCGGCTGGGCGTAGCTATTTTCGAAAGAAAGAATCTACCTGTAAGACTAACCGCTGAAGGGGAAGGGATTGTTCTTCAGGCCAAAGAAATTATCGACAAGGTGGAAAATATGCTTCAGCCTTTCAAAACTAAACCCAACCGATTTGGTTGAGATTTTTTTAACTAAATTACTTGTTGATATTATGCTGGCTAATTAATGGCAAATCTTAGTTATATGGAAATGCTGGTGAGTTTATTTTAAGTAAACAACGTATTAATCTAGCATTAATTATTTAATCTAATTCTCTGCTTGATGAATTAGAGGTTTCATTTTACCTGTTATGATAATTGTCCAAAATATTCATTTATTTTTTGTATTATTGCATCCTCATAAGTTATGAAAATACCTTTCATAAAACAGTCTCCTGCTGTTAAAAGAACACTGCTAATTTTTACCACTATATTTTTTTGTCAGTTAAACCATGCTGCCAAATGGTATGTGGATGTGGCCGGAAGTAATTCTTACAACGGTAAATCACCTGTCTTTGTATCAGGTAGTATAGGCCCATTGAGAACCTTAACTGCAGCTTATGATTCTGCATCTGCAGGAGATACCATTTTTGTGGGAAATGGATATTTTGGAGAGCATTTCACCATAAGTACCAAGGATATATACATTTCTGTAAAAAACACAGCACTAAAATCTTTTACCCTAGATGGTTCCGGTATTACAGCGGCTGTTATTGGGTCAACCGGAAGTGCTCTAACTGTTACCGATACCTTTGATATGATTGATGGTTACTTGTTTACAGGTTTAGGTTCTTCGGGTTTTAAGCTTGCTCCGGGCGCCAAGCAGTTAGGTGGCAGCTCGAATTCATTTGTTGAGGGTAAATACCAAATAGGCGTTTCGACCGGAACACCCGATGTTACATATCATTTTGGGCAATATGCTTCTCTGGATTATAGAAAGGTTAGATTAACATTTACCAAAACAGGTTCAGATACTGTTTACGTTTCCAATGAAATGAAATACGGTATTGCCCCTGTTTCCGGTTCCCTGCCCACCGGAATTCGCAACATTAGCAAGGTTCGCTATTTTGTTCTCTCTGCAAACAGCTTTGTTTCATCCAGTGATTTTTATTTAAGTCCCGGTTATGATTATCAAAACATAGATGATGAGGTTAAGGATTCTGCAAAATTGCGTCTGGTGATGCACAAGGGCACAGGAAACTGGATATTATTGGGCGGAAAAGGCAGTTCGAATAATTCGGGAGTTCTTTACAATATACTTGCTGCAGATACATTGGCTTATTTTACTTATGCCAATGACAGTTTGGGTCACAATATTTTAGGTTCTGATGAAGTTTTTGCCGTATTGAAAGATAAATACAGCGCCTGTTTAGGGACAACCGTAAATTTCATTGAGAATTCTTTGAGCCTGCGCTATTCAATTACCTCTTATTTCTGGGATTTTGGTGATCTAGCGGTTACAACGGATACATCTTCCTTGCAATACCCAAGCTACACATATTCCGACACAGGACTTTACAGTGTAAAATTAAAAGTAGTAAACAGTTTTGGTTATGAAGACTCAGCTACCACCACGGTAAGAATTAATGACTTGCCCAAAGTTAGCTTTGGTTATACAGAAGTCTGTAAAGGATTGTTAAGTAAATTCTCAGATTCATCTTCCGTGAATGCACCATCATCAATTGCATCCAGAGCCTGGTCTTATGGAGATGGTAATACAGGGACAGGATCTTTGGTGAATTATTCCTACGCGAATGCAGGTACCTACAATGTTAGACTCGTAGTTACAACCACGGATGGCTGCATAGATTCGGTTAACAAAACCGTTAATGTTTTTCCTAACCCGCTTGTGGATTTTCCCACACCATCAACCTGTGTAAATGACACTGCCAGTTTCCTCAGATTCAAAAACACCAATCCTCCGGACAATCAGGTAACTTATACTTGGTATGTAGATGGTGTTTTCCAAAAGACCGATACAATAATTAAGTACAAGTTCATAACGCCGGGAATCCATAATGCAAAAATGGTAGCAACCACCAGCAGCGGCTGTTCTGACAGCGTTACCAAGGGCTTCACGATCCAGTATTTACCTGTGCCCAATTTTACTCCGCCCTCGGTATGTGTTACAGACAGTGCCTATTTCCTGCGTTTCCGCAATACGCTTCCTGCAGAGGCCTTGTTAACATGGCGTTGGAAGGTTGACGGGGTAACCGTTAGTACGGATACTGCGTTTAAGTTCAAATTCAGCAGCTCCGGATTTCATAGTGTTCAGTTGAAAGGCACATCAATTCAGGGTTGTAAGGATAGTGTAACCAAAACCTTCACTGTGCATGGTTTGCCGGTACCTGCTTTTACTGCCAATGATATCTGCTTGTCAGATACTGCGCGTTTTAACCGCGTAGCAAATACCAATCCGCCCGACAATCAAATAAGTTGGTCATGGAAAGCGGATGGCATAAGCATTGCAGGTGACACTTCTGCAAAAACCAAGTTTACCACAATAGGATCTCATTCTGCAACCTTGTATGGCATCACAACCAATGGATGCCGCGACAGCATTACCAAAACATTCACTGTATTTGGTCTCCCGCTGCTGGGATTCGTTCTGGATCCTGCTATTGCTGGAAATACACAAACGCAGTGTCTTAAGAACAACAGGTTTACTTCTTTTCCAACCCTTGGTACTACCCAGTCTCAAACAATAGCTGCTGCCACTTGGAAGTGGGGCGATGGTAACACAGATCTGCTCAAAGACAGCGCACACTCTTATGCAGCAGTTGGAAATTACAAGGTAACGTTGATTGCAGTTACTGATAAAGGGTGTGTTGATAGTGTCAGCAATACTTACAGAGTCAGGGGTACGCTAAACCTGAACTTTGCCAAATCGGGAAATTGTGTCCCCGATAGTATAATTTTCTCAGACTCTGCTGTAACAGCCAGTTCCGCCATAGCCAGCCGCATGTGGAAAGTAAATGGAGCCAATGCCTCTACAAATTCGCCCGCTAAGTTGTTCCTCAACAGCCCTGGTCCCTTTACGGTGACATATCTAGTAACCACTGCTGAAGGCTGCACCGATTCGATAACAAAGAATTATACATTTACTTCATATCCCAACCTCACATTCAATTTAACCGGAAGTTCTCCTTTCTGCGTTGGAGACAGTCTTAGGGTTAGGGCAAACGGTGGTACCAATATCGTTTGGTTGAATGATAACGATACAAACAGAACCAAAGTATTTAAGTCGGCCATCAGGTATCGTGTAAGGGCTTACAATGGGCCACTTTGTTTTGTAGAGAACGACGACACAGTATTGGTTTATCCAAAAGTCAATGTAATAGCATATTCAGACACAACCATATTCCGCGGAGGTATTGCTACACTGCGTGCAACAGGCGCTGCAACATACAGCTGGAGCCCAGCGACAGCCCTAAATTCTACAACCGGATCAACGGTTAAATCATCAACATTGAAGACCAGAACTTATGTTGTTTCTGGCAGCAGTTCTGCAGGTTGTTTCGATAATGATACAGTTACAGTAACCGTTATTGATCCACCGTTTACCCGTATCCCAAATATTATCACACCAAATGGTGATGGAGATAATGATGTTTGGGATGTAAAAGAACTCAGTGATTTAGATCAATATGACCTGACCATAGTGGATTATTCCGGTAAGGTTGTATATGAAAGCAATAACTATCTGAATGACTGGAAAGCTGTAGACAAAAGCAATAACGATTTGCCAGACGGTATTTATTATTACCTGCTTCACCACAGAGGCAATCAGTCTGAATTAAAAGGTTTCATCCATGTAATACGATAATCCTGTGAAAATTACAAAATACTCCCTCATTCTGGCTTTTATGAGTATTGCCGGAAATGCCAATGCTCAAATGAGTTCGCGCATAGATCAGTTTTTTCTGGATCCTTCCTTGATTAATCCCGCTGCGATGTCCGCGCAAAAAACTGCTTCTGCTTCTCTCTTCTTCAACAAGATTTATTCTGCTGTGCAGGGTACACCCCAAAACATGCTTGCCAATATAGTTTTGCCATTGCCTAATGAGCGTACTTCATTTGGTGTTTTTTACCTCAATGAAAATGCGGGATTCAGCAGGTTACAGAATGCTTATGTTTCTTATGCATACAAGATACCATTTAATGATGAAAGCAATCTTAGCATGGGTGTATCGCTTGGTTTTATGAATCAAAGTTTTGATCCAAGCAAGGCTGTTTATATTCATGCAAATGATCCTGTGATTAACTCACTGATTTTTAGTCCTGCCGTTACCCGTGCAGATTTACGTGCCTCTGCATATTATACAAACAAAGGACTGATGTTAGGTATATCATCAAGCAGGTTGCCCAAACCCCGCTTTGATTACAGCTATTTTAACTACAAGGCAGAATACAACCTGCAGAATGTATCTAATGTTTTGTTGGGCTACTCATTTGAAGTTAGTGAAAAAATGAAGATTCATCCAATGGCCAATGTGACCTTCTGGGACTTTAAAAATTACAGGGGGCAGATAAATATCAGTGCCAAATATGATGATAAATTTTGGTTTGGTTTTTCAGGGAATGACGCCTCTCAGTTTGGTGCCAATATGGGAGCAGACCTTGGCGGAGGTGCCCGATTTGGCTATGCGTTTATGTATCCTACAGGAAAATCAAGAGAAGTGCTTGGCAACGGGCATGAGTTCTTCTTTACCATAGGCCTGGGAAGAGGCTCAACTGCGCCGGTAGAAGAGTCTGCCACACCAGCTGAAAATTCAAATGCAAGGCGCAAAGTACAGATTACAGTTAGGGACCTACCAGGTTTTATAGAGGCAGGTCTGGGCATAGATACCTTAGGTATTACTGTTGCCAAGCTTGACAGTAATGCGAAAGCTGCTCCGGGTTTCTACCTTGTAACCGGCGTTAGTTCTGATGAGAATAAGGCCAATAAAATGATTAAAAACTTATACATGACGGATCAGTTCTCCTACAAGTATTTTGACAGGAAGAATAATAGCTATTATGTGTATGTAAAGTATTTCAAAACACGCAATGAAGCGGATCGCTTTCTGCTGAGTTCGGAAGTTGGTCTTTCACAGGCCTGGGTACGGGAGGTTAAATAACCACATTTCCGGCTCCCGAGAAATACATGCCTGCAAGGGCAGCGTCTCTCATATTTTGATTTTGTGCAAATAAACCGGCTATGGTTCCGGTAAGCTTGTCTCCGCTTCCTCCACGCGCAAGCCCGGAATTGCCTGTTCCATTGTAAAAAATTTTTCCATCTGGGCAGGCCAGAAAACTGTAGGTATCCTTTGCCAGAATGTAAATGTCCAGTTCATTCGATTTTTCTGAAGCTAGCAGTTCTTTATCCCTGCCATTTTTTGTGGGCCCAAAAAGCCTTTTAAATTCAGCAGGATGGGGTGTGATTAAACTGTTTTCGGGCAATCTGGCAAGCATCCCGGTATTTTCTGACAAAATGTTTAATGCGTCAGCATCTAAAATTAACGGTATCTGAAACATGTCTAGCAAATCACCCAGAAAATCAGTTGTAGCTAAATTTTTCCCCAATCCAGGACCAATAGCCACCGAACTAAATTTTTCGGCATTAATTTTAGGAAGTGAACTTTTATCCAGCAAACCCGGGATATGCATGATACCGGGTTGTGCAGCCAGGTAGGTAATACAACTGTCAGGTGAAAGTACACTTGTCAGGCCGCTGCCGGCTTCATAGCAGGCTTTCGCAGCCATGCTTATGGCACCATGCATTCCTGTGTTGCCTCCGATGAGTAATGTGTGTCCAAAAGTTCCTTTATGGCTGTGGCGTGGTCTTTTTGGCAATAGCTTTTTCATTTGCTCAGATATGGCTGAACCACTATCCAGATATAAGCGATTCGTATTTGTCATTTTTGTTGAAATGCCACAATCAACAACATCAAAATCAATTTTATTTTCAGGGTAGAGCAAGGCTGGCTTAGGAGACTGAATGGTTAGTACTTTTTCCGACTTGATAAATGGCATATTCTCATCGCAGGATTCACCCAGTAAACCACTCGGCATGTCTATTGAAATAATCTTGTAGGCTGAATCATTGATTTTATTGACCAGAGATTCCCATTCATTTTGCAATGGTCGTGTAAGTCCGGTCCCGAAAAGTGCATCAATAACCCATGTATTTTCCCTTAAACTAAATAAATCAACGGAATTCACAACCTGTACATTCATATCCTTTTGTTGTGCATATAAATCCATCCGAAAGGAGAGTGCGGGCGAAGGTTTTTTCCCTAATAAAAAAATTAAGGTTCCTATAGAATAGCCTCTGGCTGTAAGCATTGATGAGAGACATAGCCCGTCAGCCCCGTTATCGCCTGGGCCACAAAGGATGGAAATATTTGATTTTTCAGGAATCATTGTCTGTAGCTGCTGAAAAATGCGAAATACAGCCCTGTCCATCAGATCGTGTGGGTGCATCTTTTCCTTTTTCAAGGTTCGTGTATCACACGCCTTGTTATCCGCAAAAGTTAAAATTTTCAGCCCCGGGTCCATACGATTAGGCTTTTCGAAACTACTTCAATCTCTGCTGTTTTTTCTATGATGGCCGCTGCTTCGCCGTCTAGGTGCAATGGTCTTTTCCCCTCAAACTCCATAGTAAATTTGCTGCCGGAAATGCGGTAAACATAAGAACTTTTATGAATGCTCCCGGATGCCAGTCTGAATCCGATTACCGGTATTTTGGCCGGGTTTGCTTTGCGAAAAATTACAGCAGAAATAGCACCGTCATCATCTCTTGCAGCTGGATCAACCCTGAAATTATTGCCCCACTGACTGCCGTTGCAAAAATCCACCATCCAGGCTTTCCCTTCCCATTGGCCATGTTCATTGGTAACACGGGTATTGAAAGCGTCCATTTTCAGATTTTTAAATACGGTTTTCATATAACCTTTCAAGCCTCTGTGCTCCTCGCGTTTAAATTCATGGCTGATTTTAGCGGTATAGCCTACACCGGCAATATTTAAAAAATGAAATCCGTTAAATAACGCCGTATCCCTTAGTGAAACAATCGGGCTTTCGGCAACCTTAATTGCTTCTTCCCATTGCATAGAAATGCGGTGGTGTCTTGCATATCCGTTACCGGAGCCAAGGGGGATTATTCCCATGGCAGTTTCTGTACCTGTTAACTGGCTGCTAACCAGATTCAGTGTGCCATCACCGCCGCAGGCGAATATTGCACGGTAATTTTTTTGAGCCAATTCTGCTGTCAGTGCAATCAGTTCTTCAGGCGATTTTGTTTCATACAGAGAGTAGCTGTTCATGGATCTAACGGCCTTGGCCATTTCGCGTCCTTTTTTGCGAGCAGAAGCATTGCCAGACGCCGGATTGATTAGGAATGCTATCTTTTTATCCGCATTTCCCATCAGTTTTTAAATACATATTGAAGAATATTGGCTCCCATTTGAAGCGCTTTTTGCCTCATGGTTTCGGGGTCGTTGTGCACTTCAGCATCCTCCCATCCGTTACCCAAATCGCATTCATAATCGTAAAAACAAACGAGACGCCCATTGTGGATAAGGCCAAAGCCCTGTGGTGCTTTACCGTCATGCTGATGAATTTTAGGCAATCCCTGTGCAAACACAAACGGTGTTGTATAAATGGAATGTTGGTGGGGTAATTCTTTAAAATCCAGTTCGGGAAATACTTTTTTCATTTGGGACCTCACAAATTTATCCATGCCATAATTATCGCAGATATGTAAAAAACCTCCGCTTACCAGGTATTTTCTCAGGTTTTGAGCGTCTTCATCGCTGAATACTACGTTGCCGTGCCCTGTCATGAATATGTATGGGTGATTAAACAAATCAGGTCCGCCAATATCCACAATGCTCTCGTTGGGGTCAATACTCATACCTAGGCGGCTGTTGCAAAATTTGGCCAGATTTCCCAAAGCTGTTTTCGAACTGTACCAATCGCCGCCACCATTATATTTTAGTCTGCCTAGTTTAACCGAATAACTGGCATTTGGCTGCTTCAATGCTGAAATCATCAGGAGAAAAGAAGCAAGCAATACCCCAATAAAAATGCGGCCCTCGTATTTTGCCATAATTTTAAGAGTAAAGATACAACAGAAACGCTAAACCCGCCACTATCCTGTAGTATCCAAACCAGACAAAGCCTTTGGTTTTAACAAGACTGATAAAAAAACGAATGGCGATGAGGGCTGTAATAAAACTAAATACATTACCCAATCCAATGTCCTGCAGTTGAGAAGCAGACAGCTTATCCCAGTTTTTCAACAGTTTGTAAAATCCGGCTGCCGTAAGTGTGGGCACGGCTAAAAAAAAGCTGAATTCTGTTGCAGCAACCCTGCTGAGTTTACATCCTAATGCTCCCGCGATACTGGCGGCACTTCGGCTTACTCCCGGAACCATTGAGAAACTCTGCACCAGACCGATTTTAAATGCATCTTTATAGGTTATCTGATCTATGTTCTTCACTCCTCCGGGCAATAGTTTTTCCATAAACAAAAGGAATATGCCAATCAGAATTAGTGTAAAACCAACAATCGCCGGTGTTTGCAGTAAGGTTTCCAGGGAATCATCAAACATCAGTCCGAGCACAGCGGCGGGAATAAATCCGGCAAATAATTTCAGATGGAAAGTGTAATCCTTAAAAGCAAAGAATCTTTTTGGATAGGCTGCAATAACGGCCAAAATTGCACCAAATTGAACGGTTATAATGTATGTATCAATTTTTGAAGCGTCCAGTTTTAAAATCTCACCTGCCATCATCAGGTGCCCAGTGCTGCTTACCGGCAAATACTCAGTAATTCCCTCAATGATGGACAGAACAAGGTTTTCAACCCAGGTCATCCACCTTAATTTGTTTTACCCTTATAAAAGATAGAAACTATTCCCAGGGCAAAACCCAACATTACCAAAATGGGGGCTGTGGTAATTTTTGCACTGCTGTAGATATCAGTGGTGCCACTCATAAGGGCGAAGCCGGCTACAAGAATCAGAAGTGAAGCACCTAGCAATAAATAATTGATTGTTCCAAAAACCATTTGCGAAGAATTGCCTGTATTTATCTTTTTTACAACAGGATCAGTATTTTGTTTGTTGCTCATCAGTATAGATTTTCAATTTTAGTGCGAAGATACTTACGGGTGCTGAACCAAGCACTACCTGCTGCAATTAAAATTCCGCACAGCAGGGTGCCGGTTAGGCAAAATGCTGCATCCAGCGGTTTTATAAAGCTGGCAAATTCAGTAATTGATCCGAATCCGCTCCAGATATAGTGGATTCCTCTGAGTGCTCCAAAAAGCATTAGAAGGGAAATGGGAAATGCTATGAAGACGTAAACGATAAATTTACCGATAATCGGCCTGATGATGAAACCATGCGTAGCGCCCACCAGCTGCATGCTTTTGATGATAAAACGGTTGGCAAAGATGTTCAGACGTGTGGAATTGTGAATGAGTCCTATGGCGATAACTACGAAGATCAGTGTTAATCCCAGTAAGGTCAAATGCATTTTGGCCATATTGTTATTTACCGATTCCACAAGATTTTTTTGGTACACCACACTCTCCACAATTTTTAATTTTTGCAGCCTGGCTGACACTGATTCCAGTTGCGCTGCAGAAGCAAATTCCGCTTTGAAGTAGAGCTCCAGACTAAGGGGCAGGGCATTTAGCTCCAAGTATTGCATAAATGCACTATCGTTACTTGCTGCCATTTCCTTCATGCCTTCTTCACGACTGATAAAACGGGAGGATTTATACCACTTTTCTTTTTTGAGATCATTTTCAAGTGTTTTTACCTGAGCTTCCTTGCAGGAATCCTTGAAATAAATATCCAGGCTGCTGCTTTCCACAAGACTTTTACTTAGCCCCTGAAAACCAAGGTGGGTAAGGGAAAGTAATCCCAGCATAAACATCACCAGTGCAAGGCTGCTGATTCCCGGAACAGCACTAGGCCTGCGTCTTTTGGTTTTAACCTCTGCTTCTTCCGTCATGCAGTGCGAATTTCTACAAATGGAATTAAATGTCAATTGCCAAGTTATCCGCAATTGTGTATAGCTGCCATTCCGCTATTTTTGCCTTATGGAAAAAGCAACGGCAATCTCCGTTAAGAAACGTCTTGTTCAGGTTGGACACTGGGAAGGTGTCAGTTATTTGCTGCTACTCGGTTTAGCTATGCCTCTTAAATATGTTTATCAGTGCCCAATGGCTGTAACTCTCTTCGGCTCATTGCACGGATTTCTGTTTATCTGGTTTTGTATTATTTTGCTTTGGATGGAGATTAAAAAAGAGATAAGCCTGACACAAGGGGGCATGGCTGTTTTGCTTGCGCTGCTGCCATTTGGTACATTCTACCTTGAGCGATATGTATTTCGTCAATAATTTGATTATTTAAGATAAATATCGTATATTCGTTTTTCTCATGGATGGTGTAAATATCAAGCAGATATTACTCGAAAATATTATTTTTATTGATATTGAGACAGTATCGGCCCACAAAAGCTTTGATGATTTAAGTCCGGAGTGGCAGGACCTATGGAAGCGCAAGGCCAAAAACCTGGTAAAAGAGCAGCAGACTGAAGTTGAAATTTATGATCAGGCCAGTATTTATGCAGAATTTGGGAAAATTATTTGTATTGGCGTAGGTTTTCTCAGAAGAGGCAAAGATGGTTTGCAGTTTCGTGTAAAGTCGTATTGCCATGATGATGAAAAAATACTGCTTCAGGAATTTGCCAATTTGTTGAACCGAAGTTTTAATGGCGCCCATTATTTATTATGTGCTCACAATGGTAAGGAATTTGATTTTCCATACCTGGCCAGAAGAATGATGGTAAATGGGATTGATCTTCCCAAACTGCTTGACATTCAGGGTAAAAAACCATGGGATGTGCCCCATTTAGATACATTGGAACTATGGAAGTTTGGTGACCGCAAAAGTTTTACATCCCTTAATTTGTTGGCACATTTATTTAATATTCCCACACCCAAGGATGATATTGATGGTTCAATGGTGGGTAGTGTTTACTGGCAGGAAAATGATATTGACAGAATTGCGCGCTATTGTTGTAAGGATGTAATAACTCTGGCCAGGGTTTTCCTGAAATTCAGGGGGGAGAAAAATATTGCTGATGAAGACTTGGTTTATGCCTGATTAGCAGTTGTTTCCCTTAATTATTGCGGCCTGAGGCAACCAAAAGGGTATTGTTATTGTCATGGTTTTAGCGAATAAGCCTGAAAACGCGGTGCTTAAACGTTATCTTTGCCACAACTTGCCTATGCGCCTGCTCGTTTTGCTTATGGTTCTGTTTGCCGGATTTACCGGTGTAAAGGCTGCCGAGCCTACAATGCCCTCAAGCAACCTGCAGATCGGAGGGTTAACTTGTATTGCTGTTAATCTCTCTTTTACAAAGGGAGATGGTAGTTGGCGTATAGTGTTAATGAAACAGGGCAGTTCCGTTGATGCAGTGCCTGCAGATGGGACCAAATACACGGCATTTTCTGCTTTTGGTGCCGGTTCTCAGATTGGTACGGGCAATTATGTAGTTTATGATAATATTGGAAACACCGTTACCATAACTGGTTTGCTGCCCGGAAATACCTACCATTTTACTGTTTTTGAACACGACGGAATAGATCCTGATTATCTGATATCGAAATCGGCCAGCCTGTCATTTACCACGCACTCCCTGAAGCTGGATTTTAGTTTCAGCAGAACAGACAGTTGTGAGAAAACCAATAAGGTTGCTTTCAACAACAAATCGCAAGCCAGCTTTGGGTGGATTACCTATACCTGGCTATACCGTGATGGCAATAAGGATACAGGGGTAAACACAACCTATACCTACAATGCCAGTGGTAACTATGCCGTGCAGCTGATTGCATCGCCGTCAATGGGTTGCAATAACAGTTATACCGGTCCAACAAGCGTGTTTATTGTACCCAGGCCTAAAAGCACACCGACCGTTAGAAATTGGGACACAGCCCAGTGTTTAAATGGCAATCATTTTTATTTTGAAGATAAAACAACCATTCCGCCTATCCCACGCTGCGGTAAACGGGTTATGTGGTATCTGGGCGGAGCCGATAGTACAACGTTTCCTAATCCTGACAGGTATTTTACCAGTGCCGGGAAATTCAAGATATTTTTCAGAAGTGAAACCACATACGGACTGGATGGGAAGGTTTTTAATACGGGATGTACAGACACCGCTTCCATTTTTGTGCGTGTCATTGCCAATCCGAGCAGCGGACTTAAAATCAATGATCCTATTCAGTGTCTGAAGAACAATAATTTTGCGTTTCAGAATTCCACCGGTAACCTGGTATACTATCGCTGGTATTTTGGCGACGGAGATTCATCAACCTTTCAGAATGCAATCCATTCGTATGCTGATACCGGTATTTACAGGGTAATTCACAGTGCCAGAAGCAAAGAGGGTTGTTCCAGCAGAGATACGATTTACGTGCATGTGAGGGCCAATATTTCAGCCACATTCACCGGACTCCCCAGCTTTGCGTGTGAAAATTCACCGTCCATGACCCTTGCACCCGGAACTCCTGGTGGCCTTTTTTCAGGCGGTCCGGTTTCCGGAAATACATTCATATGCTCACCTCCCGGCAATTATACCATTAAGTACACCATACCCGATGCCGATTGCCCCGATTCTACCACGGCCGCAATTAAAATTCATCCATTGCCCAGATTTAATTTAGGGCGCGATACCAACCTTTGCAATGGCAGCAGCCTTACGCTTAATGTAACTGCACCCGGAACTGTTTCCTGGAATACAGGTCAGTCCGGTAACGCCATTACCGTAAGTTCAGGTGGAGTGTTTAGGGCCAGTGCTGATGATATGGGTTGTATTTGGATAGACTCACTTAAGATTTTTTTGGGTGATGCTCCTATCGTGGTTTTGCCTACAGATACATTGTTGTGTCGCGGTGGTATGATGAAGCTTACCGCAACTTGGCCCCAAAGCCACTATCATTGGAGCACCGGACAAACCGATTCGGTAATCTATGTTACCAAGGGTGGAAATTATAGCGTGACTGTAACCAACCCCTGCGGTGTTGCAACAGATGCGGTAACTGTACGTTATCAGGAAGAATTGTGCGATTTATTCATTCCTACCGCGTTTACCCCAAATAACGATGATAAAAACAACGATTTCCAAATATTTGTGAGGGGCGGTAAACCTATATTGATGCTGATTTACAACCATTGGGGCGGAAAAGTTTTTGACAGCCGAGAAAAGGGCATTTACAAGTGGAATGGGAAAATAGCTGAACAGGACTGTATGGAAGGCATCTATCAATATGTATTCCAGTACGAAATGCCGGTAGGCAACCGTGTGCGCCGCAATTCAATCAAAGGCAGTGTTCTATTGATGCGTTGATTTTTTCGGGCAAAAAGTGTCAGTAAATTGAGGATTATCAGCAGGCGTTGTGTACTAAATTTGAGCGCACATGCAAGCCGCTACCTTAGAACAGGCCAAACAACTGGGCCTTCTTGAAGAAGAATTTCACCACATCTGCAGCATTCTGGGTCGCGAACCCAATTTTACAGAACTGAGTGTTTACTCGGTAATGTGGAGTGAACACTGTAGTTATAAGAACTCCATAGTTTGGCTGAAAACCCTGCCAAGGGAAGGCAGTAAGATGCTTGCCGAAGCCGGTGAGGAAAACGCCGGACTGGTGGATATCGGCGACGGACTTGCATGCTGCTTTAAAATTGAGAGCCACAACCATCCCAGTGCCATTGAGCCCTATCAGGGTGCGGCTACGGGTGTGGGTGGTATCAACCGTGATATATTTTCAATGGGTGCAAGACCTATTGCACAGCTGAACAGTCTGCGTTTTGGTAACCTGCAGACCGATCGCACGAAATGGCTGATGAAAGGTGTCGTAAAAGGAATCGGCGATTATGGCAATGCCTTTGGTATTCCCACCGTAGGAGGCGAAGTGTATTTTGATGACTGCTACGAACAGAACAACCTGGTAAACGCCATGAGTGTGGGAATTGTACCCGTAGGCAAAAGTATTTCTGCTGCAGCCGGTCCTCCCGGTAACCCGGTTTATATCTTCGGTTCTGCTACAGGAAAGGACGGAATACACGGTGCCGCTTTTGCCAGCAAGGATATGAGCGAAGACAGCATTCAGGATTTGCCCAGTGTGCAGGTAGGTGATCCCTTCTGGGAAAAACTAATTCTGGAAGCCACCATGGAACTGATTGAGACCAGGGCCGTCGTTGGTATGCAGGACATGGGCGCCGCAGGTATAACCTGCTCCACCAGCGAGATGAGCGCCAAAAGCGGCGTGGGAATGGACGTGTGGCTGGATAAGGTGCCCATGCGCCAGTCTGACATGAAAGGCTGGGAACTGCTGCTCAGCGAAAGCCAAGAGCGTATGCTGGTAGTGGTGGAAAAAGGTAAGGAGCATCTGGCAGAAGAAGTTTTCAGGAAATGGGAAATTACCTACGCCCATATTGGTCAAGTAACCGATACAGGACGCGTTCGCTACTATATGAATGGCAATCTGGAAGGGGATATCCTTGCCGAAAGCCTGGTGCTGGGCGGTGGAGCACCCGTGTATAAAAGAGAGTGGACAATCCCCGCGTATTTTGCGGAGATTGAGAAGTTTGATATTGCTTCAATCGCAGACATATCAACGGATGAAGCCAAAGCAGCAGCAATGCAACTTTGTGCCGAACCAAACATCGCCAGCAAGCGATGGGTGTATGAACAATATGACAGCATGGTGGGTACCGTGAACCAAAGTACCAACAAGCCCAGCGATGCTTCGGTGGTTATGGTGAAAGGCACCAATAAAAGCCTGGCACTCACCGTAGACTGCAACAGCCGTTACATCTTTGCCGATCCCGATAAAGGAACGCAAATTGCCGTGGCTGAGGCATCGCGAAATATCAGGGTTACCGGTGGTGTGCCCACCGGAGTTACCAACTGTCTGAATTTTGGGAACCCTTATAACAAAGAAGTTTATTATCAGTTTAAACACGCTATCGACGGCATGGGCAAGGCTTGTCGCAAGTTTGATACACCCGTAACCGGCGGAAACGTGAGTTTTTACAACCAAAGTACCAACGGCAATGCGGTGTATCCCACGCCAACCATTGGTATGGTGGGTATTATTGAAAAGCCTGAGCACCATATGACCCTGGATTTCAAGCAGGTAGGCGACCTGATTTATTTGGTTGGCGAAGCCAAAAACGATCTGGGCAGCAGCCAGTATCTAGCCAAACTCAAAGGCGTAGAATACAGTCCCTGTCCGCAATTTAACCTGGATGAAGAATACGCGGTACAAATGGCCGTGTACGATACCATTACCGCAGGCCTGCTAAGCAGCACCCACGATATAAGCGAAGGAGGCTTATTTGTTGCCTGCCTTGAAAGTGCCATGGCCGGTGGAACGGGTTTTGACATTTGCACCTTAACAGGAATTAGAAACGACGCCTGGTTGTTTGGCGAAAGCCAGAGCCGCGTGATGGTGAGTATTTCGCCAGATAACAAGAATGCTTTTGAATCTACCATGCAACTGGCAGGTGTGAAAGCCATGCATATCGGAACCGTATCAGCTGATGGTATAGCAGTAAACGGGCAAAGCTGGGGTGAGGTGCAGGATTTTGCCAAACCCTATAATACTGTGATTGCAGATGCTATAGGGTAAAATTCTTATATTTTGCTGTTAACAAACTTTGCACCGTGAATCCCTTACCTTCCATTTCATTCTGGGAACAACAATGGCTTAAAAATACCGATATACTGGTCATTGGTTCAGGCATTGTCGGGCTGCAAAGTGCGCGCTGTATGAGACTGCAATGGCCACACCGTGAAGTCTGGGTGATGGACCGCGCTCCGGTAAGCCTAGGTGCCAGTACGCGCAATGCGGGCTTTGCCTGTTTTGGCAGTATGGGCGAAATTCTGGATGATATTGAGCGAACCGACGAACAAACTGCCTTTGCACTCTACGAAAAACGTTTCCATGGACTCAAGCAACTACTCGCCGATTACGGTGAAACTACCATCGGATATGAAAAAACCGGCGGTTACGAGGTTTTTAAACCTGAAGCTACAACAGAATATGATTATCTTGCCGCCAATATTGATAGGGTAAACACAACCCTGAAAGATATTGCCGGAGAAAATCCTTTTCAACCCAAAAACACAGCCAAACTGGGCATGAAAGTGCTGGAAAACGGCATTTTTACCCCGCTGGAAGGCATGGTGCAAACGCATTTGCTGTACAAGAAAGTATATGATGCCGCCGTGGCAATCGGGGTAAGGGTTTTGGGCGGACTCACCGCACTGCCGCCCGAAAAGCTGGACAGCGGAAAATGGCGCGTTAGAACCCATGAGGGATACACGTTTGATGCACAAATACTGGTGGTTTGCACCAACGGCTATGCCGCGCAACTGCTGCCCGAACTGGAGATTTTGCCCGCACGCGGACAAGTGCTCGTTACCTCCGCTATTCCCGGCTTGGCCTGGCGCGGCCTCATACACGCCGATAAAGGCTATATTTATTTCAGAAGCCTCGGAACCCGCATACTCATTGGTGGCGGCCGCAACCTGGACTTTGAAGGTGAAACTACACCCGAACTAAACACCACCGAAGCCATTACGCAGTATTTAATGAATTACTTGAAGGAAGTGGTGGTGCACGGCGAAAAATTTGAAATTACCCATCAGTGGGCAGGAACCATGGGTATGCACCAAAACCGCACACCCATTGTGCAGCGTATGGATGCCGGGCTGTATGCTTGTGTGCGTTTGGGCGGGATGGGTGTAGCACTCAGTGCACTTGTAAGCCGTGAACTAGCTCAATTGGTAAAAGAAACCCGATAAATCCATTGCGGCACTTTTTTTGATAACTTTGAAGTATGCGTCAATTGCTGATTTTGTTTTTTGCCATGGCAGGTTCCCTGCAAGCCCAGACTGCGGGCGAGGTAGAGGTAGAAATCAGCCGTGGCGATACCCTGCAGATAGGCAAGGCTAATACCGAGGTGTTTGAGCATCTGGATATGTACCGTAAAACCCGCTGGGCAGGGAATGAGCCGGCCTATGACACTGCCACTGGCAATGGTTTTTTTCAGTCATTTTTCGCTACGGGCGATTTTGATGTGACCGAGCTTCCAAAAGCTTATGCAGGCCGCAGGTTGGTGGTGCTGGGTGTGGAAGTGCTCAGCAATAAAAAAACCGGTCAGCCCATGAATATTATGTATCTGCAGGACGAAAAACCCAACACAGTCATATGGGCTGATTTTGACAAGGCCTTTGGAAGCGGTGAGCTGAAGTTGACCGATTGATTTTCTTCAAAAGATTTGGAGAATTTCCCCTTTTTTCGTATATTTATTTCTAATGGACAATTACGACATTTCGACCCTGATGGGTACTTACGCAAAACTCGCCGAACTGCATGAGGGAAATCCCTTTAAAGTGAAAGCGCTTTCGGCGGCGGCTTTTAATATCAAAAAGTTTAAAGACCCCTTACAGGACATGAGCGATCAAGCCCTTGCGGGCCTCCCCGGTATAGGCAAAAGCGTGTTGTCTGCTATTAAAAACCTGCTGCAAACCGGCACTTTTCCCGAACTGGAACAACTTATTGCCAAAACCCCGCCGGGTGTGCTGGAAATGTTGAAAGTGAAAGGGCTGGGACCCAAGAAAGTGGGGGTGATCTGGCGCAAAATGGGCATAGAAACCATCGAAGATCTGCTGGACGCCTGCCGCGAAAACCGTTTGGTGGAATTTCCCGGTTTCGGACTCAAAACCCAGCACGAAATTCAGCAGGCCATACAGTTTGCCCTCAATGCCCGCGGCTGGTTTCACTACGCCAGGGCAGAAGCACCGGCCAATGATATGCTGCAAGAACTCAGACAGCAGTTTCAGGCATCGCGCTATGAATTTACAGGAGATTTTCGCCGTAATGCCATAGTGCTGGAATCTGTAGATATACTAACCACCACCCCGGAAGCGGAATTATTGGCATTTGCGACCACACACCAGCTGGAACGCCAAACAGAAAACGAACTCAAATTCCGCGATGCCAATGGTTTTTTGTTTGCCTTCGAAACTGCCATGGCAGCCGATTTTGAAAAAAAATGGTTCCTAGGAACTGGCAGTGCGGCGCATTTTGAAGCGTTGGGCGTAACTGCCCAAACACAATTAACCGGCAATTCAGAAATTGAAATTTACCGGAATCTGGGCTTCCCTTACATATTGCCCGAGCGCCGTGAGGGCATTGGAGAACTGGTGGCTGGCGATGAGCCACTAATAGAGTTTACCGACCTCAAAGGCATACTGCACAACCACACTTCTTACAGCGACGGACTTCACAGTCTGCGTGAAATGGCCGAACATGCCAAAAAGCTGGGCTACGAATACCTGGGTATCTGCGACCACAGCCGCAGTGCGGGTTACGCGCAGGGATTGAGCAATGAAAGGGTGCTACAGCAAATGCAGGAGATTGATTTGCTGAATGCAGAACTTGTGCCATTCCGCATATTCAAAGGAATAGAAAGTGACATTTTATCCGACGGATCTCTGGACTTCGAGCCCGATATGCTGGACCGCTTTGATTTTGTGGTGGCCAGTGTGCACTCTACACTCAACATGACTGAAGAAAAGGCCATGCAGCGTCTTATCAAAGCCATTGAAAACCCTTATACCCGCATACTGGGACATCCCACCGGCAGGTTGTTGCTGGTTCGCAAAGGATATCCCGTAAATCACCGCTACCTTATCGATGCCTGTGCTGCCAATGATGTGAGCATTGAACTCAACGCCCATCCGTTCCGTTTGGATATTGACTGGACGCACATTCCGTATGCCATGGGAAAAGGTGTGCTCATTTCTATCAATCCCGATGCGCACGAAAAAGAGGGCTATCACGATATGTATTACGGCACGCTGGCGGCCCGCAAAGGCGGACTTACCCGCAACATGACACTCAACGCAAAATCCCTGAAGGAATTTGAAGCCTGGCTGTCCTTGAAAAGGACGTAACTTCGCAGCGGGTTTATGAAAATCCTCATTCTCCGCTTCAGTTCAATCGGTGATATTGTGCTCACAACGCCCGTGGTGCGCTGTCTGAAGGTGCAATTGCCCGATGTGGAGATACACTTTGCCACCAAGCCTCAGTATGCAGGTATTCTGGAATCCAATCCACACATAAATAAGGTAATAAACCTGCAAGGCAGTGTGTACGCTTTTGCGAAAACACTAAGAACCGAAAAATACGATGCAGTTGTGGATTTACATTCCAATCTCAGAACCCGCCTGCTGCGCAGCTTAATGTCCGGTGTGCCGTTTTCGGTATTTCGTAAACAAAATATGCGCAAATGGCTGCTGGTGAAAAAATTTACTCGCAAACCTTGCGAACATGTTGTTTTCCGGTATTTGGAAACAGTGAAAAATTTGGGTGTACAATACGATGGAAAAGGCCTTGATTTTTTTTACAAGGAGAGCGAAGTCACTGATTTGCCCGCCCCACCATTTATAGCATACGCCATTGGTGGAACCTGGGCAACCAAGAGAATGCCTGAAAACAAAATTGAGGAATTGATTGAATCTTCTCAGCTGCAATGGGTTTTGCTGGGTGATGCGCACGATGCCAAGTTGGGAGATCCGCTTGCTGCCAGATTTCCTGATAAGGTAACCAACCTGTGCGGTAAACTCACTTTGGAACAGAGTGCGCAGGTGATTGCAAAGGCTGAAAAAGTAGTCACCCATGATACCGGCCTCATGCACATTGCAGCAGCACTGCAAAAGCATATCCTATCAATTTGGGGTAATACAACGCCGGATTTTGGGATGGGTCCGTTTTTACCTGAGTCGGCTATTTCAAAGCCGATTTTGGCAGAGACAACCGGATTATCTTGCCGACCCTGTAGCAAAATTGGTTTCAATACTTGTCCCCAAGGCCATTTTGACTGTATGCAAAAGCAATCTGCGGCCGAAATCAGCAGGCTTTTGAAGCAATTGTGAAAATACACATTTGACTGAGTTTTCACCTTGCAGTTCGTAAATTTTTCCGTATTTTCGCAACTTCGTAAAAAACGTATTGACTCAATCTCATGAAGAATAATCGTTTCGTTATTGTATTCTCGGTCGTTTTGGCCATCGCATGCTTGTTTCAGCTTTCGTTCACCTGGAAGGCACAAAGTTTTGAAACCAAAGCCCAGCAGTTTGCCGAAAAGCAGCAGAAAAGAGGCCTGAAATATAGCATAGCCTACCGTGGCTACATTGATAGTCTTGGATCAAGAGAAATTATCTATGATTTAGGAATAGCCAATTACAACTACTTCGAATGTAAACAGCGCGAAATCAACTTGGGCCTTGATTTACGCGGGGGAATGAATGTAATTCTGGAAGTAGACAAAGGCGCAATCATCAAGGGTATGGCGAACGATCCTGCCGATGCGGATTTGCTCAAAGCTATCGCACAGGCCAATGATGATGAAAAAAACAAAGGCGGTGATTATGTCGATAATTTTATGGCCACATTCGCCAAGATTGCCCCCAACCGCAAAATAGTCAATGTCTTTGCCAAGAGCAATAATCCAACAGGTGTGCAGACCAGCAGCAGCGAAGCGGATGTTCGCCAGGTGCTAAGTACTGAAACCGGCACAGCTATCGATCGAGTATACGATGTAGTAGAAAAGCGTATAAATCAGGCCAACGTTACTCAGCCTACCATTCAAAAAATAGATGGTGGCCGTATCAGTGTTGAATTGCCGGGTGTAGACAACCCCCGTCGTTTGGAGGATTTGTTAGAAAAGAGTGCAAACCTGGAGTTTTATGAAGTTTATGGAAATACCCAAAAAGGTCTTGAGGCCAATAAAATGCTCGAAACGCTTTACAAAGCAGGCAAACAGTCTGCTTTTGCTTCTTCTGTTGACTCAGGCTTAACCAACAATGATACCAATAATAAATACAATGATACAGCGATAGCCGGACAGCCTAAAGATGATGGCCCCCTTGCCAAATTTTTACGCAGACTTAAAGGATACAGCTATTTTCTGGCAATGGGAAGCACCACTGCCTCTGTTCGAGGTGCTGACAGGGAGTTGTTGATTGAGGAGTTAAAAAAGCCTCAGTATGCCTCAGTTATGGATGGCAAAATGAAGGTTGCTTTCAGCGCCAAGCCAATAGATTTGAATGAATTTAAGAGAAATCTCATTAAAACTGATAGAAAGACCGATAAAGTTGCAGATAAACTCGTAAAAGAGTACAATGATCAGCATCTTGTATATTTTTTGAAACTGGATCGTGAGGGCAGGGCCGCTCTAGATAGTAAAGAGGAAAATATTATTGAAGGTGCCCGTTCACAAACAAACCAAACCGGTGAAGTGGAAGTGAGCATGGAAATGACACCCAATGCCCGCAGTCTCTGGGCTAAAATTACGGGAGCCAATATCAATAAACATATTGCGATTGTTCTTGATGACCGCGTTTATTCTGCTCCTGTGGTTAACCAGCAAATAAATGGCGGACAGAGCCAGATTACCGGAAATTTCGATATCAAGGAAGCCGATGACCTCACAAATGTGTTGAAAGCCGGTAAATTGCCTGCCCCCGCAAGAATTGTTGCCCGTGAAGTGGTAGGGCCTTCTTTGGGTGAAGAATCCATAAGCAGAGGTACAATTTCGCTGCTTGTAGGCTTTGTGGCCATTCTTCTATTCATGGTGATGTATTACAACCGCGCTGGTGTTTACTCTATCATCGCGGTGTTTGCCAATATGTTCCTCATTTTTGGTATCCTTGCCAGTCTGGGAGCATCACTTACCCTGCCTGGTATGGCCGGTATCGTATTGACCATCGGCATGGCTGTGGATGCCAACGTACTGATTTATGAGCGTATCAAGGAAGAACTCCGCCAAAAAATAAGCCTTGCGCAGGCTGTGAAGAATGGCTACAAATATGCACTTTCAGCGATTATTGACTCAAACCTAACCACCCTGCTTGCCGGTATAGCACTGCTTATGGCTGGTTCCGGTCCGGCTTATGGTTTTGCCGTAATTTTCGTAATCGGGGTATTTACCTCTATGTACACTTCACTACTGGTGACACGCTGGATGCTCGAAAATCGCGTTAATAAGAAAAAGGACCTGAAGTTTTCATTTGCTTACAGTGAAAATGTGCTTAACAACACCAATTTTGATTTTGTAAAGTACCGCCGTCGTGCTTATGTATTGTCTTTGCCTATCATATTGTTTGGTATCGGTACATTCATTTACAAAGGTGGTTTAACCACAGGTATCGATTTCAAAGGCGGTAATGCGTTTATCATTCAGTTTGATAAATCAAAAGATTTATCGGTGGGCAATATCAAGGAAACCCTTGACAAAGCATTCCCCGGAAGCAGCAATGAAGCAAAAACATTTGGTAAGGACGGCCAGTTCCGCGTGATAACTACCCACAGGCTCAATGAAAATACCAAAGAAGCCCGCAACAAGACCACCGATGAAGTGGTTGCTGCTCTTAAAAAATATGGTATTACCGCAGAATCCATCAAAGGAACCTCTAAAGTGGGATCATCGGTAGCTGCCAGTACACGCAATAAATCAACTCTGCTGCTCATTGTGGCTATCTTCCTGATGTTTGCATACATCCTGTTGCGTTTCCGCAGCGCTGCATATGGTTTGGGCGCTACTATTGCCCTTGTGCATGACGTGGTATTTATCCTTGCTTGCTACAGCATCATGGATGGCTGGGTTCCTTTCCCTGTGGATTTTGATCAGCATTTGATTGCTGCTTTACTTACCGTAATTGGTTATTCTATGAACGATACAGTGATTGTATTTGACCGTATTCGTGAATTCCTTTCAGGCAACAGCCGTGTAGAAAAAGATGATCACAAGCTCATTAATATGGCTATTAATCAAACACTAAGCCGTACCTTGATCACTTCGGCCACCGTATTTTTTGTGTGTATTATTCTATTTCTGTTTGGAGGTGATGCTTTGAAAGGCTTCTCACTGGCTCTTGTATTGGGTATCATTGTGGGTACATACTCATCCATTTTCATTGCAACTCCTGTAGTGGTAGATTTTGGATTGAACAAAAATAAAAATATTAAGAAAGCATAAAAATAATTGTCTTCGCAAAAAAGCGGGGATTTCATCTCCGCTTTTTTTATGTAATGAAAGATTGAAAATGAAAATAGGAGGAATACCGGCAACCCATATTGCAGCGCAGTTTGGGACACCTGTTTATGTGTATGATGCGGAGACTATAACCACTCAATATCACCTTTTGAAAAACGCCTTCCCAGGGGTTAAGGTGAGTTTGCACTATGCCCTAAAAGCCCTGAACAATGTAAATATTCTGCGTTTACTGAAAAACGAAGGAGCTGGGCTTGATGCAGTAAGTATCCAGGAAGTGCTGCTGGGGCTTAGAGCCGGATTTGCACCCGAGCGAATCATGTATACGCCCAATTGTGTTGATTTTGAAGAAATTCAGGAGGCAGTAAAACTGGGTGTCCATATCAATATTGACAATATAAGCATACTCGAAGAATTTGGTCATTATTACGGGGGCAGCGTAAAGTGCTGTATTCGCTTCAATCCGCATATCATGGCGGGTGGACACAGCCACATCTCTGTAGGCCATATAGATTCTAAATTCGGAATAAGCATATACCAGTTACGGCACGTACTTCGCGTAGTGCAAAGCCTTAACATGAAAATAAATGGTCTACACATGCACACTGGAAGTGATATTTTGGATGCAGATGTGTTTTTGCAGGGTGCGGAGTTGCTTTTTGAAGCTGCCGCTGACTTCCCGGACCTTGAATTTATGGATCTTGGCAGCGGATTCAAAGTTTCATACAAAGAAGGGGATATTGTAACCGACATTGTCGTTACAGGAAGTCGCATTGCGGAAGCTTTTCAGTGTTTCTGCGAAAGCTACGGCAGAGAACTGGAACTTTGGTTTGAACCGGGTAAGTATATAGTTAGCGAAGCAGGATTTTTGCTGGTTAAAGCCAATGTGATAAAGCAAACCACAAGTACTGTTTTTGTTGGGGTTGATAGTGGCCAGAACCACCTTATCAGGCCCATGTTTTACGATGCCTATCACCGCATTGAAAATGTGAGCAATTCAGAGGGATTGCCGCGTCTGTATTCAGTGGTGGGTTACATATGCGAAACCGATACACTGGGCTATGACCGCAAAATAGCCGAAGTGCGCGAGGGAGATATATTGGCCATATACAACGCAGGGGCCTATGGTTTCACCATGTGTAACAATTACAACGCGCGTTTCAGACCTGCTGAAGTGCTGGTAATAAACGGTGAGGCCCGGTTAATCAGGCGCAGGGAAACTTTCGAAGATCTGATACGAAACGAAATTGAAGTGCTTTAAGGCTTAACAACCCGAATAATCGGTCTGAAGCCAATATTAGCCTTTCCCTTATTTTTATTCTGAAAGTACATGGCCCCTGGCTGGAGATAATATGGATCATCCATCCAGGAGCCGCCCTTAACAACTACCAAATCATTCAGCTTTTCGCCGCGAACATATTTGTCCAAAGTGCTTTGGCTGTGTGTTTCATAAACATTCGGTGCCAGACGGCCTGTAACTGTATAAATATGCTCTTTCTCGTTAAAAAGGTGATTTTTTGCCGGGCTTCTGGTCCACTCTGCCACATTGCCCATAATGTGGTAGACGCCGCCAATAGAAGCAACACCATTTATTTCAGCAGTGTAAACAAAATAATCCAAACGGACTGGTTTAATAAGTGCCAGCCTTGCACTATACCATGGCCCTGAGATTACTTTGTTTCGATTGCCTGGAGATGCAAACTGAAGGTAGGATGGTTTAGGTAATGTATGCTTGGTTTTTTGTGCGAATTGAACTGTAGCATGGTAATAAATATGAATCCATTCATCTGAACTCGGCAAATCAACTTCTACGCGTTGCGGTATATTTTTGTTTTTCAAGGCCCTGTTTAAACTGTCCTGTAACCACAAGCAATAGGCCTTTGCCTGCTGGAAAGAAACTCCGCAAACCGGGAAGTTGCTATATGCAGGGTGCTGATAATAATAGTGGGAATTTGGTTCACTATACATTTTTGAACTGAGCCAGCAGTTGGTATCGGGTGTGAACAAGGGATTGCGACTTGCGTGTGCAAATTTGCGGTAGGCCTCATTGCTTATTTCCGTGGGCAAATAAAAGAAACCGCCATGTTTGGCCTTAAAATCGTAATGATACAAAGCCAGTATAGTATCATAGCCATCTGAGGGTTCCACCCGAGTGCTATCAGGCGAAAGGTATTTCCATCCTTTTAATGCCTTAATCAGCGCCGGTGCAGGTTTTTCTGATACAATTACACTGTCGCCTGGCTGGTAGTAATATCGGGTTCTTATTTCTTCAGGAATATGGTGAGGCTGGGCATTAACCGCAGTTAATGCCTTTATGAAACCACAGAAAACCAAAAAACGCATCATCGCAATTTAATACAATGAATTATCAATCCCAATTATTTGGGATCATTTATAACAATGCTTTAATCGGCTCTGATCACAGGCCAAATAGAATCAGAGAAATGCCACAGTGTCTTTCACTGCCTGTAGATTGGGCATTTCACCCGGGTTTTCCAATACTTCGGCATAGCGGATAATGCCACCTTTATCGATTACAAACGCACTGCGCTTGGAAACGCCTTTCATGCCAAAAATCCATTCTTCGTAGAGGCTTCCATAAGCACGGCTTACCTGCTTATTGAAATCAGATAGCAGATTGAAATTAAAACCTTCATCTTTTTTCCATTTTTCCAGTGTAAAAACAGAATCAACGGAAACCGCCAGAATCTCAGCATTCATGGTATTGTAATCATGCAAACTATCGCGCATCTGGCAAAGCTCTGCAGTGCAAACGCCGGTGAAGGCCTGGGGGAAAAAGAGCAATACTACAATTTTACCGCGGAAGTCGGTAAGATTTACTTCTTTCTTTTGGTCGTTAAAAAGGGTGAATTCGGGAGCGGATTGTCCAATGGAGAGTGTCATATTGTATTTAAAAAATATTGGTTTCGAAATGTTTAGAACATCACAGGATTAAAGAATGCGCGTTTATTTAGTTTCATATCCTGCAGCATACCGGATTTAGGTCTGATGCTGAATGTCCATTGTTTGGCAAAACCTGATGGTACCCAGTTAAAATCAATTTGCCAGCAATGCAGGTTTCGGCTAACGGTGAACTGGCTGGAAGCGATTTCTTTCCGGTATAAATCATATCCAGTAGTATATCCTATTTTCCATTCAGGGGTAATGCTCAGGTCACCGCTTATATTTACGCGGTTACTTCCCACGCGCTGAGATTTGGTATTGGCCTCGGCGTTGTAGTCAAACACGTAGGTTAAAGCTACATTCCAGGGGATATCAAAATGGAAATAATCATCGGGCCGGCTGAGGATGTCTTTTTTCTCCTGTTCATCACCATTCTCTTTGGTTTTAGCCTGCGTTGCATCCGGTTTTTTCCTAAACATTTCAGGCCCGAATCGGGTGCTTATGCTCATGCCCGCATTGCGCATGCGCAGGGGTGTTTTTTTGTCTTCGTATAAAAACCGCTGCACATTTTTCAGCAAAGAATCCTTATGGTACAGGCTGAATGCAGATCGGGCCGTGATGTTGATGTTCTTCTTGATAGTGGTGTTGAAATTCGCGCTCACATCGCTCCATTTAAATTTGGTGGCTGCCAGATTATATCGGGTGTTGAAGCTTAGCTGATCGATCAGGTTAAACTTCTCCAGTTTTTCCGTTCCGTTGCTGTCCGTACTTATAAGTTTTTTCCCTTGCAGGTTGTTATTGACGCCAATACCCACATATCCGCTTTCTGACTGGCTTTGTCCGCCCCCGTAAATTCCCTTTTCAAATCGGTTGTACCGCACTACCTTTCCTGATGTATCTGTGTAGTTTTGTTCCCAGCCGCGCATAGCCGCATTTATTTTAGGCTGATAACCCATGCTGATTGTGGGGGTAATAGTGTGGCGTAATGCCTTGATTTTTTTAGCATTTGCATGCTGAAAAGTCCCGTAAATGTTGGTGGTAAACCCGGTGTTAAAATCCCAGTTATTAAGCCTGAAAAAGCCATTCTCCTCCCTTGTTTGAACCTTACCTGTGGTATCCATGAACTGATGGGTAGCCTTTAAATACCAGGTTTCACGGTAATTGAAAGACTGCGACATATTGACAATACCTTTTAGCAGTTTAATGTTGGTATTGATAGGCAGACTATGGCTGATACCGCTTTGGGTCTTTTCCAGTGCCTTCTTGTAATCGCGGCTGAATAAAATACTATCTTTGGTGTTAATGACATTGCTGAACTGCATGTTATAGCTGAGGCGCAGTTGCTCATACCATTTGTTTCCACTACCGTTTTTTCCTGTAAATGGTGTAAGCGACGATACGCCCAGGTTCATGCTGGGTAATTCCAGCCGGAAATCCCTGTTTGCGGTGTTTTGCGAGTGCCTTGCTGCCGCGGTGACGTTTACTTTGTTCTGAAAAAAGGTTTTTCCGAAATTGACAGAGCTTTGAAATTGCTGATTGCTTATAGTGTTTATGTTACGAGAATTCAGTCTGTTAAAATTGCCGGTCTGAATATTAATATCGCCGTTTAGCGAAATGCCGGGCAAATATTTGGAATCGAAACCAAAATTACCCCTGATGCTCAGGTCAAGGTTTCTTTTAAAAGCGGGGCTACTGCGCTCAGTACCGTTCCCAAACCAGCTTGCACCCACTCCAAAATTTGACTTGTAGTGGTATCTCTTTACCATATTACCGCTCACTCCAAATCGTAAATCGCCGTTTAGATAGGCATCAGTTGTCAGCGTCAGGTCTGCGTGTTCACCCAGACCCAGATAATAGCCGAAATTCTGTAGGTAAAAACTCTTATTGAACTGATTGTAGCCGTACCCCGGGAATAAAATGCCATTTCGCTGTCCTTTTTTGAGGGGCGCAATCCCAAATGGCACGGCAAGGGGTGTGGGTACATCCTCTACCACCAGGTTCGCAGCCCCGAAAAGTGCCTTGTTGTTGGGTATTACCTTAATTCTGCTGGCATTAAAAAAGAAATGCGGATGGTCTTCATTGCAGGTGGTTATTTTTCCGCTTTGTCCTACAAAACTGCCGTCATCTTGTTTCATTACCTTGCTAAGGTGAATTACAGCTTCGTCCTGGGTAAGCCGTAAACCGTATACCCGACCTTTCTTCGAATTACTATTGTAGCGAATACTATCGGCCTTGTAATTATCGCTACCATCTTTCAAAACAGGCAGGTTGCTGTATTTTCCAATGCTATCAAGACCGCCTGTGGCAAATATTTCTTTTTTGGTTAAGTCAATCTCAATAAAATGCGCTGTTAAATTCATGTCACCATATTCAATGGATGCATTTTTGTAAAGATACACTTTATTTTTTCTAAGATTGAACCAAATGGAGTCTGCCGCCTTGTAAACGATAGGATTATCCAAATCGCTTTTGGGGTTGTTTACGCTTTTTTTTAATGTGTCAGAAGGATTTGACACTTGCCCTGAAACCTTTGTTGCATGCGTGATTAAGGTTGCTGTTGCTGACAAAAAACAAACCTTCCACAATGAAAGTTTAAAAAGATTTGCCATGTCATGACTGCGCATAGAGCGGATACTGCGAAATTCGACAAAAACTTTGCCATTCCTTGAATAATTTACCAATTGTTACAAAATTTTGGCAAGGTTTATGAAGTTATAATCAAAGATAGCCAACTGAGACGCTTAGTAATTGGAATATTGTTGCTTTTGCTGCTCACTGCCCTTCCCTCCGGTAAGGTGGTGAATCGTGTGCCCGGTAAACAGGTAAAAACCATAGTCATTGATCCCGGTCATGGTGGTCTTGATCCTGGTTGCAATGGAGCTGGTGAAATTTGGGAAAAGGCAGTCACACTTGCGGTTTCACTTAAACTGGGTAAAATGCTCGAAGATAGTTTGCAGGATGTACAGGTGGTGTTTACACGCAAAACAGACAAGTTTGTGGAACTTTGGGAACGGCCGCACATGGCCAACAAGATTAAGGCCGACCTCTTTATTTCTATACATTGCAATAGCAACGTAAACACTACAGCTGCAGGCTCTGAGACCTATTTTATGGGTTTGCATAAATCTCAGGGTAATCTGGATGTGGCCAAAAGAGAAAATTCCGCAATAAAGTTCGAATCCAATTATAAGACGAATGAACGTTATGGTGGCTTTGATCCCAATTCGCCGGAAGGCCATATAATTTTTTCGCTGGTGCAAAGTGCGTTTTTACAACAGAGTCTTAAGTTCAGTATGCTGGTGGAAGCGCATACACAAAGAATTTCCAAAATCAAAAGCAGGGGAGTGAAGCAGGCCGGATTTCTGGTGCTTTGGCAAACAGCGATGCCTTCCGTGCTTGTGGAAATTGGCTTTTTAACCAATGCTTACGACCGCAGTATTTTAAAATCCGAGGATGGTCAAAAAAGAGTAGCCAGAGGTATTTTTAGGGCCGTAAGGCAATATAAGGGAGAATTGGAAAAAGCAGCGCCTGCGACAAGAACAGATGATTTTGTACCATCAAATCGCGATAGCGGTGATATGCACCATTAATGATTTAATCCTATCTTTGAACATCGAATAACGTGGCATTATTTACCGGAGTATCCAAAGAAACCAAAGTCGGTACCCTATCGGCAGTAGCTATTACCGTGATGATACTTGGCTATAATTATATGGCAGGACGCGACAACCCACTGGGAGGTGCGCGTGAATTCGTTGTCATATATGACAGCATCCAGGCCCTGGCCGATAACACTGCCGTTATGTACAACGGATTCAGGGTAGGGCAGTTGCGCAATATGGAAATGGATCCCCAGACAGGGAAGGTAGCCGCGGAGATTGAAATATACAGTGAAATTAAGATACCCAAAAATTCAGGAATAAGAATTGAATCTGCTTTGTTAGGGTCAACAACACTAAAATTGGTGCCCGGAAATTCCAGATTTTTGGCAGAAGACGGAGATACGCTGCTGCCTCTTTATACCCAGGATGTAATTAGCATGGTAAATGAAAAAATTGCACCTATTACCGCCGGTGCGGATTCGCTGCTCACGCATCTTAATGCCATCATCGCCCGTCAAAGTCTCACAGGTGCCGTAGATCAGCTTCCGGTTGTGCTGGCTTCTTTAAACAAAACTATTTCCGAAATTCAGGAAACACTGGCTTCGGCAAAACCCGGGCTCATCAAAACAGTTGACGATGCCGCCCGATTTACTTCCAACCTCGAACAGTATAACAAGAATATTGAAGGAAGTTTAAAAAATCTTAATAGAACCACAGCAAAGTTGGATAGCATCGATTTGCAGCAGATAGGGAAAGATTTAAAAGAAACCGCAGCAGCCCTTTCTGTTATTACCAAGAATATTGAGCAGGGAAGAGGGTCATTGGGAAAACTGGCAAAAGATCCGGTATTGTATGACAATTTGGTAAAGACAACCAAAAATTTGGAATCGCTGGCATATGATATAAATCACTACCCTGAGAAATTTTTGCCAATGCCGTGGGGGAAATCTCAGCGTAAAAAAGCTAAAAAGGCCAGTGAAAATCGTCGCACAAGTGCTGACTCAGCAAGATAGTCAATCAAATTTTTCGGCTTCCGGAGTGAATAAATGAATGGCTTTTCTATTTTTTCTTGCCTCATAAATCCAAATCATCCACATCATATACAGCAAATTGTAAAAAAAATCCTCCAACGGAATGCCATATTTCATGCTAGGTAGCAATGCGGGAACTCTAACTCCCATGTTTTCTGCATTTTCATAGATTAGGATGGGTAATCCGGTAAGCAGGCCATTCACCATAAGCATCGGAATAATGCTTATAATCCAGGCGATATACAAATGGGTTGCATATGTGCCCCGTGTAACCAGCAATTGATTGAGCAATGTAAAAGCGAGCAAACTGAATGTTACAGCTGTATATAACTTGTTGTAATGCATGGCTGCCATGCAAATGCAGAGTGCCAGCAATGATAATGAAATAGCCCTGCCTGCATTTCTGTTTTCGATTTTTGGGAAGTAATGGCGCAGACAGGCGTAAATAAAGAGACAAGCATATGGAATTGCAACAAAAAAGAAGATTTCTTCAAAAGGCAGATTTACAAGATAAAAACCGGAAACGAATTCTGGATTAAAATGCCAGACACCTAAGGCAGTAAAAATAGCATCCCAGATAAGATAAATACTTGAAGTGATGAACATGGCAGAGAGGATGTATTTCCACTGTTTGTAAAATGCTACCCTTTTATCAAAAGACAATGTCAGCGGACCCACAATGGTTATAATGTCAATCCAGAAATAGGTGCTGTTGCTCATGGTATAATAAAAAGGCATCCCATGCGGGATGCCTGCAAAGTTCGTTAATAAATGTTAAGCATTCATTGCGCTCATGCCAAATTCATTTCCGTATGAAGCCAGCTGTTCACGCAGTATCCTTCTGGCAATAAAAATTCTCGTTTTTACTGTGCCAATCGGAATGTTCAGCTCTTCCGCAATTTCATGGTATTTGTAACCTTCAACATTCATGGTAAATGTGATTTTTAATTCCAGTGGCAGGCTGTAAATGGCATCTTCCAGGTCTTTGCGGATGAATTTAAGTTCAGCATCATTGTCAACACGATGCGATGGCAAATCAATGAAATAGGTGTTATCGGTGCTATCGAGGAAGGTGTTTCTTTTTGCATCCCTGCGGTAGTTGTTGATGAAATTGTTCTTCATAATGGTATACAGCCATCCCCGAAGATTGGTTCCTTCAGCAAACTTGTCTTTGTAGCGCAGGGCTTTCAACAAAGTTTCCTGCACCAAGTCTTTAGTGTCATCTATGTTGTGGGTCAACGATAATGCATAATTTTTCAAGGGTTGCAGTTCGTGCACCATGAGTTTGTTGAAGTCTGCGGTTAGTTTTGTCATAGTTTTGTTAGGCAAAGTTTAACAAAATGAAGCTATTGTCCAAGTAAAATGTTTAAAAAAG